>Ga0172365_10003069_pt1 | contig 12451 bp, 8 predicted proteins | sample LakKivSesite48cm_FD_114535 | JGI IMG/M metagenome (GOLD analysis project Ga0172365, IMG submission 114535) | Sediment microbial communities from Lake Kivu, Rwanda - Sediment site 48cm | ecosystem: Environmental > Aquatic > Freshwater > Lake > Sediment | place: Rwanda: Western Province, Lake Kivu...
CGCCTTGGCCGGGTAGAGCTCGATGGTGATGTCGCCCTTGCTCGTCTTGAGCAGGACCTTGGGGTTGGCCGAGGTCTGGGCCAGCGCCGCGCCGGCCAGAAAGAGAACGGCCGTGATGAAGATCGGAAGGAAGTTCCGGGTCATGATCGCCTCCTGAGTGACGCTCCGAAAGCGCCAAAATAGCAGAATCGGCCGGGCGAATCAAACTCCGCCGGGCTTGCAATCCCCGCTCTTCCGTTATATATAGGGGAGCGTGATGATGAGTTCGCGCCGACGAACGGGCCTTCGGATCCTGGTCTTCCTGGCCTTCGTGGCGGTCACGCTGGGCATCGGCTTTTTCCATACGGAGACCGGTCCGCTCGGCGGCAAGAATTGTCCCGCTTGCCAGTTCCTGACCGCGTCGCTGTCGACGAGCCCCGGCATCGCCTTGATCGTTCCGGCCTTGCTGCTCCAAGGCACCATCACTCCCGTCGAACACTCGTGTTCGAGCGAGGGCGTCGTTCTCTCCCTCTGCTCGCGGTCTCCTCCGTCCGCCTGATCCCCTCCCCATACTTCAACCGTCCCGTTTCGGCGATGAGGTCCCATATATGGACCGAGGAGGAGACATGGAGACGTGGAAACGCCTGGGCGCGGCTGCGGCCGCCGCCGCCTTCCTGATGATAGGCGCTTCAGGGCTCGAGGCGGACGGATCCCCGCCGGGCCTGACGCTGAAGCAGTGCATCGATATCTCGCTGGCCCGGAACCCGCTGTGGCTTTCGGCCGAAGAGGATTACCAGGCCTCCCTGGCCAGGGTCCGCCAAGCCAAGGAATTCCCCCAGCCGTCGCTCGACTACGACTCGGACCTCCAGCCGAAGCTCCTGGACTTCCGCGGCTCGGGGGAGTCGTATTTCGGCGTCAGCCAGACGATCGAGTTCCCCGGCCGCCGCTCTCTTCGCGGCAAGATCGCCGCGTCCGAATCGCGCGAGGTTCTGGCCGATAAGGACATCTTGCGGCTGGACGTCGTCTTCCAGGTCAAGGAGGCCTTCTACGCGATCCTCCTGGCCGAGGAAAGGTGTAAGTACGCGGCCCAGGACCTCGATCTGGCCCGCGATTTCCTGGAAAAGGCCCAGGCCAAATACGAAGCCGGCGACGTCGCCAAGCTCGAGGTCGCGCGGGCCGCGGTCGAGGCCTCGAAGGCCGCGACGGCCCTCAAGCTGGCCGAGAACGATGTTCTCTTGGCCAAGGCCCGCCTGAACTACCTCCTGGGCCGGGCCAAGCTCGATCCCCTCGAGATCCAAGGCGGCCTCGCCCGCGCTCCCTTACCCATCGACCGGGCGGCCCTCGTCGAGCGGGCGCTCCGGTCGCGCCCGGAGATCGCCCGGGTCCAGGCCAGCCTGCAGAAGGAGTCCCGGCGGAAGTCCGACGCGGCCCTGAGCTATCTGCCGGACTTCGACCTGAGCGCGTCGCGCCACCGCTTGGTTGGGGAAGCGACGACGTGGGACTTCACCCTGTCATTCCCCATCCCGCTATTCTTCTGGCAGCCCGCCCGCGGCCGGATGGCCGAGGCCCGGGCGAATATCCGCTCGCTGGAGAGACGGTCTGAGGACCTGGCCAACCGCATCGCGCTCGAGGTCGCCGAAGCCTGCTTCAACGCCCGGACGGCCGCCGACCGCATCGCGCTCTTCGAGAAGGAGATCCTGGCCCCGGCCGAGGAGGTCTACGATCTCGTCCTCTTCAGCTTCCAGGAGGGCGAGACGAGCGGCATCGAGCTCATCGAAGCCAGGCGGAGCCTGCTCGAGGCCCGGCGGGCCTACGCCGACGCCCTCTATGATCACAGTCTCACCATCGCCGCCTTGGAAAGGACCGTCGGCGGCCCCTTGGAAGGAGTTCCCCATGAATAAGACGCTTGTCGCCGTCTTCGCGACGGCTGCCATCGTTTTCGGGCTGACCGGCCCGGCCTGTTCGCACCGTAAGGATCAACACACCGCAGAGGCCCGGTCATCCTTCGGGACGTCGCCGGGCGGCGGCCGCGGCCCGAGCCGGCATGCGAGCCAGGGACCCCTGGATGGCCGGGGCCGCAGCCTCGGCCCTGGGCGGACTTGGGACGCCGCGACCTTGCTGCGTCTCACCGATCCCGAGGCCCGGGCCATCGAGCTGGCCACCGCCGAGGCGTCCTACCAGCCCATGTCATCTCTTTTAAGAGCGACCGGTAAGGTCCTGGCCAGCCCTTTCAAGAAGGCCATTGTCAGCTATCCTTTCCCGGCCCGCATCGCCGGCATCCATGTCCGGCCCGGGGACTGGGTCAAGGCCGGCGAGGAGCTGGTGACGCTCCAGAGCGAGGCGGTCGGCGAGGCCAAGTCGGAGTACTTCAAGGCCCTGGCCGATTTCGAGCTGGCCGGCAGCAGCTTCGAGCGCGAGAAGAGGCTTTTCGACCGTGGCGCCGGAGCCGGCAAGAACCTCCAGGCGGCCGAGGCCGAACGGAAGGTGGCCGAAGCCAACCTCGAGGCGGCCGAGAAGAAGCTTCATGTCCTCGGCTTCACGGAGGCCCAGGTCAAGCACGCCGCCGCGACGCACGAGATCAACGCGACGATCGTCCTGTTCGCCCCGCTCGCTGGGCGGATCATCGACAACAACATCGTCCTGGGCGCCATGGTCGACCAGTCGACCGAGATCCTGACCATCCTCGATCCGGGCGTCGTCTGCGTCGACGCGGACATCTACGAGCGCGACATCGCCGCGGTTCGTAAGGGCCAGGAGGTCGAGGTGACCGTCCCCGCCTTTCCCGGCCTGGCTTTCATGGGCCGGATCCTCTATGTCGGGGACGTCCTCAAGGAGGAGACCCGGACCGTCACGGTCCGGACCGAGGTCGCGAACGATGAATACCGGCTCAAGCCGGGGATGTTCGCTACACTCAGCATCCTCCTCGACCGGCAGGCCAGGGCCCTGACGGTGCCCCAGGAGGCTGTCCTCGACGACGGCGACCGGAAGATCGTCTTTGTCGCCAAGGACGGCGCCTACCAGCCCCGGATCGTGGTCACGGGAACGAAGATGGACGGATCGATCGAGGTCACCGGCGGGCTCGAGGCCGGGGAGCGCGTGGTCACCCGCGGGAACTACCAGCTCAAGTCCAAGCTCTATGACGAGGTCCTCAAGGGGGCCGGCGTCCATTGAGGCCGGCCGGGAAACACACTCCCATGATCGACAGAATCATCGAGTTCGCCCTCCGTCACCGTCTCCTCACGGTCTTCCTGATCGGCCTCGTCTGCCTGTGGGGCGTGGTCGTCTTCGTCCGGATGCCCAAGGACATCTACCCGGACCTCAACGCCCCGCTCGTCAACATCGTCACCGAGAACCCCGGTATGGCCTCGGAGGACGTCGAACGGCTCATCACCTTCCCCCTCGAGAGCCTGCTTTCGGGCGCCCCGGGGGTCATCCGCGTCCGGTCCGAGTCGACGACGGGGAGCTCCGTCGTCACCGCCGAATTCGATTGGGGCACGGATATCTACAAGGCCCGCCAGATCGTCTCCAGCAAGCTGGAGCTCATCACCGGCCGGCTGCCGCTCGGGACGAGCATGCCCATCCTCGGACCCGTCTCCTCCCGGATGGGGGAGGTCTTCGAGTTCGCCGTCGTCGGCGACGAGGCGACCGACCCGATGGACCTGCGCTCAATCGCCGATTGGACCATCCGCTACCAGCTCCAAGGCGTGCCCGGGGTGTCGTTCGTCATGAACCTGGGCGGCTTCGTCCGCCAGTTCCAGGTCTTCCTCAAGCCCGAGATGCTCAAGAACTACGGCCTCACCATCGCCGAGGTCAAGGAGGCGATCGAGGCCAGCAACAGGAACTTCAGCGGCGGGATCATCCCCCGGGGGGCCCAGGAGATCCTGATCAAGGGCGAGGGCCGGATCGAGACGCTCGACCACATCCGGGAGACGGTCATCACCTCACGCGCGAACGTCCCCGTCTTCGTCAAGGACGTGGCCGACGTCCGGATCGGCCACAAGTTCCGCCGCGAATCGGCCAGCCACGACGGCCGCGAGGCGGTCAACGTCACCATCGAGAAGCAGTACGGCGGCGACACCCTGACGGCCATCGGCAACGTCAAAGCGGCCCTGGCCCGGATGGCCCGGGACCTGCCGGCCGGGATCGGCATCAAGGCCTTCTACGACCAGTCCGCGCTGATCCTGAAATCCATCCGGCACGTCGAGGTGACTATCCTAGAGGGCATCCTTCTCATCGTCCTGGTCATGATGTTCTTCATGTGGAACGTCCGCAGCTCGCTCATCGCCTCAATGACCATCCCGTTCTCGATCCTCATCGCCCTCGTGCTCATGGAACTGTTCGGGGTCAAGCTCACGGTCATGTCCATCGGCGGCTTGGCCATCGGCATCGGCAAGATGGCCAACGGCTCGATCATCATGGTCGAGAACATCTACCGGCTCCTCGGGGAGCAATGCGGGCGGGCCGCCCCGTCCGAGATCGTCGCCGAGGCGGCCAAGGAGGTCGGGCGCTACCTCTTTTCCGCCAGCCTGATCATCATCCTGGTCTTTCTGCCTCTCCTGACCCTCCAGGGCCTCGAGGGCGCCATGTTCCGGCCGACCGCCTTCGCTGTGGCCGGCGCCCTGTTCGGGGCCATGCTCCTCAATATCACCCTCCAGCCCATCCTGGCGGTCACCTTCCTCGCCCGCAGCCGCTGCGTCTCGAAGCAGGACCCCGTGACGGCCTTCCTGACCTCGAAATACAGGAACGTCCTGGCCTGGGCCCTGGGGAAGAAGACGCTGATGCTCGCGCTTTTCGGGGCTCTCATCGTTCTGGCCGCCGTCGCCTTCACCTTCCTGGGCAAGGAGTTCGTCCCGCCCCTCGACGAAGGGGCGATCCTGGCCTCGACCGTCATGCTCCCGGAGACGTCCCTCGAGGAATCGGTGAAGATGGGGACGCGCGTCGAGAAGATCTTCCTCTCGATCCCGGAGGTCGTCTCGGTCACCCGGACGACGGGCACGGCCGAGGCCTCGGAACACGTTCACCCGGTCTGTCACAGCCACTACAACATCGAGCTCCTGCCGCGCGAGCACCGCAAACGCGGCTTCCGCGAGATCACCCAAGAGATGCGCGAAAAGCTGGAGGCCCTGCCCGGCCTGGCCGTGATCTTCGAACAGCCGATCGCCAACAAGCTGGCCGAGATGCTGACCGGCTCGGAGGGCGAGCTCTCGGTCAAGCTCTTCGGCCCCGACCTCGCCGTGCTCAACGCCAAGGTCGAGGAGATCCGGGGCGTCCTCCACGATGTCCGGGGCGTCGCCGACCTCCAGGTCGAGCAGACCTCGGGCATCCCCCAGCTGGTCATCCGGCTCGACCGGGCCCGCATGGCCCGCTACGGCATCTCCGTGGGGGCCGCGGCCGACCTCGTCGAGACGGCCCTCAACGGCATCGTGGCCACCGACGTCTACGAGGCGGACCGGGTCACCTCCCTCCTGATCCGGCTGCCGGAAAGCTACCGCGGGGACGAGGACGCGGTCCGGAACCTCCTCGTCGACGCTCCCGGCGGCCAGCGGATCCCCCTGTCGGACCTGGCCGATATCCGCCGGGACGAGGGGCCGCAGACGGTCTTCCGCGAGAACCTCATGCGCCGCAAGATCATCCTCTGCAATATCGAGGGCCGCGACATCGGCAGCTTCGTCGAGGAGGCCCGGGCCGTCATCGGCGCCGAAGTCATTCTGCCGGCCGGCTACTACTTGACCTTCGGCGGCCAGTTCGAGAGCCAGCAGCGGGCCCTCCATCATCTCACCTTGCTGATGGCCCTGGTCATCCTGATCATCTTCGTCATCCTCTTCTCGTCGTTCGGCTCGGTCCGCCAGGCCCTCCTGATCATCATGAACATCCCCTCGGCCCTCATCGGCGGCGTCGTGGCCCTGCTCGTCGTCGGCGAGACGCTCAACGTCTCCTCGACGATCGGGCTCATCGCCCTGTTCGGCATCTGCGCCCAGAACGACGTCATCCTGGTGGCCAAGGTCAACGACCTCCGCCGCCGCGGCGCCGCGCTGCGCGAGGCCGTCGTCGAGGGGGCGCTGGTCAAGTTCCGCCCCATCTTCATGACCGACATGGTCATGATCGTCGGGCTCCTGCCGATGGCCCTGGTCACCACGACCGGTTCGGAGTTGCACCGGCCTTTGGCCGTCGTCTACATCGGCGGGTTCTTTTTCGCCATTTTCCTGCGCCTGGTCATGGTCCCGGTCCTCTACGAGACGCTCATGGGCTGGGTCGGCCGCCGCCGCGGTGAGGCCCGGGTGGACAAGTCAGCCGGGAATTGCTAGTCTGGACATCCCTTGATCTGAAAGGAACATCGTGAGCCACGCCAAGTCCGAGAGCCCCGAGACGACCGTCATCCACGCCGGGCAGGAACCCGACCCGGTCTACGGCGGCGTGTCGGTCCCCATCTACCAGTCGTCAACCTTCGCCTTCGAGAGCGCCGAGCAGGGCGCGGCCCGGTTCGCCGGGAAAGAGGAGGGCTTCATCTACACCCGCATCGGCAACCCGACGACGCGGGCCCTCGAAAAGAGCCTGGCCACGCTCGAAGGCGGCTTCGACGCTTCGGCCACGGCCACCGGCATGGCCGCGGTGACGACGATCTACACAGCCCTGCTCGGGCAGGGCGCCCACGTCGTCGGGACGGCCGCGATCTACGGGCCTTCGCGGACGGTCCTGGAAACGGAATATTCGCGGTTCGGCGTCCGGTCGGACTTCGTGGACACGTCGGACATCCGCAATATCGAGAAGGCCCTGCGGCCGGAGACGAAGCTCCTCTTCGTCGAGACGCCGGCCAACCCGACCCTGGCCGTCACCGACCTCCGGGCCTGCGCCCGGATCGCCCGGGAGAGGGGCCTCATCCTCGCCGTCGACAACACCTTCTCCAGCCCGCTCCTGCAGAACCCGCTGGCCCTGGGCGCCGACATTGTCATGCACAGCCTGACGAAATTCATCAACGGCCACAGCGACGTCGTCGGGGGCGCGATCATCGCCCGGGACGAGGCGCTCCACAAGCGGCTGCGCAAGGTCCTCGTGCTCATGGGCGGGACGATGGACCCCCACCAGGCCTGGCTAGTTCTGAGGGGGGTCCGGACGCTGGCCCTGCGGGTCGAGAAGAGCCAGCAGAGCGCCGCCGCGCTGGCGCCCTGGCTGGCCGCCCACCCGAAGGTCGCCTGGGTCAACTACCCGGGGCTCCCGAGCCACCCCCAGCACGCCTTGGCCAGAACGCAGATGAAGGGCTTTGGTTCGATGATCACGTTCGGCCTCCGTGGCGGCTACGAGGCCGGCCGCCGGATGATCAACGCCGTGCGCCTGTGCACGCTGGCGGTCTCGCTCGGCGGCATCGAGAGCCTCATCCAACATCCTGCCTCGATGACCCACGCCGGCGTCCCCAAGGAGCACCGCGAGATGGCCGGTATCACCGACGACCTCATCCGGCTTTCGGTCGGGTGCGAGGGCGTCGAGGACCTCCAAGCCGACCTCGAGCAGGCCCTGGCCCAGGCCGGATAGTCCCGGGCGAGACCCGGACGCGGGACCGTCAAGCCCGTCTTTGACTTGGCGCGCCTCCGAACATAGAATACGTCTCGATCTCCCGACGAAGGAGGAGTCGTCATGAAGCGTTCCCGTCGGACCATCCTGACCGTCTTCGCCGTCCTGGCCTGGGCGGCCGCGGGCCTCCTGGCCCAGCCGCAGCGCCAGGCCGCGCCGCCTCAGACCGACGAGGCCAAGGTCCTCCAGGCCATGCATCTCATCCGGAGCCAGCCGCTCTACGACTACGTCGCCGAGCTCGTCTCCGAGAAATACGGCGGCCGGCTGACCGGGACGAAGGAATTCGAGGCCTGCGTCGATTGGGTCGAATCCCTGCTCAAGGGTTGGGGCATCGAGCCCGGCGGCGAGAACGGGACCTACCGTCAGCTCTTCCCCAATCCTTACACCGTCGTCTCCCCGGGCGGCGTCTGCGAGATGCACGTCCCGGCGGGGAAGGGGGGCGTCGTCAAGAAGGCCTATAAATACGAGGACGAGTTCATCCCCGGCGGCACGACCGGAACGGGCGAGGTCACGGCCGAGGTCGTCTACGTCGGCTACGGCATCACCGCGCCCGAGCTCGGCTACGACGATTACAAGGGCGTCGACGTCAAGGGCAAGATCGTGCTGATGGAGAGCGAGGCCCCGGTCGGGCCGCGCGAGGGGAACCTCGACGAGTTCAAGAAGTGGCGGTCCTACGCCTTGCACCAGTACAAGCTCAAGAACGCCGCCGCCCACGGGGCCAGGGGGATGATCTACAACTACGGGCCCATCGGCAACCCCAACAACGCTTATATCGAGGGCTTCGTCTATCACCATGTCGGGACGGCCGTTGTGGAGGACGTCTTCGCCGGGACGGGACGGGTCCACAAGGAGACGGTCGACCGGATCCGCAAGGAGCTCAAGCCCCAGTCGTTCGCCACGGCGAAGACGATGAGGATCGCCAACCGGTCCGAGCACCATCCGGACGGCGTCGGCATCAACCTCCTGGGCAAGATCACCGGCAGCGACCCCGCGCTCAAGGACGAGGTCATCATCCTCGGCGGCCATCTCGACCACCTCGGCCGGCTATGGGAGCTCATGCCCGGGGCCAACGATAACGCCACGGCCGTCGCGGTGACGCTGGGCGTCGCTGAGGCCATGGCCAAGTGCGCGGTCAAGCCCAAGCGCACGGTCGTGTTCTTCTTCTTCGGCAGCGAGGAGCAGAGCGAGGACCAGGGCACGGAAGGCTCGCACTTCTACACCGACCATCCGATCTATCCCCTCGACAAGACGGTCGTGTTCATGAACATGGAAGAGCCCGGGATCGGCGACGGCATCACAGCCTCGGGCGGGACGACCTATCCCAAGTTCTGGGAGTTCGTCGAGAAGGCCAATACCGGCTTCATCCACCGCGTCCTCCGGACGGGTCCGGCCTCCTACCCGGCCCGGCCGCGGCAGGACTCGGCCTGGTTCTACTGGAAGGGCGTTCCGTCGCTGACCTTCGGCGCGTTCGGCGGGCCGCGGCTGCCCTATTCGACCTACCACAACACCAAGGATTCGCTCGAGAAGATCACTCCCGAGATCATGGAGGACATCGCCCAGCTCCTGTTCATGACCATCATGGACATCGGCGACGAGCCGGCCCTCGATTTCCGGCAGAAATAGGGGATAAGGGGGCGCGCATGCCCGCCGCCACGAAGGGCGCCGCGGTCCTCAATGTCGCCCTCGGCTTCGCTTTCGTGGGGCTCGTGTTCGCGGCCGCGGGCACTCTCCGTTGGCCGGCCTTCTGGGTCCTTCTCATATTCTATGTCTTGACCACGGGCGGCTGGATGCTCTGGCTGAAGCGCCGCAACCCGGGGCTGCTCAAGGAAAGGATGACGGGCAAGACGCGGCCGGACGTCAAGGCGTGGGACAAGACGATCATCCGGGCCTACACGCTCCTCCTCGTAACCATGCTCCTCGTCGCCCCTCTCGACGCGGTCAGATTCCGCTGGTCGACGGTGCCCTGGGCCGTCCGGGGCCTGGCCCTTCTTGTCATGCTCGCGGCCTGGAGCCTGATCATCTGGGCCTTCCGCGAGAACGCCTTTCTCGCCGAGTGCGTGAGGATCCAGACCGAGCGGGGCCACACGGTCTGCACGACGGGGCCCTACCGGATCGTCCGCCACCCCATGTATGTCGGCGTCATCCTGACCATCCTGGGCATGCCGGTCCTGCTCGGGTCGCTCTTCGCCCTGATCCCCGCCGGTCTCATCGCCGCGCTCTTCGTCCTGCGGACGGCCCTCGAGGACAGGACCCTTCAAGCGGAGCTTCCCGGGTACGCGGACTATGCCCGGACGGTGCGCTGGAAGCTGATTCCGAGAATCTGGTGAGCAAATGAACAGGGGACACGTACCGAGGCGGTACATGTCCCTTTCTCAGATGTGCAGCTCGACCACGTCCTCGTCGGCGAGCACGTAGTCGCGATTGACCCGGAGGCCGTCGAGGCCCGCCGCGTTCCAGACCCGGGCGTATTGGAGCTTCTCCGCGAAATCCTTGTGGACGGCCCTGGCCATGTCCATGACCGTGCTGCCGACCCTGAGGGCGAAGGGGGAATCCCTCTCCGCTTTCTTGCCGGGGATCTTGCTGTAGACGCGGACGACGCGGAGCAGGCCGAAGAGGGCCCGGCGCAGGGTCTCGAGGCCTCGGCCGGACACGGCCGAGACGGCCAGGCGCTCGAACGGGCCCTCGAGGAGGACGCCGAGGTCCTCAAAGGCCCGGGCGGCCCCTTCGGCGTCGATCTTGTTGGCCGCGAGGACCGTCCGTTTGCGGAACGGAAAGTAGGCCGGGGGGACGTCCGTCGCGGCCCGGACGAGCTCGACCTTGCGCTCCCGCAGCCGGCCGATGATGCCGTCGACGACGGCGGCCGCGTCGGGATCGGTGAGGTCGGACACAAGCAGGACGGCGTCGGCCATCTTGACCATCTCCGGGAACCATGTCTCCATGAGCTCTCCGGTCACCGGGGGCGTGTCGACGAGCTGGATCTTGACGTTCTCGTAGGGCATCATGAACGGGGCGGGGAGCCGGGTGGTGAAGGGATAATCGGCGACCTCGACATCGGCGCCCGTGAGCGCCTTGACCAGGCACGACTTGCCGGCGTTCGGTGGCCCGACCAGCACGATCTGACCGGCGCCGGTCCTCTCGATCTTGTGCGTCGGCGCGTGCTTGGCCGTGGAGGCCTGGCGCTCGCCCTCTTCGCGGGCCTTGGCGATCTTCTGCCGGTACATCGCGATGAGCTTGTCGGTGCCCTTGTGGTGGGGGATGACCCGGATGAGCCGCTCGTAGATCGCGATCTTCTCCTCGGGCGTCCGGGCCGCGCGGAGCTCGGCCTCGATGTGATGGTACTCGGGAGGAAGATTGGCGGGCACGAGAGGATTATAACAGACACGGAGACGTGGAGATAAAGAAGAGGGGGTCAGACGTGAAGTTTTCAACTTTTTTTCCGGACGCAGTCGACTCTTCTTGGCCCAAAAAAATTTGAAAAGTTCAGGTCTGACCCCGTCTTGACACCCTCCTAACTGTGAGAAAAAAAGGGGCCGGCGGGCGTCTCTTTACAAGGGCCCTCCCGCGGTCCGCCTGCTTGGGCTAAAAATTGAATATATATTATTGATATTAAATAATATAAAAATCATGAAAAACGCAGAAATCTCTTGCTTTGAGGGCCCCTTTTTTGGTACAATCGTTATCGGAAAAAATGGTCCCCGGACCCGTGAGGCGACCGCCCCGGGACCGGCATTTTTTTATAAGTGAACGGACATGACCCAAGACAAGTACACCGCTGAAAGCATCAAGGTCCTCAAGGGCCTCGAGGCCGTCCGCAAGCGCCCGGCCATGTACATCGGGAGCACCGGCGCCGAGGGCCTCCACCACCTCGTCTACGAGGTCGTCGACAACAGCGTCGACGAGGCCCTGGCCGGGTATTGCACCGAGATCGACGTCCTCGTCCACGTCGACAACTCCATCACCGTCATCGACAACGGCCGCGGCATCCCGGTCGGCCTGCACAAAAAGGAGGGCAAGTCGGCCGCCGAGGTCGTCATGACCGTCCTCCACGCCGGCGGCAAGTTCGACCAGAAGAGCTACAAGGTCTCTGGCGGCCTCCACGGCGTCGGCGTCTCCGTCGTCAACGCCCTGTCGAAGCGGCTCGACCTCGAGATCAAGCGCGAAGGCGGCATCTACACGCAGAGCTACGAGCGCGGCGGCGCCGTGACGAAGCTCAAGCAGATCGGCAAGACCAAGAAGACCGGGACCAAGATCACCTTCTGGCCCGACGAGGACATCTTCGAGGACATCGAATACAACTTCGAGATCCTGGCCCAGCGCCTCCGCGAGCTCTCGTTCCTCAACAAGGGCCTCAGGATCACCATCACCGACGAGCGGTCGAACAAGTCCCACGAGTTCCAGTACAAGGGCGGCATCCGCGAGTTCGTCGAGTACCTCAACCAGAGCAAGCAGACGATCAATCCCAAGCCGATCCTGTTCGAAGGGGAGCGCGAGGGCGTCGGCGTCGACCTGGCCATCCAGTACAACATGTCCTACGCCGAGACGATCTTCTCCTTCGTCAACAACATCAACACCACGGAAGGCGGCACCCACGTCATCGGCTTCAAGGCCGCCCTGACCCGCTCCCTCAACGCCTACGCCAGCTCCCACAACCTCCTCAAGGACCTCAGCGAGAACATCACCGGCGACGACTGCCGCGAGGGCCTGACGGCCGTCCTCTCGATCAAGATCCACGACCCCCAGTTCGAGGGCCAGACCAAGACCAAGCTCGGCAACTCCGAGGTCAAGGGCATCGTCGAGTCGATCGTCAACGAGCGGCTCTCGGCCTACCTCGAGGAGAACCCGACGGTCGCCAAGAAGATCGTCATGAAGATCATCGACGCGGCCCGGGCCCGCGAGGCCGCCCGCA
>Ga0172365_10003071_pt1 | contig 12450 bp, 19 predicted proteins | sample LakKivSesite48cm_FD_114535 | JGI IMG/M metagenome (GOLD analysis project Ga0172365, IMG submission 114535) | Sediment microbial communities from Lake Kivu, Rwanda - Sediment site 48cm | ecosystem: Environmental > Aquatic > Freshwater > Lake > Sediment | place: Rwanda: Western Province, Lake...
CTCACTGATAATCCTAAGCAATATTGCAATATTTTTCCTATCCATCATTATGAAACGATATTAGTGCGCACGATCATCAGCATTATTGTTTTTACGATAGAAAAATCCCTATATCAGTGTCATCACCGCGAAGAAAAGTGCCAAGCCCTTACGCGCGCCATGTTCCGTCCATCTGATGAGTATCGTAAGGCTTATAGTGTTACTATTCGATATAAATGTGACACGGTAAGAACTTGCAGGATGATCTGCAGATTGAAATAAGAAAGCTTGAGGTTCGTTTAAAAGAGTTTGTTTAAGTTGAGCAAAAGGCAATAGAGGCGCTGAGAAAATGGCTAGAAAAATTAAAACAGCTGGACGATTTTGTAAACAGAATCTCTGAAAAGAAGGATGCCAGGACAACTCAGCAATTGCTTAAACTTCGAGTAGAAAACGCCCAAGCTTTTCAAGAGGCATTAAAAGAGTTTAGCAGGTCAGAACACGAGAAAAGCCACCTTCTAGAACATAGTCTTCAACGTTTTCATCGCGAGCGATTCTTCCTAAGAACCTCTGATGTCCATGTAGTCTAACCGCCTTTTCTAAGAGTTCTTTATCAATGAATGATGCCATTATCCCTTCACATCCACTCGACGCACACCTCTAGCAACTAGTGCTGTAACCAAAGTTATGCCGACGAATCCCCCGATAATGCCGCCAATGGCATGTAACCCAGCCCAGCCAAGGACCCCACCCCATTTAGCCAATGCTGTCGCCGCCATGAAGAACGTGCCTATTATCAAGCCTGCCACTGTGGCTGACAGCACCGAAATAGGAAGCATCGAGACTGCAACAAATAGCGAGTTTTTGAAGCTTCTGTTGTATCCAATAAGCTTTGCAGATATATCAAAGACTATGCTGGCTGCCGTAAAACCTAGAAAGTGAACTCCGCCGGGATTGAATATGAAGTTAATGACTGTTGCGATAAGTCCTACAGCAGTTGCTGCTCCGAGCCTTCGAATCCACCAGACAGTGAGAGTGAGAATCGCGAAGCCTATCATATCGCACAAGATTGGTAATCCTGTCATTCTGAATACAATAGGAGCGAAAATGGAGTTTAAAACGCCCCAGAGTGCTGCAAACAAGGCTATAGCGGCTATCTCGCGAGTGTTAAAGTAACTCATGGTTCGGTCTTCCAAGTGTTACGATTTTATGATTTCGTAACATCAAGCATAAAAGCTTTCCGCTCACAACAATGTTCAATAGGGTGATTAAATGCATCAGAAGATGAAGGTAACGCGTTTTAGTGTTTCACTACCACCACCCCTCGTGAAGAAATTAGATGAGACTTGGAAAAGCATGCAATACGAAAACCGTTCAAAGGCTATTCATGATGCAGTGCGAAGTTTCATCAGCGAATTCGAATGGATGCAAGAAGAGGCGGGTCAGATAACAGGTGCTGTCCTTGTGCTCTATTACCTAGACAAACCCGGTCTCGTAGCCGAGATCACAAAAGTCCAACATCAATTCCACAACGTGATATCCTCAACTCTGCACATTCACTTAGAAGAGAACAAATGTTTAGAAATAATTGCAGTTGGAGGAAGTGCCCAAGAAGTTAGAAACCTTACCCAGATTCTCATGGCGAAAAGAGGGGTAAAACAGGTAAAGGTTGCCGTGATGGCGCCATAAACTCTGGCGAAATTATCTTTAGCTATCTGAAGCCTTCTGCTACTCATATCCCAAAGGGTCTAAGTTCCATACCACCAGCATCTGAGTAAAGATTTTGTACGAGTGCTTTGTAGAATCGTTCAGATAAACGAGAAGAACAGACGAATGCCAAGGCATTTTACCGAAGGCTGGAATTGAACACCAGTTTACTGGCACTATTTTTGCCAGTTAAAGCCTGTTTTTTGGCTATTTTTGGACAAAGAAGTTTGATTTTGGCGTTACGAATACAATTTGAAAGTGTAGCCCGGGAGAGTTTCGAACTCTCACCAAACATGTTTGGTATGCTTTTTTACCGGTAAAGTTGGGTGGGGGTCCCACCCCCCGCACTTGAAATCAAAGCCTTTTATGAGCTTATTTCAACCAAATAAACCCAATTCAGGACTTTGTGGAACCCTTGTGCGGGGGTTAAGAATTGAACACACGTTTACTGGTAAAAGTGCTTAGCCCCTGCAGTTTCGGAATAGCTTCTGACTTCCGTTCAAACTTTGCTGAATACTATCATTTTACGGGCAAACGCTAGCTGTTTTTATCATGTTTCTGCTAGAAAAAAACTAGTATTTTCGCTACGAAGACGAGAGCTCGGGAGTTTTTGCAATGGTAAGAAATTTTGTTTGCAAGAATGACTTATATTTCGCAATCTGAAAGATTCGTATGGGCTGCCATTATGGCTTTGAAGTCGTCTCAGCTTCGCGTTTACTCTGCAGGGGCAGTTGCTCCTCCCCTCCGTGATGCCATTGATATCTTTGAGAAAGAGTTTGGAATAAGTTGTAACTTGAAAGTAGGCAAACCAAGTGATTTGCTAGCTGAAATAGCAACGTCTAAGCAAGGAGATGTGATTTCTTGTGGAGCTGAATACATTCTGGATGAAGCAGAAGATCAGGGATTGACAGTCAAAGGTTCAAGAAGGACTTTGGGTTTTCGAAGGTCTGTCATAATCGTTCCGTTCGGAAACCCTGCAAAAATCACTTCTCTTCAAGACCTATATCAGCAGAATGTTCGAATCGGGATTGCCATTGATGGATGTTTGAAGGGTGTTTGGGACGATGTGACGAGTAAGGCTGGATTAACTGACAAGATAAGACAGAACATCACTCGCCATGCAGACGCGTGTGGTTCACTTATGAGCTTGATTCACTCGGACAAGGTTGACGCAGTATTCGGCTGGAACGCGTTCCAAGGCGTGTGGCCAGACACTTGCGAAGCAATCGAGTTGCCTCGCGATCTTCAAGTTTTCAGAAGCACAGTAGCCGCCATAATATCTTACAGCAAGAATCTAGAGTTATCTCAGAAATTCATCGATTTTCTGACATCAGATAGAGTTAGAAAGATTTACGCTGACTACGGCTGGCTTCATACACAAAGGTAATCTGAAAAACGTCATTCGGCTCTTTTCTCAAGTATTTTAGATGCTATGACTAGCAACGCAAAAGTGAACAGAGTCAACGCAACAATGTCAATCAAGTAGGCATATGTGACTGTTGAGTCTGCAAGAGTTCCTTAATGCTTCAACAGAATACGTCAGTGGCAAGAAACAGGCAATAATCTACAGCAATGTTGCCGAAGTGTTTTGTAAAGTTTTGAGCATTTATCGCTAGACCCATGCCGTTTCGTCCTAATGCGGTTCTTGTATTCCTAAAAGAGTTAAACGTTCCTTGCTTTTTATGCCTCGCGCTACGTTTGCTGGAGCCAAGACCATGTTACCACGAGATAAGTCAACTCGTTCATCGCCCACTGTGAATGTACCCTTCCCATCGATGACATAAAAGCACACGTCGTATGGTTCAGGACGGGATGGGATTTCTTGACCTGTTTCAAGACAGACAAGAACAACGTTGAACCATTTTGTCTTGAAGATGTCTTTCTTGACTCTTTGGTTCTTTGAAAATTCCGCTAGTTCAGTTAAGTTCCATGAATTCAACCTCATTCACCTCCTACACACTACTCCTTGCGCTGGTTCATGATATGGAAGCGAATGCCCATGAAGAGGAAAGCCACAGTATACACGGTCAGAATCGCTATGTTGAGGGTTGGTCCAAAGAAGGTTTCTCCGCCCGTGGCGTATCTTGCGAGTTCAACAGTGTGAGTCAAAGGTGAGAGCATAGAAACTGCCTGCATCCATACGGGCAACTCATGGATAGGTGTGTAGACGCCGCTGATGAAGAGCAAAGGTATGCGAACGAAGTTAAGGGGCATCATCACTTGTCCAGGAGTCTGACCGGGAATCGAAGCGAACATGATTCCCAAGGCGGAGAAGGCAAGAGAGGACAGAACGAAGCAAATAAGCAAAGCTCCCAAGCTGATTACCTGCGAACCGAAGAATGCTATGCCGACCAAGACTGGAATGACGGAGATTCCAGCGCCGTAGATGATTCCAGCCAGTGTTTTACCGATGAGGACGGAGAGCAGAGAGACAGGTGAAGTCAAGAATCTGTCAAAGGTCTGATTAGCGCGTTCAGTTGGTATCACCACGGGGCCTATTGAAGACGAAGCGAAGAATAGTGTCTGAGATATGAGGATTGGAATCTGTGCAACCAAAGGCGCTTTTGTCCCTATGCTGAATGAGAGGAAAAGACTGAATGGGAAGAGTATACCGAACATGAGAGATGGCGGTTTGGTGTAGTAGGTACGCATGTCTTTGACAGCGATTGCCCATGCTACTCGTATCTCTCTGCCATAATGGCTTGAATGTACGTTCGTCATCGTGTCTTTCTCCTTTGAGCCATCCTTTCTGCTTCACCCCGACCAGCGTTGTCTGGCTTTTCTTCTGTTGCTGGACTAATGCCCGTCAGTTTCACAAACACATCTTCCAGACTCGGTCCGACAGTATTGACGGTGATGAGTTTGAGCCGATTATTCTGCGAGTATTTCCATAGTGAATCTAGGACGGCTGGCGGATCACGTGTGAAGATTCTAAACTTGTCACCCTCCTTCACTACCTTGCTGGCGTCTGGCAGTTTTTCCAAATCCTTTAAGGGATCTTGAGGCGGAGGTTCGAAAGCGACTTCTACGGATTGGAGGCTCTCTAGGGTTCTCTTAAGTTTCTCGGGAGTATCAATGGCTGCGATTTTGCCGTGGTTTATGATTGCCACGCGGTCGCACATCTGACTTGCCTCCTCGATGTTGTGAGTTGTGAGGAAGATTGTTAGGCCCTGCTGGTTCAGTTGTCGTATCAGGTCTCGGATTATGAGGACACTTTGAACATCCAACCCCGATGTTGGCTCGTCAAGGAAGAGGATGCTTGATCGGTTCATGAGGGCCATTGCAATGCATATTCGCCTCTTCATGCCCCTGGAAAAACCCTGTACTTTCTCCTTGCGGCGTTCATAGAGACCAAACATCCTCAATAGTTCCTCGGCTCGGGTCCCGCGACTAGCCTTTGGCATATCATATAGCTTTCCAGTGAAGATGAGGTTGTCCCAAGCGGAGAGTTCATTATACACATTGCTGACGTCGGGAACGATTCCCATCTGCTCCTTCGCCTCTATGGGGTGACGCCCAATATCATGTTCCATAATAGTGGCTGTTCCTTCAGTAGGTAAGGAGATTCCAGTGAGCATCCGTATCGTGGTCGTCTTCCCAGCTCCATTCGGGCCCAAGAAGCCGAAGATTTCGCCTTTTTTAACTTCAAAGTTTATGTGGTCTACTGCCAAGAGGTCGCCATAACATTTAGTCAGGTTTATTGCTTCTATTGCGTTATTCACATTGCGCCACCTTTACCTAGTTTCTCAAAAACACAAAATGAGGACATCAAAGATGACACTTTTCGCTTTGTTTAAGCCTCAGTGTTTGAGACCTTCGATTCTTTTGTTAACCTGTTCCAGTCGCTTCGTTAAGGCTTCCTTGTATTCTTCAAGCATTTTGATTTCTTCCTGAACATCTATTAGCGGTAGATGATATCCCATACCCATATGTGGTCCGTGATGTTGCCTCGGGCCGCAACAACAACTACTGTCTTCCCCACACATTACTCTTCACCTCCCTCTCGCCCTTCAAAATTCTCTCTGTAAAACCTTGCCAAGTCATCGAAAAGCATTTTTCTCCTAACAATAGACTTAAGCCCCATCTTGAGGGCTTTCGCACCGTCTCTGGTCACAGTGTAAACTCTTTTGTCAGGGCCTCCTTCAACTTTCTCCCATTTTGACTCAAGCAGGCCTCTTTCTTCCATTCTTCTCAAAAGCGTGTAAATAGACCCAGGTTCCAGTCTATGACAGCCGCAACTTTTTTGCTCGATTTCGTCTAAGAGCTGGTAACCATGCATCGGTTTCTCATACAAGATTCTAAGCATCAGAAACTGTATCCAGCCTCGCTCTGGGTAATCATGTCTGCAACCGCAATGATTTGATCCGCACATTTTGTCTAACTCCACGAGGGTATATAACAGTGTTACATATATAACTGTTACTCCTTCACCAGCGGTAAACAGCGAAGCTCTACTGCAATTCCAAAATCGCAGCTTCGCCTTGATCCCACGATTAATCAATTCCAGCCCTAACGAGGACCAAGTGAGAATTCCGGAACCATCATGTTATATGAACTAGGTGAGGTGATGTCTCAGGAATTCGCTGTTACCCGTGTAGCCTCTCTTTCAGTATTGCCTCTTCAAGTTCTTTTTCGTCAAAACTTGCTGTAAATTTGATTTTTCCATTGATAATCACTTCCATATCTTGAACCCCGTATTTTGAAGCTTCTGGTGACTTGATTGACTTCACTTGAACCTCCACCTGATCTTTAAACTTTGAAGTTACACGCCCGACTTTTTCCATAAAAGGTGTGAAGTTGCAAACACATGAACCAAAAGGGACAAAAATCTCAATTTTCACTCTAGTTTTCGTCGTTTTCACCAACCTCCCAGAGCATATATAATAATCGCTATCCCTATGGCAAGAAAGGCCAATCCGAAAATCTTTGTCAGCCATTCACCTACATTGGTGATCTTATCGCTTGCCACTCTGCGTGCAGTCGCCAGCAACGTACTCAGGAAAATTACTGGCAAAGCATGACCTAGACCAAACATGAAAAGTAAAAAGCCTCCGTGAAAAGGTGATGGGGCAGTGAATAATGTTAGCAGTATAGCGGGCAAGACCAGGGATAGCGTGCATGGACCTAGAGCGATGGAAATAATCAGGCCGAACAAGAATGAGCCTATTACGTAGTTGTAAGCGGAAAATCGCGTTAATGCGGTCAGCTTTACGGCGTTCAATTGCTCGGTAAGGAAACTGCGAGTAGTCACCCCCAGTTTTCCAAGCAAACCTATGTTATTGATTCCAAAGAGAATGAGAAGAAGACCTGAGGTGCCAAAGAAGATTCTTGAGTTGATTATGCTTGTTGGAACAAGAGAAGATATTGCATATCCCAAGATGAAGAAGACTAGGCACATTGCTATGGCAAAGCTGCAACCAACAGCAAGCCCCTTGCGCACGCTTTTGCTGATACCTACCGAATAAGTCAGGTACACCGTCATTAGGGAGATTGAGCATGGTGAAAGAAAGGTTACGATTCCAAGGAAGAATAGGCTCAGAGGTTCCTCGAACATTTTAATCATGCTCCGAGTAATTGATTAATCTTTGCTGACAGTGTCGAAGCCGTTATCGTGGCATACGAATCTGAAATATGAAAGGTCTTATCTATGAGCACTATTGTTCCATCACCTTGTGATGCATATTTCTGTGCAATGTCCATTGTTCCATCGTCATAGTCGTTTCCAAGTGGCCATGTGATTCCATAGGTGGTACGGATCTGTTCAAGGTCACTGCTGGGGCAAGTAGCGACCGCAACTGTGACAAAAGTCACAGAGTCATGTCCACAAAAGCTATTGCAGACGGTCTTCAGTTGCGTGAGCTGGTTGTCATTAATCGGGTTGATTTGTCCATGGCATCCGACTCCCATAATGTGGATAACAACGACTCTTCCTCTGTAATTGTTGAGTGAGAATTGGGTGCCATCGACGTCTTTCATTGTGAACTCGTAAGGCGTCTGCAATGGATTTGTTGGGTTGATCGCTGGTGGTGCTGTTGATGGTTGTGTGAACTGCCATGCGCCGTAAGCTCCGAATATCAGAGCAATCAAGCAGAAAGCGCCAAGTATTTTGCCTTTCGGCCATTTCCGAGGTTTCTTTTCAGCTTCACTTTCTCTCTGTATTTGATAAGCCTCTTGAGACCTCTGCTGTTTTATCTGTCTCTTTCGCTGTCTTTCTCTCCAGCTTTCCTTTTTCTCCTTTTTCTTCGGCAACTCTTCCACACAACGCTTTGTCTGTTCTATGAATAAAGGAACATAACAAAATTTAAATATTGCTATTTATTCTTCCAGAACGGAGGCCGTTGTGCGGTTAATGTTTATCTTGCAATGATTGAAGTGATCAACGTTGGGTGAAGGCTTTGTTAAGATCAGAAGTTGGGAAGAATTCAAGCGTCTGGCTTTTGAGTTAAAACCAGACTCAATTGTTTACAACATAGAACAGAGCGGTCTATCTCCCATAAAGGAACTTACCAGTTTGCGGTTGATAATGCCTTGTGCAAAGGCTTATTATGTGTTTCTCGATTTTCCACGAGGAGAGGAATTGCGAGAAACGCACATTCCACTGTGCAAAGATAAGAAAGGAAACCGCTACATAGAGGAGAAAGACGTAAAAGATTTCCTGAAAAATCAGCTTAATAGAGAAGATATAACGATCTGTTCATACTGGACCATCTAGTCCGGTTCAGTTAATGTTTCTTTCTTGGGAAGTGCTTCCTCGTATACAATCCAAGCTTGACAAGAGAAAGCATTAACGGAACTTCCATTAATGGTCCTATAACTGTGGCTAAAGCGGCTCCTGATCCAATTCCATAAAGCGTTGTGGCTACTGCTATGGCAACTTCAAAGTGACTGCTTGAGCCTATGAGAGTGGTGTCTATGGCAGTTTCGTAGGCCCAACCTGCAAAATATCCAAGTAGATACGTCCACGTAATCATGGTAGCGTAGTGCAATAGGTTCGGAGCTGCGAGATAGGCGACTAAAAGAGGATTATTCAGAATAATCTCACCCTCAAACGAGAATAAAACTATAAGAGTTGTCAGCAACGCAATAATGGATATTTTGCCGAGGCTTGGAATATATGTATTGTTAAACCAGTCCTCACCTTTTCTGTTCAGTATGACTTTGCGGGAAATTGCTCCTGCAGTTACTGGCAGCGCGATGAAAATCAGAACGCTGACGGCTATTAGATCCCATGGTACTGGGATGCCGCTTACACCCAAGTATAGACCAGCCAGTGGTGCATAGAGGAAGAGCATGAGCAGAGCGTTGATGGCCGTGTTCAGCAAGCCTTGAGCCAGGTCCCCTTTTGCAAGGAACATCCACCACATTACCATAGCAGTGCACGGCGACAAGCCCAAAAGTATAACGCCTGCGATGTACTGTGGATTTCCAGCAAGAATCGTATTTGCGTAGAAAGTCATCAATGGTGGAGCTATTACCCAATTGGCTATTATCGTAACTAACAGTGGCTTCGGATTTCTTGTAGCCTGTTTTATGTCGCTAAAGCGTATTCCCACAACAGTGGGATACATCATGAAAAACAGGAGTATCCCTATAGGTATGGATAGCTTGACGAACTTTAGAGAATCTATGAACTCTCCAAACTGAGGCGCGAACCTGCCAATCAACAAGCCGATAACTATGCATATTGCTATCCAAAGTGTCAGATATTTCTCGAAAAGACCTAGAGATGCTTCATGTTCAACAGACGCTTGCTCCTCTTTCAAAGCCGCACCCTCTTGCATCAACTACCTTACTATGAGCACGTTTACAGGAGATTCACATGATATTCTGTTGCAGTGGCTTCCCAAGAAGAGAGAATGAGTAGCGCCCACTCCTTTACTTCCGACCACAACCAAGTCAAACTTCCCTTCTCTTGCCATTTCTATAATGACCTTGGAAGGATTGGTATCTGTGACCGAGATGAGTTTGTACTTTGCTTTTTCATGTTCCAAGACGACTTTGGCATCTTCCAAAATTTTATGGCTAAACTCGTGAGCAGAAGGTGTAGGTGCAGGGTAAAAAACGTTAACAACAGTTATTTCAGCCTCAAATTTCTTCGCAATTTTGATTGCTTCTGCTAATGCCCTTCTCGAGTGCTCTGATCCGTCAATGCCCACCAATATCTTTTCCATATCTGTTGCTCCTTTTAGCCAGGGTCAAACATATTCAAATATTTAAATTTATTGTTCCGTTCTCCTGACTCGCTGCATGCAAGAAGACGTTTATTTTCACAAAAGTCCTAACTTTCGCAAATTTTCAAAAAGTTTGAGGTTGGCCAAGCTGTAGTAAACCCACTTCCCTTCTTTTCTATAATTAAGTAACCCCGCGTTTCCTAGAATGCCCAGATGATGAGAAGCGGTAGGCTGGGTCAGATCAAGGGCGATCATAATCTCGCAGACGCACATCTCCCTTACGCGAAGAAGGCTCAAAATTCTGAGTCTGGTTTTGTCGGCGAGCGCCTTGAAAAATCTGCTTTGTTTTTCGGATGTTTTGGCTTCTGCAATTTCCTCTGCAAGCTGTTTAAGTTCAACAGAATATTTAGATGCGTCTTCACTGGGGCAAATTCCAGAACTTGTTAATCGTGCAAGCCTCTTATTCAGTTTAGTCTTTGACAATTTATGGAACCTAAGTTAAGTTGACGAAACAAAATATTTAAATATGTCCATACATGCGTCCTTTTCTGCTTGTTTATTCACATTATATTCTTATGGGCTGCATCATTTTTTCGATTTGAGTTTTGTTAGCTACGTACTTTTCCCCGTTGATCGGTGGGCAGTCCTGCAGTGATTTTTCGCTATTCAGAAGCTTTGTCGCAAAAACGAAGCATCCTTGTTCTCCACATTCTTTGCAGTTAGTCTTCGGCAGTTTTTCGTAAATCTTCATTGGATCCAACTCCTTTTTTGCTCCAATCAGCTCAGGCGTTGGTTTTCCATGAGTTTTTAGATGCAGGAAAGCACGGTTTATGAGGTTTTTCGCTTCTTCAACAAGTTGTTCTGCCTCATCTCTGTCTTTAACATATGTCATTCCAATTCTACCATTGGAAAATATCGTTACCAAATGCTGCTTGTATCTGTAACTTAATGCCTCTAGTTTTTCAGAGTACTTTGCATTTGGAATCGATAGATAAAGAACTGGAAGCACCTCTCCGAGAGGTTTGTCCGCTTGGGCTAAGAACTTTATTCTGTCTGGATCTGCGGTGCATGGGGTTATCTCCTTTATGTCAATTTTCTTGACGAAGGCTTCAGGGAAGAGAAAGTCGATGAAATCGTTTTGTTTCAACCTGTTCTTTCCTCTTTGACGCCAGAGTAAAGCTTGTAAACTCTTTTCTCTCTAACAGTTTTCATCGCCTTTTGGGATAAGGCTTCCAGTGACTCGATAACCTCGCTTAGAAGTTTCGCTGGTATTCCCATAAACATGTGTTCTGGCGGTGTGTCCGTCGCCTCTCGGCAACCGTAACAGCCTGGGCTTATGTTTATGTCACCAGTCAGGTAGGGGACCACTGTCACGTCAACGCAACAGCATTGGAAAATGGAAGAGCTAAAATTGAGTCTGCCGCCTTCCTTGAAGTTTCTCGCTAAGCAAAGCCACATTATGTGTTCAGGAATACTTTCAACCACAATGACGTCTGGAACCATGGGAAAATCCTTTAACGGTCCAGCAATCACTGCTTTTGTTGTTCCAAGTTTTATTTTTGGTATCATGCTCATTGTTTTTGCTGCAGCTTCTTTCCTTATGAAAAGTCCAAGTGCACAGAGCATTTCTCCAGTGGAGATTTTTTCAGGCAACGGAGCAAAACCTAATGCTGCCTTCGCTGCGGGACAAGCTAAATCTTCAGCAGTCAACATCAATGTTTGCCCTTTTCTGGCCAACATGAGAAGCTGACAATACCGGGATTTCTGCGGCGGAGATTTTACACTAGGCAAGGTTTCTCCTGCTTCTACGATCTTCACGGCTATTGGAGGAGTGTCTAAGCCTAGAATCTTTTCCATTCTTTGGCTCAAGATTTCGGTTTCCAACGAGAAGAGCCTTCAGTCATTTTTTGTATTCATATTTCGCCTTGTTTGATATCAATTCCTTTCTGCTATGTTGGATTACTCCACGCTTCTTTATTGTTCTATGCAGGTATGACATCGATGGAAAGCTGATTGCATGCTGTGGACAAGTGTTTTCGCAAGTGGTGCATCCAACAAGACAGTTCAGTGGATTAGCGACTACGGCGATGTTCTTTTCATAGTCAAACTGGTATACTCCTTTTCCACATCCCAGCACACAAATACCGCATCCTATACAAAGTTCCGGGTCAACAGTGGGATGCCAATCTATTTCTTCACGCGGAATCCCACGCCAAGCTGGCCTAATAGCGTCTCCTGCGCCTGGCATTTTTATACTCCAGCCTCCCTCAGAGCTTCTTTCAGCGTTTCTTCGCTGGGGCAAACGCCTATGATGCGTATGTCTTTGTCGATAACTACTGCTGGGCTTGTTTCTATGTTATACTCGCCGAGTTTCGGGTTGACGCCCTTAAAGATTTCAACTTCAATCTTTTCTCCGTATTCTTGTTTTATCTTGTCAATCAGCTTCAGCAGTAGCCTTCCACCAGAGCACGGCGGTTCTGAAGTGAAAACTTCAACCTTTATCGCCATGTTAAACACCCATCTCCTTTAATGATGCCTCAATCGTCTGTATGCTTGGACAGACACCCATAATTTTTATTCTTCCTTCATTGAAAAC
>Ga0172365_10003072_pt1 | contig 12449 bp, 10 predicted proteins | sample LakKivSesite48cm_FD_114535 | JGI IMG/M metagenome (GOLD analysis project Ga0172365, IMG submission 114535) | Sediment microbial communities from Lake Kivu, Rwanda - Sediment site 48cm | ecosystem: Environmental > Aquatic > Freshwater > Lake > Sediment | place: Rwanda: Western Province, Lake...
ACAGCAGCCTTGTATCACCTGCTGGTGGAGGAGCCAGTTTCCCATCCGCGTATCTTGGCTTGGCATCATGACCTAGCTTGGTGTGACCCTCAATATGCTGGCGAGGTGTATCCTGGTTACCCCTGGGATCTGCTGCGTCAATGCTGGCCTGGAGTTGTCCAGGTCACTGTCTCTGAGCCACGCCGAAGTGAGGTGGCTTCTCTCTATGGGATTCCGCTGCAATCGGTAACTGTGGTACCACCTGGCGTGGATCTCCTCACTTTCTTCCGCTGGACCGAGATGACCCAATGTATCGTCAAGGCCTACTGTCTGCTTGATGCCGACCTCGTGTTGTTACAGCCTTCGCGCATCACTCGTCGCAAAAACATCCAACTAGCTGTGCGTATGTTAGCCTCATTTCGGCAGAGGACAGGACTGGATGCCCGTCTGGTGGTGACGGGTCCACCTGGCCCACACAATCCGTCCAATGTGGCTTACCTGACGGACTTGCTGGCCCTTCGACGCGATTTGGGGCTGAGGGAGGCTGCCCACTTTGTCTATGAACTCGGAGACGAGGAACAACCGCTGGTGCCTGACGAGGCAACGATGACTAATCTGTATCTCCTTGCAGATGCCCTAATCTTCCCCAGCTTTGAAGAGGGTTTTGGTATTCCCATGCTAGAGGCGGGCCTGATCCGTCTGCCGATCTTCTGCAGCAGTATCCCGTCCTTGCAGGCAACAGGCGGGATGGAGGTGCACTATTTTCCCCCTGATACTGACCCAGCGGCTGTGGGAGACCTAATAGCCCGCCGGCTTCTAACGGATTCTGCCTTTCGTCTACGCCGTCGGATCTTTCAGGGGTACCTGTGGGAACGAATTTTATCTGACCGTATAATCCCCTTGGTGGAGGGAAGGGACAAATGAGAAACATACCAACAGACCCTCTCGCAGGCTACCAGCAGAATCAGGACCTGCTGGAGGGCTCGCACCCGGACGGGCGCGTTCAGTTGTGAGGTGCCTATGAAACTCGTTGTGGCTATTGTGCAAGCTGTGGACGCCAGAGGGCTTTTAGATGCCCTGATGGCTGAGGGATACCGTGCAACAAAGATCAGTACTACGGGCGGGTTTCTAGTACGTGGTAATGCAACCATTCTAATGGGCGTACCGGATGACCAGGTGGATGCTGTGCTTGCCATCTTGCGCAAGCACTGCCACGCTCGACGCGAGCTCGTATCTCCCGTGGTGCCTCTCAGTGAGACAGCCGCTGCCCGGCGCTGGGTGCAGCCTGTGCAAGTGGAAGTAGGAGGCACAACGGTATTCGTTTTGGACGTGGAGCGCTTCGAGCGGTTATAAAGTTGGTAATAGTTGTTCATAGGCGCTTGCTGCGGGAGTTTGACAGTTCTCCTGCAGTTGAAGGAGAGAGAATGTCAACTTATCGCATTTTGCTTCCTTTACGTAAAGGGGATCCGCTGGCTGATCTGGTGACTCTTGCGGCACACCTGTTGCCTGAAGAAGGAGGGCAGATCGAGTTGATGGGCGTGGTGATGGTTCCCGAGGGGTGCTCTCTCAGTGAAGCAGCTATTCCGGCACAGGAGATCCGAGAAGCGTTAATGGCACTGGTAAAGGACTTCCCTGGCTTGCCTTTGCGTGTGAAACCCCGTATCCGAGTGGCGCATGTTCCCTGGCTGGATGTCGTGAGTGAGCTGCAAGATGAACCAGTGGAGCTATTGTTGGCCACCTGGGATAGGACCAAGATGACGGTACTAGGGGCCCCTTCGGAGGAAGTGCTTACCCGCGCGCCGTGTGACTTGATTCTATCTCGGGGCATGGTTCATCGCTACGACCGGGTTTTGCTGCCGATCCGAGGAGGACCCCACATCAACTTGATGCTGCGTCTAGCCCATGCTTTGAACCGCATCACTGGCGAGGAAGTGACCCTACTGGCAGTGAGGACTAAAGAGGGGCCCCCTCCTGCTCTAGAGCGACTGAAAGAACGAGTCCCTTTCAGCTCCCATACTGTTTCCATTGTGGGTGACCCTATTAAGGTGATCCGGCGGATGGCTACGGACTATCATGCTCTTGTCCTAGGGGCTACCTTGCCAGAATCAGAAAAAGAAAGCCCTCTGGGCCAAGTTCCAACCGAACTCCTTTTTCAGACTCCCCTGCCGGTTTTCCTAGTGCGCTCTTTTCGGCCCAGCACTAAGGAGATCCCAGAGACAGTGCCCCCTTCTGTAACGCTCAGTCGGTCTTCAGCTCTCTCTGATCGAGTGGATCGCTGGTTTGCCACTAATACTTTCCACTGGACAGAATTCAAAGATGTGGGACAACTGTTGCATTGGAAGGAGGAGCAAAGCCAGACAATCAGTCTGGTGCTCCCGGCTCTTAACGAAGAAGCTACTATCGGCAAAGTCATCACCACTATCAAGACTGCTTTGATGGAAGAGCATGCTTTGCTGGACGAGGTTATCCTGATGGACAGCAACTCTACTGACCGCACTCGAGAGATCGCCTCCTCTCATGGGGTGCCTGTGTATATTCACCAACAGGTCCTGGACGATGAAGTAGGTAGTCGCCCTGGCAAAGGGGAAGCCCTTTGGAAGAGTTTGTACGTGACCAAGGGGGACATCATCGCCTGGATTGATACCGATATCGTTAACATCCATCCACGTTTTGTTATTGGTATTTTAGGACCGCTTCTGCGCTGGGGTCGCATCCAGTATGTCAAAGGCTTCTATCGGCGCCCCTTGCATGTGGAAGACAAAGCGCAGGTCAGTGGAGGAGGGCGGGTAACCGAATTAGTGGCTCGCCCTTTGCTCAATCTCTTCTTCCCCGAACTTTCTGGGATCGTTCAGCCCCTATCGGGGGAGTATGCCGGTCGCCGCCATGCCCTTGAACGCCTACCGTTTTTCACTGGCTATGGAGTGGAGGCTGGCCTACTGTTGGACTTTTTACAGCAATTTGGCCTCAATACCATTGCCCAGTGTGATCTAGACGTACGCACCCACTACAACAAGCCATTAGCCAGCCTGAGCACAATGGCCTTCGCCATCCTGCAGGTCTTCACCGCTCGTTTGGAGACACGCAGCAAAGTGCGCCTCTTGGAAGATGCACAACGTACATTGAAGATTATTCACCATGAACCTGGGCGCTTTTGCCTGGAGGAGGAAGAGGTCACCGAATATGAACGCCCCCCTATGGTGACAGTGCCAGCCTACCACGCCAAGTTCCCACGAGTCGGCGGAGAGGGGAAAGGCCCGCATGAGCCCAACCGAGTTCGTTGAGCACCTCAAAAGCAAGCGCGACTATCGCCAGCAAATCGTGCGCGTCGAGCACATACCGGCCAGGGCTGCACGCTACGCCAGCTTGAAGCGACCTCTACCCGCAGCACTGCAACAGGCTTTGAGCAAAGCTGGGGTGGACAGGCTATATGTACGCCAGGCGCAGGCCATTGACGCTGTCCACGATGGACAGCATGTGATCGTGGCTACATCCACAGCCAGTGGGAAAACCCTGGTGTACAACGTACCAGTACTGGAGTCTATCATAGCTGACGCACGGGCGCGCGCCTTATACCTCTTTCCGACTAAGGCATTGGCTCAGGATCAGCTTCGATCGCTGCGGCTGTTGACCCACCACGCACTGCACAACCTGGGGTTCGGTACGTATGATGGCGACACGCCCCAGGGGACTCGAAGGCAGTTGCGCCAATCGGCATCTATCATACTGACCAACCCAGACATGCTGCATGTTGGCCTTCTCCCCAACCACTCGCTTTGGTCCAATTTCCTAGCTAACCTGAAGTATATCGTCATTGACGAAGCCCACGTCTACCGCGGCATCTTCGGGTCGCAGGTGGCCTGCGTCTTGCGGCGTTTGCTCCGCCTTTGTCACTTCTATGGTGCTAATCCCCAATTCATCTGTTGCTCAGCCACGATTGCCAATCCGGCTGAGCATGCCCAGCGGCTCACCAGCCTGCTTGCCGTCGTGATCAGCGAGGACGGTTCCCCGCAGGCAGCAAGAGAGTTCGTGCTCTGGAATCCCCCTTTTATAGATGCCGCGCGTACTGCCCGGCGCAGTTCCAACATCGAAGCTACGGCGCTCTTCGTAGAGCTGGTCCGCCACCAAATCCGCAACATCACCTTCACCAAGGCACGCAAAGTGGCTGAGCTCATCCTGCTATATGCTCAGGACATCCTGGCCAAAGATGCACCGGAACTTGGGCCACTGATCAAATCCTACCGCGCTGGCTACCGCCCCGAACTACGGCGCGAAATCGAGCAGGGTCTGTTTTCGGGGCAATTGCTAGGCGTAACGGCTACTAATGCTTTAGAGCTGGGTGTGGATGTGGGGCATTTAGATGCTACTGTGTTGGTGGGCTATCCGGGGACGATAGCCAGCACCTGGCAGCAGGCCGGTCGTGCTGGACGAGGTGTGCGCGAAGCCCTGAATGTCCTGATTGGCCTGGACAATCCGCTCGATCAGTATTTCATGCGGCATCCGGAAGCACTATTCGGTCGCAGCCCGGAGAATGCCCTTATTGCACCGGACAATGTACATATCCTGACCAAGCATCTGCCCTGTGCGGCGTACGAAAAGCCTTTGACGAGTGAGGATGAGGAATTATTCGGGCCAGGCTTCGTGGACGCTATGGTGCAGTTAGAGCGACGCTCCACCCTGGAGTACCGCAACGACCGCTGGTTCTTCCGGGGGATCGGTTATCCCGCGGAGCAAGTCAGCTTGCGTTCCATCTCAGCAACCAAGTTTGCTATCCTGGATGAATCGCAGAACTATCGGCTGATGGAAGAACTAGAAGCGACCACGGCTCTTCTGCGCGTTTATCCAGGGGCCATTTATCTGCATCAGGGCGAGTCATATCTCATCACGCGACTGGACCTCGAAACTGGGATCGCCTACGCATCGCCGGTAGACGTTGACTACTACACCGAGCCGCGTGAGGTGAACAGTGTGAGCATTGTGCGAACCTGGCAGACGAAGAAAATGCCACTGAGCAGGGCCTGTTTCGGTGAACTGTGCGTGACCCAACAGGTGATTGGCTATAGGCGGCTGCAGCAGTTCACTGACACCATGCTTTCGGACGAGCCGCTGGACATGCCGCCACAGTCCTTCACCACGATGGGATTGTGGTTCGACGTGCCGAGCGATGTCGTGCGGGAGGTGGAAAGGCAGGGATTGGATCTGGCAGGTGGCCTGCACGCTGTCGAACACGCAGCCATTGCTATCCTACCGCTCTTTGCCATGTGTGACCGGTTGGATATTGCCGGTCTTTCCACACCATTGCATCCTGACACGGGTTGCGCAGAGGTCTTTGTCTATGATGCGCTCCCTGGTGGTGTGGGCATCTCTGAGAAGGGCTTTGCCCTTCTTTCCGAACTCTGGAAGGCGACTTTGGCGGCTATTAACGAGTGCCCATGCCAGGAGGGATGCCCGAGTTGCATCCAATCGCCCAAGTGCGGCAATAACAACGAGCCACTAGATAAGTGCGCTGCTATTCTGATCCTGCAGGCGCTGCTGGGGGAGTGAAAGGTGCCCGGCAGCTCTGATTAATGTGCCGACCTGAGCATCAGTTCGATCAGATCCTCGAGTGGCTTTTGCGCAGAATCGTCATCTGCTGCGTTAGTCTGACACTCCCTGGCATAGTGTCTTAGCAGGAAAAGACTGGCATTGTAAGTAGCAGCGCGAATCGAAGCAAGTTGGTGGATGATTTCGACGCAATCTCGTCCGTTTTCCACCATGCGTTGCACACCGCGTGCTTGCCCTTCTATGCGGCGCAGCCGGAGAAGTAGTTCCTGTTGCGCTTTTATGGGAAGAGATATTTCTTTCATCGTTCGATCCTGAGAGCCAACGGCCCTCATCTGCGGATGCTTCAACCACCTGCCGGTGCACACGAACCTCCGGCTAGTGTAGCGCTGGTTGAGGAGCCGCCCTTGCTAATGAGCGAGACAGCCTTCTCTACGTGGTGGCTACCACATCGCGGGCAATGGACCTTTTCAGTAGACGACATCGAGCGGAGCCATTTTTCAAACTTCACACCGCACTCGCGGCAACGATATTCGTAGATTGGCATTTATTACTCCATAACCATTGGTTGTGTCACCAATATGACCTATGTCCATATCCCATGCCGATAAGGCACATGGAGGACTTCTCAGGCATCCTTGCCACTTTGAGCAGCGGGTTTGAGAACGGCCTCCAACCTTTCTGCCAATGCCTTCTTAGGACGCGTGCCAATCATGCGCTCGACTTCCTGACCATCTTTGAAGATGATCATCGTCGGGATGCTCATGATGCCATACCTGATAGCGGTGTCGCTGTTCTCATCTGTGTTCAGCTTAGCTACCACGACATGTCCGTCATAATCTGCAGCGAGTTCGTCAATAATAGGAGCGACCATCAGACAGGGGCCGCACCATGGAGCCCAGAAATCAACTAGAACGGGCAGATCAGCCTCGAGGACTTCCTTCTGAAAAGTTGCGTCGGTAAGATGCAGTGGTTCTTTGCTCATCTTTTTCTCCTCTAATCATGTTTTTCACTTTGTGAGGCATAGCCTGCATCTGAACCGTAGCACTTATGGTCACAGATGCACTCTGTATCGCTCACAGTGCGATAGTTACTATACCCCCCTACAGTATATTATAGCGCAAAAGCGCTATTTTGTCAAAAACGCAGGATTCAGGGGTTGTGGTGCCGCATGGTGGTGTAGCATGAAGAGCTGGACAAAGGCGAAGATGCGCACTATACTGTAGTTGACTGTGGGGGTAGCACATGGATATTGGTTCTAATGGCGCTCTGCAATGCTCTATTTGCCGTCGCGCCTGCCTGATCAAGCCTGATGAGGTCGGTTTCTGCCGGACGCGGCGCAATGTCCAGGGGCGCCTGCAGAGCGTGGTCTATGGGCGTTTGGCTGCTTTAGAAAGCCGGCCCATCGAGATCAAACCCTTCTTTCACTTTCACCCTGGCTCTACTGCGCTTACCTATTGCTGCTACTCATGTAACCTGCGCTGCCGCTGGTGCCAAAACTGGCACCTGAGCCGCACTGACCCCTTGCAGGCCCAACCCAGGTATGTCTCGCCGGAAGCACTGGTGCGCATGGCTTTGCGCTTTGGCGATCAGGGGCTTTGCTGCAGCTTTACTGAGCCCACCTTGTTGCACGAATATAACCTGGCTGCCTTTTCGCTAGCGAAAGCGGTGGGGCTGTATACCTGCTATGTGTCGAATGGTTACATGACGCTCGATACTTTGCGCGAGTTACAGAGCGCGGGTCTGGATGCGATCAAGATTGATGTTAAGGGCGATCCGCAGGTGTATCGCGAGTACTGTGCTGCTCCACACGGAGAAATGGTCTGGGAGACAGCGGCTGCGGCTAAGCAGATGGGCTTACATGTGGAGATTGTGAACCTGGTCGTCACCGGTGTTAATGACTCTGAGGAAGCACTGCGTAATTTGATCGCTTGCCACCAGCAGGCTGTGGGCCCCGAGACGCCACTGCATTTCACACGCTACCATCCCGCGTACCAGATGCATGCTCCCCCTACGCCGATCAGCACGCTGGAGCACGCTTACGACCTGGCCCGCCAGGCAGGTCTGGCTTATCCTTACTTGGGCAATGTTCCCGGACACCGTGGTGAGAACACTTACTGCCCTTCCTGCGGCCAACTGCTGATCGAACGTTCCGCGTACACCATGCGGCGAAATCTTCTGACCCCTCTGAATGAGTGCCCCTCATGTGGGAAGAGCATACCCTGCATCGTGTAGCCCCCCGGTCTCTGTGCCTGGCTCATGGGGAGAACCCTGTGCATGTCATTTCCCCTTGGTAGCTCGAGGTCGTACATAATCATTTGATCTTGCATGGCATAAAAGCAAATGGCACTTGCCCTACACGGCGGGTCATGCAACAATAGGGTCTGGTGCGCAGGTCAGGTTAAGGAGGTCCTACGATGAAAGCAGAGGAACTGCTATACCTATCGCGGCATGATGTGGAGGCTGTCGGGCTGGACATGGCCACGATTATTCAGCGGCTGGAAGTCGCCTTTCGGGAGAAAGGGGAGGGCCGAACGGAAATTCCACCCAAGCCGGGCATCCACACCCAGAAGGATGCTTTTATCCACGCCATGCTGGCCTACATCCCAGCTATGGCAGCAGCCGGGATCAAGTGGGTCAGTGGCTACCCTATGAACTACCAGCGGGGCCTGCCCTACATCAATGGGCTGCTCATTCTCAATGACCCCGAGACTGGCCTGCCCATCGCGGTGATGGACTGCACGTGGATCACCGCCAAGCGCACCGGGGCAGCCACCGCGCTGGCAGCGAAGTACCTGGCCCGGCCAGACAGCGAAGTTTTGGGAATCATTGGCTGCGGCGTTCAAGGCCGGACTCATCTGGAGGCACTGCACATCCAATTCGCCATCCGTCGCGTCTATGCCTACGACATCCGCCCTGAAGCGCTCCAGGCTTATGTCGTTGAAATGAGGCAGCAGTACGGAGTAGAGGTGATCGGAGTGGATGAGCCACGGAAGGCAGTCGTGGGCTGCGACATCGTCGTCACCGCTGGCCCAATCCTGAAGGACCCCACTCCAGTCATCGAACCAGGATGGCTGGCCGAGGGAGCCTTCGCCGGCCCTGTGGACTTTGACTCCTACTGGAAGCCCGAAGCCCTGGCTCAGATTGATAAGTATGCCACGGATGACCATGAGCAATATGCTTACTATCGCAGTGTCGGCTACTTCCGCCGGGCGCCAACCCCTTACGCCGACCTGGGTGAACTGGTCACAGGGCAGAAGCCAGGGCGAGAGAAGCGCCGTGAACGCACCATGGCGATGAACTTGGGGCTGGCCCTCGAAGATATGGCTACCGCTATCGAAATTTACCAGCGGGCGCGGAAGCGAGAACTGGGCACCTGGTTGCCTCTATAGGCGGGGCTGTGCCTGCGGGCGGGATTGTACTGGCTGAATCATAAGCGTAACTGTAGGGGGTTGAACACTGTGAAAGAGGATACCTGGCGAGACAAGGGTGCTGATTACTACCGGCACGTGATCCAAACCTGCTTTCCCGCTTTCTCCGTGCGTACCATAGTTTTCCTGGCCGCGGGCTGGGGCAGCACCGTATGGGAAGTCAACGGCAGTTACATCTTTCGTTTCCCCAAACGCCCTGAGATAGGCCAGGGGTTGCTCAAAGAGATACGCCTATTGCCCGTGCTGGCTATTGCCTTGCCATTGCGCCTCCCGCACATTGAGTACATCTGGCAAGGTGGACCCGAGTACGAGGGACTCTTTGTGGGTTACCTCAAGATTCCAGGCGTGCCATTGACGCTGGGACATCTGGCATCTACTGGCTCGACAAAGCTATCGCAGCAACTGGGCAGGTTTCTAACCGCGTTGCACCTCTTTCCTCTGGAACAAGCCGTTGCTGTGGGTATTCCTGAGGGCGGCTCAGCACAGTGGCGGCACCAGTATCGCGCTTTTTACCAGACGGTGCGTCAGCGCGTCTTCCCACTGCTGGGTGTGCAAGAATGGAGGCGCATTGCCGCTGCATGGGAAGCTTTTCTAGATGATCAGGCCAACTTTCGCTTCGTGCCTGTGCTGATCCATGCTGACCTGAACAGCGAACACATTCTGTTCGCTGCAGAACTAGGCGGCATCACGGGGATCATTGACTGGGAGGACGCCGCCATTGGCGATCCGGCATTGGACTTCACAGGCTTGCTGGGGGATTATGGGTACAATTTCGTGTCCCAAGTACTGGCCGCATACAATGGCCCGGCTGACGGGGGGATGTTGGCTCGTGCCCGTTTCTACGACGCGATTGCTTCTTGTCATGAGGTGCTCTTTGGCCTGGACTGCGGACTGGCGCAGCACATCACCTTTGGCCTGAAGAAGCTGCAGACGGTCTGGTCTGCCCCGGAAGCACTATCGTAGTCTTATCCTGCGTGGACATGTTGCTATGCAGCGCTGGCCGTCATAACGGCCTGGATTGCGAACTCGATACACCCGAGACAGACCACAGACCCTGCCCTGGTTACTGGCAAGAGCCAGCTAACTCTACACCTCTTCCAATAGCCGGCGCTCGCCGCTCAGTTCGCGGATGAGTGTGACATCCTGCGTCACTTCAATCGTCCCTATGTACTCTCCCTTTTCATCGCGCAGCGGGAAGTATCGGATATGCACAAATTTGCCCTTCATCTGGATCCAAAACTCAGCTACATCCCGTCTGCCCTGCTTGAAATCGTCCAGAATCCGGTTCACTATGTGCACGCTGGCTGGTGGGTGACAGTTCTGCACCTTGCGGCCAATAATTGCTTTGGCCCGTGGGAAAATGCGCTCCTTAGTCTGTGAGAAGTACCTGACGGTGTCGTCCTTGTCCACAAAGGTGATGTCAATGGGCAAGTTCGCCAGCAGAAGGTTGATTTCTTTAGGCGTCATGCTGCCTGTATCCAGCGGAATAGCCGCAGGGTATTTCTCCACTGCGGTGGGTTCCTTACCTGCTACTAGCTGCTCCCTCCGCGCTGCTTGGGGCCATTCGTCTCCGGGTTCAATCAGGCAATACCCCACTTCAGGGCTCTGCTCCTTGATCGCCAGCCATTCCGCTTCAGATAGCTTTTCTAAGGCCATAGGATAGAGGATATTGTTCTCTTTGTAGATCATCTCCGTAATAGCCTGGGTCAGCGGGTTGGCTACCTGCTCGATGGCAGCTATTAGGGCAATGAAATCATAATCCGCATGCTTCTCCAGGATACGCTGCAATTCCTTGAGCTGGCGCCGAATATCGTCGTGGATGGCCCACATCACCGCCGCTGGCCCATAGACGCCATGCTTCTCTAGGTATGGAAAGAGCAAGTTCTCCTTCCGTAGATAGTGCGTGTCTAGTTGCATCAGCTTGTTCAGTGCTTCGCCTGTCCGCTGCAAAGGCTCGGCTGCTTCCTCTATGTTCGCGGTAGCTTTTATCCGCTGGATGCCCTGCTTTAGTTCTTCCACCACTTTGGCTATAGCCTCGTTCTCGGCGCGAAAGGTATGCACTGGGTGCCCCGGAGTCATCTCAGGAGGCACTTGCTTGTCCAAAGACTCGCGAAAGACTTGGACGTGCACATCACACAATGCTTTGATCTGGTCGCGCGGCAGGCCCTCAGCGATCAGTGCTTCCTCCATCTGCGATATTTCTGTTGCACTGACATCCCGCAGAAGCTCGCGGAACTCTTGCTTTACCTTTTCCAGGTCCTGTCCCTCGTGCAGTTCTCGGATCAGCCGCTTGAGCACTTCCTGTCGGTGCTGGCGATTGTTGATGTATTCGCTCATATTTTTCCACCTGTCTTCATTGATAATTGTCTTTGTCTGTAAAGTTGTTAGGAGCGACCCCCATGCCTGGCCATCCCAGGGCATGGGAGCCAGGGACGCTATTTCTATGCCTCTTCGCGGATGCTTCTGGCAAACATGGCTCCCAGTTCCTCCGCCTTGCGTAGGTCATCTGAGGTTGGTGCACCTCTGAACTCTAAAGGCTCGATTTGCTCCCATTTTAAGGCCTGAGCCAGGGCATCGAACTCGCGCTGTGCCCCACCGGACCAGCCGTAGGACCCATAGCGGAAGGCTTTCTTATTGGTCATTTTCTTCCGCGCAGCGCTGTCCAGGACATGGGCCATTGGTGGGAAGAGCTTAGTCTCGTAGGTTGGCGCTCCAACCACAATGCCCCGGTTCTTGAAGATGGAAGCTAAGATATAGGATTCATCCACACGCGGCACCTCAAAGACTTCCATGGGCAGCTTCTCCCGGGCGAGACCGCGCATCACGGCATCCGTTACGATCTTGGTGTTGCCATACATGCTGCTCCAGAGCAAGGTGATGCCCTTCTCCGCCTTGCCAGCCGGGTACTCGGCAAACTTTTTGTAGTAGCCAATTACCTGCTCTGGGTTGGCACGCCAGACCAGTCCGTGTGAAGGGGCAATGACCGACACTTTGATCCCAGCCAGCTTGTCAATGGCACGCAGCACCATCCTGGAAAAGTTGGCTACGATGTTGGCATAGTAGCGTAGCATCTCATCGTAATAGAAAGCGTGGTCAGCTTCTTGAACCTGATCGTCGAAAAGGATGCCTTTCAACGCGCCAAAGCCGCCGAAGGCATCGCACGAGAACAGCACTCCGCTTGCGGGCTCGTAGGTCATCATCGTTTCTGGCCAGTGCACGAAGGGCGTATGGAAAAAGACAAGTTTCTTGCCCACACCCAGGTCTAGCTCTTCCCCGTCTTGCACAACCTGTACTCGCTCGGTGATCTCGTAGAAGTGTTTGACCATCTCCACTCCCTTTGGGGTAGAGAGGATAGTCGCCCGGGGTGCCATTCGCCTGAAGTGGCGCAGGAACTCGGTGTGATCTGGCTCCAGATGGTTCAGAATAATGTAATCAACATCCTTCGGTTCAATGCCAGCGGTGTGCAGTTGGTATAGGAAGTTCGTGGAACTACCACTCCAT
>Ga0172365_10003078_pt1 | contig 12435 bp, 10 predicted proteins | sample LakKivSesite48cm_FD_114535 | JGI IMG/M metagenome (GOLD analysis project Ga0172365, IMG submission 114535) | Sediment microbial communities from Lake Kivu, Rwanda - Sediment site 48cm | ecosystem: Environmental > Aquatic > Freshwater > Lake > Sediment | place: Rwanda: Western Province, Lake...
CAGGGCTAGTTCATCTTCCTTTAGATAATTGATCTTGATCTTCCCTACAATATAATCTAAAGTTTTATTAATTACTTCTTGGGCAATCTGCCGAGACCAATCGAAACGGGTGAGCATCTCTTTATGTACCTGATCAATACTACAGCCGCAGATACTATCATGAGGGTGATTTTTTAATAACCATTTCCAGCTCGTCCAGATTAAATTCTCTGGATAATTTTGACCCAATAACCAAGCCAGAGAAGCTATCGGTTCGGCCCAATTTTCTAAAAGAGTTTCACACCTTTCGTTAGCCTGTTTGATATACATCCTGGACGAATATACACTCTGTATAATTGGGGCATCCTTACCTGATCTAAATTCACCGGTAACTTTATTAAGATTAGGCCTCACCGTCTCCTTAGCATAATCTAGATAATCTTCCAAATTCCCTTGTTTTATCTCCACATCTGTAAAACGTTTATTTAGCTCTTTTACTAAACGAGGGATATAAGGTTGAGCCTCTAAATGATCGCTGCCATTTAATAATAATAATGATTTTGAGGTTTCTCGAGACAATAAATCTTCAATTACCCCTTTTATTAACTTGTAAGCCTGATCTACATCTTCCGGCAAACTCTTGGCATTACCATAACCGACTTTGGGTAAATGAACCGCAAAAAGTTCTGTCCCATCCGGACCCTGCCAGATAAATTCATTTCCTTGGGTCTGATTATACTCTATACCCCGCCAGAAAATAATATTATAAATTCCAAAACCCCTTAAAATTTGGGGCATCTGGGTTATATGACCAAAGGGATCAGGTATATAACCGACCTTCATTACCCTGCCAAATTTAGAGGCAATTTGGTGACCTAAGAGCAAATTTCTGATAATTGATTCGGCACTCACCAAAAATTCATCAGGGAGAATATACCAAGGACCGACATGAATTCTGCCTTCGGTGATATATTTTTTTAGAACTTCCCTTCTTTCAGGATGGACTTCCAGATAATCCTCCAGAACAATGGTCTGGCCATCTAAGGTAAAATCACTAAAGGTTTCATCCTTTTCTAAAATATCGATTAAATTATTGATGAGGTCGATTAATTTAATTCTAAATTGTTGAAAGGTCTGATACCATTCTCTATCCCAATGAGTGTGGGGCACAATGAATGCCTTATATAGTTTTTTATTAATGTTAGCCATTATAATTTCCCCCTTTTTCTTCTTTTTATAAGTAATATTTATAAAATCTTCCATAAAATATATTACATATATTAATGACAAATTATAAAAATTGGATTGGTCAAACCTACCATACATTTTCTCTCGTCAAGTAACCTCAAGTAATACCAGCAATTTTTTGTTACTTTGTCTGACCAATCAAGTTCTAAATGTTCTAAAAAAGAGTCATAAGAATGGTAGAGCAATCCATTTTTAATTAGTTCAATACGAAGTTTTTTCTTGCTTTTCTTGTTCTCAATATTAACTAATAGCTTAATACTCGTATGGCAATCAACTTCCAATTCTTCTCCCAACGAAACAAAAACACCTTTATCCGTCATCAATTGGAAATTTATTTTAGGACCGCTGGTAATATAAACCTTTCCTTTCTTTAATCCCTCCATAATCCCCGCTCTGGTTTTTGACTTGGCCCATACATAAGTCCGGCCGTAGTCTTTCTTATAAGGTTCCAATTTATGAATATCTGAACCACTGACGGCGACTACCTTCAACCCCTGATTGAGTAAATTTTCCCATCTCTTTAAAGTTTTTATATTTTCAGCCCTTCTTTCAGACCAAGAACCGGCCCAGACTTCAATTATATCTGCTGTTCCCCAGCAAAAATTGGGGTAATCCCACCGGCATCCGGTGCATATTGGGTCACCAATACATTCCGGATGGGCTACAGAAAGAAGAGCTCCCTTCCTTTTTATCTCCGCGGTAATATCCTCAAAGGTACTTTTTCGTTCAAGCGAAAACCAATTGATATCTCCAATCCAGTTGATAATCACTATATGCCCAAAAAAAGTAGTAATTTCTAAGCCCGGAATAACTACGGTTTTTAATAAATACTTCTCCTTCCATCCCGCAGTGGTGTTATGATCGGTCAGAACGAAAAAATCCAGACCTTTTCCTTGTAAATAGGTCATTAATTCATAAACTGAGTGATTACCATCACTATGGTGGGAGTGTATATGAAAATCTCCTCCCAGCCATCCAGGGCCTTCTCGTTCTTCTTTAAAAAGAGGTTCTTGCTTATCAAAATCTCTGAGTTCTGCCCGCCACTTTTCTGTGGCTTTGATCCCTGACGTAAATTCCTGGTTCAGATTTACCTCAATACTTAAGGTCACCAATTCAGAGATGATGGCGTGGGCCTCCACTATCAACCTCCAGTCTCCTGCCGGTAAGGCGCCAGAAACACATCCAATACTCACTTTTTCCTGGTTAATTTGGATGGTCTTAAAAAAATTGTTGTTCCCCCTGGCCCGGACAAGGCCATTCGGATCAATCAAGGTATAATTAAAGAGGTTACGAATCGGAGAAAACCATTTAATAGCATTTTTTTTATAATTTTTCTTATAATAGTCTCCATTAGGTCCAGATAAAAGAGAATCTTTCCAATCAAATCTTAGGTATTCGTATACGGCCTGATCTATTAAGTTATTAGTTACTTCGATATCATTTACTGTCTTTGGGTGATAGTCACCTTTTATCAATATCTCTTTGGTCCCTTTAATTATCGGTACTATAAACTCGGTTAAGGTCTTGTTTTCACTCGGTGTAAATGTCTTGGTATAAACGGGCATTTTTCGACTTCCCCAATCCTATATAACAATTTTTCCGTCTTCTTTTTTATATATATAAACACTATTTAAGTCTATCTTGAGCCAAACCGTTTCTCCCATATTTAGGTTTGGTTCGCTAAAATCTCTTACGGTGAGTATTAAATCTCCTATTTTAACGTGTATTATGGTTTCGGGGCCTAAGGTTTCTACCATAAATACTTCACCTCTTATAATATTTGGCGATATATCCTCATATTCAATCGTAATGTCTTCCGGTCTGATTCCAAATATTATCGCCTCTCCGTCATTTACTTTTTCTCTTACTAAATCTTTTATGGGAGATATGTCTAAGGTAATCTGTGAAAAATCTAACACTGTTTTATTGTGATCACACTTTAAAGAGCAATCAAGAAGATTCATAGGAGGGTCCCCGATAAATTCAGCTACAAACACGTTTTCTGGATTCTTATAGATCTCCCTTGGGGTTCCTATCTGCATTATAACACCTTTATCTAATATGGCAATTCTATCGGATATAGCCAGAGCTTCTTTTTGATCATGCGTAACATAGATGGCAGCGGTCTGTAACTCTTTTTGTAGACATTTTAAGAAGCTTCGTGCTTCGATACGTAGTTTTGCATCTAAGTTGCTCAAAGGTTCATCGAATAGAAACACATTTGGTTCTTGCACCATAGCCCTACCTAGAGCCACTCTTTGTTGTTGCCCACCGCTGATTTGGTTGGGCTTTCTGCTTAATAGCTCCTTTATTTGGAGATTTTCTGCTACTTCACTAACCTTACGTATTATTTCTTCTGGTGACTGTTTCCTAATTTTTAAGGGGTAGGCTATATTGTCAAAAACGTTCATATGGGGGAAAAGTGCATAATTTTGAAATACCATACCTACATTACGGTCTTTTGGTAATAATTTTTCTACATTCTTGTCTTTAATGTAAATATTACCTGATTGTGGTAGCTCTAACCCGGCTATCAGTCTTAATATTGTAGTCTTTCCGCAACCTGAAGGACCTAATAGAGTAAAAAATTCACCTTCGTTAACTTGAAAACTAACCTTATTAACCGCAACAACTTTTTCAAATTTTTTGGTAACTTTTTCCAATACTACCTCGTGCATTATAACACCTCTTTTTTATCCTTTTATTCCGCCATGAAATCCAAAGCCAAACTTTTTGTTGATAATAATATAAAGTACCACTACTGGAATGGAATATAATAATGAATATGCTGAAAGAAGTCCTAATAAGGGAAGTCCCTCTTGGGTAAAAAAATTATATATTGCCACTGAAATAGGATACTTATTAACACTTCTCAGTAAGATAAAAGGCATCAGAAAACTGCCCCAGGTATTCATAAAAATATATAAGGCTATAACCACCATGCCTTGTTGAGAAAGCGGAAGAATTATTCGAAAGAATCCCTGCGAAGGAGTACTTCCAGCTACTATTGCTGCCTCTTCATAATCTTTGGGTATGGCATCAAAAAAATCTTTTATGATAAAAATGCTTACTGGTAAAAATCCACCAATAAACACAAATATAACACTTAAATAAGAGTCAATTAATCCAAGTCGTAAATTTAAAACAAATAAAGGTACCATAGCTGCTATCCCAGTAACAACTGTGGAGAATAACAGCAAAGAATATAACAAAGTACTACGCCATTTAAAATTTGTCCTAGATAACGCATAAGCAGCCAGCATAGAAGTGATAGTAACAATGATGGTGGATGAGAATGATATGATAAAGCTATTTTTAAAAGCTAACATAGCAACTTTATTTTTAAAGAGCTCCCTAAAATTATTTAAACTTGGTAAGGTTATCTTTACTGCTAAACTAGCTTTAGAACTAAATGGTGCAATCACCAACCAGAGCATAGGGAGGATAAAGAACAATACGATGCTAAATAAGAGCATGTATATCCAAAAATTATGCCACAAATTTGTTCGTTGGTTAAACATCACCTTACTTCACTTCCTTTTTAACATTTTTATATATATAAGAGCTAAGGTTAAGTTAATCAAAAGTATTATAGTAGATATAGCTGCTCCCTGGCCGATCCTACCTGTACCCATAAAAGCAACTCGGTAATTATAAATAGGTAAAATCTCGGTCATATGAGCAGGTCCACCTTTAGTTAGGATAAAAGGAGTGAAAACATTAAATGTCCACAAAGTTAGTAGTATAAGATCGGTCAATATTTGAGGTTTAATTAACGGTATAATTATATCTCTAAATTTACGCCAACCTGAGGCTCCTATGACCTCTGCAGTCTCAAGATAAGACGGAGGAATCGATTGTAGCGCGGCCATAAATAAAAGCATGGAAAAAGCCGTTCCACGCCAGGTATTGAAGATTATAATCACTCCCACCGGCAGTGTATGGAACCAATTCACCCTGGCAAAGCCCAATATTCCTAAAATAGAATTAAGTAAACCGAAGTCTTTGTCTAAGAAAGCTACCCAGAGATAAGCCACCACCACCCCTGGCACAATCCAAGCAATAATAACAATATTGCTGACCAGTTCTTTTAGGATACCTTTCTTATTATACAGCAATAGAGCCAGCAATAATCCTAAACCGGCTTGACCTGCTAATGATCCTAAAACAAATTTAAAGCTAATCTGAACTGAGCTAAGAAACCATGGATCTTTAAAGGCTTTGGTGAAATTATCAAACCAAACAAATTGATGATTTAAGGCATTGACACCGGTCAATGCCTCATTAGTTAGTCCTATATAAAGCGCCCAAATAGCTGGGAATATTAGAAAAACGGTAACAAAAGCTAATGCAGGTAGCATAAATAAAAACGCTCTTTTTTTAGAAAGAATTATCCCACCTTCGAACATATATCTATCCTACATCTCCTTATTGTGCATTTTGCTCTTCTCTACTCCGTTAAACAATTCCAAATTATTTTGGAATATCCGATTTTACACTCCTCTTTTTTAACCACTTAAGTAACGGCACGACTCTTTAGAGTTTGTTAAAAAAATGGTAATCGGGTTTAAAAATAAACCCGATTACCTCTAGTAACCAAAAAACTTAATCAAAACTAACAAGCAAGCCAAGTTCTATTTTAATTTTTCAACGTTCTCTGCTCCTACTATAGAGATTACACCTTGGCCATAATTTTCTAATGCCTTTTCAGGTGATACGCCCATGACAATTTGTTCGGTTAGCAATTGTGCCTGATAGGAGATTTCTGGATATTCCGGCTTAGCAGGTCTGATAGTAGTATACGGCATTAGGGCTTTGCTGGTATCAGCAATAAACGTATTTTCTTTAACTTCAGGAAGTTCGACAAATTCTTTGTAAATCGGAGAAAATGGTTTTATGTTAAATAGCTTTACCAAAACATCTGGCCTTAAAGCAGTCTTTATTAACTCAAAAGCTAAGTCAGCATTTTTAGTGTTTGGATTAACAGCAAAACCTGTCCCACCAGATATACAGGCAAAGGTAGGTGTTCCTAAAGTGCCTTTACCTGGCATAGCTGCCCAACCAATCCGTTCATCGCGATCTGGTATCGGTACACTTCCGTTAGGCGCTATTACAGATGAATAAAACCACGTACCTTCAACTAACATAGCTATTTTTTCTTGTTGAAAAGCTTCAAAGGTTTTGTCTCGAGATTGAGCCGTTACTTGCATTTCAGCATCTCCCAGCTTCTCATCGATGTAAACTTTCTTGTAAAAGTCAAGTGTATCCCTTAACATAGGACTATCTATTATCCACTTATTGGTATCCCAGTCATAAAGGCGTCCACCTGCACCCAGAAGCACCATATATAAGCCTTGCATAGTGGTAGCTTCACCCATATCCGTGCCAGCGTTTATCTGTAGTGGAATAACACCGGGCAGTTTCTCTTTAATGATTCGAGCAGTGGTCAATAAGCCATCCCAGCTATAGGGTTGCCATGGAATAGCTATACCCGCTTTTTTAAATAACTCTTTATTGTAGTAGATCATCCTAACATCTGAACCGTACATAATAGCATAGACATCGTCTTTATGACTCCCCGCTTTCTTTGCAGGATCATAGAACTCATCCCAAATTGACCATGCCCCAACATACTTATTTAAAGGTAGTATTAATTTTGCTTCTGCAAATTCTGGTACCCAGAATAAATCTATCCAAGCTACATCCGGACCAATTCCACCTTTCACATCTAATACAAACTGCATCTTCCAATCTTCCGGCGAAACTCCACTGGGCAGATACTTTACCTCAACATCTCTGCCTTTATCTTTCATCTCCTTTTCAAATAGGGGAACCACGACATCTTCAACCCATTCTGCCGACTGAGAACCCCTTCCGCCTTTTATTGAGTTGTAAGAAAATGAAATGGAAACTTTTTCGGCAAAGATGGAAGTTGGCGCGGCCATTAAGAAAACCGCCAATATAAGAGCTAACACCAATAACACCATAATTCTTTTCATTTTTCTTTAACCTCCTTTTAATAGATAACTTTCTTTTCAGCACAAAATATTCAATCTAATTAAAAAACTTAAAATCTTTTTTTCCCCATCTCTCACCCCCTTTTAAAGTAAAGATTATCGAGATGCTATCCTTTACATTGTTTCTCTTTCAATGCTTATGGTATATTGTACCGAATAGCCTAGTTATATACTACATTATGATTAGAAATCCTTCTTTTTGATATAACTTTTACAAATACAGAGAACCATCCCCTATATTTTTACTTTTTAACCAGTTCCACACGGCGATTCTGAGCCTTCCCGGTAGTAGTGGTGTTGGATGCGACTGGTTTGGACTCACCATAGCCTTCTACAAAAAGTCGAGAGGGAGAAATACCGGCAGCAACAAGATACGACTTAACTGATTCGGCACGTTGCTGGGAAAGAACCTGATTGTATTCGGTTAATCCGTCTGAGTCAGTGTGTCCTTCAATAATCAATTGCATTATCGGCTCAGAGTTGAGCATGGCGATAATCTTATCTAAGGTTGGCTTAGATTCGTCTCGAATTACAGCTGAATCAACATCAAAGTTGATTCCGTAAAGCCGAACCCTCCCGAATTCTAAAAGCTCCTTAGTCATTTGTTCTTGTACTCCACCCACCCAATGAGGACAGCCACCAACCTCTTGAGACTTCTTCACCCCGTTCCATGCTCCTGCTGCACTTACCTGACCTTCATACCACCAAAGACCAAAAAACTTCTCTCCATCGGAGGTGAAAACCATTACAGCAGGACCTTTTCCATTGCTTTCCTGCCAGGTAAATTTCATAATCCGGCCTTCAATACCACCGTTTAATACTCCCTCATCATATTCATAACAGCCGGTAACTGATGTCCCCTGCTGTCTTAGATGAAAGTCATTATAGTCACTCTCATAGGTCCCGGAAACATCGGGCAACGGCGTCTTAGTCAGTTGTTTTCCGAAGGCGCGAAAATCCATAAGTTCTGTATACTCAGGCGAACCGTGATTATTTTGGATGGTCAGTCGAAGCCATTTTCCCGATGCATCAACGGTTACCGGGAAACTTTGGTTGTCCTCCTGATCAACCAGCGACACACTGGCGATCTCCTTGAACCCTTCTGTGGAACCCTCATCTGAAAGTTCCACCAGGATGTCCTTTGCACCACTCCCCTCACTATCTACATTTCCCGTATCAAACTCCAGGCGGTTGAGCACCGTCTTCTCGGCAAGTTCAATGACAAACACATTATTTAAAATTTGACCTTCAGGACAACACCATCCAGTTTCCGGATCTTCGTCCATAATCCAGATACCAACCCATCCAGAACCATACTCGACGGGTTTCTCTACCAGTAATGCCCCGGAAGAGAACGAGACCAGTGACTGATCATTTGCGGCTGCATTAGTCATTAATCCAAATTCAAAAAATAGACCAAGAATCGTAAGTAATACCAAAATCATTTTTTTATCCATAATAGAACCTCCCCATATTAGAATTTTATGTTTTATAGGTTTAGCCAGATCATAATAGACAAAGCTCTACTCTCTTTATCTAGCCAATTATTAAGTTTACTATTATATACTACATTATGATTAGAAATCCTTCTTTTTGATAAAACTTTTACGGATACAGAGAACCATCTCTTTCAAGTATAATTAATTATTCTTAAGCTGTTCCAATAGCAACTTAATCTTTTCATTTTCTTTTATTTCGATTGGTGGTAATTCCTCTTTTATTTTTTCCGATATTTTTGGAAACTTAGAAAGTATTTCTTCAATTAATTCTTTGCCATATTTTTCTAAATTTGATTTACGAGTGGACTTAATCCCCTGACCCTGCCAAATTAATTCTGGTTCACTCTGTAAGTTTCCTATACAACTTATTCCTATAAACGGATAATACATTCCCTTAATAGCAGTTTTTATACCCCAGCTACCTGGAGTATAAAGAGCGCTATGACTATGATGGGTGCTATCATGATGGGTACCATCTATCAAATGGGAAACATTTATTTTTTTGCCAGGCTTATAGATAGGAACATTGACTAAAGATTCTTCATATAGGTTACTAGAATAAAGAATAATTACAAAATTAGCCTCTTTCATATCTTTAACGTAAATATAATTTTTTTCTTCAAGTAATTCAATGATGGATGACTGAAAACTTTTATTCTGTAAATAATCAATAGAGAGTTTATCAGTAAAAAAGGTAAAATATCGATATGAGTTATAGTCGATATCCGGATTAGCATAGGTTTCTATATTTTTACTACTTTTAAATAAACAATATCCGTGAAGAGAAAATAATAGTAAAAAACATACTAGAGTAAATATAAGAGATATATTTTTTATTTTCATTATCTTCCGCCCTTTTAAATATTTAATATTTTTTGGTTAATTAATCCTCGGATTTAAAACATAATCTTTAATATATCGAGAGTTTCCGGGGCTATCGGAGCTGAATCTTTATCTTTGACAAATAGCTTAATTAACTGTCAAAGATAAAGATTTGACCCCCTATTGTTCTATTGTTGCTAAAGATTTGACCCCCTATTGCCCCCTATTGCCTTTTTTTAACCTACTTTTATTTTAAATGATCACCTTGAAATGATGGTTTTAAGGCAATGGCATCAATTTCAACCAAAACACCCGGAGGGAATTCTTTTACAGTACTGGTAGTTCGAGCAGGTGGTTCAGCAGGAAAAAATTCTTGAAATACTTCATTCATTCCTTTAAAATCATTGATGTTTAAAAGGAAGGCACTAATTTTTAATATATCCTTAAATCCTGCACCCTCTGCTGCTAATATTCTCTCTATATTTTTAAACACCTGCCTGGTTTGTTTTTTGATATCCTGCTCTATAAATTTGCTTGTTTTTGGATCAACGGGAAGTTGTCCGGATACAAAAATAAACCCTCCACCGACTGTGCCTTGCGAATACACCCCTAAAGGTTTGGGAGCTTCGGCACTATATATTATTTTTTTCATTACCTTCTCCTTTTTAAATTAATTTTATTATGTTTATAAATAGCTATGAGCTTTATTTTTTGATTGATGCTATCTCTTCTTTTAAAATTTGGTTAAGCTTATCAAGGTCAATATTTCCCCCACTTAAAATAGCAACCACCTCTTTATCTTTTATCTTCAATTGGTTGGAAATGGCTGCAGCAACGCTCACCGCTCCCGATGGTTCAACCAGTAGCTTTGCCCGTTCCAAGAGGAAAACAAGCGCCTTTTTTATCTCGTCCTCTGTGACTAAAACGACGTCATCTACATATTTACGGACTATATTAAATGGCTTGATACCCGGTTTTTTTAATGCCAGGCCGTCAGCAATGGTATTTACATTCTCTTTTTCCGTTATACTATTTTGTTGAAGAGAAAGCCACATGGCATTAGCATTTTCCGGTTCCACCCCTATGATTTTCACTTTAGGATTTTTTGTCTTTATTGCCAGAGCAATACCGGAAATAAGTGCTCCTCCGCCAATAGGACAAAAAATAACTTCGGTATCCGTTTTCTCTTTCATCACCTCTAAACCTATCGTTCCATGTCCGGCAATTAAATAATCATCCTCAAAAGGACTGAGTAAAGTAAGGTTTTCAGCTTTGGCTATTCCCATCGACTTGTTGATGACATCATTGGAATTTCTTCCATATATTACTACTTCCGCTCCATATCCCCTGGTAGCATTTATCTTTGTGGGGGAAGCATTTTCCGCCATAACAATAACTGATCTGACCTTTAAAATCCGGGAGGCGTAAGCAACTGCCTGCGCCCAATTACCGGCAGAACAGGTCACTACTCCCTTTTTCTTCTGTTCATCCGTTAAATTTAAGATGACATTTATGGCTCCACCAAGCTTAAAAGAGCCGGTTACTTGCAGGTTTTCAGGTTTTAAATAGAGCTGATTCCCGGTCATTCGGCTTAATGTTCCGGAATATTGCAATAAAGTAGGATTTTTATATTTTGTCACCTTGGAATAGGCTACTAAAATATCGGAATAATTTACCATTTTTGATTACCTCATTTTTTTTATTATCTATCTATGCGAAGTTAAGAGCCAACTGAACTTAAAACAGTTTATCGTAACTCTTTTTTGTCCTGTCATCAAAATGATTTACTCAATTTTTCAACCATTTCAGTAATCTGTTTTTCACGGCTAGGTTTTGACCAGTTAACGACTGCTGTTCGATAAATATTTGCTCCCTTTTCATAAAATATAAACTACTTTGTCTTATTTTATTGCCTTTTCTTTAAATCACCGTTTGCCAATTTTTTCTAACACCAAAGTCAATGAAACCCGACCAAAAGAATCAATATTCCTTCTCAATGAATTTTAAAACAGATAACTCTGAAAACTTCCCTTGAGCTACATTACTTTCTATATCGGTAACATCATTATATGCATCTGAATTATATACGCAATAACTTCTTGCCTTATCCCATTTTTGCTTACTTAGAGCAAAGTAATATCTATTAATGAGATAAGTTATCTGTGCTTCATCAGATAACGGGATACATCCGGGTAATATAAGAATTAAAACAATAAGTAAAATGATAATATTATATGGTTGTAACCCAAAAAGTAAACAAAATGGCAATGTAGGGGTCGGATTTATCCGACCCGATATTACGGGCTCGATGAATCGAGCCCCTACAACATAATTATAACCAAAAAATCATAATTTACTATAAAATTATCTATAACGCACCCTATATAAAATCTGTTGAAAATATTTTTAGCTTTTTGGGAAATAACCATTATATGAAAAATATTTTTTCTCCACCATAAAAACCTCCTTTCATAACGTTATAAATCAAATGGGTGAATAGGCTATCTCTTATTTAGTTGATAATGATTATTTTTCTTATTTGTATGCCCATTTTTCTTGATAAGGTTCGGTATTATTTTGAATCTATAGATTATTAAATTAAGATGGCAGATGACTATGTAAGATGTATAATTACATTTTATATATAGGGCGTGAATATGTCAATGAATGTTTTGTTTTGTAATTTGGTAACTATAAACATCCTGTTTTTCTGGAACAGGGAAACGCTCCCTTCATACCAGATAATAATCTTTTTCAGAAAAAGAGCATTCTTTGGTTATTTTTGATATAATAAAGCATTATCGTTGATGAAGAAGGTGCCAAAATGGATGCCATTTTTCAGTGGGGATTAGATTTCATTATTATGATTC
>Ga0172365_10003083_pt1 | contig 12423 bp, 11 predicted proteins | sample LakKivSesite48cm_FD_114535 | JGI IMG/M metagenome (GOLD analysis project Ga0172365, IMG submission 114535) | Sediment microbial communities from Lake Kivu, Rwanda - Sediment site 48cm | ecosystem: Environmental > Aquatic > Freshwater > Lake > Sediment | place: Rwanda: Western Province, Lake...
ACGAATGGTGGCCTCGCTGAGACATCCTCAACTGGTGCCGAAGGAGGGATTTGAACCCTCACGTCCTTAAGGACACTACGCCCTGAACGTAGCGCGTCTGCCATTCCGCCACTTCGGCATCTATTCCTTCGCTTGAAATTCTCTCTTTGAGACGGCGACAAAAATGACTGCTAACAGCCCTAATGGATTCAGTGGAATCAGGGCACAGATAGCCCCTGCTAGGGCCAAGCCAAATACTCTCCTTCGTATGGCGTAGACGCCGCCTATTATGGCGACTACACCCAGAGCAAAAAGGGGCACTCCCACGATAACCGACCAAAATGGAACCAAGCCCATAGCATGGCCGAACCGAGGATCCGGGCTAAATGGAAAGAGAGCAGCCCCAAACAACACCCTCAGAATTGCTAGGGCGACCGCCGCCAGTCCGCCAAGAATCACCTCGAGCACTCCGGCCACGATGCTTAAAACACCACCAGCGGTGAGCAGTCCGCTCCTGTTACTACCATCGGATGTCATCTCTTTTCCTCCTTATCCCATGGTGGGCAGTACAGGATTTGAACCTGTGACCTTCGGTATGTGAAACCGACGCTCTAACCACTGAGCCAACTGCCCATATCCATCACGAGTCCTATCTGTTAGCGCCCGTTTACTTTAGCATACGCGCAGGGGCATCGCAATCGAACGAGCGCCCGCAAAAGCCTTCTCACTTCCATGACCCGTTGCTGTATTTGGCTCTGAATCCGGCGCACGAAACGGGATTGTGGGGACACAACAGTATAGAACTCTTGCCATCCAGTGTACGCGTTTAGCGCCGCATAGTGGCAATACGATATTTCCGGTTACTATAACGAGGTAACAAGCAAATGATCGGTCAGGTCCTTACTGACGATTGTTTTGGGAAGAACGACTTGACTACGCTTATGATGATGCAAAGCAGAAGGGCAGCAGTGGTCCATACCATTTCGGAAGGCCAGCGAATATCGGGGACGCTTGGCGGCAGCCACAATGGCAATGACGTGTGGAAGATGTAAATCCATGCGATTGCGAAGACGACCCCGAGTCCGATAGAAATCCTGGACGATAATCGAGGCTTCGCCTGCCATCGACGTCGGTCGGCGCGAATATCCATCAACAAACGCCAAGCACTCGCTACGGCCACTATCCCCAGAGCCACAGCAATAGTGATCACAATGATTACCAAAGCGGCCCCAGGATTACGAGTTGGCAAAAGCCAATTCGGGTCTACGGAGGAATCCTTGCCCAGTGCAACAGTGGCCCACAGGTCGTGAACGCGATACCGTATCGGCTGTGCCAGGTCGCAGGCAGAACAGAATACGAAGCCGCTACGCAGCGTTGGAGCTAGCGCAAACCAGGATACCCAACCATCGCTGGCGCCTCCGTGTGAAATCAGTGCTGTTCCGTCAGGAAGTGGCTCAGTCGCGTAACCGAAGCCATACCCGCCAGTGTTGGGCTGGGTAGTGGTCATCAAGTCAATAGTCTCAGAGGTAAGGATGCCTCGACCTGGCGGCTCACCGTTTGGACCCGTTACCAGCATCGCGATAAACTTCGCGTAGTCTGGTACACTGGTGATGTAGTCGCCTATTCCTAGTGTGGCAAACGTCCTGTACTGCATGACATCGTCACCACGAAAACCATACGGCGTCGGCGCGTTTGCCTTGAGAGCAGCAGTCCATGTCCAGCCCCCCTGAGTCAAACCCAATGGAGTCAGTATTTCGCGTTTCATATAGTCCTCAAACGGCTCACCGGTTACATCCTCAATAACCATTTGCAGCACGGTGTAACCGCCGCTAGAGTAGTGATAGCCAGCACCGGGCTCCCAGGCGACCTGCACGGCACCATTGCCTTGATTCCCACCACTGAGGACTTCCGCCAAGGACGGTATTGGCAGGCGGCGAGGATAATAGCCAGCATAGCCATTTACGGTTAAACCGGCGGTATGACTCAACACTCGCCTGACTGTAACCCCGCTAGAGTCAAATTGAGATGGCGGCAAATGCCAGCGTTTCAGGTATTGGTCCACAGGAACATCTAGGTCTATTATCCCTTGTTCTACAAGTTTCATAACTCCCCAGGCCGTTAGCGCCTTGCTGGCAGAAGCGGTACAAAATACATTATCAACAGACATAGGCGTGCCCTTGGCTCTATCGGCAACTCCAAAGGCCTTTGTCCAAGCAACCTCACCATCTTGGATGTAGGAGACCACCGCACCGGGAACATTGTATTCTGATAGCCAGTTGGGCATCTTCTCATCCAGAGCAGTAGCAAACGGATCATCGGACGTGGCAGTCGCATTTGGGGCCATAGCTAGTGAGTATCCTGGCGCGCAGAATTGACCAAACAGGGCTGGAATGCAAATAAACGCTGTCACGAAAAGGCACAAGCACCTTGATGATCTCATGGGACGGGCCGACTGCCTCTCTTTCGATACCAGACGTTCAAATACAGGCATATAAGTCTTAGAAAGTAACTACATATTATCAAAACAGCATTTGAGTTTGGAAGGGACCATGTCTGATTCCCTTGTCTTCGGTCAATTATACTCGCAACCAACCGATCTCAAATAGAAGAGGGTAATTCGGCACGGCAACGAAGGGGCTCTTGGTCACAATGGTAACAGTTGGCCACTTTGTGCGACGTCAGAACTGAAAGCCTCGCCCGGCCCCAGAATACGCCCAAAGGCACCTCAGAGCCCCTGCAGGCCCTATCCACCGCGCCATGCATCTTCTTCCCCATCCTCTTCGAAATCCGGCCACTTCTGAATGCTCTGTCGCAGGACCGTCAGTCGCTACTCTGTTGGGCCATCCTCCCCAATTGCATCAGCGAGAGCACAGCCCTGGGGTCGAATCAATCAGACAAACAGAACTACGGAGCATTAACAGGCGATGCTAAGGTATTACGCAAGTCACTTCAGTTCGGAACGCCGAAGGAGCTTCATCTTTTCTTTAACTTCACCAATAGTCTGTTTGGCTATAACTTCAGCTCGATTAGCCCCGTCGGCCAGGACCTCATAAACGTAACGGGGCCTGGAGGCCAGACTGGCCCGCCTCTCCCGAAAAGGCCCCAGACTTAAACCTATGCTCTCGGCCAGTGTTTTTTTGCAGTCCACACATCCGATGTCAGCGGCGCGGCACTGAGAAGCAATTTCCTCCGCACGAGCCGGGGTGAAAAACTGGTGGAGACAGAAAATATTACACACCTCGGGATGCCCGGGATCCGAACGGTACCTCCGCGCCGGGTCTGTGACCGCCGTCATAACCCGCTTCGAGATTTCCTCCGGAGACGCAGATATCTCAATCTGATTATTGTAGCTTTTGCTCATTTTCTGCGCCCCATCCAGCCCCAAGACCGAGGGAAAGCTGGTAAGCTTCGCCTGTGGCTCAGGGAACACAAAGCCGAAAAGGGAGTTAAACCGCCGCACTATCTCGCGGGCCAGTTCAAGATGAGGAAGCTGGTCTTCGCCTACAGGAACGACCTCCCCCTTATAAAGGGCGATATCCGCAGTCATAAGAACAGGATAGCCCACCAGCCCATAATTGACGTTATGCGGCTGCATCTTGACCTTTTCCTTAAATGTTGGAACGCGCAGTAACCAGCTCAGAGGAGTCACCATGCTGAAGAAGGTGTGGAGTTCGACCACTTCAGGGACGTGAGACTGAACGAAGATGATGCTCTTCTGTGGGTCGATGCCGGCCGCCAGCCAGTCGAGCACCATCTCGTAAGTATCTTCCCGAAGGCACTCTGTGTCTTCCAGGGTTGTGAGAGCATGAATATCCACGATGCAATAGACGCAGTCATATTCATCCTGGAGGGCAACGTAATTCTGTATCGCTCCCACATAGTTGCCGATATGCTGTCGGCCCGTTGGGCGCGCGCCCGAGAAAACGCGTTTTCTCATTTTGTGGCGAAGTTTAGCACACAGGAGAAACACGTAACAAGGCTAAGAGAAATTGCCAACACCTTACTGGCAGCAGGTTAGTCAGGCAGGCTGGTGAGGAGATACTTGGTAGCGGCCATTGGAAGCACTCAGAACAGACGTCCGGGGTAAGGACTGCCTCCCAGCCTCCCAGTGATTACTTGTCTTTTACTCGTAGCCGGTGTGTTATTTTGTGCTATAGTAGCTGCAGAAGAAGTAATTCGTATCTCATTGCAGACGTGATGACTGCTCAAACTACTCAGGATGAGTTCAGCGGAGCAGCCGTTTCCTCCGCCAGACGGCATTTCGCGGAGTCAACACGGAATGGTCTCGGTAGCAGGAATGGTCGTAGACAGGCTTCATAAGTGAGCTGGTATCATATTTTTGGTCCCGTCACAGAGAAGTGGCTGGCCTTAGCAGTCCTCGCTGTCACCTTCGGGCTGATACTGTACCGTAGATTCAACATAGCTTACGCCTCCTTGGCCGCCGCTGGGTTTCTCATTCTTGTAGGCATAACCAATCCAGCCGAGGCATTCCTCAAGAGTGTGAACTGGGATGTTCTGGCAATATACTGGGGCTACGGCATGCTCGCCATCGCTTTTCGAGAAAGCAGGGTGCCCGCGTGGATAGCAAATCGAGTTCTGGACCGGGTGAACAGCGAAAAACAGGCACTGTTGTTTCTATGTGTATTGGCGATGTTCCTGTCCAGTTTTATGGCCAACCCCGTCGTGGTCATAATGCTCGCACCACTGGCAATAGAGATAGCCACCAAACTGAAGGGCTCGTTATTTCTGTATCTTATCGCCTTGGCTGTCAGCTCTAATATCGTCACGACCGTATCGATGATTGCCGATCCACCAGCTATTATTCTAGCTACAGCCACCGGTATGGATTTCCTGGACTTCTATTGGTTTCAGGGCAAAGCAAGCCTTGGCACACTGTCGATAATAGGAATACTCGTGGCAATCTTTGTCCTTTCCTTGCAGTTCCGGAAACTCAACAAACGGGTCAGCATAGCTCGAGAGGAAATACGAGTGTCCCTTTCCCCGTTAGCGCTTTTCGTATCCAGCATCCTTGTCCTTGCCCTTATTCCCTGGCCCCAGCTGGGGGCCTGGAACCATCCGGGATTCGTTGGTCTGGCGGTTGGCATCTTTTCGCTAATTGTAGCCAAAGGCTACGCATGCAGTATGTCGAAGGAATTTGACTGGAACACCCTTCTCTTCTTGATTGGTGTATTCATAGTGATAGCCACAGTGGCCAATATCGGTCTGCTCGAGGATTTCGCCGCCTGGCTGGTGCGCACAGAGATGAGTGGTCCGACTGCATATCTAGCGATCTTTGTCTGGATTTCCGTCTTGCTGTCCTCCTTCATAGACAATGTCCCGTTTACCATCCTGATGATTCCGGTCTGTGCAGGCGTCGCTCAGACGCTTGGCATAAGTCCCTTTCCATTCTATTTCGGAATGCTGGTGGGAACCGGGATAGGAGGCAATTTGACTCCGGTTGGTGCCACAGCGAATGTCTTAGCCAGTGGGATGCTGGAAAAGAGGGGATACAAAGTTCAGTTCGGCAAGTATTTTCGGATAGCCGCGCCGTTCAGTCTCTCAGCAGTTCTCGTTGTTCATATTCTGCTTCAACTGTTGTGGCTAAAATAGTCGCCAATAATACTGGGTTTGTGAGGTAATAATATGGTGGTAGCGCATACGGGATTTGCCATTGAGCCTCCAACAACTGATTTTAGCTTTGAACCACTGAAAACAGGTTTTTAGCCAAAACCCCATTTTGCTCGTAAAATCATAACAACTGAAAACCAGTGAAGTCCAGTCTCTTGACAAATTCTTGACAATTTTCCCGCTACGATTTAGATACCGGGCCGAAAACAAAGACAACTGAGTTACCTCTGAGTTACCTCTTAATAATAACGCCAACCCTACAGGCCAGGGGGTGCCCGGGCTCACATCTTCGGCGCCCTTTCGTTCGTTGCTCCACCGTTGCATAACAGAGAAGCAGATCGTGCCATTATCCACCATTTTTGGTGGACTTGGTTCCACCTGTCTCCTGCCTGGTTATCGGGTTATTTAGCATCTCCCGGGCTCGCCACCGTCTATTCACCGTTTTTTAGACGGCTCTTTCTCTTTCTTTCTGTTTTTGTAGAATCTTATCCATAAGAGGGAATTGACATACAGGCTTAACCGTATTAACCTAAAAGCATGAAGGTGGGAATAGTCATAGGCGTAGTGGCAATCATTGCGACTCTTGTGATTTGCCTTCGTCCACCAACGCCCTCTAACTACATATATGAAGATGGGAGAGTACTCGTTGGGGGCGATGGCGAACCGATTGAGTTGATAGACAATCCCAGTGCTACTAATCCTACTTATGCCGAGCTAGTAGCCTTCATTGAGGCAGATGCTACCGATACCAATACCTACCTGACGGGAGGCCCCAGAGATTATGTATGCAGTGATTTTGCTGGGGATGTGCATAACAATGCTGAAGCGGCAGGAATTAGAGCAGCCTGGGTTAGTATAGACATTGAGGGAGAAGATGAGGGGCATGCCTTAAATGCTTTTGAGACTACGGATAAAGGCTTGGTTTATATTGATTGCACAGGAGGCGAGCGTTTTGTGTTTTGGCCCAACCTTGACAGGTACCTTAAAATTGAAATTCCCTCGTTTCTTGTTACCGAGCCTGAGCCTACATCATGGGACAAGGTAGCCTATGTTGAGATAGGTAAGGAATATGGATCAATACCTCTTGACCAGGCGGAATCCCCGTCATACAGCTTCTACGAAGAGTACGAAAGAAAACAGCAGGAGTATGAAGAACTGCTGAGCGATTATAATGATGAGGTTGCGCTGTATAACCAAGCGGTCGCCTCATACGAAAACGCCTCGTATGGAATACCGTCACCGGAAGCACCCGATATAAGTGAATATGGCACCTCATTGGAGGAAACCCGAAGGCTCTACGCAGCTATGACGAAATGGATAACAGAAATGGAAGCTTGGAAGGCAGGGAGAGAAGATTGGGAGACAGAAATGGAAGCGCAGTGGGCAGAACTTACGGAGTGGGAGGCAAGATTGCAGGAGAAAAGACAACTGATCGATGAACTGGCGGAGGGATTAGGTGCCCTTCGGTTTCAACCATTGGGCATTGTTGAAGATATAAACATATATTGGGGAAACAGTTAATGAGAGCCTGCATATTCCGTTTGAGGGAAGACCATCGCGTCTTTCGGGTTTAGCTTCGGGCAAAATCGAATTGACAGACCGAAGCAAATTGAAAGCGAAGATGAAGGCTGGCAATTGGTTCAGAAGAGCAACAGGAACAACCCTCGGGATATTGGGGCTTATCCTGTGGGTCACCGGTGGCCTAATATGTTTTGTCTGGACCCTATATGTGCTTTTCAGCATCTTTGGTTTGTGGACCATCTTTGTCGGTCTGATATTGGCACCGGTGACTTACATAGCCTCCGTTTTTATCATCTAGTTTTCCACAGGGCATTTCCCCTTGATTCTCCTTATTCCCTATGTTCTTTCGTTTATAGGTTTAATGCTGGCCTCAGTGGGCGGAAAGATTAGAGGCGAGGAGAACTAGTGAAGATTGGCATAGCCGTGGGCACAGTGATAGCGATTGGAGCCCTCGTCGTCTGTCTCGTTCCTTTGAAGGAAGTGCCCTATACCGTCATGGTTGATTATGAGGATATCGAGACCTACTACGAGGATGAGCCCTACGAGGTTACGGAAAACTACACTGAAGAGGTCCCCTTAACGTTTGAGGCCGACAGCTATGTGGATGAAGATGTAACGTATGAGCATCACCAGATCATCATAGGCGATGTCGTTTTCCAGGATGAGATAGTAGAGGTCACAATCTATGTGGCCTGTGTAGAGGTAGAAAACAGGGATGATGTCGCTGGCGACTTCACTGTTAGCTTCTCAGGCTTCGAGCCGATGTTTGGCGAGATTAGCTTAACGAGAACCTTGACCTTGGGCCCCGGCGACCCCGGAACGGCAGAGTGCCCGGCCGAGTCCAGTATTGACGATTGGGACTATGAGGTTACACCTGGCACAAAGGAAATACAGGCAGAGCGGACAGTAACGAAATACCGCCAAGTCGAGAAGCAGAGAACAGTGACAAAGCAGCGCCAGGAAACCCGCTACAAGAAAGTAACCTTGCTCGATTACCTACTACATTATCAGTGAGGCTAGAACGGAGATGCCGTGGTTAGTGAGCGTATCAGGAGGTTGAAGTGAAAACTAAGTGGTATTTAATCCTGCTCATTGAGTTAGTTCTTGTAGTACTTATGATACCTATGGGTTGCGAATCCATTGACCGTGTTGATAATGCAGAGTCTTATCTAAAGCAGGCATTAAGTCAGCTTAGCGATATTGAACAGGATATGAGGGATGGAGAATGTGTCGAAGATTTAGACTTCAGATTGGGTGATGTTACAAGCAGTATTGAGGATGCTCTACAAGAACTTTACTATACGCACCCGAACTACTAACTCGGGAAAACGGGAGGCCGTGGGAACACCAGGGAGAAACGAGCCAGTAGAGAAGTAGAATCCCCTTAGAAATGTTGACTGGTTTCTCTATGTTCCATCGCAACTTCTGGAGAAAATGTTGACTTTTATAGGGGTGTTTTCATCAGAAGTATCGTAGGTCTCGTCGGTATTGGAGAAAATCTGGGTCTTTGTAGTATTCCTTCCTTGTGGGATGGCGGTAGATTACTGTGCGTTCCCCCGAAACCGGGTCCCGAACTATTGTGCTTGAGTCAACAAGGTAACTGAATAGCCTAAACATCTCTCTGATAACAGGCTTCTTCCATAACCGGCAGCCAATGAACCTGGCCGATTTCGGAGAATATCCAGCATATCTGGCTGCTGCTGCTTGATTATAAGGAGGCTCCATAAGCCCCCTGCAGAATTTCCACCAGCGGCCATGAAGTATTATGAACCAATCAGGATCCCGAAGATAAGCTTCAAGGCCGGTTGTGCCCCTTGGTCTACCCCCGGGATTGGGCGACCTACCCTCAACCCGAATGGTGCCGTTTCCTTCCATCATCTAATAGAGTAACAAGGTTCAGTGAGGTTTTGCCAGTGCGCGCCCCGGCAGGTCTAAGGCTGGCTATTCGGCGGGGCCTAGTAAAGAGTCGCAAAACGGCTTCAATGCCCTTTGCCAGGCCTATCACCGATAGGTTAGCTCGTTCTTCCTCGTTTCATGCTTTACAATGGTTTGGGCGTCACGCTATCGGTATCAATCCCAGGCATTGAGTCCCCTATACTTGATACCATTGATACCATCGCTACCGCATCGCTTTCGTCCTGGGGAACGTAACGTCTCTTAAGTGTCGCCAGCTTTGCTGGGTCATAGACGATACATCGCTTTGCTTGGGCCTTGATGAACTTCGTCTGTAAGCCAAGCGTTTTCAGAATCCCCCCTATTGCCTGAGGTGTCATGTTCAAGGATTCGGCCATATCCCCGGCACTCACTGGTATCAATGTGGTATCAAGGGAATCAAAGGTATCAATGGTATGGGATTCAGTCAAAGAGACTAACTTTTCCACCACCTGGCCGTAAATGGTGCTTGCCCTTTGTTCGATTAACTCTCTCTGGTGATGCGTAATGAACCCTTGATAGTCCGCTAATACTTCAGGCTGGCCTGCAAAGAGACTCGCAAAACAGGCGCTAATCTGTCTTAGTCTAGGCTCTATACCCTTCAGTTCAAGAATAACCTTGTTGTCGCCGTTTACCTTGTCGTAGTTCCTAAACCTGAATCGCAGGAGTCTATTCCTTAATTCCCCTTGCTCTTTGTAGAAGGCATCGTTTAGCGTAGCCGGGATGTCCTCCCTGGCGGTTTCTTGCATGATCTCAGTTAAGCACCTGGCCTCTAGCGCAGTGTCCTTGAATCGCCTTCTAGTGGCAAACACCTTCGGGCCGTATGTTGGCAATATCTGAAGGTTCTCGGGATTGTCTTTGACAGCTCTGATAACAGGACGGTTACGCTCAAAGCCACAATTCAGAATCTTGGTTACTTCGTGGTATTCGTCGCTATTTTGAAGGTCGGCCTCGTCAATGATGATTGTCCCAGCCCACCGTTTCAACATTCGGTAGATCGGTGCCGGGGTGATACATCCGCTGGCCGAAGTGGCCTTGTAGCACAGCCCACCGCAGACATCCAGAGCCCTGGACTTGCCACAGCCGGTATCGCCAATGAACCTCAGATAAGGAAGCGTGCTGAATCTGTCGTAGAGCCAGCTCAGTAATACGTAGTAGCTGGCAAACTTCCTGAAGCTATCTGATACATCAAGGTAGCGGTGAATGTGAGTATCGACTTCCTTTAGTAGTGCTAAGGTATCGCCATACTCTGCTATGCCAGAGGGGAGTCTTACCGCTCCTAAAGCGACTTCCTCACTGTCCAGCGGTGCAATTCTGGCATCACCGTCTACAAAGTAGGAAATTATCTTCGTGTCACCAGTTTCCTTGAAGCATTGAAGGAACTTGCCGCCCTCTATTTGCTCAAACAGGCAATACTCTGTCTCGTAGAAGCTAGTTCGCCTCTCCCTTTTCTCTGAACCCTCGATAGCCGGTTGCGCTTCGGGGCTATCTCGTGAGACGAGACGGCCATCAGGGAGTTGGACGTAATCACCACATGCCATTTCTAACCCCCACTCTTCGCCTTTTCAATTCAATTTCCAGCACTCTCGCCCGTTCCCGCAACCATTCATCGCCTGGTAGTCTCCACCACAAAAGAGGGCGCAGGGCATGAAGTTCGTCTATGATATCGGCGTCCTTCAGGTCCGCGATATCCTCATGGTAGAAGCGGCGATATTCGCTCTCTGTCTCGAACGGATCCGGCACTAGGCGTATCATCGCTGCACCTCCTGAGGGACAATCGTCCTCTTGGCCCCCTGCCTGCGCCTAGCTCGACACACAGGGCAGCGACGGGGAAGATGCAAGCCTTTAGTGAGATACCACTGACGTTCTTGTGGACTCAGAATATAGCTGGCGCCACAGTCAACGCATAGCAGAACTATGTCCGTTGTCTCTTCCATTGTCGTCTCCTGCGCTATTTTCGTGACTCTTTTGAGTGCCGGCCGAGGCTAGCAAATCGTCAATGGCTTTCCGGGGTATGATGATTCGCCGATCCGAAATGCGAATGGCCGGCAGCCGTCCCTGTTGGACCAAGCTATACGCTGTAGCCCTGGAAATTCCCAAAGCTGCCCCGGCTTCCTCGACTGTCATTACGAGCCGTTCCGTTCTATCATTTTGCTCCATATAGCACCTCTTACTACTTGACAAGACCTTTTGCTATATTGTAGACTTATTTTGATGGTAACTGAAGCTCTTAGCGTCAAAGATAGCGTCAAAAATTTGGAGTTAGATGCCATAAGCGCAAGTGGCTACGAGTTTACTTGGGATGTGGCCCTGAATGGCTACGAATGGCTTGGGAAGGACGCACTGTTATTCGATAAGGACTTTACCAGGTCTAAATTCTTTGAACTGTATATGCCTGACATTGTCATGAACCCGCGGGAGTCCCGCTACAATAAGGACACCATTCTGTACGGGGCCACTCTTAATCGTAATACCTATTCCATACAGGAGGTCCATCCTGATTCTATAGATAGAGAGCCCCCCTGGTTGGTTGGTAAGGGAGAATTGGAGCTAGCGCAGAAGCACTTCTCTGAAAAGACAAAGTTGAAAGACTGGAAAGGTACCCCAACACGCCAATACAATCCGTTATCCATTCGCACTCTGCATCGTGAGTTCGCTAGCTTGAACTTTGAGAATCTGGAGACAGAGATCCCAAAATTCGCTAACTATTATGGCCTACTAGGCCAGACGGTACATTTGAACGCAACAGCGCGGCAGGCTCCCGCTATAGTAGAGGGCGAATCCCTACGTCGCTGGGAGACCGAAATTGAGAGAATGGGTGTCTTGCTAGCTGTCTGGGACTTAATCCAATCGGAGGAGAACGACAAGTTGGGACAGCTTTTCATTTGGCATCCTGACTCTGTGGCAGTTCGCTTGAAATGGCAGCATCAGGAAGGGGAGTACAAGATTTCTGGGTGGGACGGGAAGGAAAAGGTTCCAGGATTTGGTCACTACAGCGAACTTCTTGTGCTTCGTTGGATGTCACCCGGTTTCTTCAGTGAGTATAAACAAAGTCGTCCGACCGGCCCCGCATGGTTTTGGCTGGGTTCAAAATTAAACGCTTATCTATATGGAATACATCCCAAATTCACAGGCTATCATCAACGTGAGGTGATCCACATTCCTAGAACACTACTTGATGCTTTATGGCTATTGTTCATGTTAGAAGTCCAAGGCAAGGTCAAGGCAACACGCTGTAGGCAGTGTGGCAAATGGTTTGACTGGAAGAGAAACACAAAGATGTATTGCTCCCCCAGTTGCAGAAGCCTTGCCTTTTACCATAGAGAGAAACAGAAGGAGGCACGAAATGAAAAAGGACATGAA
>Ga0172365_10003084_pt1 | contig 12419 bp, 10 predicted proteins | sample LakKivSesite48cm_FD_114535 | JGI IMG/M metagenome (GOLD analysis project Ga0172365, IMG submission 114535) | Sediment microbial communities from Lake Kivu, Rwanda - Sediment site 48cm | ecosystem: Environmental > Aquatic > Freshwater > Lake > Sediment | place: Rwanda: Western Province, Lake...
GTTATATCCTGCGTGGCACCAGAGAAACTCACGGTGTTAACCAAAGCATTCTCAACCAGCTGGGATGGGTTGCTGGAGTAATTATTATAGTTTAGCTCCTTTACCCCCCCTGCCGCGGTGTCTGGGCTAGGCTCCCAGCTCCACGTGGTTGTACCCTTGCTAGTCGTCGCTTTCCGGTAGTAACGGTCTATCCACCCTGACCAGTAGAGATAAGCCCTCTCCACATTAGCATCAGGCGGGATATAGCCCGGAGATGCTTCATTACTGCTCTGGATGGTAGCATCACTCTTCCTAAGAAGCCGACTCCGCCAGTCCTCACCAGTAGATGGATTAGTGGGGTCAGGCAGCATCAAGCTATTACCCACGGCAACATAGTCCCCCGACATCGCTGAACCCATCCCAGGCGTCTCATTTTTGCTCGCATAGGCTTCAACAGTGACCGTCTTTCTTGAGGCAATATCAGTAGCCAGACTTCTAATCTTGAAAACCTTCACGCCAACATCCCAGGAGAGATAAATATCGCCTCGTTTTTCCCTTACCCAGGAAAAAGCCGACGTCGGATTCCCCTGCGGTGTGAACTGGAAAGTGACGGCTACCTTACCTGCGCTACCACCGGGAAAGTCTTCAAACTTCACGTAAGGAGAGCTGTAATTCCACTTTATCGCCGTACCACCCCGGAAATCCTCGGTTACCGGCACACAGTAATACTTTGCATCTTCGTCAGCCTCAAGATTACTTGAGCCCCCCACATACTCAAAGCCAGATGGCAGCCATGCCCCTATTCTCATTAGGAACAACTCGCCTATACTCAGGTCATAGTTTATTGAAATCTGATACACACCGTTACCAGTGTCGGGGTCGGTTCCGGTAGTATTGCCGACAACTACCATCTCAGAATGCGGCATCATCCCCTCTTTATCGTCCTCCAGCCCAGTGAGAATCCAGTATGGCTGTATGGTAACGGCTACATCATTACCGTTGAGATGAAGTAGAGGGTAATCGGGAGGCCCATATGGTATACCATAATCACCCCCTTCCCAGACACCTTCCCACTCGGGCGGCAGTGCCGGGTCATCCACCTTGATTTTGTATAGAGCGTCCTCCACCCCGGAATCAGCCGCATACTGCCCATACATCTTCTCCTCATAGACTTCCCTGCCCACTTTAAGCCCCGTGCTCATATGAGCCAGAAGCGGAGCGATGATAAGCCCGCCCACAAGGATGAGGATAAGGACCATAAGTAGAGCCTGTCCCTTCTCATCTCTTATTAATTTATTTGATATCCTTTTCATCAGCCTCCTCCACATATTATCACATTACCACAACTGGCTATGAGCCAGGTCTGGGAACAATCTCATATATTCTGGTCTCACTTTCTCCCCCCACAGTAGCCGTTACTGTAAAGATAAGCTTGCCGCTGGTAAAATCACAACGAGTCTTTGCCGGGTGTGGATTTATAAACTGAGCGACAACACTAGTCTCGGTGGTTCCGTTGACAGAAAGGTTCCGTGCGAACTGCTTGAGTTCGCCAGTCATATCCTCCAGGGTATAGGTAACCTGGTGCACCTCACCACTCTCCCAGTCAGACCAGGTTAAGGTGAGAAACTCCTCAACAGCGGGAGTTCCGGGGTCATCCCCAATAATGGGTTCCGCCTGAGCCATCACCGTATCATGGCTGACCCAGTAGCCGGCATCCCGCACCTGACTGACCGCAATCATATGGTTATTGGTACGGGCACCCCCGATAATCACCTGAAAGATAGTCGCGGTAATACTACCAGTGATAATGCCACTAATGGCGATAGCTAATATTACCTCCACCAGGGTAAAACCCAACTGGTTTTTATGAAACAACCTTAGCCTGTGAAACATCATCGCAGTGACCTATAGCCCTCTAAAGTAAATATTTCCTTATCATGATGTGTAATAACCACTATTATCTTCTGGATACCGTCATCAATATCATCCTCATCAATATCACCATCACCATTAGTATCATGTGAAGGCCCAGTACTGACATCAACCGTATAGCCATCATAGCCCGCGGGGAGGGTATGGTTGGCCGAGGCCCACCATGTTGGGGGGTCAGCAGGCGGTGTCCCGGATGGCAAATCGTAAGCCCACGGGGCACCACTATAATCCTGGTTCCTGACATACTCCATCTCAGTTCGAGCCAGGCTTTCAGCCGTAGCTCGCTCATCAGCAATAAAGATAGCCTTGGAGCCAGTGCCCAGGGCGCTAAGAAAGGCAACAGCAACTACGCCCAGTAAAGCTACAGCTATCATCACCTCAATCAGGCTGAAACCTTTTTCTCTTTCCATCGACTTTGGCTCCTAGAAACTCACCTGCCCATAGATAGAATACATAGCTGAAACCAAAGCTACGGCAATAAAACCAACTACCAGGGCGATAATCACCACCATGGCTGGTTGAATAAGCCCCACAGCGGAGCTGGTCCTATCTTCAGCCTCAACCTCGTAGCTCTGAGCTACCGTAGTTAGCGTGTTATCAAGGTTACCGGTTTCTTCACCAACTCCAACCATCTGCACCATCAGGGGCAGGAAGGTCTTCCTCCTTGACATAGGCTTGGATAAGCCTTCGCCTCTAATCAACTCCTGCTGAACCTCAGATAGTTCCTTGGCTACAACCTTATTATTGGCGCCGTGGACAGCCAGGTTCATGATTTCGGGCAAAGGCAAGCCGACCCGGAACAGGAGCGCCGTAGTCCGGCAACAGCGGGCAAGCTCACTAAGCTGATTAATTCGCCCCACTGCGGGTAAGCTGAGTAACAGCCTATGAAACTGATATTTCCCGGCTGGCGTCTTGATATAGGCATAGGCTATGCCGACGAGTGCTAATACCGCCACCAGAAGATAAAGCCCGTAGTTGCTCAGCCAATCAGCCACACTCATAAGCATCCTTGTTGGCGCAGGTAGTTTAGCCCCGAATGCGGCGTATAGGGTAACAAAGTTGGGCAAAACAAAGGTGACGAGTACCGCTACCACTGCAACAGCGACAATGGCAAGAATAAAGGGATACATCAGGGCACTTTTGACCCTCTTTTCGGTGAGGGCTCCCCTCTCCAGATAATCAGCCATCTGTCTAAGCACTATTTCCAGATTACCAGCCTGCTCACCAGCGGCTATTGTCCGATGGTAGAGTTCAGGAAAAGCCCGGGCATGCTTACTCAACGCCGATGATAGGGAACTACCACCACGGATATCAGAGGCTACCTCACCAATCACCCTCTTCAGGGTGCGATTTGTTACCTGGCTTTGTAATAGCTCTAAAGAGGTAACAATATCAGTGCCAGATTCAAGGAGTAAAGCTAGCTGACGGGAAAACATTATTATTTCTCTCGGCTTTACCCGGGAAAAGCGGGCTAACAGCTTTTCCGCATTGAAAAAGGGGGTTACCAGCTTCAAGCTAACTACCTGATAGCCGCCGTAACTGAGCAAATTAGTAGCGGCTTCCTCGTTGGTAGCGGAAAGCCTGCCCCTGACCAATCTTTTATCTGCGGTATAAGCTATATACTGGTAGTCCATTAAACCTCCGGTGACTAGTCGGCCGTGTAGGCATTACGCAGGACTTCGGATGGGGTGGTGATACCTGCTTTCACCTTACGCATCCCATCCATCATTACCGTTACCATACCCTCCTTAAACGCCTGAGCCCGAATCTGGCTAGCACTAGCCTGACTAGACAGCAACGTCCTTATGGTGTCACTCATGGTTAGAATCTCAAAGATTCCCGTTCGACCCAGGTAACCGGTATAAGCACACGACTTACAGCCGGTACCGTATAGGAACTCAGTCCGCTTCTCCCCGATTCCCTTTTCATAAGCCATCTGCTCCACCACCGGAGCCTCAATGGAATGGCTACAATCAAGACAGATGCGACGCACCATCCGCTGAGCGACAACGCCAATAACCGATGAAGCGATCAAGAATGGTTCTATACCTAGGTCAAGGAGACGGGACAGCACACCAGCAGCATCGCTGGCATGAACCGAAGACAGCATCAGATGCCCGGTCAAAGCGGCTTGAACCGCTATGTTAGCTGTTTCAGCATCGCGTATCTCACCGACCATTATCACATCGGGGTCAAGACGGAGTATAGACCTCAACCCAGTAGCAAAGGTAATGCCAGCTTGAGGATTAACCTGAATCTGATTAATATCCTTAAAGCGATATTCCGCCGGGTCTTCAATGGTAATGATGTTTCTCCCCAGACAGTCAAGAGAATTGATTGAGGCATACAGGGTAGTAGTCTTACCAGCTCCGGTAGGACCGCTAATCAAAATCATGCCATAGGGAACCCTGAGCATAGCTTCATACTTTGCCAGGCAATCAGGTAACATGCCAAGCTCAGACAATCCCAGGACAGCCAGTGACTTGTCCAGAAGGCGTAGTTCTGCCATCTCACCATTAACCGTGGGGGCAGTAGCTACTCGGACGTCTATGTCTCTCCCTTTAGCCTGGGTTGAGAACTGACCATCCTGAGCACGATGACGGTCGGCAATATTCAAATCAGACAGGATTTTGATTCGGGAAATGAGAGCTAAATGTATATTCAGCGGCAGGGACATCAAATCCTGAAGGGTGCCATCAATACGGTAACGCACCCTTAACCTGTCCTCTTCAGGCTCAATATGGATATCAGAGGCGCGGGCTTTAACTGCTTCTTCAACTATAAGGTTGAGGGCTTGAGCCAGAGGGGCATCAGTATCGGCACTGACGGTGAGCCTCTCCCCGGCTCCCTCGTCAGGGGTAGAGATACGAGCCAGCTGCTTTTCAATCTCGCCACGGCCTTTATAGTTAAAGTCAATCGCCTCCCGCACTTCCTTGGCGCTGGCAGCTATAGGTTTAATCCTCATCCGACTCAGAGCAGAGAAAGCCTCCAGGGCAAAGACATCAGTCGGGTCTGACATAGCCACCTGTAGCGTGTTACCCGATATAGCTAAGGGGATAGCACTATACCTTCTCGCCATCACCTCAGGGATTAATTGCAATGCTTCAGGCTGAGGCGCATGCTTCAGGTGTTTGCGCCGAGGCTCAGCTGGGGGAGCCTCTACTTCTTCTGCCTTTTCTGCCTTAGGTGGTGTTTCCTTCGGAGGGGCAGGCTTTTCTTCGGTCAGCGTGGGTTGGGGAGCAGGTTTATGACCTACCTCAAGGACTTTTATCCGCTGGTGCTCGGCAAATTGCTTCGCTTCAGGGCTAAGCCGTGGTGAGACAACAATGACTTTATCATCAAGACCTACCTCGTAGGCTTTGGTATCAAATATGGATACCTGCTCCAAGCTTACTTCTTCCTCCCCCTTCAGGAAATCTATGGTCAGGCTCTGCCCCACCCGGTCAGCGCCAGGATAAGCCAGTATATCAAAGGTATATTCAACCCCTGACCTACCTCGAATTTTGGCGTTTTCCTCCACCTTATAGCCTAGATTGATTAACGATTCCACCAATTGGTCCTTGGTCTCAAACCTGAAGGGCACCTTGGGCTTGACTGTTTTCATAGGTTTGGAGTTCAATAATGCTTCTACTTGCTCGCTATCAATAACCTTTATTCGCTGCTTCTGAGCCAAGTGCTTTGACTCTTGACTAAGTCCAGGGATGGCAATAAGAACCCGGTTCGGGATCCCGCTATCGTAGGCTTTGTTGGCAAAACTGAAGATAGTGCCCACCTCCATCTCCCTATCACCACCAGGGGCAATGCAGATAGCCATAGTGGAAGTAGCAAAGCCATCGTTTCGCTGTGCCAGCATGTCAAAGGTGTGCTCAATTCCCGACTTCCCGAGGAGTCTAGCCCCCTCGGTTACTTCATAGCCCTGTTTCTCCAGATAGGCCCTGACCCAGGCTCTTAGTTCCGGCCCGATTTCCATTTGGTGCACTTTACTCTCCTCCCTCAACCACTCAGCCAAAGTATAATTTTCCAATTGGCAAAAGTCAATAACACCACTGACGTTCCAATTGTCCTCTTTATTCAAGTTACCCACTCCTCATTTTAGGTTAGCAGAATTAATTGTCCATAAAACTGGCGTTTAAATTTGGTTAAAATCATGCTCTTACTTCCGCGGCAATCCACCGGTTGCGCATAGCTAGGGCAACAGCATGGGCTCTATCATTAGCATTTAGCTTGCGAAGGATAGAGCTAACATGATTCTTAATCGTTTGCTCGCTGATTTCCAAGATACGAGCAATCTGCTTATTTGAGTTGCCTTCAGCAATGTAGCTTAGAATCTGTGTCTCTCTAGAAGTGAGGGGCACGGTTACCGTTTCCATATTCTCCCCCGCCGATACCATGTGTTGAAATTGCTTTAATACATGCTCAGCGACCCCGGGTTTAGCTAGAAGGCTGTCATTTATCGGGTACTCCCCCCGACTTGCCCGTCCAATGACACTAACCAGCTCTTCAACAGTGGCGTTCTTGTCCAGGTAAGCTACTGCCCCGGTTTTAATGACCTCGAAAAGCTCGTCGTCATTAGGACTGGGACTCAGCATTACTACCCGGGTGTTTGGATAACACCGGACAATTCTTCTGCCCAGCTCAAGTCCGTTGTGAGGCGGAAGTTCAATGCCCAGTAAAACAACATCGGGGGAACTGAACTCGATTGATTCCAACGACCCGTTATCTGGATTGCAGTCTAACACCTTGATGTCAGGTTGTTGAGACAGCGCCTGGCATAGCCCGGCCAGGAAGAACACCTGCCTATCAATTACCATTACTGTGATCTGGTTCACCCAACTACCCCCTGCCAGATTTTATTTTCGCCCGACTCCGTTATTATTAGTGCCGTCTAGAGCTAATCGGTCAAAGCGGCGACTCTCTTTTCACTACTGGTTATCTTTGGCTGCTCCGAAAGGAAGCTATTAATATCCTCCTCTCGAAACCTCCGGTCACCCCGGGAGCCGATGCGGTATGCCTTCAGTATTCCCTGATTACTCCACCGCCTCACTGTGTTAATATGTACATTAAGAAGGCGAGCCACATCGCTTGTGGTCAGCATAGGGTCAATCTTTTTATTATTTGCCATGTCTTGCTCCCTCTTCTGAACTACCTTAAACTTACGTCTTACTACTCTAAATTACCTTACTTTACCTGCCAATACAATCACCCAAATGGGCTACTCGGCGATAGTAATTAGTAATAGGACTATTGGGCTATTTCAACGGTTGGACCCGTTGCCAGGAGGCAGGCTGTCACCGGTAATCTTTGATGAGGATTAGTAAATTCTCGGCAGTAATTGACAGCACTTCCAACTATGTTTATACTAATAAGCAACTTGGAGTAGCTTTGTCATTCTAGAAGTCTATGGTTTGGCAAGTCTGTGACAAGTGCAATCAAAGTTAACATTAGGCCGGCTATAAAATGCCAAGATGCCCTAACTGCGGTCAAAGAACCACGGGCGATTCCTGCCAGTGGTGTGGCTACCCTCTGACGAGAGGTAGCGCCACCAGAGTAAAGGCTAAGAGGGAGAAAATGGAAGCCCAGGAGAAGGCAAAGAAAGAGGCTAAGAGAATCAAGGAAGCCATGAAAGAGGGGCGCCTTACTCAAGAAGAGGCCGACAAAATCAAGAAACGGTGGGAGGAGGAGGCTAAGGAAAAGGCAAAGAGAGAGGCCGAAGAAGCCATGAGAGTTAAGGAAGCTGAGGCGAAGGCTAAAAAAGAAGCCGAGGCTAGAGCTAAGAGGGAAGCCGAGGAGAAGGCTAAGACGGAGGCTAAGGAAAAGGCTAAGAGGAAGGCTGAGGAAGCCAAGAAAGCCAAAGAAGCTGAGGCTAGAGCTAAGAGGGAAGCCGAGGAAAAGGCTAAGACGGAGGCTAAGGAAAAGGCAAAGAGAGAGGCCGAAGAAGCCATGAGAGTTAAGGAAGCTGAGGAGAAGGCTAAAAAAGAAGCTGAGGCTAGAGCTAAGAGGGAAGCTGAGGAGAAGGCTAAAGAGAAGCTAGGGAGAGAAGCTGAGGAGGCAATGAGAGCTGAACTTTATGAAGGGATAGTGAAACTGACGATAATGTCACCAATAAATTTAGGTCAAATAAGAAATTTAGAAGAACACCTGCGCCAAGTTCAAGACCTACGCCTCCTATTAACTGGCGGTTCGGTAGATGAAGGCACCCAGATTATTGTATCAGCAGGGAAACCCATCCCCTTAATAGATGTCCTCAGAGAAATGCCACCCGTAGAACAGGTAGTCAAGAAGGGCAAGGATATTCAGGTTACGCTAAAAGCAGGATAATCCATTGGTGCTTGCTACCCCCTCATCTTTCGCACCCAGAAGCCAAGGACACCGAGTAGCAATGCACCAAGCCCATAAAGGATATACCAAACCCAGTTAGGCATTGTAGTCCAGGAAAAGCCAACGTAAAATAAGCCCGGAGATGACCATTCACTCTCATTACGGGCACCATCTACTGCCTTTACCCTCCAGTAATAGGCTTCCTTTCCGGTTGACTCCAGCTTCTCCTCTTTACTCAGGGTATATTCCGAGCAGGGTAAGCCTTCCCTCTCCAGCACTATGTCGCTGAAATTAGCATCAGAGGCAACCTGAAGGGTATAGCTCACACCGCTGGGGTCAGTAACATCTTCCCAATCAAAGTACGCCTCTGCCCCTGCCGTGTCGGCAACTTTTGGCAGTAGTAGCACCGGCACTGGCGGTGCTTGTGATTCCATAGTAAAGGTCACGGTTACCGTGCTGGTATCATCAGTGGCAGTTATAGCATGGCTTCCAGCAACGCTAGGTGGGACAGTAAAGCTCGCCGAGAAATTTCCGTTAGCATTAGTCCTGACTGTAGCCACCGGGATAGTCTCGTCATCATTGCTATAGATGATGGTAACCACAGCGTTGGCTATGAACCCACCGCCACGAACGGTAAGCTCCATGCCCACATAACCAGGCGAAGTCGGGCTGGTAATCGGGTCTAGACGAATGCCAGCCAAAATAGTCAATTGGGCTTCAGCCTGGTTGAAGAAAGTATCGCTGGCTTCTATTCTAATGATGCCACCGCTATCACGGGAAGGCACCAGGAAGCTACCACTGAAACTACCTCGGTGATTGGTATATATGAATAATGGCGTAGTGGAAAGTTTATCACCATCAAATCTGATGGCAATAAACTCCTTCTTGTTAAACCCGGTGCCGATGACCCTCACCTCCTGAAGTACTGCCTGTTTGGCTGGGTCTAGGGTTATTTTTGGTTTCACGCTGAACTCAGCCTCAGGCTTATTGCCAGACTCATCGGTGACGGTTATGACATGGTTACCAGCAGTGCTCTCCGGGATAATAATGGTGCATACAAATTGACCATCGCTGTCGGTTCCTGTATCGCCGCTTGTTATGTCAACCTCATCACCCTCATATTTGACAGTAATCTTTTGATTATGGCGAAGCTCCTCACCGCTAATCTCAACCTCAACACCTACTGTGCCCTCTTCAAGGCTTAGCTCAATTTCACCATCAATTACAGTAAACGTAGCCACACCTATTATCTCTTTGCTGGTGCTATAAGTAGCATAAACATAATAGTCGCCACCATGGACATCTTCCTTACGTTTACCATCAGTGAGTGCGTCAGGTACGACGAACTCGTAGGAACGGGTGAAATCACCACCGGCATCAGTAGAAGCCATCACCACTTTTTCATAGGCTGTGACCTGGCTGTCGATGTTATCACCCTCATCGGCTTTATCACGAGAGAAGTAGATACAAACTGCTTTATTGGCATTGAAACCACTGCCATCGATTTCAATCCTCTTGCCGATTTTACCCTCCTCGGGGTCGAGAGCAATAGCCCTACCGGCGGCGTGGCTGGGGATAGCAAACACCGGTAGCAGCAGGGCAAGGATAATGCTTAATGCCAGGAGGCAACAAATTTTATTATATTTCATCCCACTTTATTAACCCGGGTTTTTTTACCCCACAAAATTTATCTAATAATAGGCTCCAAAATGACCCTTGTCAATCGCTCGCTTCTATTGAGCCGGGCTAAGTCTTTAACCACGATTTCTAGAGGTTTGGCTGTTTACCCAAAAACCGTTATTGAGCTTGTCGGCTTTGAATGCTATAATAGGTGACTTATAGCTCCCAGGGGTGGTTAACCATGGTTAACTTAGATGACCGGCTAATTTACCACCAGCTTGATACCTCGGGGATGCTCAATCACCTGCGTCAGTTCCCTGAGCAATGCCAGTGGGCGTGGGAAAAGGTATTAAAGTTTGACCTCCCCCCACAATATGCCGCCATAGATAAGGTTATTATCTTGGGGATGGGCGGTTCGGCTATCGGTGGTGACATAGCACGCCGTCTCGCTTTGGCTGAAAGTAAAGTGCCCGTCTGGGTACACCGGGATTATGGCTTGCCACCGTTCGTTGACCAGAACACCCTAGTCATTGCCTCAAGCTACTCAGGGAACACTGAGGAGACAGTCGCTGCCTTCACCCAGTCACTCAAAACCACAGCTAAGAAGCTAGTGCTCACTGCAGGCGGTAAGCTTAAACATCTGGCGGAAAAGAATGGCGTCCCTGTTTTTACCATAGATTATCAGGCACCACCTAGAGCCGCCTTTCCCCACAGTTTCATCCCCCTGGTCGGCGTTTTCCAAAAGTTGGGGTTGCTCAATGATAAATCAGCCGATTTGCCGGAAGCAATGCAGGTTTTGAACCAGTTTTCCAAGGACTGGGCTGAAACCACCCCCCAGGTTTCTAACCCAACAAAGCAACTGGCAACAAAACTGCGGGGGCGCCTGGCAATAATTTACGGAGCAGAGACACTCTCAGAGGTAGCTCAGCGCTGGAAGACCCAGCTCAATGAGAACGGTAAGACCTGGGCTTTCTTTGAACTTTTCCCCGAGCTCAATCATAACGCCGTGGTAGGCTATAAGTTCCCCTCCGAGGTAAAGAAAAGAATATTTGTGGTTTTGTTACGTTCCCCCTTGTTTCATCCCCAAAATCAGCTTCGCTATGAGGCTACTGCTGAGCTGCTGACCAAAGCAGGAATCAGCCATCAATTCCTACAAGCCATGGGGGCAACTGCCCTAGCTCAGGTGATGAGCCTAGTTCTTTTCGGCGATTATGTCAGCTTCTATCTAGCGATATTAAATAGGATTGACCCCACGCCAGTAGATTCTATAGACTTTGTTAAGAACTACCTTGCCCAGCTTACCACCATGGAACTGTGACAGGGCAAAACATGCTCGATTTAGCCCAACAGCTGAAAGGCTTGAAGCAACACCCTTTCGGTATTCCAGAGGTCGTTTAGCAACCTATCCCCCTCAGCACCCAGAAAAATCATAGATTTTTCTGGGAACCCGCCTGACCCCCTTCCCTTAATAAGGGAAGGGGGAGTGTAGGTAAGAGAGGGGCTTTGCCCCTCTCTAAATCTCTTCCCCCCTTTGAAGAAGACTAACTTAACGGGGCGTCTAAGAGGGGTGCCAACCCCTCTTTCTTCTCTTCCCCCTCATGCTAAGAATACATCTCCCTATTATGGAGAGGGAGATAAAGGGGGTGAGGTTAATAAACAATCTCTATTCTATTGGCTTGCCAACCAACCCGAGAGGGAATATAATACCGCCAAATGGTGAAGGGTTATATTCTCATGAAGTTGGTCCCGGGGCTGGAATCCGGTGCCCTGAACCAGATTCGTGCCATCCCCGGGGTAGCAGATGTCAACATCGTCTTTGGACAGTGGGATGCAATAGCCATAGCCGAAGCTAAGAGCCTCTTTGAGCTAGCTAAGATAATTGTTAGTGAGGTGCGCAGTATTCAGGGCGTCCAGGATACTACTACGCTGGTGCAAAGCGAGCTATAGGCCCAATTCCTTGTGTTCAATCATGCCCCACTTCCCGCCTGGTTAGTAGCTCCAACACTGCCTTTGTGGTATTATGCAGGTTGCACAGTGAACCAATTTGGAATGGAGAAAAACAGCCTAAAACAAGGGCAGGGTATCTTTTACGGCTGGGTTGTCCTTGCTGCCGCCTTTATCATCCTAATCCTGAGCTACGCTATCAGGAACACCTTCTCAGTTTTCTACCCGGTCATCGTTGAGGAATTTGGCTGGCAGCGAGGCAGCACGGCGCTGATGTTCTCCATTAACATCATGGTCTACGGTTTTGCCGCACCAGTGGCAGGCAGCCTGGTGGATAGATTTAGACCAAGATTAGTTCTATCAGTGGGGGCATGCATTCTGGGAGCAGGCATCACCCTGTGTAGCCTGGCCACCACTCAGTGGCAATTCTACCTCTTTTACGGGGTTGTGGCAGCCGTAGGCTTGAGTTTAATGGGCTGGACGCCCCTTACCACTATAACCTCCAAATGGTTTGTCAAAAAGCGTGGCCTCGCCTTTGGTATCCTGGCTGCCGGCTTTGGCGGCAGCTTGGTGTCAGCCTCCCCAGCCCAGTTTCTCATTTCCAGCTTTGGCTGGCAGACTGCCTA
>Ga0172365_10003087_pt1 | contig 12414 bp, 11 predicted proteins | sample LakKivSesite48cm_FD_114535 | JGI IMG/M metagenome (GOLD analysis project Ga0172365, IMG submission 114535) | Sediment microbial communities from Lake Kivu, Rwanda - Sediment site 48cm | ecosystem: Environmental > Aquatic > Freshwater > Lake > Sediment | place: Rwanda: Western Province, Lake...
ACGCACTTGCCAGCCACGTCTCCGCTATACGTGTTCACGGTGAACATGGGACCCCCCTTGACGGACAGCGCCTCATCGCGGACTATCTTGACGCTCCACTTACGAAGTTGCTTCTCCAAGTTCTCAGCAAGGTCAGGTCCTGATACGGAGAGGAAGCCTGCGTAGTTCTCTATGGCGTCGGTGACGGAGATCTGACCTCCTATCGTCTCCTTCTCCAAGAGCGCTACCCTGTACCCCGCGCGGCTGAGGTAAACGGCGGAGGAGGCCCCGGCGATGCCGCCTCCGATAACAACTGCGTCGAAGTTGGCGACTTCCAACCCAGCACATGAAAGGAATGTAGGTTTTAACGCTGTCGGCCCGGCCACGGGCACACAACCCTTATTTTGTCGACCCCTGAGGCACCAAGAGATGGCCGGAGTGGAGACAAAGGTGGTGAAGATCACCCCTCCAGAAGGCGTCCAGATGATCTTGGGACAGGCCCACTTCATAAAGACTGTAGAGGACTTGTATGAGGCGATCATCGTGTCGTGCCCGTCGGCGAAGTTGGGAGTAGCGTTCTGCGAGTCAAGCGGTCCAGCGCTGGTGCGATTCGACGGCAACGATGAGGAGTTGACCGAGCAGGCCGCAGGGATCGCAGCCGAGATCGGAGCCGGGCACTCCTTCATAGTGCTCCTGAAAGAAGCGTTTCCGATAAGCGTGTTGAACAGGATAAAGGGAACGGAGGAAGTGGCCACTGTGTACTGCGCCACAGGAAACTCAATCAGGGTGCTGATAGCGGATGTGGCGGAGGGGAGGGCGATTCTGGGGGTTGCTGACGGGCTCAGGGCCAAGGGAATCGAAACCGATGAGGACAAGCAGGCTCGAAGGGAGTTCCTCAGGAAGATCGGGTATAAGAGGTAGTCAGGCCAAGAATTCTTATATAGATGAAAAACAAACCCGTTCACGGATGGGCCTAGGCGACAAGATAGCGCGTGGGGTATCAGTAGTACTGTCAAACCCCATAGTTGGAATGGCGTTCGGCTACGCCCTTGGGCTCAGCGAGACCGAGAGCATGTGGGGAGCCCCCGACCAGGCGGCGGCAGTCTTGGCTGCGCTGTTCGTGGGGGTTTTCCCGTACCTAGGCGCGGTGATATACTACGTTATGGGGAAATCCGACATATTCGTGTCCAATAGGGAGCAGAGGCCGGCGCTCATCGTGACCTCGCTTCCCATGACGATAGTGGGTACACTGTACTTCTACATAAGGGGGCTTCACTTGGTGTCCGTGGTGCTAGCACTGATGCTTGTGGAGACCCTGATCTTCCTCATGATCACGTTCAAGTGGAAGATCAGCCTACACGTTTCCGGGTTGACCTTTCCCCTCACAATTGTCTGGATCAGGAACGGGGTATCAGCTCTCGCGGGGTTCCTGCTCCTTCCGGTCCTCATGTGGGCGAGGGTTCGAATGGGAGCTCACAGCTGGGAACAAGTGATCGTCAGCGCGTTAGTAAGCCTCACAATGACCTATTGCGGCTTCAGGACCCTCATCCCAGTGGTTTAGCCACTGGAATCACCTTCGGACCCTCGCTAGCGTGCTGAGTTTCTTGCCTACAACAGCGCGAGCTGTCGACAGGACGTCTTCGGACACTTCGTTCAGTTCGAGCGCTTCCCCCAATGAGTTCAGGACCTCCTCCCCCGCTCGCGTCCTAACGACGAGGATGACGTAGCCCTTGGGGGCACCCATTTCGCCTATTGAGATGTCTGCCGAGGAATTCTCCACGTCTAGGCAGAATGCGCAACCGCGCCGCTTTGCTTCATCTAATGCAGAAAGCCTGACCGATTCTTTCCTCCCATCCACCATGCCAACGTGCAGGAGGCCCTCCCTGATGTTCATCGAGTCAATCTGAGAGGGGGTGACGCCTCGCCTCTCCAGAACGCTCAGAGTCCTCGACCTGTCCAGCTGGGAACTGCAGAAGAGGCCTACGCTATACCTGATGAGCTCTGAGTACCTCTTGGATATCGATGCGACAAGTCTGGCTCCCTCAATGGTACATCCCACCCCGACCACAGCCATTCTCTTCCCCTCCCTGAGGGGGGCCCGAAGCTCCTCCAAGTGCCCTGTCGAGAAGTAGTTGGCCCCTCCCGCAGCCATGACTTCGCTTGGCGCGTAGGCGCAGTATGACATCGGGTTAACATCAGGACCCATCCTTGAGACCAAGATCCCGTCCACAGTGCCCTTGGATAGGAGAGATGTTAGTATGACGGTGGTGGCTCCGCAGGTCTTGAACTTGGGAGGGGCCGTAGTTGGCCTAGCGAGGAGAACCCTCTTGGGCTCGAACTCGGGGGCCTTGTTGATAACAGGGCAGGCTACATAGCACAGGCCACAGGAGATGCAGTCTCCAACGAGTTCGGCCTTCGAATGTGAGACCCGTATGACGTCGACTGGGCACACGAGCGCACACGCACCGCATAGCCTGCAGAGCCCCCTGGAGGTGACTGAATCGCATAGGGCCGAGAAGTGTCTTCTGATCACTGAGGCCATGGTCCCAATCGACCAAAGAGCTTCGTAGCGTTATCCGTGGTTGAAGCCGCGACCTGTTCCAAGCTGATCCCCTTGATCTCGGAGATGGACTTGGCCGAGACCCAGATGTTGCTCGGCTCGTTCCTCTCGATAGCCTTGGGTCCCAACACAGGCGCGTCGCTCTCAAGCATTAGAGCTTCGAGCGGAAGTGCACGTGTCAACTTCCTCTTCTGTTCAGACCTCACGACCGAGGGGGGTATGCTGAAGAAGAACCCAGCCTTGGCTCCCTCGCAGGCAATCGATGTTTTGCCATCAAACGCGTGCAGGAGCGCTCTTTCTACCCCCCAAACTCTCAGGAGTGAGTAGGCCTCTCTTCCAGCGCTGCGAGAGTGCACCACCACTGGCAATCCCAGCTCTTGGGCCAGCTCAGCCTGAGCCCGGAAGAACGACCTCATGAGATCCCTCTCCTCATCGGACCTCGCGTGAAAGAAATCGAGCCCTATCTCGCCCACGGCAACTATCGCGCTCGCGTTGTCCCTGATGAAATTCAGAATCAACTGGAGGTCCTCCTCGCGGACGAATAGAGGGTGAACGCCTGCTGTGGGGTACCAGAAGTCGTTGCCTTCTATCACAGCTCTCTCCGACTCCTCCAAGTTCTGGGCCCCTTCTACAGCGGCGAGGACGTTCCGAGCCTTTGCCCTTTCGACCACCTCGACCCTGTCGCGGTCAAACGACTTGCCCAGTAGGTGACAGTGCACGTCGATCGCACAGGGAGACGCGCCTGTTCTCACTTACCCTCGCCTGGCTGGATCGTGATCGGCGGTTGGCCCGTCTGCCCCACGAGGACTGTGACGCTCCCGTCTGATTCGGCCACCTGCTGGAGCAAACGGGTGGCGATGTTCCGAGTCCCCTTGGGTCTGGTCATGCTGTGCATCTTCCGGCGCAACGGAGGAAAATCATATTTAATCGTTTTTCGACTCTCTTTCAGGAATATTTATAGAGGCAGCACCTCACTGTTTGCGGTCAGACTTGGTTCGCAAGGTCACGAGCAAGTTGTACGTGCTCAAGAGGAGGACGGACAGGGGGAAGACCTATTCAACGTTCTTCCTGTACCTGCCGAGCAAGCTGATCAATGACTCCACTTTCCCCCTGAAGGAGGGAGAGAGGATAACGATTAGGATAAAGGGCAAGTCGTTGGTCGCTGATCCGATACCAAAGAAGAGGCGTAAGAGAAGGTGAGCACTCCAGAAGAGGTGGGGGATCTGCAAGCTGAGTCAGAGACACCTTCACCGGTCAAGACTTTCAGGAGGATCGTGCTGACGGTAACGAGCCCGATGAGGGCGATGCGGCATGTTGCGTACGATCCCGACCTGCTGGTGATCCCAATCATATTCCTCTTGCTCGCGCTCTATGCCTTCTTTCAACCGTTCGTCATAATGGGGAAGATGGAGATCCCCGGTGAAGTCAACCTGTATAGTCCTGAGACTATCAACATGACGGGGAGCATATACCTTACGGTCTCTGAGCTGAAGTCGGAAGCCCAAAAGCTCTACTGGGGGAGCAGCCTGACTTACTACGCGCTTCTGGTGGTCATCACCTTTGTGATTCTGATCGTCGCCGCCAGGGTCATCATGGGCTCGGTGCAGTACAAGGTCATGGTGTCCGGCGCATCGTACAGCGGCCTAGCCCTGTTCCTGCTGGGCCTTGTCTGGCTCGCGTCCATGTTTCTGATCCCAAGCGTTGTGATTCCATATTCGACGAGCGGAAACATGACCTACATGACCTGGCCTGGTGGCGCAGCGGACTTCGCCAAGTTGAGGACGGCCACGGTACTCACCAACTTCACGCTTGCCGGAGACCTCGACGACGGGCAACTGTGGACCATCGAGTTCTCCACCTCCCTCCTCCAGGCAGGCACGACATCCCAGATCGAGCGCCAAGTGCTGAGATGTCGCGTCCAGGGGGGTTTGTTGGTGGTGATGCTGCACAACGGAACGGAGAGGCTCGTACAGCCAGGCGGATCCCTGTCTGTGCCTACGGCCAATATCAGCTTTGTGACCCAGGGCGGGAAGACGTACTTGCTGGACCCGGACGGGTTGAGGCTGGAGCTACAACAGAACGCCGTCGTCAGGCTTGAGACTGCCCTGGAAATGGGTCAGAATGTCTCGGACGCGTCTAAGGTCAGCTGGGTCAGTAGTGGGATGATCTTGGTGCGACCGCAGCAGCTCAGGCTGACCAACAACGCCTCGGCACCGACGAACCTCGCCGGAGATGAGTCGCACAAGTACTGGAGCTTGTCGGTCAGCCTGAGAGAGGACATGACGGCGGAACTCCTGATCAACATGACGGCAAGCCACGCACTGGAGACGGACAGGGGATCCTTGACGTGGACCTCTGAGTCGGTGGTCGCACAGCCCGGAACCCTCATGACGTACTTCAATCGCTTGCTTGCCGCTCAGATGCCTTCTCAGCTGGAGCTGGTCCTTCAGTGGGTGCTCCCGGCCCTGTCTAAGGCTTGGCAGTCGGTGATCCTGTTGTGTCTGGTAAAGGCATCATACGAGGACGCAACTTGGTTGCGCTCCGCAATTGTGGTAGCAGCGCACCAGGGGGCATTGTTGTTTCTGGGGTTCTGAGCGACGGATAGCCAAGTGAGAGTCGCATCCGAGTTCTTGAACAAACTCCTTGAGTCAGAGGTAGTACTCGTACTCGGTGCCTATACCAGAGGGTGGACCCGAGCGCGACTGCCTGAACCTCCAGATGAGCGCCAGGGCTATGGCCAACGACAGGGCGACCCCTCCTAAGGAGAGTATCACGTAGAGTTGGCTGCCGGTGACAGAAAAGGTGGTGGAACCCGTGTTGCCTAGGCCGTCGTCCGCTCTGACTAGTACCAAGTACTCTCCGCCTGAGTCAAAGAATCCCGTCTGCATCGTCCCTATCCACAGGCCTCCGGCTGATTGTTCGAGATCTATGACCTTCCTGCTGGCTCCCACTGCGATCTCCAGCGAGACGGACCCTGTCTCCACCTTTGTGCCATCTGGGTAGTAGACGCTCCCGCTGAATTGGACCGTATCGAACCCCACCTGGAACTCCCTCCTGTCAGCCCCTATGTCGACGGTCAGGGTTGCCTTGATCACGTTCACGATTCTGGTGAGGTTCCCCACGTTCCCGTGAGGGTCAGAGGCTATCACTACGACGGTGTATAGCCCCTCGGGCGCATCTTGTGGCACCCTCAGATATCCTCTCCATGCTTGAGCCGACGGGAAGAACGACAGCGAGGAACTGTAGGACTGCGTCCCGGTCATAAGCGCCAGGGATGCGTTGACAGCCCCCAGGGTCATCCTCAGGTCGGACGGGTAGCGTACGACCACTTGGAAGAACAGGCTGGTCGTCCTCGGATAAGTCATGTTCAGGTCGACCTGAGTGACTATATCCATGACGGCCTGCACTACGACGAACGGAACCGACACGTTGAGTGAGTTCCCCTCCACATCATCGCCGCTGAGCACTAGCACCCAGTTTCCCAGGGGGTCGCCTGGGGCGATCGTTATCGTCGCCTTCCACCTGTCCTCTGAGGGGTAGTAGATCATGGTGGCGATGTGCGAAGTGGAACCGCATCTGGCTACCGCCCTGAAAGTACCCTGTGTCACTGGGAGGTAGCTGGGGTATGTGAGGGACGCTGAGATGTTCAATATCTCGCTCCTCTGGTGCGTCTCGGAGAAGTCGAACTGGGCCTGTATAGCCGCCTCCGTTACTGTGAAGTTGGTGGTTCCCGTTCCCGTGTTCGCCGAGGCATCGGTGACAGTGACTACCACCTCGTTCAAGCCCGTGGGCGAGCCTCTTGTGAGCACGAGGTCATATACCCACATTCCCAAGGCTTGGGCATAGGTCATAGGCGTGTTGACGACCACGACCTGGGCGCCCACCCTCACGTTCAGTAGGAATGTGGAGCCTTGGGGCACTGTCGTGTTGTTCTGGTACTTCGCCACGGCAGTTATCCTTGCTGTCTGGGTTCTCATGTACGTCCTCGCGTCCGACTGAACTAGAACTGTCAGTGGGGCGCCACTGACGTAAAACAAATATTCTTCCTCGAACGAGTACGAGGCATAGTCGATCGTGCCACTCGCGCTCATCCTCACCCTGTATTGCCCGAGGGGCTGAGACGCCGAGAGCACCACGTTCGAGGAGACGAAACGACCAGAGGGGGAGGAAGCGGTGTATGAGGCTGTCAGAATGTGCACGGATGGAGGGGGCACTTTCTCGATGGTGAGAGACACTGATCCCCCGGGCTTCGCCCCGTACCCTGTGACGTTGAAGGGAATGGTCCTGTTGACCCCGGGTGGAAGGACACCCCATACGCCCAAGTGGAATATGAGTTCTCCGCTGTAGTGCGCGGGCTGCTTCGCCACGACGTAGTACAGGCCAACAGCCATCGAGCTGGGCAGGGTCACGGTCTGTGAGAGAGAACCATCAACGCCGGTAGCGATCGTGGGGTTGGAGTATATCAGCTCGCCCGTCGTTGAGCGGATCGTAATGTTCACCTGGCTGTTGCCCTTGAATTGGAGGCCGCGTACCGTTATCTGTTCCCCAGGGTTCACCACTGGCTTTGATACGTTGAGCATCGGAGAGGCGTAGAGGCTGAAATCATCTATTGCCAGTTGCCCGTAGGACCCAACGTTGACAATGCCCAACTTCACGGACATGCCGCCCCGGAAGGCGGTAGCGAACGCCTTAGTGCCCAGCAGGACCGCCGTTCCGCCCGCGGGAGCAACATAGATCCTGGCCGTGTCATCGTTGGCCGTGTAGTAGACGTTCACCTCATAGAATTTCGTCGTGTCCATCTGAACTGCGGTATCGGTCATGTTATTGCTCCCGATGTATGCATGGAAATAGCCGAACCTGTTTCGAAAGAGCGAAAGGGTCACGCTCGACGGGTTCGTAAACTCTATCTGTGCAAGGGACAAGTTGTCATCACCTCCGTGCGTTACCGCCCTGACCCAGAACTTGACGCCCATTGTCGGCACATAGCTCGCAAAGGTGGCCATTACATACGCCGCGGGATCCGAGGCTGAGGGTACGTCGCATATCGCAGAATAGGACCCAGCGTGCGCCGGGCTGCCCCGAGTGACCGTCCCCACAGTCGAGAACGGAGAGAAGGGAGGGCCCGCTTCGAAATCAACCGTTACCCTCGTGACCAATGCGTACTGGGTAGCTGCCGTCGACCAAGAGACCAGAAATGTGAGTGCCAGAATCGAAGCGCCTAGGTAAGTGATTGGCGAGGTCGAGTACAACTTCCCCAACAGGCTTAACTCGTTTTCTGGGCGACAGTCTATATAAGAGTTGCCAGAAAGCACATGAGCGTAAACGAACGGAAACAGTAACGTCTGACCGGCCATCTTTTCTTATGTAAAACATGTGTGGCGTTCGGACATTCGCGAGCGCTAGTGGCGCGTACGACTCATTGAGCGTCTGGCGCCTTGGACTTGCTCCACGGCCAGATGCTTCCCCTCAGTCTGTCGTCCAGTTTGCGAGGCCTCTTCAGCACGTACTTGATGTATTGCTCAAGGGACATCCATCTGGGTTCAGTTGCCTTTGACGAGACAGCCGCTTGCGCGCGATCTCTGACGCTTTTAGCTACGAGTAGCGACGTGAAAAAGAGAACGGACAGCACGAGCGCGAGCGAAACCGACGAAGAGTCCCATTGCAGGCTCGTGAGTCCGAGAGGATCAATCGGAACCTCGTCGACAAACCATACCGTGGGAAAGGTCACGAGCACTTCGAGGGGCGAATCCACGGCTACACAGAGGCGATCCTCCAGTCGTGTATGCGTCGCCCGAAGGTCTGAGCAACTCCATTCTCCCGGGATGTCGATTTGAAGAAGTGAACCCAGAGGGCACCAGATTGAGGACTCTCCCACCACGGTTTCAACCGACTGTCCACCATCGAAGATCACCCTAAGCTGGACCGCTTCAGTTCCGTATACCCTGAACTTCGCCAGGCAGTACCAAGTCCTGACCTCACGACAGGAGACAGCGTCCTTGGCGGCCAGCACCAACGTCTCCGCCCTCACCTCCGATCCGTTCAACAGGCGCCAGCACGTGAACCTCTCAACGACTTTACCGTCTGCTGACAGTATCTCAGGACTAGGGGTCAAGACAACCAGTTCGCTCTCCTCAAACCATCGTCCCCTTACGCAGAATTCCCTCCTCCACACCGCCCGAATGGTCATGTTCCTAGTCAATGTTAGGTCGAAGCCCGGCCGGTCAGAGACTGGGCGCCCCTCATCATCCACCCACTGGACGAAACTCAGTCTTTCAGCTGAGGAGACCGTGATGGTCTGTTCCTCGATCGCAACTGTTGCGACGCTTCCCTCAGGATATACTCCGGAGCCCGTGCACGCTGAGTAGTCCGTCACAGCTGTGAGTTCGACGAACTCTAGGCTCGAAGTGTCGTTCCCGCACTCTCCTCCATTCGTTGCTTGACGGGGGTCAATCCCTTCTTGATGGGGTCGGTTCCCTCGGGGGGTTTCACCGTTGTTCGTCGCTGTCTGATTGAGTTCCCATATCGCCAAGCAGTACTCTGGACCGGCCAGCAGAAACGTGTCGCCTTGAATCTGTAACCCGTTTACCAGCCAGCACTTGAGTGAGACCTGACTTCCGTTCGGAAGGGTTATTCGGCGCGGCTCAACCGAAACCTTTACTGCGGCCCCCTCTTCGTACCAGCCCGCACCGGATGTCGTTCCGAACTGGGAGACAACTTGGACTAGGTGTTCCTTCTGCCAAGACGCCTCGACGTGAATAGCACGATTGGCAGAGGTTGGCAGGCTGCCGTTCCAGTCGATGAACCTCCAGCGGGACACGTTGGATTCGAGGACGGTTTCCTCGGACAGTTTGAGGTTCACTTCGGACCCCTCCTGATACCAACCTTCTCCCTCCACGGTGGCGTGCACCCCATCTGCTGTGACCAAGAAAAAGCGCGCCCATTTGACCTCCACCCTGATCGGCCCTGGCACCTCAAGTGACAGTTCTGTGTCCGACGTCTCCACGGGCTCTGAGAAGCTCGCAAAGACGAGCTTTACCCCTTGGGCTTCGTAGACCTCTCGGGCCACCGTGACACTTATCGTTGAACCAGCCTCGGCCCATCCGTCTTGGCAGTGGTCGCCGACGATGGCGACGGTCGGAAAGGCCGGGTAGGTCTCTACCTTGTAGTATAGGGTTCGTACCTCGCAGAATGATAGCGGCGCGCTGACCGTCAGTTCCCTTCCGAAATCCTCATTGCCATCACTCCAGCCTTTGAAGCAGGACTTCGTCCCGTTGCCGAAATCATATGCCGGAGAACCTTCCACAGTGACCTTGGCCCCAGATGCATACCAGCCGTCGAGCTCTACCCCTCCCTGAAAGGTTTCGATTATCACCCTGTACTCTCTTGTCCAAGACGACATGAGAGTTATCGGCTGCGTGACCTTCACGGGCAACGTTGAGTTCCAGCCCGCAAAAACCCACCGAGAGGCTGGCGCGTCGTTGATTATCGTTGGAGACACGGTGGGGCTCACGCTGTCCCCAGCGCGATACCAGCCCGATCCGAGGGCAGTCCCCAGGTAGGAGACCACACTGACGTAATACTCCTCGTGGTACAAGGCGGTCACAGAGAGCGGCGAGGAGACGATCACCGAATGCGAATTCCCCGAGACAGGGACGCCGCTGACGTTGAAGCCGTCCAGCGCCTTGCGCCTGCCCGGACCGTCGCTCACGTACTCGGGGGATATGAACGTGACCCTCGTTCCCTGAGGTTGCCAGGACTCAGTGGAGTTCTCAGGGCCGGAGAACCGTATCATGTAACTCGTTTGCCAAGTTGCCTTCATTGACGTCACTTGGCTTACCCGCACTGCCTGCGCAGGCCCGATTGAGAAAGGCGGGGATCCTGACACGTTGACCGACCATCCGGACAATTGGTGTTTGATGAGCCCGGACTCAGATATCTCCGTCGGGGTGACGATGGGTCTGACATATGTGCCCGCCGCGTAGAAGCCGCTCCCCGAGGCGGTCCCTCTGTCGGATAGGACGGCGACCATGTACTCAGCGGAGAACGTTATCGTGTACTGCTGGCTCTCCGAACCCCCGCTCAGGGAAGCATAGGTGATACTTAGGACGATGCTGACATCCGCGTAGTTGATGGGAACACTTCCTGGGAAGTAAGTGAAGGAGACCTCACTTACCGGGTAGACCCCACGGTCCTCGTCGGGGTTCGTGTAGCCCTTGTTGGCGGTTGTGCTCCATCGGTAGGTGGCTGGCCGTGAAACATCGACGGGTCGCAGCGCTATCCTCAGGGGAATGCTTTGAAGGGGCTCTGTGATCTGGACGGGCACCTGAACTGAGAAGCTGGTGGGAAGCGCGATTACTCTAACCTTGCCTCCGCTAGAGAGAGTTGCGCTCGCGCAACAGATCGCTAGGAAGACCAACGCAGCGCGAATGGTCGGCGAGGTGTTGGACACGAACGCCTCGCGGAGGGTATTCCTTGCGCTCATCGAAGTCTTGATAGTCCGTTCGATATAAGGTCCCCTTGCCCGCTACTCTTTTAAGGGGGGAGGCCATAGAGGAAGTGGCGAATGAGGTCCACCTCAACGTTCCGAACTCATGACGAAAGATGGGCGGACTGACGCCTCAATTCAGACGAACGTGACCTTCAAGTCGAACCTGGCAGCAAGTCGCTGCACCTCGCCCCTCCACATCCGATCATAGGCCCCTGGATCCTCCAACAGCCTCACGAAGCTGCCCTTGCCCTGAGGGTATTCTGACTCATACGTTCTCATGATCGCTCGCTTCATGACAGAACTGTAGTTCAGCGAATCGAAGGTGAGTTCCTTGAGCCCGAACTCAACGACTCTCTCGAATAGAAGCATGTATTGTGAGTCAAACGAGTCTGCAGAGGGAATGTGGGGGGCCACGAACAATCCCCCCTTTACGCCTGAGTCCAGGACCGCTCGAAGTGCCTCAAGCCTGCCGTTGGGAGGCGTGGCCCTAGGCTCGAACGCCCTGTGTATCTTGGGATCAAGGGAAGACACGCTGAACGTGACCTCAGTCGCCTCACCCTCCGCCAATATGTCGATATCCCTTAACACCAAGCTCGACTTCGTGAGCACGCTGATCGGAAAGCGACCTTCGATCAAGCACTCCAGCACGCTTCGGGTGAGGCGATAGCGGGATTCCATGGGTTGGTAGGCATCGCACATTGAGCTCAGAAGAACCCTGCCGGGACTTTTCGTCCTTGTCTCCCGACGCGCTAGATCCCCTATGTTGATCCGCGCGTACGTTTCGTCCCCCCAGGGTGCGGGCGGGGTCACTCTCGACCTGAAGTAGCGTTGCACGTAGCAGTACTTGCATCCGTGCGAACATCCCAGATAGGGGTTGACGACATAGTCGGACAACTTGGACGGAGAGAGTGCTTGAGTCGCTCTGATTTCCCCTCGGACCGGACGACCTGATGCCGTTTGGGTCATACAAGAAGAGGTATCCCCAAGAGGAGAGAGACTACCGAGGCGAGCACGTACGCAATGAGCGAAATCAAGAATGCTCTGAACCACCCCACATCGAAGAAGAACCTGAGGGCGAGAAGCCAGAGTATGAAAGCCGCGAGCCTGAAGAGGAAGTAGCCCCTGAAGAAGTAGAAGATTGCGGAGCCCACCAGTGATGCAAGCATGGCTTCGACGAACCCGGCCTTGGAACCGAGCAACTTCCCTGAGGCCAGCAGCACGAAGCTGCTGACCAACCATATCGAGAGGAAGTACACTATCTCGAAAAGAGTCGGATCCATGCCTGGGATCATACCCGCGACTCAACGGCGAGTCATATTAATCTGTTTTCCAGGCCGAGCAAGACCCCGCTCCACGGACTCAATCGTCTTGGCTATGTTCCTCCAAT
>Ga0172365_10003089_pt1 | contig 12413 bp, 13 predicted proteins | sample LakKivSesite48cm_FD_114535 | JGI IMG/M metagenome (GOLD analysis project Ga0172365, IMG submission 114535) | Sediment microbial communities from Lake Kivu, Rwanda - Sediment site 48cm | ecosystem: Environmental > Aquatic > Freshwater > Lake > Sediment | place: Rwanda: Western Province, Lake...
AAAAAGAACATCAACAAACTCGACATCACCAAAGCTAAACTTTTCTTGACACTATTACCCCGTCGTTCTTGCAGTCTATTTCTCACCGCTACGCTGAAGCAATTATGGCGTGTGTTTTGGGCTTAGGCGCTGTAGTCTCTTCCATTAGGTTTTGCGCCCGGTGGTTTCGCTTCTGGTATTTGCGGTAAGGGTATGGGTGGTGGAATATTCAGTGTCCGCGATATGAGAACGGACTCAATAAAGACGACGTTGGATATTGACTGCACGATTAGTTGCGGCGGTGGTTTCTTCTCGTCATGCTCCTTGTATATCTTTCCAACCTCATTTTTGTCGCCAGACACGTAGGCGTTTCCTTTTAGGCTTATCTGCGCTATTGAGGGGTTGTAGTTTATTGTCAAAACAAAGGGGACTTCCAGCGAGTCTTCCGACTTTTTCTCCATGCCTACTATGTTGATGTTCGTGTTTATCTGAATAGGTGGAATGGGCTTCCTAACATCCCAGAAGCGCTCAGCAGAAATATTCGAAACTGATACGTTAACTCTAATCATTCAAACCATCAAAACATCAAGAGGCAGAACATGTTTAAAACTGTTCATTTTTCAGAACGCTTATACCGTGTAAAACCACAGTGTCCACACGTGTACCTGTCACCATGGTCGGCCATGAAATATCCCGAGCCGCATCTCTCGCAAGTCGGGCGCAACCTTATAACTTTACCGTTTTCTATTTTATATAACGTGTAAACGCCTTTATCTTCCTTCTTTTTTTCTTCCCTAGCGGGTTTTTCGGGCTTCTGAGGCTTTGCCTCTTCTCTCTCAGTTTCTTCAGGGACCTCTTCTTCTCTTCCCACTTTCTTAGACATAGTCTACTCCTCTTCGCCCTCTTTGGGTTTCTCAGCCGGTATGTTCCGTTTAATTATGTACTCAGGCTCAATAAGTCTCGCCTGTTCTGCTGACTCATAGACGTTTGCTGTACCGAAAGTCACGCGTGTTCCCGTCCTTGTCTGCATTTTTTTAACGAAAACAACGTCTTCACTTACTTTTAATTCAGCTGCAATTGCTTTTCTAACGTCTAGCCTCTGCGGTGTTTTCCCCAGTTGACCGTGTTCTACCCTAAAATGCACTTCTCTTCGCTTCAAGAGTGAATTTTTCTTCTCCGACACTATCTTAACTTGCATAGGTTCTTCCTCGTTTGAGGTGTTGACTTGATACAATAATCTTCTTATTTAGTTTTTCGAACAATTTCCATGGCTTTCAAAATTTCACGGACCTCCTTCTTCTTCTCCGGCGTAACTCGGACTACAACGATGCCTTCATATGGTTGACCATAGACAACAACGGAGTTTTCCGGAGCGTAAACAACAGCAATAAGCGCTAACAAATCTTCTTCTCCGTTCACAACAATTTGAATGTACTGCCCACCATCAAGCGCTTCTCGAATCGCAGTAATAGCTTCTTCTGTAATCGTCCCTTGAGGATTTTCAACATAAACCGTATTCACTGGCGCAGACGGTTTTGCCCGTATTCTTCTCCTCATGCATTTATTATCTATAATTGACAATCGCGGTTTCATATGACTTTTGAAAAGATTTCTTGAGACAGTGTCTCCAACGGATATTATGATTGGCACATTTTCTTTTCTCAAGATATTTCTGAATTTATTCATTGTCGCAGCAAAAGAGCCTCGGATTAACCTGCCGAGAGGCTTCTTAAGTTTCATGCGTAGTTCTTGAGTGATAGCATATGCGATGACCATTTACTATTCATTCCTTGAATGGAACGAATCTATTTTAGCCTTATCATATGCTCGAGATGATAGCGGCATGCAGTATTCTCTGTCTCAAACGGCTTGGCTGTTCTTGCATGAATTCTGACTGCGGACACGGAAGTGACCTATCTAACCTTTAAGGCGTAGCGTCCTTTTTCTTTTATGTTCATGGTTTTTGCGATAGCTGAACTTTCAGGGTCGAACACTATGACTAGTCCACTGAAATCTTCACTTAGAGCGGTTGATTTGCATTTTGGGCAAACATTCCCTTTGGTTATTGTATGACATACCGTGCACGCCTTCTCCGTCACCCTACTCACCTTTTTCTTCGCTCTCTAGTTTTCTCTTATCCAAGTTTTCTTTCACTTTTGCTGACTCTTGCTTTATCCACTCCAATTTGCCCAGAAAGGGTTGCCTAGCCGTCACGCCTATTTTTCCAGAGCTTCCGGCTCTTCCGAGAGAAACCGCTGTTATTCTAACACGAACTTGATCTCCGCCACTTAGTCTCCTTTTGGTTTCTTTCCCCAGTAGAACGCCTTGTTTCTCATCGTAAGAAATGAAGTCATCCATAAGTTGCGAAACATGTAGTAAAGCGTCAACGGGTCCTATGCGGAGGAAAGCTCCGAAATCCGCAATTTCCACAACGTCTCCTTCGACTACCTCCTGTATCTGCGGATAGAACGTTAATAACGAAAAGGTTACCTTGTGATAAGTGGCTCCATCGCCCGGAATTATTTTCCCGACAGGGCTTACTTCCACATCAGTTACAGCTATGACATAGCCTAATTCTTCATCTACGATTCCTTCGTATTTTGCTCTGACCTGTTGGCGGCCGACTGATTCCAGAGGCTTGCCAAAGGTTTCAGGAGGAATGCGAATCGTGTCTTGTAAAGTTATAAGTTTAAACATAGGGTGATATCATCCCGTCGATTTCTAAGCGCGACTTTTGTCTCACATAAATCACTGGCACGTTTATATCTCTTAGCCTCTTTCTGAGTTGCCTATCGTTCGTGAAAACGGGAGATTTCCACTCTTGAGCTGTTTTCACGATTATATCGTCGGCGTACATCGCAGTTTTCTCGTGGACATCAACAAGTTTACATTTGGCCGCAAGTTTTAAGGCGTAAGAAGCAGTTCTTCGCATTTTAGGCGAGCCTTTCTCTGCGAGCCTTTCCAATTCCCGTTTAACGGGTGAAAGCAGAACCAACTCAAAGTTCATGCTCAAGAGCCTCTTCAACCCTTCAAAAATGTCAATTTTGAATTGAAGCGGAACAAACAAAGCGTTTGAATCTAAAATTACTCTAACAGTTTGTCTCTTTTTACTATGTCTAGTCGTCATGCTAATACGTCATTCCTAACCACCTTAAAAGACGCGGTATCTCATATTTTTGCATATCCCAGTTGGAGTTACCCTCAAACCCTTCATAGAATTGATGAGAATTCATGATGACTCAAATTGACTGATTAATATTGGAAAGGCTTGACGAATCTTTAAGGCGATCGCTGAATTTCTCCCCATGAAACTATGGATGGTAAGGAAATGAGCCGAAAAGGTGTGAATGACCACCTGAAATCTGAGCTTGCTCAATCGGTTAAGCTTTTCGTTCCTGGAAAAATAGCCCATACTGTTGCGGTAACGGATGCATAGCGGCTACAAAATGTGAAATACCGAATGGGAATTTTGGCGAAAAGATCAGAAATACAGTGAGAGTTGTCGTGGTCAGCTAAAATCGACGAAAAGCCTCAACAATACGTTTATAGCATTACCCCATATCCTATCAGTCTCCATCTGCCCGATATTTTTCTGCTAATTGCAACTCTTGAACCTGCGTGTACACAGACTGGTCTGGCAAGCTTAACTGCAACAACGCTATTCTTTACCGAAGTGACTTTTCCAACATTTACTGCGGCACCTACATGAAGCAGAAGAGCTTCATCAAAGTTGATTCTTTCAACTTTTAGAAGTTCTTTTGTTCCCACGACTCGTTCAAGAATATGCGTTTCCAAAGTCAATTCCGTCAAAGTTGGAGGAAGCATATCCGTTTTTCCCGCAATATTTCCAGTCAAGCCGTCTGCCTTTGAAAATGAGGGATCCAGAAGCGTTCCTACCCCCACTAGACCTCCGCAATGTGCCTCTTTCACGCTTTTTTCGCCTACATGTAAGCTGACTATTTCGCTGAGCAAGGGAACGTAGACATTCTTGCCTTCCTTTTCCGCAGCGATCCCCGGTCGTATTTCGATTTCTTCTCCAACTGCAAACTTGCCTTGCAATATGGTGCCTCCGATAATCCCGCCTTCCAGTTTCTCAATCAAAGTGCCCGGCTTGTTGACGTCAAAGGAACGAATAACATACATTATAGGCGGTTTCGTCTCATCCCTCTGTGGTGTGGGTATGGTCTCCTCTATGGCTTGAATGAGAACATCAATGTTTATTTCGCGCTGAGCAGAAACAGGAATTATCGGCGCATCTTCTGCGATTGTGCCTTTAACGAAGTTTTTGATTTCCTCATAACTTTTCTGCGCCCTTTTCTCATCAACGATATCTACCTTGTTCTGCACTATAACGATGTTTTTTATACCGATGACCTCAGCAGCAGCTAGGTGCTCCCTTGTCTGCGGTTGGGGACATGGCTCATCAGCAGCTATTACAAGTATCGCCCCATCCATTATAGCTGCGCCTGAAAGCATGGTAGCCATTAAAGCTTCATGCCCAGGGGCATCAACAAAACTGACGGCCCGTACAAATGTTGCCTTGGAGCCGCATGAGCAAACGGGCTTGGCGGAATAGTTATTGGGCGGTTCACATTTAGGGCACTTGTAGATCGCCATGTCGGCATAGCCCAGCTTTATCGTAATGCCCCTTTTCAACTCTTCGCTGTGCCTTGATGCCCAAACTCCAGTCAAAGCTTGAACCAAAGTTGTTTTGCCATGATCCACATGCCCTATAGTACCAATGTTGACTTCCGGCTGTTTGGGTAAGACTTCGTTTTCGTTGCTCATTTCTCTTTACCATAAATAAATGCAAATTATTGAAGGATTGAATTGAGCAAGTTAATAAATGTTGGGTCTTCATGCACTGCTTGTGGCTTCAGCTTCTTTTTTAGCCTCTTCCGACTTTTCTTTTTTGCTTTCTTTCGGTTTCTTTGGTCTCTCAACAATTTTCATATTAATCTGTACAATTTCGTCTGTTACCACGTTGCCACGAACGGTTTTCCGTCTCCTCTGGCCGTCATTTTTAGGGTTAAAGCCCACTCCTCCGCTTAGAATGATGTTTCGGCGGACACCTCCGTGAACACTTGGTCTCATTGGAATTCCGTCCTTGTCTGAGCCACCCGTTATTTGCAGCTTATGCGCTGGCAAGTCTACCATTGAGCCGTCAACTACTTCTCCTATTTTTCTTCCGATTAAAGGAGTGGCACGGTTTTCTTCAAGTTCCACCACTTTTGAAGTCCCTGTCTCCGGGTCTGATATTATTGCCTTGAACTTAGCCATTAGCGCGTGACTCTCCAGTGGTGTATGAAGGTTGAATCTCTCTCTATTAAGGGTTTATGGAAAATTAGCGATGATTTCAGACCAAACTTTGGGTTTTAACGGGCAAAAGTTTTAATCTGAGCGTGAGCCCGTTTTCTGGCTATGTGGCGGCTTGGGTTCTTCTTCCACGAAATGGCGTTTGGTTTACTTTCCGTTTTTCTTCCGTTGTATGTGGTAGCAATTGGCGGATCCTTGATTGACATAGGCATAATGACTTCGACAGCTTTGTTCGCTGCAATCCCCTTCGCCTTCTTTTGGGGTTACATCTGCGACAAGACAGGACGCTACAAACGTTACATTCTGCTCTCATTTGCATCGTCAGCCGTTCTTCTTTACACTTTCACTCTTTCAACCGGTGTGGGCTTGTTAATCATTCTCTACGCGGTTATGTCAATACTTCACGTAGCCCATGAAGCACCTAAAAACGTGTTGATAGCGGAGCATTATTCACGTGAAGAATGGGAAAAATCTTATGCTTTCTATGAAGGCTTCACGGAAGTTGGCTGGCTCATCGGGCTACTTTTGGGATCTTTAGTTTCCACTTTCGGTTTTGAGGCAAATTTCACTTTGCTATTGTGCAGTGGACTAAACTTGCTTGCCTTTTTACTTTCTCTATTCTTGGTAGCAGATCCGCTCTTAATATTTGAAAGGAGACTAGTAGGCATAGAGAAGACTATAGACTTCACATATAGAGGCGTAGGCGTCGCTTCAAAAATTCTGGACGGCTTATCCTTCGACGGGAAATTGAGAAGGGAAAATCTCTACGCTTTCTGCTGTGGCTTAGTTCTGTTTTCCTTTGCCTCAAGCACATTTTTCACGTCGTTGCCCATATTCTTCTCAAAGGATTTGGCCCTTCCAACAAGCATGGTTTTCATGATATATGTGCTAAACGCTGGTGGCGGTGTCGCAGGTTATTTTCTAGCATCTCGCAGATCGTTGCGGCTTGAAGAAAAAACGCGAATGAGAAGAATTGTGCTCTTTCGAAGCGCGCTTGTCTTCATGTTCATCGTTTTTGCCTCGGTGTCTTCGTACACTGCACTGTTTGCAACTGCAATTTTGATTCTAATGGGATTTGCTTATGCCGTGTATTACATTTTCACCCTTTCATTATCCATGGAGCTGATACCTGCAGGAAAGGCCGGCTTGTTCAATGTTCTTGTAAGCATAGGGGCGGCTTGCGGTTCCTTCTTAGGTCCTTTTTTTGCTCAGACATTGGGTTTTATGTATCAATTTTTGACTGCTGGCGTAATTTTCTGTGTGGCGTATGTAGCTTTCAAAATTTTCTCTCCATAGAACCTTTTGAGAAGAGAAAGAAATGTGGATTTCGATTTGAGTGGGTTATGTTACTCTACGTGCACTCTGAACAGGTCAACGTCTTCCCGCATTTTGGGTGTGAGTTCAAGAAATTCCCTTACAGCCCGTTCTACATCCTTAGACTGTGTTACGTATCTTCCAACTATGATTATGTCAGCACCTTTTTCCAATGCTTCTTTTGCGGTTTCCGGTACTATTCCGCCAGCCACGGCAATCAAGAATCGTTTGTCTGGAAAATTTTCGCGTAGCTTTTGTATTAGGTCTAACCCAATTGTCCTTCCTGTTTCTTGGTCTATTCCTCTGTGTAGGATGACCACATCTGGGAACTCTTTCAGCGTCTTGAGCTTGCCAATTGCGTCTTCCACATTGAGCATGTCTGCTACACCGTATATTCCAAGTCTTTTTGCTTCGTGAATGAATGCGTTGAGCGTTTCAGCTGGGGCGAGTCCGGCGGCAACCACCGCGTCTGCTGTTTCTTCATAAGCTATGTCAACCTCAACTTTCCCTACGTCCAAAGTCTTCAAATCTGCAACCATAAAAGCGTCTTTTGCCACTTGCCTTAAGTCGTTTATTACTTTTGTTCCATAGCGTTTGATGAGGGGTGTTCCGACTTCTAGGATTATTCTGTCGCTCCCGGGGATTTGCGATATAGTCTTCTTTGTTCTTTCCAGTTCTGGCACGTCAAGTGAGATCTGCAAGTAAGGCGGTCTCCATAAACGTGGAACCTTGAATCCCATTATTGGATGCTTTGCCCTGTCTTTGTCGTAGAAAACTTTTTCAAGTGTGGGATACTTGTTCAAGGCTCTCTTCAAGGCCATTTTTGTTGCTCCATAATTGTACTGGTATATTTTGCGGTAGTCGCTTGCTTGTGGATGAATGAATACGCTGCACACTATGACCCAGTCATCGACCTTATCTTTTGGAATTATCTCTTCTTCTACGGCATCTGCAACAGCCTTTGCAACTGCTGCCTGTGCAGGACCGAAAATTTTGCCCGCGTCCTTCATGTTTTTAACGGTTACCTTTGGCACAAGTAACGTATGAGGCTTGGGTGGAAGGTTAGGTCTTATGACAGCTAACAATGGGGTATGTCCGGCAGAAAGATTTGACAGGCCCGCGGCAAAAGCGTCCCCAACTGGTCCTTTTTTGTCACCCATCAAAAGGTCGATGTGTGCAACTTCGTTCCCTTCTCCTACAAGTGCTTCGCCGATTAGGTACGCGTCTGCTGATTCTTCGACAGTTCTAGGCCGAAAGGTTGTCGATAGCCCGTTTGAAATCTCTTTGAAATCGACATTGTACTCCTTTAACCATGTATAGAGTGTATCTCGATGGATGTTCAGAATTTTTGCCGTTCCTGAAATTGTAGATTTTGTCGATTTAGCCTTCGAAAGAACTTTGGATTCTACCTCTTTTTTGGCGGCTTCCGTCAACATTTTTGTGAACTCTTCCCGCGTTGCAGGTTTTTTAGAGTCAATATCCGACATTTTGAACTGCCTCTGTGTTTTCTGTGTGCGGATCTGGTATATAAGACTGTCGGATATGACTTCCAAATGTCCACAGTCAATGTTGCATTTCTCATAGAACTGTCGGCCGTGATCATGTGTTTTTAAGTGGTTGTAGTTATCATGAGATTTCTCCATAGTGGATTTTGCAGTGATTCGTAGTCATCTTGTGTTTTTCATCGGTAAGCCTATATATCTTGTAGGACTAGAAGGCTTAAGTTCAGTCGAATGTGGTGGGTTGAATGTCGTGGAAGGACTTGGTGGTTCTGGGAATTATTGTTCTTGGCATAATTTTGTTTTTGTATGGTAGTAACTATTTTGACGCTACTGTCGGCTGGACTGGAGTTTACCTTATGATCACGGGTTTTTTCGTTGAGATCGTACTGTACGCGTATGGCAAGTTCAAGAAGAAGAGTGGCTGATTAGAAACCGTATAGGCTGCGGTATTTTTCATTCAGATAGTTCAAGTACGGTTTGAAGTCCAACCCTTTTCCTGTGATCTTCTTGATTAAATCTGCGGGGTCGTACAGGTTTCCGTAACTGTGGACGTTTTTAGTGAGCCACTCCTTTACGTTTTTAAAGTCACCCTTTTCAAGTTGTTTTCGCCAATTTGGCCAATCCTTTTGCATCTCTGCCAGAATTTGCCCGCTGTAGATGTTGCCCAACGCATAGCTTGGGAAATAGCCATATAAGCCACTTGCCCAATGCGTGTCTTGCATTACTCCCTCAGAGTCATTTTCAATTTTTACGTCCAGATACTGCTCATATTTCTGGTTCCAAATCTCCGGAAGTTCCTTAACCTCAATCTTATCCGCGAACAAGTCCCTTTCGATATCAAATCTTATTATGATATGCAAGCCGTAGGTAACTTCGTCTGCCTCAATACGAATCTTTGAAGGCTTGACCTGATTAATGGCGTGAACAAATTGATCCAACCCAACATCAGCTAGTGCCGAACCCGCGATCTCCTTCAATTTTGGAAGGAAATAAACCCAAAATTCGCGAGAGCGCCCAACGACGTTTTCGACAAAACGAGATTGAGATTCATGAAAACCAGAAGAAGCAGATGTGCCAACCCGCTGGTACATCCATTCCGGATTGAGGTCCTGCTCATACAGGGCGTGTCCAGCTTCATGGAGCACCGAGAAGATTGAGGACGCAAAATTGTCTTCGTAGTAGTGGGTTGTTATTCTAACATCGTCATAATATCCCGTGGTGAAGGGATGCTCCGTTTCGTCGATTCTTCCTCCAGCGTTTTTTGATGTTACATCGTATCCAACGGTTTCAGCCAGAGCCTTTGCTACTTGGCGTTGAGCATTCACAGGGATCTTGCGTCGAAGGACACGCAGATCTGGTTGCTTTCTCGCAGTCTCACATTTCCTCAGCATTGAGATTAAACCTTCGCGAAGTTCGCCGAAAACTTCGTCGATTTTTGCTGCTGGCATTTTGGGTTCAAAAATGTCTATTAGCGCGTCATAAGGCGTGGCAGTCCCCTTCACTTGCATCAGAATTTCTGCTGCCTTCTTGTTTAAATCAACAAGTTTCTCAAGTTCGGGTCTGAACATGGAGAAGTTTTTTTGTGCCTTTGCTTTTTTCCAGACATCCACGGTTATGGCTTGCTGCTTTGCGATTTCAGCGACAAGTTCTTCGGGAAGTTTTGTTTGTTCGTCATAATTTTTCTTTGTCAGATATATGTTCCTTTTTTGGACTTCGTCGAGTTTATCGTATTCTGGATGGCGCCTAATCTTTTCCAGCAAGTTTCCGATCTCTGGATCCGTGCTCATTTTATGCTTGATGCGGCTTAAGAGTGCAAGTTGCTCGCTTCGCAGTTTAATTGCCTTTGGAGGCATCATTGTTTCCATATCCCAGGAGACAATAGATTCCGTGGATCCCAAAACTAACTGGTCTTTCACCTTCTCCATGAGCTTTTGATAGTGTGACTGTAATGTTTCCATTCTTGTTCCAGCCTTGATTTTTGGATTATTCGATGGAAACAGCTTCTATATGAGTCTTTATAGAATCTAAAGTGTTAAGCCGATCCTTTCATCGGCCAACGATGACGTTTCTCGTGTTCTAGAAATGGTTAAGGCTCATAAAAGGGCTTGTAGAATGGAGATGCGGGTTTGAATCATGGAAGTTAGGCATAGGTTTCAATTTCACAAGAGGATATACCCCGAAAACGCCGAAGATTCACTTTTGGCAGAATTTAGCTTAACTACGAGCAAACTTGGAAAGGCGAGTTTGTGATACCCATTTTTACGTGCGAAGACATGTTCAGTAAAACGAACCCGGTAATGTCTGATTAGGGCGAAATGGTAGTTTGTTCACCGACAATTTGCGGTGGTAAGAGTTTCATATCGTCAGGCATGGGAACCGTGGACAGCAACGGGGAGCTAATTGAAGAGGACACTAGGTTGGCTGTGAAAGTTTTTCTCAGAGGCATGGGAATCGTGTGCAAGAACGCGGGCATCCGTGGTTAGTTCTGATGCTCTTGCGGAGACTATACCCTCTATATTTATAGATGGAACGTGTGCGTGAAGTTGGCGTTGAGTGCCTCTGTGCGTCCTATTTTTGGTTTGGCTTCTAAATTTTTCTTCACCCAATAGGCAGAACAGTAAGCGAATCTTGATTTTGTGGTGCTCCGGCCGGGATTCGAACCCGGGTCTTCGGCTCGAAAGGCCGGAATACTTGACCGGACTATACTACCGGAGCCCTGAACTATACTGCTGTTCGAGCCTTGAACTGTTACTTTGGCTTTCTATATATAGCTACTTGGTCTTTTTCGCTGCAGCCCACCTATTCAAATCCTGCTTCTATTAATTTACTTTCCTCTCTCAGGTTTATGGCGTGAGCCACATGTCACTTGTCGCTTTCAAAGTTTATCGGCTGAGTGTACATATCGGTGGTTTCGGGTTTCTTATGGCCTAGCAGTTGTTGAACGTGCTTGATGTTTTTGGTTCGGTGAAATTCCATAGTGACCTTCTAATGGCGCAATATGTGCAGGTGAATCTGTCTTAGTCGAGGATTCTGAAGCGTTCTTGCTATTTTGCCTCTTTGTTTGTCAAGGGCGTTTCGTACAGTTTGAGTGTTGGCGGTGAATGGGAAGTCTCCTGTTTTGGGCAGCGCATTTAGCATGGCAATAGTCTTTGTAGGCACTTCAAATCAAAGCTCGGCCAACCCCCTGAAATTGCGGCTTCCCTTCAATTTCCCTATGCCACTGAAAGGCTCAAAACACCACGAGGCTCGACAGCATCAGAGGGATAAGCTGCACAAGAGGCACGACAAAACAAGAAGTCACCGACAAATATGTACCTTAGCTGAGAGAGGGCTACTGCTTTGCTTTAGAGTCCATTTGTTTTGTAAGTTTCACTATCATCCGACCGAGAGTTACCGACCGTTCGAATGCACACATACGCGTGTGAACGCACACGTTTGGGTTTGGATATTGCAATTTAATTATTCCTATTTTGGGATGGTTCTAGTACTCATCCTAGTACATCGTTTGGAGCGGAAAACTGAAAAGAAATCGTGATGGCTAAAAGAAAAGGGAAGAGGGTTGTCAAGGTGAAGGAGTTGCCTTGACTGTGAAGGTTTGGAATCCTTCACCCATCAGTCTTAGCGTGTAGTTGCCACCAACCATCGGAGTTATGGTGAACAGTGGATTTTGGTCATATCTCCAGCTAGTATAGAGTGCGATAACGCCATTGAAATTCAACGTGAGAGTTTCACCAGGCCCTATGGTCACTGATGAAAATGGTTTGCCATGTTCATCATGCTCCCCGACAGTTCCGTAAAGCGGAATCAGCGATGTCCCGTTAAGTTTGAACGGAATTGTTTCCGGGTGAATTCTGACTCTGCATTCTTCATGCCAACGACCTCCAAAAGCTTCGGCATTCCAGCTCTGTGTTGTGTTAAATTCGCCATGCAGCGTAAGCCCAAAGACTCTGAAGGTGACATCACCTTCATTCTTCAACGTCACTGAAAGACCTGTTTCGTTGCCGTTCACCGTAAGCGTAGCCGAGACAATCGTCAAGTTCCTTGAAAAGTCCTCTCTGACACGCACAAGCTGCACTCTGTTGTTTTCGCCAATCTTGATAATGGTTCCCACTTTGACGTGTTCCGAGGTTATGTCGTTGACAATGATCGCGTTCGCGCTGGGAACAAGTACATAATAGTACACTGTTGTATCGTTTTCATCTGATGCCTGTATTTGAACCAGCGTCGGGTTGAAGTCTATCAGCACACCCGAAAGAGTTTTGTTGACGGCGCCGTTCGCGACTTTAACAACAAACGTATCAG
>Ga0172365_10003091_pt1 | contig 12411 bp, 15 predicted proteins | sample LakKivSesite48cm_FD_114535 | JGI IMG/M metagenome (GOLD analysis project Ga0172365, IMG submission 114535) | Sediment microbial communities from Lake Kivu, Rwanda - Sediment site 48cm | ecosystem: Environmental > Aquatic > Freshwater > Lake > Sediment | place: Rwanda: Western Province, Lake...
ACCTTCGGCTTCGACGACGAGGGCACGCCCCAGCGCGACTACTACCTCATCAAGCAGGGCATCCTCGTCAACGTCCTCTCCTCGCGCACCGACCTGGGCGAGGCCAACGCCAAGGCCGGCAGGACGGTCGTGACCGAGTCCGGCACCGCCGCCCGCGCCTGCTCATTCTACCGCACGCCCATCGACCGGATGACCAACATCAACATCGAGCCGGGCGACGGCGGCACCCTGGACGACATCACCGCCGCCACCGAGAACGGCATCATCGTCGACGTGCCGGTGTCCTGGTCCATCGGCTCCAACCGCGAGCACTTTCACTTCGGCACCGAGATCGCCTGGGAAGTGAAGGACGGCAGGCGCACGCGGGTATTCAAGAACCCGACCTACCAGGGCCACACGCTCGAGTTCTGGCGCTCGCTCGACAAGGTCGGCGACAAGTCCACCTGGCTGCTCCAGTCCGTGCCCAACTGCGGCAAGGGCGAGCCCAACCAGGTGATGGAACTCGGCCACGGCATCCCGGTAATGCGGTTCCACGACGTCCAGTGCGGCGAGTCGGAAGCCGCGCAGAAGTAAGGAGCGACCATGCTTGAACAACGCATCCGCGAACTCCTCTGCTCGGCGCGCGACGAGTCCCGCAAGGCGGGAATGAACGTCGAGCTTTCGCTGCACCGCGAGCAGTCGAACCTCATCCGGCTCGGCAACTCGGCGGTCGCGCTCGCCACCCACGAGGGTCTCACCCGGCTCGACGTCTCGGTCCAGGACGGCCGCAAGGTCGGCTCGTTCAGCCTGACCGCCGACATCGTCTCGGCCGAACAGTTGCGCGAGGCCGTCGGCCACGCAGCCGAGAACTGCAAGGCCGCCCTGCCCAAGGACTACGACCCGATATTCGGCGTCATCGAAGAGGCGGTCGACGACTCGACCGGCTTCGACCCGAAGCTCGAGTCGCTGTCCGCCGTGGACAAGACCGCCCTCTGCGCGAAGGTCGTGGGCGAGCTCAAACCCCGCGGCCACTACGACTTCTCCGGCTCGTGGTCGACCGGCTCGACCGAGATGTACTACCTCACCACCGCCAACGACCTCGAGGCATACCGCCGGCTGACCGACGGCCGCTTCGTGATGGTGCTCAAGGAACAGGACAAGAAGTGGGAGCTGCAGGTCGAACTCACCCAGAAGGCCGCCGGGACGTTCACCGCCGCCGAGGTCATCGCCCGGTTCGCCGCCCTGCTGCCGGTCTACGAACAGAACGACGGCTACGCCACGACGCCCGACCGCCAGCGCGTGCTGTTCGGGCCCCAGGCCATCGCCCAGCTCGTCTCGCTCGCGCTCTGGGGCGGCTTCTTCGGCCGCGCCTGGGAGGAGAAACGCTCCTGGACCGCGCAGAACAAGTTCGGCGACAAGGTCCTGGGCGACGCCATCACCATCGTCGACGACCCGGATAGCCCCGACGTCTTCGGCATGCCCTTCGACTTCATCGGCAAGCGCCGCCGGCCGTTCACGGTGGTCGAGAAGGGCATCTTCAAGGGCCTCATCTACGACTCGGCGTCGGCCGCGCGCTACGGCAAGAAGCCGACCGGCCACGACATCGGCACCGGCGACTTCACCCTCGCGCCGGGCGACGGCGCGCCCGGGCTCGAGGCGGGCCGCAAGCTCGCCGGTGACGCGCTCTACATCCCGCACCTCCACTACATCCACATGCCCGACCCGACCAAGGGCATGTTCACCGGCTCCTCACGCTTCAACGCGATGCGCATCAAGGGCGGCGAGTTCGTCGCGCCGATATTCTCGAGCCGGGTGACCGACACCAGCCCGTCGGTGTTCGGCAACGTCGTCGGGATGAGCTCGCGCACGGTATCGCACAACGAAAGCGCAACCTACGGCCGGCGCACGCCCGAGGCAATCGGCGTACCCGAATGGCTGCTCTGCGACAACGTCCGCATCTCGGACGTCGCCGACAGCTTCTAGCCCGGCACGGCTGTTGCGGCGGGCGGGCCTCTCCCGCCCGCCGCGCCTTTCGGGGCGTCGCGCATCCCGGGAGGTGCGCGTTTCTTGACGGACGGCGCGGCCGCGGATATCCTTTGTGCCTGCCTTGTAAGAATCTGGAGTGCGCCGAGGTGGCGGAAATGGCAGACGCGCTAGCCTCAGGAGTTAGTGAGCTCACGCTCATGGGGGTTCAAATCCCCCCCTCGGCATCCGTGCGCGGCTCTGTCGCGCATTCACGCCGAGCGGCCTAGTCGCTCGGCGTGTTCATCTTCCTCCGGCCGCCGGTCTTGACTTCCCGTTGGGGTGTGCTAATCTGCGGCGGTTGCAGTGGCAGCAAGCTACCTGGCGAAAGGAGCCAAAATGCCCGCAAAGAACAAAGGCCTCACCGGAATCGTCATCAAGGCCGACCCGGCCCTGCAGGCGATATACGGTCCCAAGAAGACGCTGAAGCCGACCGAACTGCTGAAGGGCCTCTCGGACTACGCGAACGAACACAAGCTCAAGACCAAGGGCGAAGGCAAGGGTCTTGCGGCGCTGCGCGTCAAGGCCGACGCCAACCTCAAGGTCATCTTCGGCAACAAGCCCGAAATCAAGTGGTTCGACCTGATGAAGGGCATCTGGGCCTATATCGACAAGAACAAGCTCCGCTAGTCAACCGGGATTGAAAGCAGGGGCGGCGGCACTCCCGCCGCCTCTTGCTTTCCGCTCCGCCGGTTGACATGCGCCTCAAACGTCGCTAACGTCCGCCCATGACACCGCCCGGACGCATCTCCATCCGCCCCGCGACCATCGCCGACCACGGCCGCATCAACGCCCTTGCCGAACAGATGGACCGGCTGCACCGCGACGCCCTGCCCGGCCGGTTCCGCCGTCCCGACGGCCCCAACCGGGCACGCCCCTACGTCGAGAGTCTCATCGCCGACCCCGACACCTTCCTCGCGGTCGCCGAACTCGACGGCGTCGTCGCGGCGCTCATCAACTCCGGTCTCGACCGCACGCCCGACATTCCCGTCAAGCCGCCCTGCCGGTTCCTCCGGATTCGCGGCCTCATCGTTGACGAGGCCCACCGCCGCAAGGGCCTCGGCCGCGCGCTCGCGACCGCGGCGATGGAATGGGCCGCCGCCAGGGGCGCGACCGAAGTCCAGCTCTCGGTCTACGACTTCAACGAGACCGCCGCCGCTTTCTACCACGGGCTCGGGTTCGCGCCGCTCAGTCACCGCCTGGTCCGGCCCATCGCGCCTTGACAGCCCGGCCCTCGGCCCGATACTGACCACCAAAGGAGGCCGCTTGAGAAAACCACTGCTCTTCACCGTCGGGCTCGTCTTCCTGCTCGGCGCCTGCTCGCTCTTCGGCCCGAAAGAGTTCAAGCCCACGGGCACGCCCTTCACGCTCGGTTCATCCATCACCGTCACCTCGTTCAACGGTGAGCCGCCGGGCTGGGACCCGCGCGGCCTGTTCGCCCTCGGGCTCACCATTCGCTCCGCGACCGGCGACACCGTGCTCGACACGCTCCCTGCCGGGCTGTTCCTGGTGCCCGGGTCGAACGAAGTCCAGAACATCATCCTGCTCAAACCCTTCATCATCCGGGCCCTCCCGGGCGACACCGCCTGGACCATCGCCGGCTTCTGCTGCAACTCCGGGCTCCACGCGCCCGGCGGCGAAGACGGGTTCGACTTCGGCCCGGTGACCGACAACGCGCTGTTCGAACAACTCATCGGCATCGTCGCCGACAAGGACTACACCTCGGCGCTGGTCACGGTCCAACAGGCGGTCTGGGACATCACCGACAACGGCCGGCTCTCGCAGACCTGGGTCGACCAGCTCAACGCCCTGCCGCCCGACACGACCAACGCCCCGGTGCCCGTGCCCGGGCCGACCGTCCGCCAACTCAAGCAGGCCCGCTGACGCAGGACGAGAGCGCCCGAGCGGCGCTGGTCGAGACGACATTCGGCGCGGTTGCCATCGCCTGGCAGCCGCGCCGGGCGATTCCGACGGTCCTGCGGGTCTACCTCCCCGCCCGCCGGCCCGCCGCCGAACGCCTCGCCGCCGACTACCCCGACGCGGTCCCGGGCGACTGCGCGGGAATCCAGCGCCTGGCCGCCAACATCAAGCGCATCCTCGCGGGCGAGCCGGTGCGGATTGACTATGGAATCGCCGCGCTCGACCTCTGCCCGCAGTTCCAGCGCTCGGTACTGCGGGCCGAGGCCCGCATCCCCCGCGGCAATGTCAGCACCTACAACCGGCTCGCCGAACGAATCGGCTGCCCGCACGCGGCCCGCGCGGTCGGCAACGCCCTCGCCTGCAACCCCTTCCCCATCATCATTCCCTGCCACCGGGCGGTCCGCTCCGACGGCACCCTCGGCGGCTACCAGGGCGGCCTGACGATGAAGCGCGCCCTGCTCGAACTCGAAGGTGTCACCTTCACGACGTCGGGCCGGGTCAACCCCGCCCACTTCGCCTGATTCCACTCGACCCGCCGACGGGTTGACACAGGACTCGACGTGGCATATCGTCATCATATGAACCTCGCCACCCGCCGGCTGTTGCTGCTTGTTACCCTCGCCATCGTGGCGCTGTCCGCCCGCTGCTTCTTCTTCAACGACGGCCGGCTCGTCCCGAACGAGGGCCGCTACGGTATCTACGCCCTCGACCTCGCCTCGGGCGACATCGGCCTCGTCTGGGCGACCGACGACCCGCTCACGAACCTCGCCCTCGACCCGGCCGGCAGCCGCTTCGCCTTCTCCCGCCGCTTTGGCGCCGACGACCTCGAACACGAGGAAATCTGCCTCGTGGGCACCGACGGCTCCGGCTTCCGGCGCCTGACCGACAACTCCTTCCTCGACACCTACCCGGCCTGGTCGCCGGCCGGTGACCGTATCGCCTACCTCTCCTGGCCCGACTCCACCCTCGACATCTACACGATGACCTCGACCGGCGACAGCGTACAACTGCTCTACGACTCCGGTTTCCACGACGCCGACCCGAACTGGGTCGGCAGCCACATCGCCTTCACCACCGGCAGCCGCGTCTGGCTGATGAACGACGACGGCACGCAGGCCCGGCAGGTCACCGACCCGCCCCGCGCGGGCGAATGGGGCAACGCCGTCCTGCCCTTCGGCGACTACGACCCGCGGCTCAGTCCCGACGGCGCGCGGATGGTCTTCGAGCGCCTGGTTGACGACCAGACCACCCACGGCAACTACGACCTGTTTCTCGTGAACACCGACGGCACCGGCGAGACCCGGCTCACCACCACCGGCTGGACCCAGGGCGTCGCCAACTGGTCGCCCGACGGCGAACGGCTCGTCTACCTCGTATCGGCGGTCGGCACCGAAGGCCGCTACGACATCTGGCTCACGAACGCCGACGGCACCAACCCCCGCTGCGTCGTCCCCGGCTATGTCCCGGCCGGCTTCCTCTGCCACAGCCCGCTCTTCGACGCCACCGGCGACACCATCTACTTCATCGGCCAGTGGTGGCAGTAGCCCGCCACACCACCGCAAACGGAAAGGGAGGGGCGACTTCGCCCCTCCCTCTCCGGGCACCGCTCCGCCGGGCAGACTGACGGCGCGGCTGCCGCTACTGCGGTGCTACGGCGCAACCGGTGCCGCGACGTTGAAGACCTGCGACCGGATCTTCTCCAGCGTCGACAGCCCGAGCCCGCGTCCCTGCCACTTCGTCAGCAGGTTCGCAACCTCCGCCGCCAGCGCGTCGCCCGACATCCCCCGCTGCTCCAGCGCCCACACCTCACGGGCGAAGCACAGGAAGAACGGGTACTGGATGACCGAGACGCCATCCATGTCGAGCACCTGGCGGACCTGGTCCTCCATCGAGGTAATCATCGGGAACACGCTCTGGACGTTGACGAACATCCGCGGCCGTGAATCGTCCAGCATGCCCTTGATGCGCTCGGTGTTGAACTTCGCGTCCCACTTGGCAATCCGCTGTGCCGGGTTGGTGGCCATTGTTCTCACCTCCTTTGTGGTGGATTGGCCGGCGCCGCCGACAGCGCCGGTCGTCGGCCGGTTCCGCCCCGCCGCCCGGGCCGGGGACGGCGGCTGCCCGTGCGGGCAACCGGCCGCAACTCCGGGTTGTCAAAGAGCTCACCCGTTATACACCACCCGAACCCGGAAACGACCAATAAGAAAGCCCCGGCGCGAGGCCGGGGCGAAAGGCGCTCGCGCGCTCAGCGCCGGTGGACGAGGCCAAACAACTCCCACGTCGAGAACCCCGGGAACTCGCGCTTGAACTCCCGGGTCATCCCGCCGAACCACGCCGCCGCCTCCAGCGCCGGCCGCAGCGCGCCCGCGTGCTCCGGGTAGCGGCCGAGAAACTCCGAAACGCTCACCGGCCGCCCTGCCGCCAGCTCGGACGTGAACTCACCGAACGCTGCCAGCTCGGCGTCGGTGTAGGCCTCCTCGGGCAACAGCCACGGGCTCTCAGGCAGAGATGCTTCGCTCATTGATGTCGCTCCCTTCCTGCCGCGCCAGCGCGCGCAGCCGGGCCAGCCCGGCCAGCGCCCGGTAGCGCAGCCGCCGTTCGGACTCGCCGAAAGTCCGCGCCAGCTCGGCGTAACTCCGGCCGTCAATGAAATGCCGCACCAGCGGGCTCCGCTCCCGCAGCGGCAACCGCGCCAGCAGCCGCCACAACCGGTGACGCACGACCCGCGCCCGACGCTCATCCATGCCCTCGGCGCAGGCGCAGTCCTGCGCGAACAGCGCCTCGGCCCGGGCCTGGCGCAGCCGGCGGCGGTTCATGTTCAGGCACACCGACCGCGACACCCGCCACAGCCAGGTCGAGAACGCCGCCACCCTCGGGTCGAACTGCTGCAGGTGTGAGAACGCCCGCATCCAGCACAACTGGAACGCGTCGTCGTACTCCACCGGGTTGTGCAGGTGCTGGGTGATGCAGGCGAAGACCATCAGACGCAGCCGGGACACCTGCTCCTCGGCCGGCGGGTTGAGATCCCCGCCCTCCTTGATGCGCCGGACCAGCTCCTCGTCGCTGCAACCGGCCAACTCCTCGCGGGACATGATGCGCTCCTTTCCTCGCGCCCGCTGCCGGGCGCATAGCCGCCCCGCCGCGAATCGAGCCGGACCCCGGGAGTCACACCGCGACCCCGACTCCTGCCCGGCCCGAAAGGACCCCTGAACCCCCAAAGCCCTCCACCCCATTATACACCGCCCGACGCCGAATCCGACCAGGAAATCGCCGGGCGAGTCGGCTTGACTGCCTGCTCAGATGGACCTACGCTGCGAGCACAAGTTGGAGCGGATCTGGAGGCCAACAGGTCCACACCAAAGCAAATGCGAATACTACACCTGAGCGTAGCCAACTTCCGGGGCGTCAAGCACGCAGACTGGGCAGTCGGTGACCAATGCGTGTGCTTGGTTGGCCCCAACGACTCGACCAAAACCACACTTCTCGATGCCATCGAAATCACGCTCTCGCCCTCGCCCTATCTGAACCTCTCTGAGGTCGACTTCCACGATGCCAGCACCGGCGCCCCCATCGAGGTCCGTGTGACCATCGGAGACATCTCCCCCGCATCGCCGCTCTGGCTGGACGAGAAGTTCGGCCTATTGAAGCGAGGATGGACACCTGACGGGAAGCTGAAGGACGAACCCGAGGATGACGGCTGGAAGCCAATCCTCACGGTTCGGCTTCGGGTTGATGACTCCTACGAGCCCGAGTGGACAGTGGTTGCTGACCGAAGGCCAGAGGGCATACGAATCTCGCATCGGGACCGCGCGCTGTTCGGAGCAGTGCGTCTGGGTGACGAAGTGGAGCGCGACCTGACGTGGGGGCGCTTCTCTCTTCTCTCACGCCTGACCGGTGGCAACGACCCTGCCGATGCCGTCGTCGCTGAAGCCCAGCGCCAGCTTCGCAAGGCGGCGCAAGCGGGCGACATGTCGAAGCTCAACGCGGCGGCACGCAAGGTCCAGGGAGCATCTGAGAGGCTGGGTGTCAGACCCCGAAACCAGTATCAGCCCGGCTTGGACTCGAAGCTGGTGACTTTCCGACAGGGCGCGTTCGCGCTCCACGATGGGGACATCCCGGTCCGTGCGGCCGGACTGGGCACCCGCCGCTTGACTGCACTGGCCATCCAGCGGGCGGCAGTTCCCGAGGGTGCGATAGTCCTCATCGACGAGGTTGAACATGGACTTGAACCCTATCGCATCCGCAGGCTGCTGCGGAACCTCCGGCAGGACACTGAGAAGCAGTCACAGGAGAGCCTCGAGCCTGGATTGGGCCAGGTCATCATGACAACTCACTCCGCAGTTCCGCTTCTTGAGCTTGACCACAGGCACATTCGCGTGGTTCGGTCCACATCCGGCACAACCCAAGTGCTGAAGCCGACAGAAGACACCCAAGGCGTACTCAGGAGAGTGCCGGCCGCGTTTCTCGCCCGGAAGGTCCTGCTCTGCGAAGGTGCCACAGAGGTTGGCTTGAGCCGGCGGCTGTCCGAGCACTGGCGAGGCAAGCACAAAGAGGTGCCCATCGAGCACTACGGGGTGGAGATGGCGGACGGGGGCGGCACCAACGCAAGCGCGGCCGCCATCGCGCTCCGCGAGCTTGAGTACGACGTTCTTTACTTCGGAGACTCAGACGAAGTCAAGGAAGAGACCATCGATGACCTGACCGGACGTGGGGTCAAGGTCGTGCTCTGGAGCGACCGTCTCTGCGTAGAGCAGCGCATCGCCCGAGACCTGCCGGCAGCGGGGTTCGAAGAGCTGCTGGCACTGGCTTGCCGGGTGCGAGGAAAGGATAGCATTCGCGATGCAGTCAAGAGCACCTTGCGCATCAGCGACAACCCGACTGACCCCAGCAAGATTCAAGCCTGGGGCATCATCGGAGTGCAAGAATCTGACCTGCGACGAGCATTCGGGGAGGCAGCGCAGGACAAGCGCGGCAGACCGGCCTGGTTCAAGTCGGTAGGGGGCGGAGAGGCTCTCGGCAAGCTGGTTGTGAAGCACCTCGCCTCGATGGAAGGCACCGATACTAGCAGCAAGCTAGGCGAGGTGGAGGCTTGGTGCTACAATGGATGAGCGGGCCAGTGACTTCGCGCGCCAGCCGCGGGCGCTCGTCGTGGCGGCCGCGGGCTGTGGCAAGACCGAGCTCCTAGCCAAGGCCGTAGCCGCATGCGGCTCTGAGCGACAACTCGTCCTGACTCACACCCACGCCGGCGTCAGGGTTCTGCGTGAACGGCTCAGGGAGCTCGGCGTGGCCTCCCAAGCCTGCCGAGTCGAGACGATCGACGGATTCGCCCTGCGCTATGCGGCGGGTTTCCCCGGAGTATCCCAAAACAGAACACCTGAGCCAACTGCAGGGTGCGGTTGGCGGCAGGTACGGGAATGCTGTCGGCGCGCATTCGAGAATCGCCACGTCCAGCATGTGTTCACGCGGTCCTACGGAGGTGTGTTCGTAGACGAGTACCAGGACTGCACTGCGTCTCAGCACAAGCTCTTGCTCAGGCTCGCTCAGTTGCGGCCATGCAGAGTCGTGGGAGACCCACTGCAGGGCATCTTCGGGTTCGACAGGGACGACCCCCTGCCGGACTGGCCAACCGAAGTCACGCCAGAGTTTAAACTGCTGCCCGCACTCACCGAGCCGCACAGGTGGAACCGTGAAGGAACCAACAGGGAACTCGGCAAGTGGCTCACCAAGGTCCGCGAGGTACTGCAGTCTGGCACGGGCCAAGTCACGCTGGGAAATGGGGCACCGGTTCGCTGGGAACAACATTCCGAACCGCAGACTCAAGCACAGGTGCGGTCGTGCTTCGAAGCCCATCGGTCCTGCGGCCCCGACCGCGTGGTGGCTGTCCACAATCTGGCCCCCCAAGCACACTACTTGGCCAAGCGACTGAACGGAAGCTACCAATCAATGGAAGAAGTCGAGAGCAAGGACCTGATGAAGTACTGCCGGCGCTTGGAGCAGGCTTCAGCTATGAAGCGAGCCGCCTGCGTCGTGTCCGCGGCTGCGGAGTGCATCGTCAGTCTCCCACCACAGCTGAGGAGCATCAGCACCGCCCTGAGGCAAGGTCGCCTCCCCAAGAAGGGCAAAGCAGTATCAGAGTGCCCCGAACTCTTAGTGGCTCTGAACGAGGTGGCCCAAGGAACCGGCTTCTCCAAGGCTGCGGTTTGTCTCGACCTGATCGCCCAAATGCCGGGCGTCGTGCTCTACAGACGAGAGCCATTCAGAGACCTGCTCAAGTCCTGCAGACTCCACGACCCAGCAGCAGGGGAATCACTCTCGAAGACGGCCTGGCGCGTCAGAAACTCAGCCCGGAGGTTCGGTCGGTGTCTGCCGAGGCGCCTGGTCTCACGCACCCTGCTCGTCAAGGGACTTGAGTTCGACCACGCAATCGTGCTCGATGCCGATGGCATCGAAGACGCCAAGAACCTCTATGTTGCGTTGACCCGTGCATCGAAGACGCTCACGGTAGTCTCCAGCACGGCCGCCCTCAGCGCAACCGGAACACCTGCGCCAAGGGACAATGCGTAGCTGACATCCACTGCTGGCCACAGCAACAGCGACGCGCCTGCCTGGGACACCATTGAGGAGTACCGCCGCTCTGTCGGCTAGCGGCTGATGGTGGTGACCCGCTTGCGCAGGTCGACGGTGACGACGTAGCGGTCGAAGAACCCGAGCCGCCCGAGCAAACCGGAATGCGGTATCTCGCATTCAACGAAGGCGCAGCGCAGCTGGTACTTCTCCAGACCCACGACCTCCAGCTTGACGGAGTGAACCCAGGACTCGCCCTTGCGGCCGACCACGCCGGTCAGGCTGTGGCGAACCCCGGCCCGGATGTCGATGCCCAGCGCTTCGGCGATATCGCCGCCGAACACGCAGTGATCGGCGCCGGAATCAACCAAGAAGTCGATCGGCGGGAGGGAACACTTCCCGTGATGGAGCCGACAGGGTACCACCGGGAAGACATATTCCTTGCGGCCGGGAAACGCCTCCGACGACTCACACGGGGTTGACTGGAAGGGAAACTCGGCCTTGCGCAAGCCCGGCTAGAGGATGAGCGAGCAGTCGGTCGGCGGGACCTGGTAGAGAACGACGTCCTTTCGGCCCGACTCTTCGACGCGACGCACCGTTACCGAAAGCGTGCGTCCGACCGCGACCGGCTGGCGCGAGCTACGCTCGTAAGCGACCCAGTCGCCGGTGCGCACACGAAAGTCGTGCCGGGTTCCATTCTCTTCGTACCTGATCACAGCCGAATTACTCACGCTTCCTCCTGTTGGCCTGTTGAATCTATCGCGCCGGTATACGCCTGTCAAGCGGAAGCGAGAAACGGCGGTCCGCGCCCGCGGCCGGATGGCAGATGGTCTCATGTTACTCTCCCACACAGATTATACCGCCGAACTGCTTGTGAGACAAGGACATCGAGCCGCACGAGGTCATCACTGGTTGTGACGCCCTCCAGCACCACATCGATGTCATCCCGTCTTCCCGCCGGTCGCCGGCTGTCCTTTGCCGCTCAATCGGTCGTGGATGGCCGTGAGCACTGCCGGGTCGAGGCCGCGGGCGCGGGCTTCGTCGAACGCGATGGCCGCGAGCTGCCGCAATGTCGCGAAGCCGTGATGCCGGCGGTGCTTGTCGAGCTTCCGGGCGTAGTTGTAGTAGGCCAGGTAGAGTATCGGCCGGACGCCGTGCGCGTCGAGCACCCCGCGCACGAGTTCCTCGACAACCCGCTGGTGGCGGCTGGCCTCGCAGTAGCGCTCGACCTGCCCGGCCGCGTCGCCGTCGCCCCGCTCGGGCACGAACTTCTGCACCACGGCCTGGCGGTAACGTGCGGCGGTGCGCTGGTCCCGCCGCCATTGCCAATCGGCGGCCCGGTCGTCCCGGCCGGCAAGGCAGTCGGCGAAGCTCCGGGGCAGGCGCTTCACGAGCCGCCTCCTGCCGGCGTCGCGGCGGGCTGGGACTGCTCCAGGCCGGTGACGACCTCGGCCAGGACGAACTGGAGCGAGTTGGCCTCCATCCCGTAGGCCGCCCAGCGCCGAAGCAGGTACTCGAGCTGGAAGACCAGCGCGCCGCCGGTCCGCGTCCGCAGCAGCCGGGTGAGTTCCCGGACGTACCAGCCGAACTGGAGAATCCGGGTGGCGGGCAGGGCCGCGCCCTCGAACATCGGGTCGGTGATTGCCCGCACCACCGCCTCGGCCTCGGCCGGCTCGGCCCCGTAGACCGCGAGCGGCGCGGCCGCGTGGCGCAGGCGTTCGAGCAGCTCGCGCGTCTCGTGCCTGAGATGCAGGGGCTGTGTTTCGAAGCTCATTGTCGTCTCCTTTACGGCCGCGAAAGCAATGCGGCCGATGGTGTTCATACCGTTATACACCGCTCGCGGCCGGAAACGACCAACCGAATCCAGCTCCAGCGCTCCGCCCAGTGGGCTGCCCACCGGTCGCCCCGGGGATACCCCCCCACGTA
>Ga0172365_10003093_pt1 | contig 12409 bp, 14 predicted proteins | sample LakKivSesite48cm_FD_114535 | JGI IMG/M metagenome (GOLD analysis project Ga0172365, IMG submission 114535) | Sediment microbial communities from Lake Kivu, Rwanda - Sediment site 48cm | ecosystem: Environmental > Aquatic > Freshwater > Lake > Sediment | place: Rwanda: Western Province, Lake...
ACCGTCTCTGCCGATTGTCTGGAGCCTGGCGTTTTCTCTCTGATCATCGTGCGCCAGGCAGAAAGCAAAGGGGTGGATATCGTCAACTTCATCCAGGACATCACCGTCGCGGCCTATCGGGCCATGACCGAGGAGATTCACCAACTGGAGTTGCTGGAGCATTTGGGGCGGCTGCGCCAGGATGAGCAGCAGCGGCTCAAGGAGTACCGCCGCCTCCAGGAAAAGGTGCTCGTGCTGCCGGGGTTCGAGTTCACTGCCACGTTGGGTTTTCACATCCTCGGCATCTTTTCTCCCGACACAGACGTGCGCGAATTGGAATTTATCCTGCGCCAGCTCAACGTGCCCCTGGATAAAATTGACGCCGGCAGCGGAGAAGTCGGGGCGACGACCGATGTACTGACCGCCTACCGGCTCATTGACGAGGCCGGCGGGATTGCCATCGCGGCCCACGCTGATTCTGCCCACGGCGTGGCCATGCGCAAGCTGGGCTTTGGCGGGCAGACGCGCATCGCCTACACCCAGGACCCCCACCTCCACGCGCTCGAAGTCACCGACCTCGAGAAAAAGGGGCGCCACACCATGGCCCGTTTCTTCGATGGCTCGCGCCCCGAGTATCCGCGCCCCATGCATTGCATCCAGGGCTCCGATGCCCATCGCCTCGTCCGCGACCCCAGGGACCTCAAGCACCTGGGCGTCGGCGACCGTGTGACAGAAGTGCTCCTCCCCGAGCTCAACTTCGCCGCGCTCCGGGCACTTTTCCTGGCCAACGACTTTGCCCGCACCCGCCCCTACCGCGTGTCCAAAGCACCCGTGGACTATATCCAGGTGGCGCGGAGCGAAGGCCCCACCATTGTGCAGGACTTCCACGCCGGCTATACCCGCCGGGGCGGTCGCCTCTACGCCATCCTGACCGACGTGAGTGCCTTTGCCAACACCAACGGGGGCACCCTCTACGTCGGCGTCAGCCCCGATCCGCAGGAGCGGCCGGCCGGCGTGAGCAACCCCTCGCGCGTCGTCAGGGCGCTGCAGGAGGAAATCGAGCGCCGCATCACGCCGCCGCTGGACGTCACCGTTGACGTCCAGGAAACGCAGGGCGTGAAAGTCGTCCGCATCGTCGTGCCCGGGGGCGACGATCCACCGTACGCCGTGGACGACAACAAAATCTACGTGCGCAGCGAAGCCGAGACGAGCCTCGGCGTGCGCGACGAGATCGTCAATCTGATTAAGCGCGCGCAGCCCGGACCGCTCGTCGAGCCGCTCGAGGAACCGGCCGGTCACGTCGAGCCGCCCCGCACCGGCGTCGAGATTGTCGAGACCCTCGAGCGCAAAGGCACCTTCTACCACGCCATGCGCGACCTGCGCAAAGGCAGCGTTGTCAAGAACGTCACCCGCAAGTCGGCCCGCCGCCTGTGGCACTATGCCATCACCCAGGCCGAAGAACACCCCGTAGACGCCAGCAAGGTCGAGTGGCACGGCGACATCGGCATCCTCAAGCGCCGCGAGCACGCCGGCCGCGCGCGCTACGACCTCGTCCAGCGCGAAGACGACGCACTGCGCGTCTACTACGGCGTGACCGAAGACGGCATCCACGGCGACTGGGCTCAGTTAGTCGGCCTGGAAACAGACGAGGATCAATGAATCAATGAACAATGGAGCAATGAACAATGAACAATAGTAAGCCCGCGTGAGATTACGAATTACGAATTACGAATTACGCATCACGTTTCACGTTTCACGCATTACGAATTAGCCAAGGAGGTTCCCATGAAATCCCGCTATCGCTGGTTCGTCGTGTTTGTGTTCTTCATGTTCATGCTCCTCCACCAGGCCGACAAATTGCTGATCGGCCCGCTGACCACGCCCATCATGAACACGTTCGGCATCAACGAGGCGCAGATGGGCGCGGTCTTCACCGGTGCACTCATCGTCGGCGCCGTCTTCTACCCCCTGTGGGGCTACCTGTACGACCGGTACGCGCGCTCGAAGCTCCTGGCGCTGGCCTCCTTCTTATGGGGCTCGACCACCTGGATCAGCGCCATCGCCCCCACCTATCCCTCCTTCCTCGCCACGCGCGCCTCGACCGGCGTTGACGACTCCAGCTACCCCGGCCTGTATAGCCTGATCTCCGACTACTTCGGCCCGTCCGTCCGTGGCAAGATCTATGGCTTGCTGGAACTCGCACAGCCGTTGGGCTACATGGCGGCGTTGCTCGTGACCACCCAGTTGGCCGGCACTCTGGGCTGGCGCGGCATATTCTACGTCACCGGCTCGCTCGGCGTGCTCCTGTCCATCCTGATCTTCTTCGGCGTGCGCGAGGCCCCGCGCGGCAAGAGCGAGCCAGAACTGGCTGGGTTGGAGCACATCCGCATTTACCGCTTCGATCCCAGGACGGCCCTCGGCCTGTTCCGCAAGCGCAGCCTCCTCCTCCTGTTCGCCCAGGGCTTTGCCGGCGTCTTCCCCTGGAATGTCATCACCTACTGGTTCTTCCGCTACCTGGAGACGGAACGGCGCTATTCCTCGGACGCCGTGCTGATGACCATGGCCCCGGCCGTGCTCGTCCTGGCCTCAGGCTACTTTGTCGGCGGCGCGGTTGGCGACTTTTTCTTCAAGCGCACCCCGCGCGGCCGCCTGCTCGTGAGCATGACCGCCGTTCTTGCCGGTGCCATCCTGCTGATGATCACCATGAACGTGCCCCTCGAGAACCAGACCCTCTTCCTGGTGATGCTCATGGCCACTGCGCTGTTCATCCCCTTCGCCGCGCCCAACGTCGTCTCCACCGTCTACGACGTCACACTGCCCGAGGTGCGCAGCACAGCGCTGGCCATCCAGTATTTCATCGAGTCGGCTGGTGCGGCGCTGGCGCCCCTGATCGCCGGCCTGATCGCCGTGCGCTCGTCCTTGCACAACGCGATCCTGATCATCTGCATCTCGACCTGGATAATCTGCTCCATCTTCTTCGCCTTCGCCGCTTACCTGGTCCCCCGCGACATCGAGACGCTGCGCTCCCAGATGCGCGAGCGCGCCGAGCTGGAGCGCGCAGGCGGCTCGTAGCACGCGCCTCACCGCCCCGTGAATCCGTCATTCCGAGGAGCGCTAGCGACGGACGGGGGGGATGCAGGGGACCTGTTCTTTATCGTCCCCGTGAATCCGTCATTCCGAGGAGCGCTAGCGACGAGGAATCTTGCCCACCAGGCATTTGTGCTATAATTAGTATGAGACCGGTACGACAAGGGAGTGCCCTATGCAAGAAACAATTACCATCAAAGAGTACCTCTTCTTTCGCCGCTTCCGGTTGCTGCGCGAGCGGATGATCTCGAAGGCGCAAGCACAAGGCATTTACACTGATCAGGACGTCTTCGAGCGTGCCTCATGAAAGTTGTTGCAGTCGGGGATGAATGAAGATCTTTTCTGACTTCTGGGCGTATCTGAAGACCGTCTTCGTAGGTGGTCAGCAGTTAGTTTTCTCATTCTTTGATGTCTTAGGAATAGTGCTCTTCTTCTTTCCGAATCTGGCGGAAAGACTGGTCAGAGACGAGACGCTTACAAGAAGGATTGGAGGGGGAATCTTCTTTCTTTCCTTTCTTATGGCAAATTTCTTCCTGTACAGAAGACTGATTCAAGAGACATCAGAAATCGGTGAAAATTCGTTGCTAATGTATCCTTACGCAAACCCGCCGTACAATGTAGCCGAGATGCGATATGTGGGCCCTGAGACAGTGAAGGATTTGGATGTAAGACTAATCTACAAGAACCAGGCCGGGGAGAAAAAAGAGACTGAGGTAACTGAGTTCTTCCCACAAAATGACCTCAGAATGATTTGGCATCATTTCAAGGTTTATGTCTTAGAACCAAATCAAGTTCTCCGTTTTCGCTTGGTGCAGAGGAAATCGACGCTAGATGGAAAGGTAGTGGTTTTGGCCAGTTTTACTGGCGCAAAGTCAGGCAAGTTAGTAGAATTTAGAGAAGAGTTTAACTTAGAAGAATAATGTGAGGCATTCGTCAGATAAAACAGCATTTGACCAGTACAAGCTCCAATCAGCTTGCCTAATACTGGTTGGTGTGCTCTGCAAAGTCCTCGTTTCCTAACTGGCACGAATCTGCTGGGGAACTGGCAGCCTCGCCGCGATGGTGGATGGGATCAAGTTCATAAACAGTGAGGGCGATTATGTTCATCAGCGGATTGGAGTGGGATGATTATCGCATTGAACACATTGCTCGGCATAACGTCGAGCCGTATGAAGTCTGGGAAGTATGCGAAGACCCGTTGCATCGGGCTCATCGCGAAGGGCATAATCGCTACCGCGTTTACGGCCAGACTGCCGAAGGCCGTTACTTGTTTGTCGTGTTAGAGCGCGTTGAAGGCACAGTGTGCAAGCCCATCACGGCTCGGGATATGACTGGTGCCGAAAAGCGAAATTACAGGAGATTGCGGACATGAGCAAGTTGGAAGTGCCAGAGTTCAAGACCTACGAAGAGGAAGCCGCGTTCTGGGATAGCCTCGATACGGCCGATTTTATGGAGGACGACGGAGAATGGTTCCGTTTCGAGACGCCTGCTAAGCGAGCTATTCGCGTTGCAATCCTGCCCGAAGTAGTGGATGAACTGGCGCAACGCGCGCGCGCTCAGGGCGTGTCAATTGAGACGCTGGTGAACGTCTTCCTCATCGAGCACATACACGAAGCGGCGTGAACCACCTGGCAAAGCGTCACCTGACTCCCGCGTAACTTGGGATCTGAAATTCTGTCAGTCCAGCGGAGTGTGGAAAGATGATAGAGGCGATATTTGATTGGTGTGTTCGTCTGTTAGTCTTCTTGGCGGCTCAACTAGGGATGACGTACAAAGAGATCAATGTCTGGATCTTTGTGATCATCTGGCCTATAGTCACACTTGTGCTGATAGCCCTTGTAGTTCTACAGCAGTTGCGGATTCATAGTCTCCTCAAGGAGTTAGGGGAGTAAAGCGGCGTCTAGCTATTCAGCGGTAGCGGCTTAATCCATTCAATCCGCTCCCCAAATCCGATGACAGCGCGCTCTTTTGGGGGGGAAGAGCTGTAGGTCTTGCGTGTCTTTCGCGTGCTTTCGCGTCATTTGTGGTCCAAACACTCCCCCGCCGATCTATATGCCGAAACACGTCGCAATCCTCTCCCATCAGGAGCCAAACACATGCTACACCTGGAAACCGAGCGGCTTGTCCTCAAGCCCCACACACTCGCCAATGTCGAAAAAATGAACCTGTGGGAAAATGACACCGAACTCTCGTATTACGACGACAACCAGCCCCCATCCCGCGCACCAGATACCTTGGAAGATACGCGCGAACGCATTGAGCACATCCTGCAAGACCAGCCCGAGCCGGCGATCATCCACTACGCCATCCACAAAAAGGATGGGGACGTTTCTATCGGTTTTGGCATGATCGCCTTTATTGACCGCTATAATCGCCAGTGCAAACTCGGCATCGAGATTGGCGAAAAGCAGGAATGGGGAAAAGGCTATGCCAGGGAAGCCCTGCGCGCGGTGATTGACTATTGCTTCGAGACCCTGGAAATGAACCGCATAGGGGCGGAGATTTATGCCATCAACGAACGCTCAATCCGCTTGTTTGAACGTCTTGGCTTCCAGCGAGAGGGCGTTGTCCGCGAGTCCGTTCTGAAGCAAGGTGTCTTCGCGGATGAATACGTGTATGGTTTATTGAAACGTGAGTGGGGTGGGGACAGTTTGAACCGCCAAGACGCGAAGAACGCGAAGAAAACGTACGACTCAAAAGTGATGGCCCCGCCTACCGCATAGGCGCAGGCTTGTTTCGGCTTGCTCTTGCCTTCATAAAGGCATATAATGACCACTGTTGTCACAGATGGACTCCTCGTTGGCGTTGATGTGTCGCCCGCCATGGTCACCTTCTGCGAAGCGCGTTACCGGTCGCTAGATGATGGAATTGGCTGGGTTTCGTGAGATCAGTATGACTTGTGACGCGGATAGACATCGAGCGTTCTGGTGTGCTACGGGAAGAAAGCAACTCACTGCAAGAGCAAAACTGGTGCCGGAGGCGAACACTACCCACGTTGATACAAAAACCTTTGACTACTACACACGTCCTGAATCAGTATTTCCAACAACTTGAACAACGAGAGAAATTCTCCGGTGTTGTGCTCATTACCCGGGGCGAATCGCAATTGTATGCTGGCGCGTATGGGTATGCCAGCCGTCCTTGGAAGATCAGAAACACACTGGATATGCGGTTCGATACTGCGTCGGTCACCAAGTTGTTTACGTCCGTCGCTACGTTACAATTGATCGATCAGGGATTGCTCGCTTTCGATACAGGCGTGATCAGCTTTTTGGAGCTGGACGACACGACGATTTCCAGGGAAGTGAACGTCTTTCACCTCTTGACCCACACGTCCGGCATCGGTGACGACTGCGAAGAGGAAGCTGGGGAGAGTTACGAGGATTTGTGGAAGACCAAACCCAACTATGCGGTCACGACGACGGCCGACTTCTTGCCGCAGTTCATCCGCAAGCCTCCCAACTTCCCACCGGGGCAGGGCTGCCGGTACTGCAATTGCAGCTTCGTGTTGCTTGGGCTGATGATCGAGAAAATCACCGGGATGACTTACCGCGACTATGTGCGGCAGAATATCTTTGCCAGAGCTGGGATGGTTCACTCAGATTTCTTCCGCATGGACCGGATGCACGAAAACGTCGCCGAGGGGTGCGACCCCATCCGAGATGAGGAAGACAACGTCGTGGGCTGGAAGAAGAACGTCTACTCCTTCCCACCCATTGGGTCACCTGACAGTGGTGCGCACGTTACCGCCGGCGACCTGGACCGCTTTCTCCGGGCAGTGCAAGCAGGCCAACTCCTCTCACCGGAACTGAAGGAAGCCTTCCTGACGCCACAGGTTCATTACCGTGAGATGGACGGCTGGACAATGATGTACGGATATAGTCTATGGTTTTATGTGGACAAATCCGCCAGGGTAGTCTGCTACGAAAAGGACGGCATCAACGCAGGCGCCAGTAGTCTTATTCGCCATTTCCCAGACCAGGACATTAACGTGGTCATTCTTTCAAACATGGAAAGCGGTGTCTGGGAACCGGTGTGGAAAATCCACGAGATGGTGGTCGCCGGGGATTTCAGTAAGTAGGCCGTCAATGGGTGACGCTGTGCACTCTGCAAGTGCTGAAGGCTATATGAATGCTTCTATCTTACTTGGCATATCGCGACGATCGTACTTGCCCGTCGTCTGTCGCTAATTGACGAAATTACTTTAACAGGAGGGTAATTGTCTATGAAAGGAGTCATACTCGCTGGTGGTCTTGGAACTCGCCTGCGTCCATTGACGAGAATCACGAATAAACACCTTTTGCCTGTCTACAACAAGCCCATGATCTATTACCCCATCGAAATGTTGGTCGAAGCCGGCCTTCGAGACATCCTGCTCGTGACCGGCGGCAACAGCGCAGGAGATTTTCTCAAACTCATCGGAAACGGAGAAGACTTTGGCCTGTCGCGCATCAACTACGCCTACCAAAAGAACGAGGGCGGCATAGCAGAAGCGCTTGGGTTGGCCAGGGAGTTTGTGGGCAGTGACAAGGTGGTCGTCGTGCTCGGCGACAATATCCTGCAGCACGGCATCAAGGGCGGCGTGGAAAGGTTTTCGTCACAGCCAGGCGGCGGCCGAATTTTCCTGAAACGTGTAGAACATCCGCAGGAATACGGGATTGCAGAGATCGAGGGCAACAGGATCAGGCGCATCGTCGAGAAACCACAGGATCCCCCAGGCGACCTGGCTGTGATTGGTGTCTACATGTATCCCCCGAACGTGTTCGACGTCGTCGAAACGCTCGAACCCTCCGCCAGGGGCGAGCTTGAGATCACCGACGTGAACAACGCCTACGTTGAGCGGGGCGAGATGCAATACGAGATCATTGACGGTTGGTGGCTCGACGCCGGGGAAAACCACGAAGCCTTGCTTCGCGCGAATCTCACCATAGCGCGCAGAGAAGGCGTCAAGATCTGAATAGCGCATATCCAGGCACGCCGCAGCACCAGGCGTTGCTGCGAACCGTCGTGTCTCACTACGAGAAGGAGCCCCGCGTGCTGGCCGTCGTCGTGTTCGGCTCGCTCGGTCGTGGCACCTGGGATGCTTACTCCGACCTGGATCTCGACGTCGTGATCGCCGACGGCGTGGAACTGGATCCTATCCACGAGCTGAAGCGGCTGTGTGATGCGTTCGTCGCCGTTGGAGAAAAGGCCGCCCTGATCATTCCTGATGGGGACGATGCCGGAGACGTGCTGCTTGAATCGCTGATGCGGCTCTCCGTCCGCTATCACCGGCTGTCCGCGACCAGCCCGAACATTGTGGATAGCATGCTCGTGCTCGTTGGGCGGGTAGAGCGGTCCACGATCGAAGCTGCGGGCCTGGCGAACCGCAGCGTGCCGGCCGGACCGTTGAGCCACCTGCTGGATCGCTGCCTGTGGTACGCGGTTGACGCCAACGTTGCGCTGCACCGGGGACAGGCGTGGGCGACAGTGGAGGTGCTGCACAGGATGCGTGGCATTGTGATGGAACTCTTCGCCCGCACGCACCGCGGCGGGCGGGGTTACCGCGTGTTCGAGGCGGAAGCGGATGCCAGGCTGCAGGCCCGCCTGAGGGCTGCGCTGCCGCAGGGCAACATGGTCTCTCTCCACGCCTCCCTCGTGCAGTTGCTTGACATGCTGGACAGGGACCTGGATCGTGTGACGAACGGGCAGGTTTGCCTGACGGCGGCGCACCGCAAGGTGTTGGGTCGGATTCGGGCGAACCATCCGTTCAATCCGCTCCCTGAATCCGATGACAGCGTGTGAGGGGGTACGAATATGACTCAACAGAGCATCAAGTCCACGGTTGTCTGCATTCTACTGCTGCTTCTATGCGCCTGCACCGTCGCACCTGCCCACAGGCCGGCGGAGACCGCGTCGCCATCGGTGACGCCGGCTGGCGTCCCAGCCGGAATCGGCCAGGCCGAACGCTGGATCGAGGTAGACCTGGCCCGGCAAATGGTCCGCCTCCACGACGGCGACCAGGTGATTGCCGAGTACCTGGCGGCGGCCGGCGTGGGCGACGGTCCCGAGACCACCACGTACACGGGCCTGCTCCGGGTCCAGTCCAAGACGAAGGGGCCAATCGAGAGTGCCCCTGGCGTGTACGTGTCCGACGTGGTCGTGTTCGACATGTTTCATGGCAACGGCTTCCATTCGATGCCGATGGACGAGGCCGGTCACGTCCTCGACGATCGCCTGGGCCAGCCGATCACGGCCGGCTGTGTCCGCGTGGGTGAGTCGGCAGCGCTGTTCGACTTTGCGACCCTCGGCATGAAAGTCTGGATCCATTGATGATTGATGGAGAGGGCTAGACGAACAAGTGTCCTGTTTTCGCGCCATCTGGCAGGTTGGGGTGACGGCTGTCCTTCCATTAAGGAGAAGTGTGGTGAAAGCCAATTCGGAACTGTCTGATCGTCTCCAGTCCCTGCTCGATGGCTTTGTCAACGAGCAGGGCAACGTTCGTAACGGTGTTCTTCTCGTCGAGGGTCCAGTATTCAAGTGGAAGGGCGCGAGTGGCATGGCCGTCGTGGAGAGCGGGCTCCCCATGCTGCCAGACGACCAGTTCAACATTGACAGTATCGCCAAGATGATGACGGCCACGATTGTCATGAAACTGGTCGAAGCTGAGGAACTGGGACTCGACGACCGGATCTGTCAGTACCTTCCTGACTCCTTGGTGGACGGGCTCCACGTCTATGAAGGTCGATCGTACGGTGAGGAGATCACCGTGCGACATCTGCTAAACCACACCAGCGGCATCGCAGACGACTGGGCGCACCCAGAGTTCCTCGGTCTGATCGAGGCAGATCCTCAGAAACGTTGGACGCCAGAAGAGACGGTCGAGTTCGTCAAGAAGAACTGCCAGCCTCGTTTCCTGCCCGGCGATGGTTTCCAGTACTCCGACCCCGGCTACAACCTGCTCGGCCTGATCATCGAGAAAGTTACGGGAAGAGCGCTTCATGAGGCTTATCGGGATCTACTGCTCGATCCTCTGGGCATGAACCATACGTACAGACCGTCGCACGAAGAGGCGCGTCCGAGCCTTCCAGGCAGGGGGCCTTCCGAAAGGTATCTGGATGACCTGGAGTGCACCTTGCTTCCGGCAGTCATGACGGCCGATTGGGCTGGGGGCGGCTTGATCTCCACGACCGAAGATTTGGCCCGGTTTCTCTGGGCGTTCGTTCGGAATGAGATCTTTGAGGGCCCGACCACGAGAGGCGAGATGTTCAAGTGGGTGAAATCCGGGCCGTTTCACAACTACGGGTTCGGAATCTCGCGCGTACTGTTCGATAGGTCAGACGATCCCAAGTACATGGGACTTGGGGAGGTCTGGGGACACAGCGGGTCTTCGGACAACTTTATGTACTACTGGCCGAACGAAGACACGACGATGATCGGTACACTGAACCAGATCGCCTGTGAAAGGAATCTGTACGACAACGTCACCTCGATCATGAACGCCATCTTGGCAGCGAGGTAGACTTGCAGGAATGAGACGTGCGTGATGACTAACAGATCGACCGACCCACAGATACAGGAGGTGGGGCCTTATACGTATGCCGTGACTGGCCTGGGCCACCCCGACGTGGTCACGGTCAATGCTGGCTTTGTCGTCACACCTTTTGCCGTCGTCTCGATTGACGCGGGGATGACCGTGTCCGATGGTACCTTCCTCTGGCAGGCCTCCCACCGGCTCGCCCCTGGCTGCGTCAAGTCCCTCCTGATTCTCACCCATCACCATTCCGACCACACGTTTGGCATGCGAGTCTTCCGCGAGCACGGCGCTGAGATAATCGCCCACGCCTGTGTGCGCGAGTTCCTGGAAAACGACCATGGCCGCTACAAGACATTCATCGTCGAGCATTACTTGGCGAGCCAGGAAGAGGGAGATCGCCTCCTGGGCGAGGTGGTTTTGTCGCTGCCGGATCGCCTCATCGAGGAGGACACCATCCTGCACGTGGACGGCGAAGAGATTCACTTGCTAGCCACCCCGGGACACGTCCGGTCGGAACTGGGCGTCTACTGTCCGCGTAGCAAGGTGCTGTTCGCTGGCGACGCGATCTACGAGGGCATGTCGCCCAACACACGCTTTGCGGGCGCGGCCGAGAGAGCCGCATGGGTGCGCCAACTTCGCCGGCTTAGAGAATTGGACATTGACGTCATTGTACCTGGGCATGGCAAAGTCTGCGACAAGACCGAGATTGACCGCAACATTGCGCTGCTAGTGTCAGGCGTCTGGCTTGAGCCGGGGCATCCTCGCTGAAGCGGGGCGTCCGTGGGGAGCGGGGCGCCCGTCGTGGGAGCGGAGGCCCGGCTTGAGCCGGGGTAGATCCCCGCTGAAGCGGGGCGTCCGTGGGGAGCGAGGCGTCCATGGGGAGCGAGGCGTCCGTGGGGAGCGGGGCGTCTGTGGGGAGCGAGGCGTCCGTGGGGAGCGGGGCGTCCGCCGTGGGAGTGGAGGCCCGGCTTGAGCCGGGGTAGATCCCCGCTGAAGCGGGGCGTCCGTGGGGAGCGGGGCATCCGGACGGGCGTCTAATTGCCGCTGCTTTTATGACTGTGAGGACAAATGGAACACAAGCCCTTTCATCCACCACACGTCTACCTGGACAATGCCGTATACTTCATCACCGTATGCACGTTTGACCGCAAGCCAATCCTGGCCACCGATGCGCACAAGCGGTTGTTCTGTGACCTGCTCAAAAAAGCAGTACTCGATAACCCTGTACGGTTGTATACTTGGGCAGCACTACGCGATCATTACCACCTGCTACTGCTGGTGAAAGAGGGTGGAAACATTGGCGATTTTATCCGCAGCGTGAACGGACCAACATCAAAACGCCTGAACGAACTCGACGGCCGCGTGGGCCGGCGCGTATGGCGCAACTACTGGGACCGCTTCCCCAGGAACGAAGCCGAATTCTGGGCCTATTTTAACTACACCCACATCCAGCCCATCAAGCATGGGGAGATCACTCTGGGCGATGCAGAAGACATACATGCTGTGCTGCGGACTTACGAGTTCTCCAGTTACCAGTACTATCTGCGCAAATACGGCGAGGAATGGCTGACCGATGTGTGGACCAGGTATCCGATCCCTGACTACCTGATGATGTGGGACGAGCAGTCCCCGTTGCCTGATCAACTCGGAGATGGATAAGAGTTTGAAACCCGAGGTCAGTTCAGTCCGCAGTACGAAACATAGCGGACGCCCCGCTTCAGCGGGAACTTCCCGGCTGGAGCCGGGCCTCCGCTCCCGCGTTGGACGTCCCGCTTCAGCGGGAGCTTCCCGGCCAAAGCCGGGCCACTGGTTCCGTGCTGGACGCCC
>Ga0172365_10003095_pt1 | contig 12408 bp, 8 predicted proteins | sample LakKivSesite48cm_FD_114535 | JGI IMG/M metagenome (GOLD analysis project Ga0172365, IMG submission 114535) | Sediment microbial communities from Lake Kivu, Rwanda - Sediment site 48cm | ecosystem: Environmental > Aquatic > Freshwater > Lake > Sediment | place: Rwanda: Western Province, Lake Kivu...
GCCATTCGATCGAACTGAGCGTGAAAACGCTCCTTCCCGAATGGAACGGCCAGGAAGTGGTGATCGCCCTTGAGCAGGACGCTGTTTTTGGTGAGGGGGGCGCTCATTATCTTGATGGACGGCAAACGGCCTTTCATTTGATCAAATAATTTTCAATTAGCTGTTTTTAAAAGGGAGAAAGCGATGTCGAAAAGGAATTGCTTACCGTTTGTTCTTATGATGATGTTGTTGTGTGTTCCGACTTTTGGAGAAGAGAATCCGGTGATCGTAGAAAATCCCGGTTTTGAGTCTGTGAACAGTCAAGGATTCCCCTTGGGCTGGTCTTCGGAAGTGGACAGTGCGGGTGCGGCTGTTCGTATCGTCCTTGACCGAACCCAATCCCATTCGGGCCAAAATGCACTTCTCATCGCGCATGCCCAGTGGAAAAGGAGTACCGTGTGTTCTGAACCGGTTTTACTTAAGGTGGGTCGTCTCTACCGGCTCAGCGGATGGGTAAAAACGGAATCGGCGTTTTCCTGTCCCACAGACCGCTATCCTACGTCCGTGGCTGGATGTTTTACCATGGAATCGTTTCCCTTTACCAACCATTCTCCAACCGCAGGGGCAACTTCCTCTTGGAAAAAAATTGAGACGCGTTTCATTGCCACACAGAGTCAGGACCGGATCAGGCTTCATCTCGGATTGAATGGAGAAGCAAAGGGGAAGATCTGGTTTGACGATATTCAGCTCGAGGAGGTGAGCGACATCTCGTCCTACATTCCCATGGAAACGGTGAAGTGGTTCGGTCCGGCTTTCCGTTATGAAGACAGGGGATGGATTTTTGTCCATATCGAAGGCAAGCCGTATTCTCGGGGGTATCAGTACGGTTTTTTGGTGGCCGGTGAAATCGTCGAGTACATGAAAAAACTGGCCATCACTGCGGATAAAAACGATCCCAATAAGGGATGGAATGAGACGCGCGTTATGGCCGATGCCCTTATGTTCCGAAAATACGATGAAGAATATCTGACAGAGATGAAAGGCATCGCCGACGGTGCAGTCAAATCGGGCGCCGAGTTCGAAGGACGGCCGCTGGATCTTTTGGATATTGTGACCCTCAATTCCGTGATTGATCTGGGACAGGTGCGAAGAGGACTCTCCAGCACAGCGCATCCTTTAAGCGGCAAAAGTTTCCTTGCAGCAGAGGATGAACTGAATATTCCCGAACGGCTTCACAAATGTTCAGGATTTTTGGCCAACGGTCCTGCCAGCAAGGACGGCAAGATCGTCTTCGGCCAGATTTTTATGTGGAGCGGGTACACCGGACCGCACTGGAATGTGATTTGTGATGCGATCCCTTCGGAAGGGCATCGTTTGGTTTATGAAACTTTCCCGGGAGGGATTCATTCGGCTGCGGATTTTTACATCAACAGTGCCGGTATCATGATCGGTGAAACCACGGTGGCCCAGACGCCCTTTGATATGGACGGCACACCGCAGTCCAACCGAATCCGAAAAGCGGCGCAGTATGCTTCCAGCATTGATGAGGTTGTAAAGATTCTCTCGTACAAAAACAACGGAATGTACACCAACGATTGGCTCATCGGGGACACAAAAACCAACGAGATTGCCATCTTCCTTCTGGGTACAAAAAAGAGCAAACTGTGGCGAAGCCGTTCTGGCGAATTCCCCGGAGGGACGGAAGGCTTCTACTGGAGCGACAACAACAACAAAGATCCGGAGGTGCGGAAGGAGTACATTCCCAATGACGCCAATGCGCCGTACGATCTTATTTATCGGACGTCCAATCGGGACATTCAGTTCAGTCAATTTTATAAGAAATACAAAGGAAAGATAGATGCCATTGCAGGTGTCCGTTTGTGGGCTTCGTCTCCTATGAATCGGCCTCACGCCTGCGATGGAAAGATCACCACGTCCGAGATGGCCGAAAAGATGGTTTTTCTGATCCATTCCGGCAAGGTGACCCTGAGGGAAAAATTTGTCGGTGAAAACGGACGCATTCCTGATCTCCCGGGTGCTGTTCCTCGTTTATCCCTCGGATATTCTGTCATCAGCCCCCTTTTTGTAACGGAAAAGTTGCAAACGTTAAGAAAAGAACAATATGAAGAACCGTCTTTTCAGGAAAATCCAAAAATGGAATTGACAGGGGTTGATGATATCTACCAGTTCAACAAAAGGCTGCTCTGGCATAACACCGTTTATCCAGCCTCAAACGGGGAAAACTGGTTTATAAGCGGTACAGCGGCCTACTGGAACACCCTGGACAACCTTCCATCCAAATCGGAGAAGGCTGCGCTCTATCTCCGGGATGAATTGACAGAGCTAAACTGTCGTCTTCTTTACACCCTCTCGAGAGACGGAAAAATCACACCCCTGGATGCAGAACAGGTCTATGACCGGTACAATCACTACCAGATTCCCAGAATTCGCGGGATGTTTCTTCTGCACCAGATGCGGCTTCTTTTGGGCAATGACACCTTCTCCAAAATCATGAACCAGGTGCACGATCGGTTTCGTGAAAAGGAAATGACAACAAAACAGTTCATCGGCATTGCAGAGAAAATCAGCGGAGAGGTGTTGAGTTCGTTTATCATGCAGTGGCTGAATCGGGACGATCTTCCCGAATGGGTGATTGAAGCGCATGTGGATTCAACACCCGCTGGATGGACTTTGACTCTGGACGTGGAACAGAAAGGCAAACCCTATCATTTTCTGACAACTGTGGCAGTAGAAACAGAGAAGCAAAATCATTGGCGGAAGGTAGAGGTTCAAAAGTCCAAAGAATCGTTTACATGGACTTTCGAAGAAAAACCGCTCAAATTGGTTTTTAATGCGGGCAGCGACGTTCCCGTTCCAAGAGACCGTTTTTATACCCTGTCCAATTTTTACGATGATTTTCACAGCACGGTCATTGTCTACGGAACCTCCCGGCAGATCGAGGCAAATCATACGCTGGCTCTGCGCTATGCAACGGTTTTGGCTGACCAGTACTCTGAAATTCTACCGCCGGTAAAAAAGGACAGTGAAATCACAGAAAGCGATCTGGCCTCTTCCGATCTTTTCGTACTGGGCGGAATCGAAGACAATCAATTGATGAAAATCATGAAAGAGAAGCTGGGTCTTTCTCTGGAAAAAAGTTGGTTTCGGTGGCAGGACAGAATCTATGCGGATTCTGATGACGGTCTGTTTGTCGTGGTTCCAAATCCTTTCAATTCGAATAAAGTGGCCTATCTGGTTATTGGAAACAGTGCTCTTGAGCTTTATCAAATGACAAAACAATACAAAGGCCTCCCGGCGTGGGCAATTTTTAAGAAAGATGCCATAGAGTGTAAAGGGTATCACGATGTTGAAAACGGTATTGTGCGTCTTCAATAAGGCAATCCGTAGCAAACAGTGGGATGTCAAAACCAAAAGCATTGAACGCCCCAAGGGGCGGGGGAAGGAAACCCTTGCCCGCCTCTGGCGGGCAGGCCCGCCTCTGGCGGGATTCAAAAATTTTTAAAGAAAAGGAGGACGCAATGAAAAAGGGATTCTATCTCCTTTGTGCGGTCTGGATAGGGGGATGTATTTTTCTTCAGCAAAAAGTCCATGGAATTGACATGAAAGATACCAAGCTTCTAAGTCAGCCTGCGATCAGCCAAAATCACATTGCTTTTGTTTATGCGGGTGATCTGTGGATAGCCGATGTGGATGGGAGCAACGTTCGGCGTTTGACTACGGACGAGGGGATCGAATCGAATCCTGCATTCTCCCCCGATGGAAAGTTGATTGCTTTTAGTGCCCAGTACGACGGCAACACGGACGTGTACCTTCTCCCCGTTGAGGGGGGCGTTCCAAAACGGTTGACATGGCATCCTGTATCGGATCTGGTCCAGGGATTCACTCCCGATGGATCGCGTGTACTTTTTTCATCTCCCAGATCTGTTTTCACAAGACGTCACACACAGCTATTTACTGTGTCCTGTGAGGGTGGATTTTCTGAAGCGCTGAATATTCCTTATGCGTACAAGGCGACCTATTCGCCGGACGGAAGAAGGATGGCGTACACACCGCTTTATGAAGCATTTCAGCAGTGGAAACATTACCGGGGCGGTACAGTTTCCACAATAGGACTCTACACCTTTAGCGATCATTCCGTAGAGAAAATTCCACAACCTGAAGAGCGCTGCAACGATACGGACCCGATGTGGATCGGAGATAAAATTTATTTTCGATCCGATCGAGAAGGAGAATTTAATCTTTTTTCCTTCAACATCCAATCGCGCGAGATCAACCAGCTTACTTTCCACACGGATTTTCCCATTGTCAATCTATCGGCTGGAGGAGATAAAATCATCTATGAACAGGCAGGACATCTGCATAGGTATCCTCTTCCAAACGGGCCAAGTGAAAAATTAACCATTGGAGTTGCAGCAGATCTTGAAGGACTTCGTCCAAGATATGTGAAAGGATTCAAGTATATCCGTAACGCGTCTATTTCGCCATCCGGTGCCAGAGCGGTGCTTGAGTTTCGAGGGGAAATCATCACGGTTCCGGCTGAAAAAGGGGATCCTCGAAATCTGACCAACACACCGGGTGTTCACGAGCGCGATCCGGTTTGGTCTCCCGATGGAAAATTTATAGCCTATTTTTCCGATGAATCCGGCGAGTATGGACTTTGCATTCAACCCCAGGACGGCAAAGGCGAGATAAAAAAGATGAAGCTTGAGGGCACGGGATTCTATAGTGAACTTCACTGGTCTCCGGACAGCAAAAAACTCACCCTGACGGATAACGGCCGGAATCTCTACTGGATGGATGTCGAGAAAGGAAAAATCAAAAAGATCGCCCAGGAAGCTCTCTATTTTCCAGGCGCGTTTGGGGCCGTCCATGGCGTGTGGTCTTTTGATTCCAAATGGATAGCCTACACCCTGAATACCCAGGCGTACATTCAAAGGGTGTATTTGTATTCTCTCGATGAAGACAAATCCTATCCGATCACCGACGGAATGAGCGAAGTGAGTGAGCCGGTGTTTGATGAAAACGGCAAGTATCTCTATTTTTTCGCTTCTACGGATGCAGGACCTGTAAAACACTGGTTTGCCATGTCCAATGCGGATATGGAACTGAGTCGGGCCATCTACCTTGTCACCTTGCAAAAGGAGACGCTTTCTCCCATAGCCAAGGAGAGTGATGAAGAAAAAGGATCGGAAGAAAAAGAAACTAAAAAGGAAGATTCCAAAAAAGAGAGCGAAAAGAAGGAAGAGAGCATCTCCGTTGATTTTCAGGGGTTGAACAACCGAATCGTTTCCTTGCCAATCAAGGAAGGAAATTATTCCAGTCTTCAAGCTGGAAAAGAGGGGCAGGTCTTCTATCTGGAAATGCCTCAAGGCCAAGAGGAGGATCGCCAAGGTGGAAAACTGCACAGGTATGATTTGAAAGAGAGGGAAGATAAAATTCTGCTTTCGGACGTAAGTGGGTATGAGCTTTCGGCAGACAAGAAGAAGATTCTCTACCGCACACTGAATTCGATACATATTGTTCCCATATCGGATAAAATTGAATCGGGAAAAGGCAAACTGAAAATCGAAGACATCGCAGTGCTCATTGATCCCGTACGTGAATGGAATCAGATTTTTGATGAGGCGTGGCGTATCAACAGGGATTATTTTTACGATCCCAATATGCACGGCGCGGATTGGAAAGCCATGAAGGAGAAGTACAGGGTTTTCCTTTCGCATTTGGCCTGTCGCGATGATCTCAATCGGGTGATTCAATGGATGTCAAGCGAGTTGGTCGTAGGCCATCACCGCGTTGCAGGCGGTGATTCTCCAAACGATCCAAAATACATTCCGTGTGGATTGCTGGGTGCGGATTATACTATAGAAAATGGACGGTATCGGTTCAAGAAAGTGTACGGCGGTTTGAACTGGAATCCGGAGCTTCGGTCTCCCTTGGTAGAACCCGGAATGGATGTAAAGGAGGGAGAGTATCTTTTGGCTGTAAACGGCAAGGATCTTCGTCCTCCAGAAAATCTTTTCAGTCGGTTCGAAAACACAGCGGGGAAGATTGTGGAGATCACCGTGGGTCCCAATCCCGATGGAACCGGATCGAGAACCGTCCAAGTGGTTCCTGTTGCCGACGAGAGTGCACTCCGGAATCGGGACTGGGTAGAAGGCAATATCCGCAAGGTGGACAAAGCCACAAACGGACGTGTTGCCTATGTCTATGTTCCCAATACCACCACGCTGGGGCACACCTATTTCAAGCGCTACTTTTTCCCCCAGGTTCATAAGGAGGCCATCATTGTTGATGAGCGATTCAACGGTGGGGGTCAGGTAGCCGATTATTACATTGATATTCTCAGACGTCCCTATGTGTGCCATTGGGCGATGCGCTACGGTGCGGATCTGATGACACCCAGTGCATCCATTCGGGGTCCCAAGGTGATGCTTATTGATGAGACAGCCGGTTCGGGTGGCGATCTGCTGCCCTGGATGTTTCGGAAATTTCAATTGGGTAAGCTGATTGGAAAACGAACATGGGGAGGTCTGGTTGGAATTCTTGGATTTCCGATTCTGATGGACGGCGGATATATTACGGCACCCAATTTGGCTATTTGGACAGAGGACGGATGGGTTGTGGAAAACGAAGGTGTGCCGCCTGACATCGAAGTGGAACAGCGGCCATCGGAGGTGATTGCTGGCCACGATCCGCAACTGGAAAAGGCCATCGAAGTGATCATGGAGGAGCTGAAGAAGAATCCGCCAACAGAAATAAAACGTCCGCCTTATCCTGTTCGTGTAAAGAAGAAATGATTGAACTTTGGCAGCTATGATCATGGAAAGGTTGTCATGCCTGAAATTTTTAATCAGGCATCCAAGGAGCGGGGACAATCAGATAGAGATTCCTCACCCCCCATAGATTCCCGCTTAAAACAATACGGGAATGACAACCTCCCGCTCGATTCAATGATTTTAGGATTTGTTCCATTCTACCTTTAAGAAATCCAATTTATGAAAATTTGCAAAGTCCAATTAAATAAAAGTGAACCGTTTTAAAATCATGAACAACCATTTTCAAAGGAGACTCGTCATGAGGCAATACAAAACTCTCGGCGTCCATGGCATAATGCTTTTTAGTCTATTTTTCCTTTTAAGTCAAGGCAGGTGCTCCAAGTGGGGTAAAACGAGTTTTCATGTGGAAGAAGCCACCATTGCAGAAATTCATCAGGCAATGCAGGCCGGTCAAATCACTTGCCACCAACTGGTCGAGCAGTATCTCAAACGTATCGAGAAATATGACCAGCCCACAAAACTGAATGCGATTGTCGTTGTCAATCCCAACGCTTTAAAGAGAGCCGATGAACTTGACGAAGAGTTCAAGAAAACCGGAAAACTCCGTCCTCTGCACGGTGTACCCCTCATTGTGAAAGACAATTTTGATACCAAGGATTTGCAAACCACAGGGGGTTCCGTAGCGTTGAAGGGGTCCATCCCCCCCGATGATGCTTACCAGGTCAGGGTACTGCGAGAGGCAGGTGCCATTGTATTGGCCAAATCGAACATGGCGGAGTGGGCATTCAGTCCGTATCAGACGGTCAGTTCCATTGCGGGAACCACCCGGAATCCGTACGATCTGGAACGTGTCCCCGCAGGTTCCAGTGGCGGCACCGCGGCTGCTGTTGCGGCCAGTTTCGGTGCCGTTGGATTGGGTACAGATACGGGAAATTCCATTCGAGGACCCTCATCGCACAACTGTTTGGTGGGCATTCGTTCCACCATGGGATTGACCAGTCGGGATGGAATCATTCCGCTGTATCTGCGGAACGATATTGGAGGACCCATGGCCCGGACGGTGGAAGATGCCGTTCGAATCCTCGAAGTCATCGCAGGCTATGATCCTCAAGATTCCATAACCGAGATCTCTATCGGGAACGTGCCGGAAAATTACACCCAGTTTCTCGACAAAGAGGGCCTGCAAGGAGCTCGGATCGGTGTCTTTCGGACGTACATCGAAACGCCCACCACGGATCCGCAGGTCAGGGCTTTGACAGAGAAAGCAATCGAAGACATGAAGAAACTGGGTGCAGAAATTGTTGATCCTTTCATCATTCCAGATTTTGAGAAGTTGAGTAAAGACTTATGGTGTGACACGTTCATGTACGACGTGAATCACTATCTTGCCTCTTTGGGTGAGAATGCGCCGTACAAGAACATAAAGGAGATCGTGGATGCGGGACTTTATTCGCCCTATATCGAGGAGAGATTAAAGTGGGCGCTCAAAGTGGACGTGGCTCCCGAACAGCAAAATCCACCCTGCTTCGATTTGTATCACGATCCGCGAAATATTGCGTTGCGGAAGGCTGTACTGGGGGCCATGGATACATATGCGGTTGATGCGATTGTTTATCCGACGTGGTCAAATCCCCCAAGAAAAATAGGAGACTTTGCGAGTCCGGCCGGTGACAACAGTCAGATCATTTCTCCCCATACGGGTCTGCCGGCACTTACCGTTCCCATGGGTTTTACCTACAACAATCTTCCGGCAGGATTGCAAATGGTCGGACGATTTTTGGGGGAGCCGAAACTAATAAAATATGCCTATGCCTATGAGCAGGCCACGAAGCACCGAAGGCCGCCCGAACTTTTTCCACCGCTCAAATAGAGGCGCCAAAAGAACGATCATTCCTGGTGATAAAAAATGCAGATACTTGGATTTTTCGTTTTATGTGTAATTTGGGGAACGACGTGGCTGGCCATTAAAATTTCCTTAGAAGGACTTCCTCCTTTTCTCGGTGCAGGGATTCGATTTTGTGTAGCTCTTACGGCTCTTTTTTTCTTTGTTCGGAATAAGCGGATGTCGCGTGGCATTCGAAGGGCCGATTTTTTCCTGTTGACTGTCAGCGCCATCCTTCTTTATGGTTTTAATTATGGCCTTATCTATTGGGGCGAACAATATATTAACGCAGGCGTTGCGGCCATCTTTTTTGCCACATTCGTCCTTTTTACGTGTATTTGGACCAATTTTCTCTTTCGGAGCGAGACGTTTCGTTGGAAAACATTTGTCGGTCTGGTTATTGGTTTTTGTGGTATTGTGATCGTATTTTACGATCAGCTTGAGCGAACCCATTTTAGTCGGATGGTCTTGCTGGCCTCGGCAGCGGTGATTCTGTCTGCTGCGTGCGGTGCCATGTCTTTGGTTATCGTCAAAAAGTATTTATCGAAAATGGATCCCTATGCATTGACTTTCTATCAAATGGGTATCGGCGTCTTTTTACTTTTATTGACGGGTTTTTTGCTGGAACATCCAGGGGATATCCGTATCAATGTGCGTGTTGGCCTTTCTGTTTTGTATTTGGGTATTGTAGGTTCCGCATTTGCATTTGTTATTTATTACCGACTGCTTCAAGAGATGAGTGCCATTACATTGTCTTTGATTATTTACATTACGCCTCTTTTTGCCCTTGTAGCCGACTACGTCACTTTTCATGAACAGATTCCGTTTCGATCTTTTGCCGGAATGGTGGTTATCTTTTTGGGTGCTGGATTGACACAGAAAAAAACGATAAAAATAGTATCCATTCCTATCAGAAGAAACAAGCGGCCAACGGCTGACCTTTCGCCATAGTGAGTTCACACAATTTATAAATCAGTTATTTTAGATGCGTATGTGGATAGAGCGAATCGTATTAGCGATCAGTCCTCCTGGAGGGGTTTGGTCTTTCTGGCCTTGCCGGCTTTGGCTCCACCATGTTTATGGTCGTGTACGAAATTGTGGACATATTTTGGTTGGGTAATTGGGACCAGAACCCGTTGCTACTTTACATGTCACTTTTAAAGGAGAGCTGCTTTTTTTCTGGTTCAACAGGGGGTACTGGATAACCAGGAAAGTGTGAGTAAAACTTTACACGAGAAATTCTTTGGAGAGGGAAAACAAACACATCCTTTTTTTGATATCAATAAAAAAATGGAGGAGAGAATGAAGAAAGGGATACTTGTTTTCGCTGTGGCAATCCTGATTGTACATTGCGGACAACAACGCTCGGATCGCAGGGTAATTCAGACAACGAATGCACCGGCTGCTATTGGACCCTTTTCACAGGCTATCCGCGTTGGAAATACCCTGTACCTTTCCGGACAACTGGGGCTGGACCCCAAGAACGGAAACTTTGCCGAGGGAGGATTTGAAGCCCAGGCGCGCCAGGCGTTGGAAAATCAGAAAGCAGTGCTGGCGGCAGCTGGATTTACTTTGAACGATGTGGTGGAATGTCAGGTGTTTGTAAAAGACATGAATCTTTATTCCACATTCAATAAGGTCTATGCTGAATATTTTAAAAAGGATTTTCCGGCGCGTGCGGTGCTGGAAGTGGCCCGCATCCCGAAAGACGGTCTTGTGGAAATCATGATGGTTGCCGTGAAGGCAGATTAGCATTTTTGTTGCGAGACGGAGTGTTGCCGGCGATTTGCTCTTAAAACTGGGTCGTGCATGCAATCACGTATCATGTATATCCGTAACTCGGACGCTCGAAGAGAAGGTCCGGAGGGGAAAACCGTACGCTTCTTTTCACCTGCTATGGCACGGCAGGTGAGACGTTTTCATCAAAGTTTTCCTGAATACAATAAAACGGATCTGGTCTTGCTTCCCAATCTTGCCAGAGAATTGGGAATCGCCAATCTCTGGATTAAAGACGAATCGAGCCGTTTTGGACTCAGTGCTTTTAAAGTATTGGGAGCCACACATGCCCTTTATCGGCTCATGGCCAAAGAATACGGGATAGAAGAAGAACCTCTGTGTTTTGATCTCTTTCAGTCCGCTGACATCAAAAAGAAGATAAAAGATCGAACCGTGGTCACGGCTACGGACGGCAATCACGGAAGGGCTCTGGCGTGGGCAGCCCAAAGGTTGGGGTGCAGGGCCGTTGTTTATCTGCCCAAGGGCTCATCCCCTGCCAGGATGGAATGCATTCGAAGCCACGGTGCAGAGGTTGTTGTCGTGGATGGGAACTACGACGAGGCGGTGTGTTATGCATCGGATCAGGCGCAAAAACAAGGTTGGCTTTTGATTCAAGATACGGCATGGGAAGGGTATCAAGAGATACCGATCTGGATTATGCAGGGCTATATGACCCTCATGGATGAAGCCCTTGAGCAGCTGAATGGGATTTTCCCCACGCACGTTTTGGCCCAGTGCGGTGTGGGATCGTTCTCGTCAGCACTTCAGGCGTACCTTTTCGAGGCGTTCGGTGTGGAAAGGCCCCTCTTTATCGTGGTGGAACCCACAGAGGCAGCCTGTTATTACCGATCGGTTGTGAACGGTACGAACGTTCCTCAAAATGTGGAGGGGAACTTGAATACCATCATGGCTGGGCTGGCTTGCGGGAGGCCTAGTCTTTTGGCATGGAAGATATTGAAGCGCTATGCGGATGTGTTTGTCGCTGTAGATGATGAAGTGGCCCTAAAAGGCATGAGGAGACTTCATTGTCCAGTGGGCGACGATCGAAAGATCGTCTCGGGCGAATCCGGGGCTGTAACCACAGGATTTCTTATTACGGTTTTAGAAAATCCTGTCTATCGTGAAATAGCCGGTGCATTGAAACTTGATGTCCACTCCAGAGTTTTAGTGGTTTCCACAGAAGGAGATACCGATCCCGATTTATACAAAAAAATTGTTGGCGAGAAGGTGGATTGTGGATGATGTAAAGGGTGCGGAGAGACCTCAGGGATTTTCCTCTCATGATTTCAGTACCTGATGACATTTCGATTCCCGAGAGCGAGATTGAACTCCGGTTCGTACATGCCTCGGGTCCAGGCGGGCAGAACATCAATAAAGTGGCTACAGCGGTTCAGCTCCGATTTGATGTGGCCCATTCATCCTTCCTGAGCGACGATGTTCGTCAGCGGTTGAAGCAACTGGCAGGCAGACGCATGACCAAGCAGGGTGTGTTGATTCTCCGTGCACAAAAGTTTCGCACACAGGAGCGCAATCGGAAAGAGGCATTGGAGCGATTGGCGGGATTGATTCAAAAGGCGTCGGAAAAACCAAAACCCAGGAGAAAAACCCAACAGACGATTGAATCGAAAAAAAGACGGAGAGAGGCGAAGAGGCGCCGGAGCGAGATAAAACGTTTGCGGCAGGCTGACTTTCAATCGGACGGGTCGTTTTAAGAAAACACACTTAGCAAGAAATTTTCAATTTTCTTCCGCTTTTTTTATAATTGATTGATCGTAAGGAATTCAATATATTAAAATGACAACAAATGAATCGCGTTTAACAAGAAAACAATGTTCATCATTGCTGTCCAAAATAGGGAATATGCTTATCGAAAATAATAGAATTAGGACTGATTTTCTGATATTTCTGAAATGAGGTTATCATTCCACCACCCTTGGATTCCTGATTAAAATTTCAGGAATGACACCCTTCTCC
>Ga0172365_10003096_pt1 | contig 12397 bp, 12 predicted proteins | sample LakKivSesite48cm_FD_114535 | JGI IMG/M metagenome (GOLD analysis project Ga0172365, IMG submission 114535) | Sediment microbial communities from Lake Kivu, Rwanda - Sediment site 48cm | ecosystem: Environmental > Aquatic > Freshwater > Lake > Sediment | place: Rwanda: Western Province, Lake...
AGAACTGCGCAAGTTTGCAGTCGAGAGAATCTGGAATTGCCAAAAATCAGTGGACCGGGAGCGAGTTTTCAAGCCGTTTTCCTTAAAGCCTTGGAGGAACGATAAAGAGTGAAAGCGGCCGTTTTTTGGGGTTGCCGGATCTTAACGGGCCAGTACGGCTACGAGATGTCTGTTCGCGAAGTTTTACCGAAACTTAACGTTGAACTTACTGATCTGCGCGAAGCGATCTGCTGTGGCGACCCGGTGAAGAGCGTTAATGACTTCGCCGCCAACTATCTAGGCGCACGTGTCCTAGCACTCGCTAACCATACAGGTTTATGCGACATGCTTGTTCCATGCAATCGTTGTCATTTCGTGATTTCCGAAGCCAAACATCTGTTGGAAACAGACGAGAAAACCCGCTCAAAAGTCATAGGGCTGCTAAAAGAAGAGAACCTAGAATACAATCCAAACGTCAGGATTTGGCACACTATTGATCTTCTGCATGACTGTATTGGTTTGAATAGCATCAAAAAGAAGATCGTCAAACCCCTCAAGGACCTGAAGCTGGCCATGCATTACGGTTGTCAGATTCTCCGTTACGACAGTCTCGGACGAGTTGATGATGCAGAGAACCCGCGAAAACTGGATGAACTGGTAGAAATCCTCGGCGCCGAGAGCTTGGACTATGCTGAGAAACTGGATTGTTGCGGTTTAGCTTTAGTTTATAGTCATATTGACTCTGCACTTTCGCTTGCGGGCTCAAAACTCAAGGCTATTCAAGCTTTGAACGTTGATGGGCTTATTATCTCTTGTCCAGATTGCGGGTTCATGTTTGATGCCAAACAGAAAGACAGTGCCTCCGTTGTTGGAGCGAAGCTGAACATTCCAGTACTGTACTACACTCAACTGTTGGGGTTGGCGCTAAGCATTACGCAGGACAAGTTAGGTTTGCATCTTAACCAAAGCCCCGTTGATCAGCTATTGACGAAAGTTTCCGTCTAGCACCTAAACAACTCTTATATTCGCATTCTCTGTAGTTACGACCCAAGGTGAAGACATGATCGACTTCAGCTTCACAGAAGAACAGGAACTATTCCGTAGCACACTACGTGAATGGTGTCAAAAGAATTTACCTCTAGAAAAGATAAGGGAGATGGACAGCAAGGGCGAAATTCCCCATGAACTAGTGAAGAGCATGGGCGACATGGGTCTGCTCGTCATGACTGCTCCACAGTCGCATGGAGGCACTGGCGCTGACTGGGTTACCGCATGTATTGCTGCTGAAGAACTAGGTTATGCTGATGTCAGCATAGCCTTGCCAGTCCTTTGGCTTGTGGAATCCTCTTGGGGGTTCGTCGTTGACAGGCACTGCAGCGAAGAAGTACGTGAATTAGTCATTCGAAAAGCATTCAAGGGTGACGCATTCATTGGAATCGCCTCCACCGAATCAGGGGGCGGCTCAGACGTGGCCGCTTTCAAATCCACCGCGCGCAAAGATGGCAACAGTTGGGTTCTAAACGGCGAAAAAATGTACATTAGTGGAACCGAAGAAGCAAAGAGACTGGGCGGAGGTTACTTTGTCAACGCTCGAACTTCACCTGCACCGCCAGAAGCTTCGCACCGTGGCATGACCGGCTTCTACGTACCTATGGACGCTAAAGGTATGGAGATCAACAAGCGGTTCGAGGATATGGGTAGAATGGCCATTTCTACAGGGGGCTTCATGATGGAAGATGTACACGTGCCCGACTCTTACCGTATAGGTGAGGTGGACAAAGGCTTCTACTTGACGATGGAGGGCTTCGACAACGCGAGGATTCTCATAGCTGCTGTCTGTGTAGGCGCAGCTCAACGCGCTCTGGACATCGGAATAGATTACATCAAGGAGCGAAAGGCCTTCGGAAGACCGATCGGCAAGTTTGAAGGCATACAATTCGAGTTGGCAGACGATTGGGCGCAACTCGAAGCTTTACGGTTATTAACCTATCACACGGCTTGGATGAACGATAAAAAATACAAGGAAGGCAAGTTTTCAGCGCTTGAAGTCGGCAAAATGATTGCTGCGTGCAAGCTCATTGCGCCACATCTAGCGTTTGACATCTACAAGCACGCGATGATTTGGCTTGGAGCTTTCGGCTATACTAAAGAATGCCCACTCGAGATGGGTCTGCGAGGAATAATGAGCTACTGCATCGGAGCCGAAGGAGCAAGCAACATACAGAGAACAGTCATCGCAAGGGAACTTCTGGGGAAAGAGTATATAGCGTACAAGTAAGACTCTTTTCACACTTTCTTTTCTTTCATGCAGTTTAAGCCTAACCTCAGGAAATCATCCAACCTGACTCCGAACTCTTCGCATTGCCAGATGTTGTTCTTGAACCAAGGCTTTTTCAACGAGACCTTTTCCAGTTCAGCGCGAAAAGTCGTAACATCCAGCTCATTAGCTGTTTTATCTGTCTTTTCAACAAGGTTCGCCAACGAGTCTGACGCTATCAACGCTTTGTCCAGCTTGCTTTCAGCTTTCAGCCCTGTCCTATTATCGTGCGCTCTTATCGCGTGAATGCAGTGTTCAGGAAGCTTTCCTTTCAATCTCTCAGCAGCAACAATTCCATGCTGATGTGGGGCATCCCTAGTCTCATCATGGTCCAGATCATGCAATAAACCTACGATTTTTCACTCCTCTGCGTTCTCTCCCAACCTACAGGCAAGTTCTTCCATTATCTGGGAAACCACAATTACATGCTTGCGTTTGCCACTGTTTCTGATGAGTTGAAGAGCTTCATTCTCTGAAATCATACATCATACTCTGTCTTACCAAGAGATAAAGAAAACAAGAATGCTACTGCAGTTGCCTCTTCAATGCTTCTTTAAGCGCTGGCAATATCTCATACAAGTTGCCTACAATTCCATAGTCTGCAACCTCGAAAATGGGCGCCTGCTCATCTTTATTGATAGCCACTATTACTTTGGAATCGCGGATGCCAGCGACGTGCTGAATCACACCTGAAATCCCGCAGGCAATGTACAACTTCGGTCTGACTTTATGTCCAGACAAGCCGACCCATTCCGAAAACCACTTTCTATCCTCTGCCAATGGCCTTGAGCAACCGACTTGACCGCAAAGAACCATTGCCACTTCATCCAGTAGGGTTTTGTCTTCTTTCTTCCCCAAGCCTCTTCCGCAGCTGATTATGATCTCTGCCTCTTCGATTCTCACGTTCGAAGTCTCAAGCGGTTTAGTCGCAATAACCTCGGTTTTTGGCTCTTCAATCTTCACGTTCAGCCTTATTAGTTGGCCGTTACGATCTTTCGGTTCGGGCTTTTCGAAGGCTCTTGCAGGAACGGTTACGATTAGCGGTTTCATCCTGAAGGTGACTCTGGCTGTGGCATTCCCACCATAGGTTATCCTCTCGCCAATCAGCCTCTTCCGGTCATCGATATCTAGCTTGGCGCAGTCGGGTACACAGCCAACGTTAAGGCGTGTGGCAAGCCTAGCTGCAAGCGGTTTTCCATTTTTCGTCGAACCGATTAACATGATCTCAGGCTTGTAGTTCAAAGCCAGATTATGTAGAACACCTAGGTATGCTTCAGCTTGGAAGCGTCCTAGCTCTGCGTTATCGATCAAATAGATCCTGTCTGCTCCGTATCTTATCAGTTCACTAGCTTTTTCCTGCATGTTGCTTCCGATGAGCACTGCCACAAGTTCTGTCTGCAATCCGTCTGCTAATTCTTTGGCTTTTCCGAGAATCTCTAATGCCAAATCATACTTTTCTGAAAAAACCCAAACACCCTTGCTCCCACTCATCTTGAGCTCACCGTCCGACGATACCTTCTTGAATCAACGCCTTAGCCAGTTTATCCGCGATCTCAGCGGCGTTTTCACCCGTTATCCTGACTCTCTTCCTCTCCGTCTTCGGCGCCAAGACCTCGATCACGTCGATTTTCGCGTCGAGCCTCTCCCTTTGAATATTCAGATCTGCAACTGACCACGTCACTATTTCCTTCTTCGAAGCCTTCATGATCATCATTAGCGACGGGATTCTCGGCTGATTTATCTCACGCGTGACTGATACCAACGTGGGCATCTTTGCCTTGACTGTTTCAACCGCGTCCTCCAGCGTTCTCTCTGCAATCACGGCGTCGCCTTCCACAGATATTTTGCTGACAGAAGTCATCTGCGGTATGTTCAAAGACTCTGCAAGTCTCGGGGCGACAAGTCCTGAAAAACTATCCAGCGATGTCTCCCCACAAAGAATAAGGTTGTAGTCGCCGATTTTCTTGATTGCCTCTGTCAAGACGCACGCTGTTCCTGAAGTGTCAATATCCTTGAGGTTCGCATCATTCACAATGTAAGCCTTGTCCGCGCCCATCGCGAGAGCTTCCCGCAAAACTGTTTTGGCTTCATCAGCACTCACGGTTACGGTGCAGATCTCGGTGTCACCGAGTTTTTCCTTTATCCTTATGGCTTCTTCCAACGCATTCTTGTCAAAATCACTGATCTTTTTGGGTGCACTAGCTATCAGAAGATTTCTGGTTGAAGGATCAACTTTCAACTGTGAAACATCCACGGCTTGCTTCAAGCAGACAATTATTCTTTTCAAGGCGTTCATCCTCAGCCGCTTTTTCCTATGCGAAGAAATAAACCGTTTACTCCTGCCATATTAAAAGTTTCGATTCAAACAAAGCGATGTTAAATCTAAATATCGCCAATCTTTATATGAAGACGGGAAAAGGAGAGCAGCTTGGAATACCGAATAGTCTGTTCGAAATGTGGTGGGGTTTCACAGAATCTTCTCGACTACAAATGTTCATCATGTGATGCGCCTTTGAACGTTGAACACTTTGGGAAGTTTGAAACACATCACATTCATGATGCAAATTATAGTCTCTGGCGTTATGCAAAGATGTTTCCATACGTTGATGAGGCAGATATAATCTCACTAGGAGAAGGCTGGACACCCACGATCAGATTCTTGAGCAACGTTGGTTTTAAACTTGAAAACCTCAACCCAACCGGTTCATTCAAGGACAGAGGCTCAAGTACACTGGTGTCGGCGCTGTGTAAACTGACAAAGAATGTTGGCGGCTACCTTTCTGAGGATTCTTCAGGCAATGCCGGGGCTTCCATAGCTGCATACGCCGCAAGAGCAGGGTTGAAGGCAAAAATATACGTTCCCGAAACTGTTTCCGGCCCAAAGCTAAATCAGATTCAATTCTATGGCGCTGAAGTCTGCAGGGTAGCAGGAAGTCGAAACAAGGTTGCAGAAGAAGCGCAAAAAACAGAGGAAAGAAGGTTCTACGTAGGTCACGTACTGCATCCTTTGTTTAGGGATGGAATGAGGAGTCTTGCATACGAAATAGCTGAGCAACTTAGTTGGCATGCGCCGGAACACGTGTACTTGCCAGTGTCGGCGGGTACTCTGCTTTTAGGCTTGATAAGTGGTTTCAATCATTTGATCGAGTCAAATGTGCTTAAGGCTATGCCAAGAATAGTTGCCTGTCAAACAAGTCAAGTTTCGCCCCTTTATCATCGCCTCAAAAACTTGACCTACACGCCACCTGAACGCGTGGCTTCAATTGCTGATGCCCTGGTAAGCGTTAACCCGCCACTGTTGGAGATTATGGCTGAACGATTAAAGGCGGCAAGAGGTGACGTCGCTATCGTCGCAGAAGAAGAGGTTTTGTCTGCTTTCAAGGAGCTCTCGGAGCATGGCTTTTTCGTTGAACCAAGCTCTGCTGTCGCCTATGCTGCGTACAAGAAACAGGTCAGCAACAAAGAAGTGCCAAAAAGCGACGACACGCTAGTGATTCTCACGGGAACAGGTTTGAAAACCGCGCTCAAACCAGATTGATTAAGATTCAGCAAGAACGACGTTTGGAAACAATTTTCACAATGTCTCTTTAGAAAAACTTATATTGTAATGCTGTTTCTGTTGTTGACGCATTAAAGGAGGTTGTATGAGATTTGTCATCACCCGGACAAGCTGGCGGAGTGCCAGTTCTAGTATTAAAAGAAGGTTCTAGCCGTTCGAGAGGCAAGGAAGCCCAACACACGAACATAATGGCTGCAAAAATAGTCGCTGAGAGCGTGAGAAGCTCTCTGGGCCCTAAGGGCATGGACAAGATGCTCGTTGACAGCTTCGGCGACGTAACAATAACGAGCGACGGGCGCACGATCTTGGACGAAATGGACATTCAGCATCCAGCCGCGAAAATGATGGTGGAAGTGGCGAAAACACAGGATAACGAAGCTGGCGATGGGACAACAACAGCAGTCATAATCTCAGGTGAGCTCTTAAACAAGGCTGAAGAGCTTATCGAGAAAAACGTTCATCCCACGGTAATAATCGACGGCTTCAGGAAAGCCTCAGAGAAGGCACTTGAAGTTCTGGAAAAGCTTGCAATAACTGTTGATCCGAATTCCCAAGATTATCCCAGGAAAGCAGCGATGACTTCCATGGCAAGCAAACTCGTAGCTGAGCACAGAGAGTACCTGGCCGACTTAGCAGTCAAATCGATTCTGGCAGTAGCAGAAAAAACAGGTGACAAGTACAAGGTAGATGTAGAAGACGTGAAAGTTGAGAAGAAGGCAGGCGAGTCGATAAGAGACACAAAACTGATTCAAGGAATAGTTCTGGATAAAGATGTTTCACATTCTGGGATGCCAAAACGCGTAGAAAGGGCCAAGATAGCATTGCTCGACTGTGCGCTTGAAATCGAGAAAACCGAGTTTGATGCTAAGATTAACATCGAAAGTCCAGATCAGATGGATGCTTTCCTGAAACAAGAAGAAGAAATGCTGAGAGAAATGGTTGAAAAGATAAGCAAAGTTGGCGCAAACGTTGTCCTATGTGAAAAAGGCGTCGATGACATGGTTCAGCATTTCATGGCTAGAAAAGGAATGCTTGCCGTCAGAAGAATCAAGAAGTCGGACATGGAAAAGCTTGCTAAAGCCACAGGCGGAAAAATAGTCACCAAACTGGACGCAATGACTCATGACGACTTGGGCTACGCAAACTTAGTCGAAGAGCGCAAGATAGGCGAAGACAAGATGACTTTCATTGAAGGCTGTAAGCATCCTAAGGCGGTCACTATTCTGATAAGGGGTGGAACGCAGCGTATCGTGGATGAGGCGGAAAGATCATTGCACGACGCGTTGTGCGTGGTCAAAGACGTGGTTGAAGAACCAAAAATCGTTGCTGGTGGGGGTTCACCGGAACTTGAAGTCTCGCGCACGCTCAGAAAATATGCTGAAACACTTCCAGGAAGAGAGCAGCTTGCGGTTGGAGCTTTCGCAGAAGCACTCGAGGCTGTTCCAACAACCCTTACGGAAAACGCGGGTCTAGACCCAATCGACGTGTTGTCTGAACTTAGATCAAGACATGAAAAAGGCGAAACATGGGCAGGAATCGAGGTTCACACTGGAAAAATCCAAGACATGACCAAGGCAGGAGTATTCGAACCTCTAGGTGTCAAAAAACAAATAATCAAGTCCGCAACCGAAGCGGCAACAATGCTTCTGAAGATCGACGACGTGATCGCGGCTGGAAAGACAAAAGCCCCGCCAATGCCCCCAGGAGGAGGCATGCCCCCAGGCGGTGGATACCCGGGTATGGGGGAGTACTAGAACACGTCTGAAGCACCAAAGATCTCTATAGGTCCGCCGAAGATCACTCGTTTCGAGAAGGCTAGAGTAGTGGGTGCTAGGGCGCTTCAGATCTCTATGGGCGCTCCGATACTTGTCGATCTGTCTGAAGGCCTTTCAAGCCCCATAGACATAGCGTTGAAAGAACTTGGAACTGGTATACTACCGATGACTATCAGAAGAACATTGCCTGACGGCGCGTATCAAGATATTCCACTAAAATGGCTGATAGAACACTAGTTCCTTTCTATGTACGCTTCTCTTACGCCTTTTTTTCTGTAAGAGAATAGCGCAGATTTTTTAGATTCGAATAAGCGTCAATTTTGTGAGATCTTGCGTCCAGTTGAGGCTAAGATGTGCTCTAAGGTTAAGTGTAACTATCGGTCTTCGTATTCGGCTAAATACGCCTTTGCCTTTTCGAGCGTCTTATTGATTCTTGACCAGTGTGCTCCTTGCCAGTATACTTGCCCGCATTTCGAGCATTTCCAAAATTCGTGGTAATGCGCAAGCGTGTTCTTCTCAATTTTCTCGGCAATCTCTTCCTCAGGCACTGAGCTTACGTTTGTGTTACATTTCGGGCATCTTGACTTGGTCATGTCGACATTCAATTTGAAACCGAACCTTCTGGCTACTATGGCAAGCTTTTCTTCTCCAGTTTTTCCCTCCACGTAAAAAGTGTCCACTCCTTTTGCCGTTGCACGCTTATAGAGTTCGAGATCTCTTGTGAGTAACGCTCTCTTCTCTTTCTTGGACATGATAATCAAATCTTCGTCGTCCAACGCGGTTGAGTATTCTATATCATGCCCAAGAATGCGAAGCCAACGCGTAAGCTTTCCAAGCATGCCATCCGCAACGAATTTCAAAAAACTATCCTCTCCGTACTATCCTACCAGTTCCTAGCTTCGCGACGATTTCCCCTTCATCCATGACCAACTCACCGTTGACGAACGTTTTGACAGGTTTTCCCTCAACTTGCCACCCGCCAAACGGAGAGTATTTTGCTTTCGAGTAAAATGTCGACGCGTCAATCTTGTATTTCTTGTACAGATCCACAACTGTCAAGTCTGCCAAATTCCCCTCTTTCAAAGATCCTCTTCCTCTTAATCCAAAAATCTCCGCTGGCTTCTTTGCCATCAACCTTACCACGTCTGTCAGAGATAGGCGGCCAAGTCTTACCGAAGTAAGCAATAGGGGCAAAGTGGTTTCCAAACCCGGAATGCCCACTTTAGCATCCCAGACGCTCTTTGTTTTTTTCTCTTCCAACGTGTGCGGTGCGTGGTCTGATGTTACGATGTCGATAAGGCCGTCTTTCAGGCCTTTCCATAATGTAGTAACGTGCTTTTTCTCCCTGACAGGTGGCATCGTCACGGCTAACGTGCCCATTTCTGTCAGATTGTCCGATGTCAGCAATAGGTTGTGAGGAGTCGTTTCACAGGTTATCGACATTGATGACTCCTTCGCGTTGCGTATCGCGTTTAACCCTTTTTCTGAGCTTACGTGACAAAAATGTGCGCATGTCTTGGAGTGTTCGGCGATTCGTATTACTCTATTAATTGCTTTTGCTTCGACATCTTCTGAGTGAGCCTTAAGGAACGCTTGCACATCATTCTGGCTGGTACGTTTCAGCCTTTCGCAGTTCTTCTCCAGCAGGACTCGATCCTCCGCATGGACAGCCACTAGCATCTTCAAGCAACTGAGACTCTTGAAAGCCTTCAGTAAGGCCTCATCATCATCGATGTCTAGGCCTCCAACTTGTTCAGCCAGAAAAAGTTTGAAGGCCATTGCGCCTTCTTCGACGATTCTTTCAATGTCTTCTGGGTCTTTCGGGAATTCTGAATAGAAACCAACGTTCACCAGAATTTTTTTTGCGGCGATATTCAGTCGATTCCGCAGAGTATCTGGGCTCATCGTCGTAGGCTTGTTATTCGGCATGTCCAAAACAGTCGTGAACCCGCCTGCAGCGGCAGCAGCGGTTCCGCTGTAAAAGTCTTCTTTGTAGGCTTTTCCTTCGTCTCTGAGGTGTACGTGGGCGTCAATTAAACCTGGTAGCACCAGAAGATTTCTCAGATCAAGTTTGCTTGTGGCTTCTGGCATGCTTGTTTCTTTGCCTATTTTGAAGATCTTGCTTTGATCTATGGCGAGGCTACAGCTCACTATTTCATTTTCTAGAAACGCGTTAACGTTGTTCAGGACGAGATCAACTATCAAGTTGCCCGCTCTCTTGGTATGGAATAACGTGAGTTTTGATGTTAAAAACTTACCCTATTGCAGTCTACTTCCAGTTGGTAAGTGACAAGAGTTAGCTCGTGACTCCAAGGAGTGTCAATGGTTGTTTGACCATTGATTTGAAACAATTCTTCTCATAAAACCTTCGCGCATAGATGTCTTCTTTCCCCGCCTTTACAACTAATGTTCTTATTCGTTCCTTCTGCTGTTCTGCCAAGACTTTACGCAAAAGAACTCGTTTTTCTGCACCACTTGGACGAAACCCAAAATCCTGCAACCGTTCATTAGTGCGAGGTAGAAATCCGCTTTCCCAGAAATCGCCTCTTCAAGCATGGTCTCTTCAGAGAAGACTTTGTTAACATACTCCTCTGGGATGCCAAATCTGGCAACGTTGTCTTGATAGATTTGGCTGTCCTTGTCCTTCAGCAACTCCATAAGCTTTCTAGAGGGCTCGAACGCCCTCTTGGCTCGCCTTGTTGATCGTGACCTTTTCCATCAACGGGTTTCCACTACCAGTTTTGGCCATGTCTATTTGATTATCTTGAAGAAGTCTCTTTCTGTTATCATCCCGACGAGCTTCGCGTTGTCCAAAACGGGAACCGCGCCTATGTCTTTGTCCTGCATTATCTTTGCTGCTTGCCCAATATCCGCTGTTGGCGAAATAGTTGAGACGTCTCTTGTGGCTATTTCAAGCGCTGGAGTGTTTAAGACTTGTATTATGGTGCCTGACTTTAGGTGCTTGAATACTTCTCCTGAGCCGAAGAACCGTATTACGTCCATCGCTGTTATTATGCCCACCACTTTGTCGTTGGCGATTATTGGGAGCCTCCTGAATCCCTGCGTCACCATCGTGCGTTCAGCTTCGAAAATTGTTGTCTTTGATAACGCTGTAACCACTTTCTGCGACATCAGCTGAGCTACGCTCATGCCGCTCAGCCTGTCTGCAAAAAGGTTCGCTATGTCTCTTTCTGTGATTATCGCTTTGACGCTGTTGTTTTCATCGACTACGGGCAGTCCGCCGAGGTTCTTCTCTGTCATCAACTGTATTGCTTCGCTTATTCTTGCAGATGTTCTGATTGAAACCACTTTCTGGGTCATAACGAGTCTTATGGGTTCATTTATGGCCTTGAAGAGGTTCCCACCGAATTTTTGGCGGACTATGTCGAATTTTCTTCCGCCGCCGAGGTAATCTATTATGTCGGTTGCGGTCACGATTCCTTCGAGAGCTTTGGTTCCTGAATCAGTTATTGGGATTCTGCGGAATCCTTCACGCGCCATCATCTGAATTGCGTTGTAGATCGGTGTAGTCTGGGGCATGGTGATGACTGTGCTTTTGGCGATGCTCAGAATCTCGCTTTCACGTTTTTTCGCGGGGTGAACTCTGAGATTGAGGTTGCCTTTTCCCCTCAGGGTTCTTCTGAATCCTTCTTTGCTCAATGCACTCCCTCTTATTTGACCAGCATTCTGACGACATCTTCACGATCGATTATACCGACTAATTTGCCCTCTTTATCTTTCACCGGAACCCTTCCAAAATCCTTTGAAATCATAACCTTCGCGACCTTAATCATTTTCACTGATGGGTCAACGGTTATTACTTGCCGCTTCATTATCGAGGAGACTTTTGACGAAGCCCGAAATCGTCCTTTTTGCGCTTCAAAGGTGGGTAAGATAACGCCGCTCTCAAGCAAGTCTTTTTGCGTTACAATGCCCACCAACTTGCCCTTTTCTACCACAGGCAATCCAGCAAAGCGTTTTTCCTGCATTAAGCGCCAAATGTTGTCAATTTCGTCTTCAGGAGAACACGTTACAACTTTCTTGGTCATAACCTCTGAAGCTTCTTTCAGAAACTTTTCTGGATTAGATTTGATCAGTGGATCTATGAAATTTCCTATGCCTATGACTCCTCTGTAGGTCTTATCTTGATTTGACGTTACGACCGGTGCATACCATGCGTCAGCGCGGAGCATTGCCTTGATCGTTAGGGCAGCGTCATCTTCAACTGTCGCCGTGTGTTTGGCAGGTGTCATTATACCCTTAACCCTCATCGGTGAGACAGAGGAAGAGATTGCCATGACATCATGGCGTGAGATTTTCCCCAGCAGTTTCTTGTTTGAATCTGTCACTGGGAGAATTCTTAACGAGAGATCTCGTATCAATGCACGAGCTTTTGTGGCAAGTTCGTCTTTATAGATAAATAGGTGCTTATCATTCATGAGTTCTTTAACAAGCAAATCTTTATTCCTCACCCTCTCACTCTTGTGCCAGCTCGACTTTGCAGTCTTCACAGAGAAACTCGCCGTTATGTTGCGTCAGTTCATCTGACCATGCCCCGCAGCGGTCACAGTATCCACCAAGTGGGGCTGTACTTTCTTCGGTCTCTTCTTGCACCTTGTTTTCGTTTTCTATGCGCGCGCGTTCTTGAATGGTTTCTATGAGTTCAGGCATTACTCCCAAGATGTCCTTGCTAGAGAGTATTCCTCTGATGTGACCCTTGTACTGTACTCCCAATCTTCTGATGTCGAGTTTGCTCATTCTTCTAGC
>Ga0172365_10003098_pt1 | contig 12392 bp, 20 predicted proteins | sample LakKivSesite48cm_FD_114535 | JGI IMG/M metagenome (GOLD analysis project Ga0172365, IMG submission 114535) | Sediment microbial communities from Lake Kivu, Rwanda - Sediment site 48cm | ecosystem: Environmental > Aquatic > Freshwater > Lake > Sediment | place: Rwanda: Western Province, Lake...
AGAAAGGCGTAACCATGCCTATCTATCTCTTTCAGTGTAATAACTGCAAACAAGAGGTAGAAAGGCTGTGTACGTTTGGGGAAATCGCCCTTTGCCCTGACTGTGGCAAGATGATGGTGAGAAAACCCACCTTTCCAGCTATGGTAAAGATTAAGGGCGAGGGCGGTTATCCCTCTCGTCGGAAACAAGTTAAAGGCACAGCTCCATACACAACAAGGGATTCTAAAGTATGGACTGGTTCAGGTAAAACTAATTGGCTCTCTGGCGATGCCAGAAAGAGACAATCGGTTAAAAATGAATTAGGTCGAAGGAGTAAATGAGGCAGTGGGTTATCCACGCTCCGAGCCTCACAAATAAACTAGGAGAAAAATAATGAGTCAACAGGTAAGAGTTTCAAGATGTATAGAATTTGTTGGCGATGCTAATGAGGAAGCAAATATCAAGGGTAATCTTTCTACTAATAAGATGTGTGTTGTGGACTGGTTTAACCAGACTGCATTAGACGCAACTAATGATTATACAGTTACAGTTGGTGGAACTAATGATTCAATAGCCTTAACGGCAGCAGGAAAACATGGCGTAACCCTTTTGTCAGGTGATACTGATAATGAAGTCTGCTTTATGGGAACTGCATTAATCTTCGATATTACCCAGAATCCTATAATAGAATGTAAGGTTAATATAAGTGATATATCGCAGAGTTCATTCTACTTTGGATTTTCGGATGCCAATACCGAATCGACGCCAGCTTCCACAATAGATTATGCCGATGAAACACTAGCTGCTGCTGCCACTGATGCTGCTGGATTTGTGAGCGATGCCGATAAGTCATCTTCGCTTTTCTATGCTGCATATATCAAGACTGGTGGTTCTGTGGCTGGTGCTTCTACTGGTGTAACGCCAACGGATACCTCTTGGCATGTCCTGCGGGTAAAACTCGATTCTTCGGGTAATTGCACATGGTATATAGATGGCAAGGCTGTTTATTACAAGGCTGCTGCCGTAACTGATGTACCACTTTGTGCTATCTTCAACGCAGGCACGAGGGATAATGGTGGGGGCGATCCTATCTATGTCAAGTATCTAAAAGCTTGGCAGGATGTATAGTAAGGTTTCAGGGGGTGAGCCTATTAAATCACCCCCAAATACACCTCAAAGTGTGTGTGTAAAAGGAGGTTTATATGATTCACGGAGAATTCAAAGATTGCTTGATAGATATTGATAGAGATTCAGAATTTACTGGCGATGATGTTGACCAGTATTCCAAATTGGTTGATTTGGGCAGACCTTATGAAAAATTGCTTATCATAGTCCCCGCATTAACAAGTTCTGCTCTTAATATCTATGTTCAGGAATTAGCATCAACCGCAACTGTACCTTCTGTACTTCACAAGAGGAAGACAAGTGATGAATCAACTGTGGCTTGGGCAACAACTGCTGGTACTGGGGACTACGCTATCGTCTGTGATTGTTTAGGTGGATTTCGTTATGTCCGAATTAGAGCAACGACTAATCAGGCTGCTGATAGAACATTCCGTGTTTGTGGCGTAAGGTCATAATGCGTAAACGAAAAGAAATAGAAAAAGACGGAACTGATAAGCGACAGCTTCAATTAGAAGTCCTATTAGATATTCGGGATATATTACAGAAATCCCATCCTAAACGCAAATATATAAAGAGGAAGGAAAATGGCTGACCAAAAGACAAATGAATTAACTGCTCAAGATATTAAAAGGAGGTAAATATGGTCGAAATCAAATCACCCGAGAAGATAAAAGAAGGTGCGAAGCTACGAGGGCATATTGTCATAGAAGTCTTCAACAACAAAGAGGAAATGAAGCTCATCGGGAGAAGTGAGTGTCATAACCTTATAGTTGACGAAGGCTTGAATAGAATACTCGATATTATGCTTCATGCCACTACCCAGATTACTGCTTGGTATTGTGTCATTTCTGAGTCGAACACGACCCCGGCAGCAGGTATGACCTATGCTACACCGACCTTCACTGAATGGCAAGCCTATGACGAAGACACCAGACCTGAGTATAAGGAGGCTGCATCCAGTAGTAAGTCAGTAACAAACTCTGCCAACAAGGCTGTGTTCACGGCTAATGCTACCAAGACGCTATATGGTGCTGGTCTAGTTGGTGGTGGTACTGCACCATCAACAAAGGGCAACACCGATGGCGGTGGGTGCCTGTTCAACTTTGGCTCGTTTGCTGCTTCTCAGCCAGTGGTGGATGACAATGTCGTGAATCTCACGGTGACCATCACAAGCTCTGATGATGGTGTTTAAAGCTAAGGGGAGCTAATGACTCCCCTTTTAGCTGGAGGGAAATTATGGCTAATTCAGGAATCAAACATATTGATGTTGGCACTGAACTAACAAAGGTAGAATTTGAAGATGAAGCCAGCCATGAACTTGTAAATGGCACGAGCTTCCCAGGCTCACCAGTAGAGAAACAGCTTTTTTATCGAACTGATGAACATAAATGGTATATTCATAATGGAACTGCTTGGGTATCACTTGACATTCCCACTCATGCTGCTTTGACAACTGGCGTTCATGGTGTAGGTTCAAACTACATAGCTCAAGCTCCAGCAGCTTCGCATTTAGTCAGGACATTCACAAAGGGCTGGACTTCTGGCAAGCGATTGAAAGGTGACGATGTTAACGCTGACCCTATTGAGTTTGACGAAATTCTCACTCTCACTTTTATTATAGATGGTGGTGGCTCAGCTATCACTACTGGTCAGAAAGGACATCTGGAGATACCTTTTGCCTGTACCATCAACCAAGTTACAATGATGGCTGACCAAACTGGCTCAATCGTAGTAGATATTTGGAAGGATACTTATGCCAACTTCCCGCCTACCGATGCGGATAGCATTACAGCGTCTGCTCCACCAACTATATCATCAGCGCAGAAGTCCCAGGATGCTACCTTAACTGGATGGACAAAACCTATAGCAGCTGGACGTATTCTGGCTTTCAATGTTGATAGCTGTACTACAATAACAAGAGTAACAATAAGCTTAAAGGTAACAAAGACGTAATGGCAGGTATAAATGGCTTGGCTTTCAGGTTGGCCTAATCGTATATCTCATAATTTAGTTGCTGGCTCTGGCGCTGGAACGAATTATCAGAAAAGGGTCAAGATTCACTCTGGCTCTGGCACGAACAGTGGTGAAGATGTCTATTTGGGTGGGAAGTGCACCAGTTTTCCTAATGATATTCGTTTTACCGATGATGATGGCACTACTGAACTTGACCATTGGTGCGAAGATTTAACTGCTGACCCTGCTGTTTTCTGGATAGAAGTTAAAGATGATTTAGACAGCAATCAGTCTATCTATATTTATTATGGCAAGAGTGGTGCTAGTTCATCTTCAAATGGGGTTAATACCTTCTTATCCTTTGAGAATTTCGAAGGATACTCCAGTGATACTGACTTGGAGAATGGGCAATGGCATAGAGTAGAACATAATGGAAGCACAGAAATAGTTACAGATGGCTCAAAAGTTTGTAAACTCACCATTCCCGCTGCCTTATATAATTATCAAGGAGAAATTTGGGAAACAGATAGCACACCATTTAGTTTACCTTTTATCCTTGAGGCAAAAGTCAAGCAGGTTGCTTCTCCACCTAAAGGCTCTCGAAAAGAAAGATATTTGACCTTTGGTGCTAGGTATTCAGAAGCTGCTGGAGGATATGACCCTTATTATGCTGATAAATCCTACTTTGCTGCTCTTGGGGGGAGTCTAGCTTGGGGGAATGGTGAAGCTTTCCCTAGTGGATTCGCTCTTTGGAAATTAGTAGCAACTACAACAGTTGCAACTCTCTTTATCAATGGTAATCAAAAAGCTACTAAATCTGGAAGCTACTCTGGTAGTGCTCATATGTATATGTGCTTGCAAAGTGGGCATACCTATACCTCAGATACTATTTATGAAATTGATGATATAAGAGTAAGGAAATATGCTTCAACTGAGCCTACTGATGGAAGTTGGGGAAGCTGGGAGAGCGCTCCGCTTGGTCGCTCGCAAGGTTATATTATGGGATAATATAAAGGATTCGACATGACAGATAGAAAGGTCTTGATTGCAGCAGGAAAGATTGCTGTTGGGGACATCGTTATCGTAGCTTACTGTGAAGAAAAATATGACCAGGCTATTGTGCAATCAAAAGTATTTAAGTCATGGTAAATAAGGAGTAAAAATGCCATTTCCTTTTACCTTTCCATTCTATTTTGACGGGGAGGTCTTAAATCTCTCCCTTACCGAAGGTCTCAAAGCAGGTGATACCCTCTCCAAACTTGTCTATATGTATCCTTCAGTTACAGAAGGATTGAAGGGGGGAGATACTCCAGGACAATTAGAGGCAATTCTTAGTCTAACTGATGGTACAAAATTGGGCGAGGCTCTTAATTTATTATTAAATGCTTATCCATCTCTCACTGAAGGCACAAAACTGGGCGATACCCTCAGCCTTCTGGCTTTAATGAACCTTTACTCCACTGAGGGGGTTAAACTTGGCGATTCTCTTATATCAGCCATAGCCTCCTATTTAGCTTTAACAGAAGGGCTGAAAGGTGGGGACTCCGCTTCGCTGGCAATGACAGCATACCCAACTCTTACAGATGGATTGAAAATTGGAGAGGCGTTTGCTGTTCTGAATACTATCGAAGTTTCAACCACTGACGGAGTAAAACTAGGAGACTTGGCTGGGGTAGTTGCCAATATCTATTTCCTCGCCTTGACTGAAGGTTTGAAAGTCGGCGATTCCTTTGTGAGAAATATCCTGGCCACAATAGGATTGACGGACGGGATTAAACTCGGCGACTCCCCTCTAGCACCAATTCTGGCGAACATATATATAACAGACGGTCTCAAACTGGGTGATACCACATTAAGACAGCTTGTTACATTGCTGAGTCTAACTGAAGGGATAAAGATAGGAGATGCCGAAAGCCTGTCTGCCTTAATGAACATCACTCTAACAGATGGAACTAAACTGGGGGATATAACTGCTTTAGACCTATTTGGACGAAGTGTTGCTTTTACAGTTAAGTTACAAGCAAGAGATTTAACAGGAAAATTATTTTCCAGAACATTGACAATAAAATTATGGAATAGGTCGTTAACAACAAAATTATGGAACAGGTCGTTAACAACAAAATTATGGAACAGGTCGTTAACAACAAAAATAAAGGATACATAAAATGGCTGATTTATTGATTAGTAAGGGAGATAAAGGATATGTCCTTACCTTCACGGTAACAAATAGTGCGGGGACGGCTATAAACTTAACTGATTATACAGTTACTCTGAAGGCATGGCGTAAAGGTATGGCTTCCACTCCTAAATTTACGGGAACTTGCTCAAAAACTGACCCGACTAATGGAATCTGTACATATACGCTTACTGCTACGGATTTTGACAAGGCAGAGGATTTATTTTTTGAACTCGAACTTACTAAAACTGGCGTAATAGAAAGCACACAGATTTATACCATTCATGTAGAAGATAGCCCTTATTAAGGAGGGATTATGAGCATAACTCAAACGAATTTCTTAACTAAGATAAGTAATCTTTTAGACGATAATCTTACTGGCACGACTACTGCCGATGGCTCTACGGATAAAACGACATTTATAGATTCTAACCTATGCAAATATGATGATGGCTTCTTTGGTGATCCTGAAAGGAATATTCAATGGTGGGCTTATGTTTCATCTCAGTTAAAATCTATCAAGAGTTTTGCTTCGGCTACCGGGGAGGTAATGGTTTATTCAGCCTTCTCAGCACAGATAGCAGCAAGCACAGCGTATGAGTTACATCGCTTTGACCGCAATAAGAAAATCAAGGCTGCTAATCAAGCATTGAATGACTGCTATCCTTATTTCTATAAACGGATAGAGGATGCCACTACGCTAGACGGCAAAGGGTCGAGTAATAATGAATATACAGTTCCTAATACTTTTACTGAATTCCCTGACCAGATTTGGCAAAAGCATACTTCAACCAGTGTCATCACTTATACACAAATTACAGATTATGATATTACGGAAATAGGGGGGACTTTCTATTTCAGGGCGAATATCACGCTTGATGATGATATAGTTCTTATTGGCAAAAAACCCTTAACTGCCTTTACGAATGATGCTTCCACTACGGAATTAACTGATACACAAGCTGAAGTCGTAGCATTACTGGCTGCATCTATTATGTGTCGTAATCTATCGGCAACTGTTAATGCTACTGATTCGGGAAGATTTGATAGCCTTGCTAATAGATATGAGCAACTTTATCTCGCTAGAAGGTTGTCAACAGCTATGCCTATATTAAGACCACTAAGCCTAGATTGGAGTTGGAATGAGTAAGGAAAATATAATCGTCAAATATGGAGATAGGGGCAAGATACGCCCTTTATCTGCTCAGCAATACAACCTTTTATCAGATATTGAAAAGAATGATTTACACAAAGCCCTCATAGAATGTGGGCAAAACCCAGATAATTATGAAAAACAACGCCAGGCATTAACTCCCAAGAAAGTTACCCTAAAGGAATTAAGGTGGCGAAATGGCTAATCAATATGATTTAGTATTTACACAAGATTCAACGAATTATTCCTTTATGTGTCGGCAAAAGGGAGAAACAAAAGATTTCAAGGTAACTGATGCTCCATTGCTACCGCAAACTCTTATTACGGAATCTGCCAATCCCTCGCATATACAGCCTGAAAGGGAAATACAGATTTCTCAGGTAGATTGGCGTAAAGGTATTCAGGATTTCCTGTTAGCAGATGAACATAAATATTATGATTCCCTGAATTGCGATGCTCGATATAAGGACATGGTGATATTAAGCCCGAAGAAGCTGACAAGTCTAACTTATACAGGAACGCCAACGGTTTGTAACACACTGGGTAATGGAGACTTTGAGTTTAATAACTTAGCTTTCTGGTCATCTACTGGGACGGGGTCATTATATACCTCATCAACAGACCCACAGGGGGGTAGTTACTGTTTACGGGCTTACTTGTCCACTGGACAAGCAATAACAATATATCAAGACTTGACTTTTGCCGATTCTTTAAAAGGTAGAACAATCACTTTCAATGCCTATCTCAAAATGGGCACTGAGACTACAGGCAAGATAGGAATATATGATGGTGTGGGTACTACTTGGTCAACTACGACAACGGCAAGTTCATGGACATTGAAAACAGTCGATAGAGTAATAGACGCTAGTGCTACTAAGTTACAAGTGCAAATCTATTTAAGTTGTAGTACGGGTAGTTACAATAGCTTTGTGGATACCTGTTCCGTGTCTGGAACATTGACGGGTGCAGCGGGAAGTTGTGTTAAACAGGTAGAATTTGGCTCTGATATTGTGGGAACATCTGGCTCATATCTAACCAAGCTATCAGGTAGTAATTTTGTCAATATTGCTGACTTTACAACACCGATTACGGATTTATGTGTCTATAAGAATAGATTATTTATCGCACTGGGCTGGAATGCCCTATACTGGTACACAAGCGACCTTTCTACTTTTACGAGATGTGGTCTTTCTGGCGCTACCGCCAAATATATGTCCAATATCGGGGAATCTCAATTTTGGATTTCCGATACGCCTAACACCTTGCGAGTTAGTGGTACTGGCATAAACGGAGAAACAGAAAATGATATATTCTCTACCCAATACACAGTCGGGAGTTCGGCTTGGGATATTACAGGACTTGTTGACCATGATTCTATAGTCTTTGTCCGCAAGGAAGATGATGTTTATTATCTTTCCGTAGGCGATGTACTTTCATTGCTCAACCTCAAATCTGAGGCTTCTACCACAAACGCTTATGGATTATATGGCTGGGGTGATTATCTTTATATTCCTTCAGGGGTAAACTCGCTCTATGAATATGATATAGCAGCGGGCGAGGCAACAGTTATTTCACCTGCCAGATATACACCAGAAGATACAAGCTATGATGGCAAAGTTCTGGCGATATGCCATGACGAAACCTATCTTTACTGTGCTATAGACTATGACACGAAAGTTAAAATCCTAGCGGGCAGATGGGAAAATGTGGAAGGCGATACTAACTGGTATTGGCATCCGATTTACGACAAAACTTCTAATAACATAACCTCTATGCTTATCTCTAATTTGAGTGGAAGTAAAAGGCTATATGCTGGCACAGATACTTATTCAGACGGGATTTATCCCTTTATTGTACCAACAAGTTATTGTGCAATATATCTTGAAAGTGGCTATCAGGCTGAAGCGAGTGGTGATTTTATCACTCCCTGGTTTACATCTAACTTCCCAACCGATGATAAGCTCTGGAAGTCTATTAAGATAACAAGCATTTGTATTACGGATAAAACAAGTATTACGCCATATTATCAAATTAAAGGCGGTAATTGGACTGCCATGACAGCGTGTAGCACCTCTACTTTACCTGAAACTGGTTATCCTGCGGAAAAGTCAGATGAACGCACAATCAATCAAACCTCAGAGCGCATACGCTTTAAGTTTGTCTTAGCCACATCGGATGCTAATTATACGCCGATACTCTATGGTTCTGGTGGCGGTTTTGTAACCTTTGCTGTTTTAGAGGCTGATAGGAAACGCCAAATTGAGGCAACTATCCTTGTGGCTCCTAAACTTAGGCTAAGAGATAACACAGTAGTAGAAAAAACAATGTCCACAGATTTGAGTAATCTCAGGACACTCTATAAATCCAATGCCAAGATGACACTGACAGCACCCGATGAGACACAATATAGTGTTATCTTAGCCAGGGAAGGTTATGAGGAACAGCTTGCCTATAATCCCACAATCAGGGAAGAAAACTGGTGGGTATCGGTCAAGCTTTTGGAGATATAATGAAAGCACATGATGTTGAGTTTCTTGTAAATAGTGGCGATAATAAGGGAAAGAAATATAAATATACCCTCGCCAAGAAAGACGGCGAGAAGCAGTGGTCTGTTACTCCATTATTTCAACCCCCTCCTTCAATCTTCAAGGAAAAGATAGAGATGGTCTTGGTATGTCAAGATGAAAATATACCCTATAGCGGCGCTGTTGAAAATAAGATAGTCAATAAAATCCTAGAACAATTAAGGAATATCGCTCTCGAAACAACGCCAGCGACATTAAATGGACTGGATAAACAGGAACGATTAGTCCAGATTGACCAAGATGGTTATTCAGTGGTTTCTATAAGCACTGAGCAAAATCGAGAACCGGAATATTTTGTAAAACTTACCTGCTGGGGATTATATGGTACGACATAAGGAGGAGATATGGATTTTATTCAATATGTTGGAAGCATAGGGGGGATAGCGGGTGTATTGGCGGTTCTTATGTTCTGGCAATATCGGCATTTGGTTAATCAGATGCGTATAGATAGAAAGTTTATGGAAGATAGATTGACGCAGGTACTTAAGGAATATAATGAAGCCTTTAAGGATAACACAAAGATTCTGAGTGAACTCTACACTTATCTCAAGGCTCGCAATGGCATGGCTAAAAGATGAATGAAGATAAACCTCCGACTTGGAACTGGCTTATCTAGTAGATGCGTGGTTCTTTGTCAAAATATTCAAGGAGAAATAAATGCCCGACAATCCCGAACTAATTGACAAATATGATGGACAACTTCGACAAATCTTGTTAAACATGCGGCATGACGGAATCAGGATAGAGGTTATCCATTTTGTTTTTAACCAAATTGCGAAAGATATAGAACAAGCGGTCATTGCCCAAGGGGAATTGGATTAAACTGACGACGGGAAGCCCTAGAAAGCCCCTGGGACGCAAAATTTCGGGGGTATAATGAGTAGGTCATACATTTATGTCCCAAAACAAAAAATACCCCTATTTTTAATTAACAACCTCTGACGAAAATCAGGGGTGATTTTTTTATTTCATGTTATTCGCTTAAATTCCTACATTCAAATAAAAACCTTTGTTCTAATTTTCCCCTCTGAAGCTAGGGAGACTTGACAAGATTCTAAGGGTGTGCTAAAGTGTGGTAAAAGATGGCAAACAAAGCGAAAAGAGAAAGGAATGAAAGAATAGTGGAGCTAGCCAATAAAGGTTGGCGATATGTGGCTATTGCTAATATGTTTAAGATGAAAGTATCTGCTGTATCAATGGTAATTTGGAGAGCAAGGCATGAGGAAAATAGCACTAACAGCAATAAAAGTTAAGGCAAATTCCAACTATACTTGCATAGAATGTGGGGGAACTGAACTTCTACAAGCTCATCACCAAATTCCTGGCGATGATACTAGCATGATTTGCCTTTGTGCCGAGTGCCATAGTAAAAGACACCTTAATCTTCCAAAGCTCTTATTTTTTAATAAATCTCATCAGCCATTCTGGTATAATAAATCCGCATCATCGCTTGCCAAGAAGTGGGGAGTATGTTCCCGAACAGTTATCAGAGTAGCTAGAAAATGGGAAATTAAGGGTGGGGAATTGACTCCTTGGGATGAGGAACTTATACATTGTAATATTCCCACTTTAAGGTTCAAGAGGGAACAAGAGAAGAGAGCAACTATACGACAAGAAAAGGCGAGGGAAAGAGAAAAACAAAGAATAAAGATAGAAACTCGGCATGAGTTATCAAAAATAAAATTATCTCAATACCATAAGAAGCATCCCAATGTATCAATAAGGGGTTTAACTAGGATATTTAGTAGTTTATCCCACAGGGAAATTATGAATATTATTATAGACCATAAGGAAAAATGCCAAAACAATGTGTGAAGTTAATCCTGAGGCACAACCGAAGGGATGCTGCTCGAACACCGAAAAATAGGAAGGAGGGAAAATGAACATTAATAACCTTATCACGGAGGAGTACAGGCAGCAAGGGCTTAATCTCAAAGAAGACAGCGACCATATCATTGAACTTCGAGAAGATAAGCAAGTCCTGGCAAGATTCTCTCAGACTGGTATAAATATTGAAAATCTATTGAAAGTCTGCAGGGAAACTATAAGGGAAAGGAGAAATTAGAATGACATCAGGAGAGATTCAACAAAATCCCAATGAAGCCTTAGTAGGGAAAGAGTGTAAATTCTGGATGGTTTGGATTGAATATAAAAGAGGGCCCACAAAGAAGCATTCTACCCTAGATGAAGCTAGGCAGGAAGCTGAACGATTACTTCGATTACCTGAGAATAAATGGCTCATAGCCTATATTTTGGAATGTGTAAGCTTCGGAGCAATGGCAAGTCCACCCATAATCTGGCGAACAGTAGTAGAAAGGAGCTGATGATGGACACTTATGATTGTTTAGCTTGCGGAGCACACTTTAGCGAAGACCAACAAACGAGACATGAATATAAGCACGGAATTTGCCCATGCTGCGGATGTGACGACATCAAGCCAGTGTATGACCAGGATATTCAAATAGAGCTGGCAGACTTGAGAGCGATGAGAGAGGCTAGTTCAATAAAGGGATAAGGCAATGGCAGAACAAACAACGAAACGAAGTAAGGCACATACTATTTATACCCTAAAGGATGGGACAACTATTCCCGGTGTAACCACAATCTTGAGCATTCTGAATAAGCCAGCCTTAGTTTCTTGGGCCAATAAGCTCGGCCTTCAAGGAATTGACTCCACCAAGTATGTTGACGAAAAGGCAGCCATAGGAACACTGGCTCACGAAATGATTGCCGATTATCTCAGGGGCAAGGAAACTGATACCAGTGAATATTCAAAGGTTCAGATAGACCAAGCAGAGAACGCCGTGTTGGCTTTCTTTGAATGGGAGAAGACACATCATATCGAGCCAATAATGGTAGAAAAATCCCTGGTGAGTGAGCAATATCAATTTGGCGGGACTATTGATTGTTTAGGAAAGATAAATGGGAATCGGCATCTGCTGGACTTCAAGACATCTAGAGGAATCTTCCCAGAAATGCTGGTGCAACTGGCTGCTTATCGGCAACTTTTAATCGAGGCTGAATATCCCGTTGACAAAGTTACTATCTTGCGGATTGGGCGAAGCCCGGATGAAGGATTTGAAGAACGACTTGTCAACGAACTTGATAAACGCTGGCTCATCTTCCAGCATTGTTTAGAGATTTATAGGCTGCAAAAGGAGGTTCGATAATGGCAGAACGCAAAATTTTAATAGTAACAGAGGTCAAGCCGATTCAGCGGGTGGGTGATAAGCAAATCCCTAAATTATCGTTTAAAGCCAAAGACGGCGATAGGGAATTTCAATATTTCACCTTCAGGACAAGCCTCTTTGAAGCGATTAAAAAGGGGCAAACAATCAATGCCGATATTGAAACCTCAACTAGAGAATGGGATGGACAAGAATACATAGACCGTCGAGTTGTCCAGATTTATGTTAATGGA
>Ga0172365_10003099_pt1 | contig 12390 bp, 14 predicted proteins | sample LakKivSesite48cm_FD_114535 | JGI IMG/M metagenome (GOLD analysis project Ga0172365, IMG submission 114535) | Sediment microbial communities from Lake Kivu, Rwanda - Sediment site 48cm | ecosystem: Environmental > Aquatic > Freshwater > Lake > Sediment | place: Rwanda: Western Province, Lake...
CAGCGCGGTGTCCAACCCCAGCCACCGATATACTCGAACGTTGAGTATCCAGAACAGCATGGCCAGCAGGAAGCTGGGCGTAGAGATGCCCAGGACGGAGACTACCAACACCAGTGGTGCTGCTCGCACCCGCCGGAGTAGCGCTGCTCCGATCCCTAGCGATACCCCCAAGACTGCAGCGATGCTGAGGGCAAGCAAGAGCAGGCCGGCGCTGCGGCCGAACAGTGTAAGGACCAGGCTTGAGGCCGGCACGTCCGCCCTGTGCCAGTAGTAGGTCGCCGGGTGCTTGACCAGATAGTTCACCATGCGGAACAGGGTTTCGATGGCCGCCTTCAGCGGTTCGGCTGGCAGTCCCTTCTGCCCTCGCTCGGCCATCAGCAGGCCGAACAGCGTGAGGTAGGCAATGGCCAACAGGATCGCTGCACTGGTACCCAAACGGCGCAGAAACACGCGGAGACCGGGGTTGAAGACGGAGGGCCTGTTCATTGTGGATTTCCACAATAGCGAGTTGGATTTCGTCATAGCTGAGCCGTGATAAACTGGCTCAATGTTTCCTTAAAGACCTCCACCGCGAACCGTTCCGCGTTGGCGCGGCAGGCGCGGGGATGCACTACGTTGGGGTCGAAAGCACGCACGGCAGCCGCCAGCGCTTCAGGAGCAGGTTCGTGGAAGAAGACGCCGGTCTCCCCCTCGACTACCGTGTCGAGTGCGCCGCCTGTCCCATAGGCGATGACCGGCCGGCCGGCGGCCTGGGCCTGGAGCGGCGCGATGCCAAAGTCCTCGATTCCCGGCAGGATATAGGCCCGGCAGCGGGCGAACAGGCTGGGCAAGTCCTGATCGGACACGCGGCCCAGGAAGGTAACGTTGGGACGGGCCAGAGCCTCCAACCGTTGCCGGTCCTGCCCGTCGCCGGCAATGACCAGCGGCAGCCCCAGTCCGTTGAAGGCGCGCACGGCCAGGTCTATGCGGCGGTAGGGGACGAGGCGAGAGACGATGAGGTAGTAGTCGTCGTGGGTAGGAGCAGGTTGGAAGCGCGTTGTGTCTACCGGCGGGTGGATGATGACCGAGTCACGGTCGTAGTAGCGGCGGATGCGGGCCTGGACTGCGCGGGAGATAGCGACAAAGTGGTCCACCCGCTGAGCGGCCTGATAGTCCCAGCGGCGCAGCAGCCCGATGATAGGGCGCAGCGCGGTTTTGAGCGCGGGGGGCAGCGCATCGCGGGCAGCGTATCCCTCAAAGTCCCACACGTAGCGGGTGGGGGCCAGGCAGTAGCAGACGTGGACTGCTCCGCCGGTCTGCACCCCATGGCAGAAGCCAGACTTGTTGCTCAGGACGACGTCGTAGCCGGAGAGGCCGAGCCGGGCAAAGGCCAGCGGATAGAGAGGCAAGTAGGGTTGGTGATGACGGTAGATGCCCGGCAGCCGGTCCATCCAGGTGGTGCGGACGTCCCAGGTGCGGTAGGCCGGGGGCATCCCTTCTCGCCAGTACATCGAGGTATAGATGGGCGCACCGGGGAACATCTCGACGAGCGTCTCGAGGACGTCCTCCGCGCCACCGATCTGGTTTAGCCAGTCGTGAACTAGAGCAATTCTCAATGGGCCATCCTCACTCGTTCGAGGACTTGCAGGTTATTCGCCGAGTTCGCGAAGCGGCCGCCAGCTCATACGGTGGATGGGCGAAGGCCCCAGGCGGGCCAGCGCCTCTCTATGCTGGCGCGTACCGTATCCCTTGTGCCGGGCGAGCTCGTAGCCGGGAAAGTCCTGCTCCAGCGAGGCCATCAGCCGGTCACGGGTCACTTTGGCGACGATGCTGGCGGCGGCGACGCTCAGGCAGCGGACATCGGCCTTCGGGAACGCTCGCTGGGGCAACCCCAGGTCCGGCAGGCGCACGTAGTCTATCAGGAGCGCGTCCACCTGCCCGTTCAACCCGGCCACGGCGCGACACATCGCCCGCTGTGTGGCGACGGCGATGCCCAGTTCGTCCACTTCGGCGGGGCCGGCCCAGCCCACGCCCACCGCTTCTGCTACTGCCTGGATGGCTGGCAGAAGCGCCTCCCGCTGAAGTGGACGCAGTTGTTTGGAGTCGCGCACGCCAGCTAACGAGTCCAACAGGTCAGTGCGGTCGAGCGGAAGCACGACCGCCGCCGCGTAGACCGGCCCGGCCCACGCGCCGCGCCCGGCCTCGTCCAGGCCGGCCACGCGCGTGTACCCGGCGGTGCGCAACGCCAGTTCTTCGTAGAGGTCAGGTACTATGCGGGTTACAGGGCACATCTCAGACGGTGATACTTCAATCGGCAGGTTCGTCAGCCGGGCGATCAGCTACCTGGAGTGTGGGAACGACGTCGCTGACGATGGGATAAACAGGTTCTTGCGCTCGCCCTGCAACGTAGCGCTCGTAGATAGCAGTGATGATCTCCGACAGCGTCGCATCGGTCAGACCCAGGTCGGGCACGTCGTACTGGCCAGGGACAGGGTGCTCGGCCAGCAATTCCATCAGCCGTTCATAGTCCCGCGCCAGGTCGCCCCCGTCGTTGCTAAAGCCCTTGATCTCGCCGGTGCGCAGGCCACGGATGAGGTGGAAGCGATATTCGTACACGTCGTCCTGCCAGACCGCCGTCGGCTCCCGGGGCCGGTCGTCGAACATCAGGCAGAAATAGTTATCGAACGAATCGAACCGGAAGTGCAATGTCCTTCCCATTATCTCTCCCATCGTGGGTGAAGTGTGGCTACGTACCACTGTTCACCCGCTGGCCGTTGCACAATGACACGGATACGGTATTTTCTACCTGCTGGGGCGACGTAGACCCGTCGACTCAGGTAGACTACCCGATCAAGCCCTTCCTCTGCTATTAGTCCTCGTTTAAGGATGGGAGGAATGGCAGCAAGGTGCTTTATGGCCCATTCCTCTGCACGCTCAATGCGTCGCAGCAGGATGTGATCTACTTCGTGCTCGATGTAGTGATACACCTGTCGCCCGCCCTGGTCCACCACGCTGTAGGCGACGGTCATCTCCTGGCCGCGCACCCGATGCATTGCCCCGGCCTCGCGGGTATCGGCGTCGGATGGTGGGGGAGGCAGCTCGTACCCTTCGTTGGCCAGGTACCTGGCGATGCGTACCCGCCGCTCGCGGACGTCTCGGGGAGCGGTGAGCCAGGCGACGATGTCGGGCGTCATGGTTGGGCGTCCTCACTCTGTATGATACCCGCTTCAGGGGCTTTCGTCAACTCCCGCCAGGACACGTTCGAGGTACGCCCGGTCAACGGTTCGACTGCGTTGTACTACTCGCCGCTTGTGGAGCATCCTCGGAATGCCTGCGATGCCGGCCAGCATGCCTCGCAGCCGCGCCCGCGCCGCATCTCCCCGCCAGGCCCGCAATGCTTCCCAGGCCAGGCGCAGTTGTGCCCACAGGACGGCCTGCCAGTGGATGCGCCACAGATCGCCGGGGTAATCCTTGGCCAGGAGATAGATAAAGTTGCGTCCATCGTAGAAGCTGGCCGTGGTTCCCCCACCGGTGGCGCTCAGTTTGTGGTAGACGACGGCGCGGGGTGCGTAGAGACACCGCCAGCCGGCCAACTGCGCCCGCCAGGCCAGGTCCACGTCTTCACAGGAGTAGAAGAAATCTTCGTCCAGCAGGCCGATCTGGTCCAGCATCTCCCGCCGGTAGGCGGCGCTGCCCCCGCAGGCGCCGAAGACATATTCCTCGCGATCGTACTGGCCGTCGTCTTTCTGCCACACTCCCCGGTTGCCGGGCAGGCCATTCACGCGGTAGAAATCCCCTGCCGTGTGGAACGTATCGCGCCGGTCGAAGAGGAGCATCCTGGAGGCGACGGTCCCCGCCTGCGGGTGGCGCTGGAAGGCCGCCACGACCTCCGCCAGCCAATGAGGGTCAGCCTCGGTGTCGTTGTTCAGCAGGCATAGAAATTCGCCGCGCGCTTCCCGCATCCCGGCGTTGCACGCGCCCGCAAAGCCGCGGTTCTCTCCCAATGCCAACACGCGCACCTCGGGATAGTCACGCGCCAGCAGTTCCAGCGATTCATCGGTAGACCCGTTGTCAGCGACGATCACCTCAACCTGCGGATACCTCTGGCGGCGCAGGCTCTCCAGGCAGGTCGGGAGGTGGTGCGCGCCGTTCCAGTTCGGGATAATAACGCTGACCAGGTCGGAGATTGGAGATTGGAGATTCGCCATTCGCCATTCGCCATTCGCCGATTTGCCGATTTGCCGATTTGCGATTTGTGCCTGCATCATCGGGCCTTGAGAAACTCCTCCAGCGCTTCCTGCCACGGGCGGAGGGTGATCCCTAACGCGGCGGCGGCGGTGTTGGCCAGCGGAGCGAAACGCGGAGGGGTGGAGGCGCGCTGGAAATCGGCCAGGGTGATAGGCTCGATGGGGACGTGTTCTCGTGCGCTGAGGCGCAGGATCTGGCGGGCGAAGTCGTAGCGCGAGCAGTGTCCGGCGTTGGTCAGGTGATAGACCCCGTAGGCCCCGGTCTGGATCAGGGCAGCCATAGCCTGAGCCAGGTCTGGCGCGTAGGTGGGATTGCCTACCTCGTCGGTCACCACTCGCAGCGCGCCTCGCTCGTCGGCCAACTGGACGATGCGGTGAGGGAAGTTGCGCCCACCGGCGGCGTAGAGCCAGGCGGTGCGGACGACGTAGAAGCGGGTGAGGAGATGACACGCGAACCATTCGGCGGCTGCCTTCGAGCGGGCGTAGGCGTTGGTGGGGTGGGGTGGGTCCCATTCCCGGTAGGGCTCTGTGGCCGTGCCGTCGAAGACTTCGTTGGTGCTGACGCAGGCCAGCGCCGCGCCACACGCCGCACACGCCAGGGCGACGTTTTGCGCGCCCAAGGCGTTGATGCGGTAGGCGCGCTCCGGGTCGCGAGCGCAACCGTCCACGTCGGTCCAGGCCGCGGCGTGGATCACCACGTCGGGGGCGAAACTGGCGATGGCCGCGCCGATGGCCTCTCGTTCGGTGACGTCCAATTCCGGCAGGTCACAGCCTGCCAGTGTGTGTTCGGCCAGCGCTGTATAAAGGGCGCGGCCCAGTTGGCCTTTACAGCCGGTGATGAAGATGCGCATGAAACCACCTCTGCTGTGGCCGGTCTCCAGACCGTGCCACCTGCGGGCTCGGTCAGAGATCGGCCCGAGTGTGAGAAGGGCTGCCCTGGGCAATCCCGGCAAACAAATCTCGCTCAATCCGTTCGCCCCGCTGGAACAGTGGCGTCGCCCGATAGAAGGTTTCTGTGGACTGCCAGCGGCGCACCAGCCAGCGCGGCAGCCGGCCCCAGAATGAGCCTGGCCCTGATTGCTGGCTGGAGTGGCACGCGGCTGCCCGTTGCTTGGCCTCGTACGTGGCGCTGATACTGATGCGCGTGGTGACGGGCAACGTGTGTGCGAATGCGGCGCGCAGGTTGATGTCCCGGTTCTTGCCCACCGCCTCTGGATTCACGCCGAAGAGCGGCATCAGCCGCACGATCCAGCGCCAGGCCGCCTGTCCGAACGTGGTAAAGTACAGTTTCTGCGGACGTGTGCCCTCTGGCATCTTCTCAAAGGCGGCAACGGTGGCGCGATGCATGGCGATGTGGTCGGGGTGACCGTAACCGCCGAAGGGATCGAAGGTGAGCACTACCTGGGGACGCAGGAGGCACATCAAACCGGCTACCTGTTCGGCCACCACGTGCGGATTGGCCTGCACGAGCGCGCGGGGATGGCGGTTGGCCGGAGAGCCGGGCATGCCTGAATCACGATAGCCTAGCAGGTGCACCTCCGTCAGCCCCAGGATGCCGGCCGCACAGCGCAGTTCCTGCTCGCGCCGGCAGGCCAGGTCTTCGCACTTGCCCAGGTCGGAGACGTCGCTCTCGCCCGCTTCCCCGCGCGTGGCGCACAGCAGGTGCACAGCCACGCCGGCGGCGGCGTACCTGGCCAGTGTGCCGCCGGGGCCGAACGTCTCGTCGTCAGGGTGGGCGAAGATGGCAAGCAGTGTTTGGGACATGGCTCTACCGTGTTTCGTGTTCCGTCACGTGACACGTAACACGTAACACGCAACACGTGACACGTTTCACGTTTCACTCCAACCGCTGCTCGCACTGTTCGCGATGGCCACAGGCCTGGCAGCGCGAGGGCTCGCCGTGGTTGCGCGCGGCGTAGCCGTCGGCCAGGCCGGTGCGCATGCTATCCAATGTCTCGAGCGCCATGTCTTCTAACTCGGGCGTATAGTCCACCTCGAAGGCGCGATCGGCGTATTTGACGATGCCGTAGGGCGGCCGCCGCCCGTAGCATTCCTCGACCAGCAGGCAATAGGCCGCCAGTTGGAGGACGTGCGAGGGGTAAGGTTGGGCCGGGGCGTGGCCCGACTTGACCTCGACGGGGACGACGTCGGCTCCGTCGGCCACCAGGTAGTCGGGCTTGCCCGTCAGGAGAAATTCGTGCGAAAAAAGCGGGCGTTCCAGGCGGCCCCAGCCCCCGGTATCGGTGTAGATCACGCGGCCCTGGGGCAGGCCGCTGCGTGCCCGTCCGCGCCGCGCCAGCCACAATAGCAGCACACCCAACGCCAGCAGGACGAAAAACCACACACCCATCGCCGACCATCCACCAGCCAACCAATTACCCAATCAACCGGCTAACCAACCATACCGCCCCCACCACCGCCGCCAGCAGCAGCACGAGGTAGGCCAGGCGGCGCAGCCCAAGTGAGACTCTCACTCCCTGCCCGTGACGCAGGTGGGCCACTTCACCGGCCGCCATCTCCGGCTCGTGGGCCGAGGGCAAGCCCTCGACACTCCCCAGCCACCAGGCGTGGGCGCAATAGGCGTAGCGCCCGATCTCGCTGGCGCGGATCACGCGCTCGCGCTGTTCACCCACTCCCGATGCGTTCCTCAAAGTCCTCCAGGGCACGGACCAGCCGGTCCTGGCGCAGGCTGTTGGTCAGGTCGCCGCGCGTGCGCTCCAGTACGCCGCGCAGTTGGTCCACACGATGGCGCAAACCGCCGGTGATAGCGTCGGGGAAGTCGAACGTGACCAGCACGTCATAGATCTCGTCCATGGCGGTCAGCAATTGTTCAGCCTCGACCGTGTTGCCGCGCCGCAGCTCGTCCAGGCAGCGGCGGCGCATCTCGCTGGCCGCTTCGCACAGCCCGTTCAGGTAGGTCGAATAGGCCACGCCTAGCGGTTCCGGCTCCGGGACAGGCGCGCCGGAGGCCAGCGCCAGCGTGATGTGGGCTTCGACCAGTTCCTTCAGCGCGTCCTGGGTGTAACCGGCGAACAGCAGGTCGGGATAGGGGGCGAGTGTCTCTTTGATACCGTAGGCGACGGCCTCAGCCTGGGTCAGCAGCTCGCGGGCTGCGCCCCACTCGTCGCGGTGGCTGGCGCGGATGGCGGTGGCGCACAGGCGGGTCAGCTCGCGGGAGCTGCGCAGCGCCTGGTCGCGGGCGTCGTTGCGGGCCTCCAGGTCGGCCTGGATGCGTTTGGCGATGGTCTCCAGGTGGTTCACGTTATGCTCCAAAGGAAGGCTCACGCTGTCGGTGGTTGGGGTGGCCGGGGTGGGCCGAAGAACTGCTGCGCCAGCTCGTCGCCTTCGGCGGGCACGCGGATCTCGCCAAACTGTGCTTCGTATTTCTCCAGGTTCTCGTTCAGCGCCCGCAGCAGGAGCTTGGCGTGCATCGGCGTGGTGACGATGCGGGCGTGAACCTTGGCCCTGGGCGTGTTGGGCAGCACGGTGGCGAAGTCAAGGATGATCTCGGAAGCCGAGTGGGTGATCAGCGCAAAGTTGGCGTAGATGGCTTCCAGGTCGGGCGGAACTTCGATGTTGACCTGCATCGGGCGACGGTGGGGAGCACTCATGGCGGGTACCTCCGGGTTCTTCTTGCAAAGTGAATCAAGGTTGACCGCCGCTCCGAGAGCGGCGGGCGGATGTCTGCCGCTGGCCTGGCAAGGCTTGCGGGGCTGCCTGGGCTGCTTGCAGTAGCGCGGGGACAGTTTTGCAGGAGGCTGCCCTAGAAGGGGATTTCTTCGCCCTCCTCGGCAGGCGGCTCCTCGGCTGCACCCGGCGCCTCGGCCGGGGGCGCTTCACCCCGCCCGCCCAGGAAGCGGACGTTGAAGGCCGTCACCTCGTATGAGGCCCCGACTGTGCCGTCATTGCGGGTAAAGGTGCGTGGATTGCCCTTCTCATCGGGTCGCATCTGTCCCTCGATCAACACAAGACGCCCCTTGGCGAGATACTGGTTTGCAGTCTCAGCTTGCTTTCCCCACACTGTGACACGCCACCAGATCGTCTCGTCGTGCTGTTGGCCGTCGGGGCTGGTCCATTTACGGCTAGTTGCGACGGAGAAATTGGTGACGGGCTGCCCCGCTGGGGTATAACGCATCTCAGGATCGCGACCGAGATACCCTACGATAATGATCTTGTGATACATGATTACCTCCTCTCGAGTGATGATTGGCCGAACATACGGGTATATTACCCCGAAAGCCACGCAAAGTCAAACGGCAAACCCCTGCCAACTGACAGGGGCTCGCGTGTGCACAGGAGGGGGCTAGACCCAGCCCCTCAGCTTGCAGGCCTCCGCCACGCGGCTCACGGCCACGACGTAGGCGCCCATGCGGTTGTTGATGCCGTGTTTCTGCGCCGTTTCGTGCACGGCGTGGAAGGCGGCGGTCATCTTCTTGTCCAGGCGCTCGTGGACGGTCTGCTCGTCCCAATAGTATCCGTAGGCGTTCTGGACCTGTTCGAAGTAAGAGACGGTGACCCCACCGGAGTTGCACAGAAAGTCGGGGATCACGTAGACGCCGCGCCCCTGGAGCACCTGGTCGGCGTCTGGGGTGGTGGGGCCGTTGGCGGCCTCCGCCAGGATCTTGACCCTGGGACTGATGCGCTTGACCGTCTCCCGGGTGATGACGCCCTCGATGGCGGCCGGGATCAGGACGTCCGCTTCCTGGTCCAGCCAGGCGTCGCCATCTTTCAATTCGTACCCGGCCTTGACCGCGGCGTCTTTGTCAATCGTCCCGTAGGGGTCGGCGATCGTGCGGAGAAAGTGCGGGTCCACGCCTCCCTGCTTCGTGTAGGTGTACGAGGTGCGGTCCTTGGGGTCCCAGCAAGAGATGCACAGGACCTTGCCGCCCAGCATGTCCACGTAATTGAGCGCGGCGGACTGTCCCACGTTGCCGAAACCCTGGATCGAAGCGCTCGTCGTCTTGGCGTCAATTCCTAGCCGCTTGAAGGCCTCGCGGATCGTGACGACGACGCCGACGCCCGTCGCGGGGCCTCGGCCGACGGACCCGCCCAGGGCCAGTGGCTTGCCGGTGATCACGCCGGGGGCGCGATGCCCGACGAGCAGCTCGTACTCGTCCAACATCCAGGACATGACCTGGGGGTTGGTGGCGACGTCCGGTGCGGGGACGTCCATATCCGGGCCCAGGATGCGGCCCACCTGGCGGATGTAGGCGCGGCTCAACCGCTCCTTTTCCCACTCCGACATCTCGTTGGGGTTGCAGACGATGCCACCCTTGCCACCGCCCAGCGGCAGGTCGGCCACGGCGGTCTTCCACGTCATCCAGGCGGCTAGGGCGCGGACTGTGTCGAGCGTTTCGCTGGGATGGTAGCGAATGCCGCCCTTCATCGGCCCACGGGCCCCGTTGTACTGGACGCGGAAAGCGTGAAAAATCTTGACACTGCCGTCGTCCATGTGCACCGGGAGCGTGACGTGCAGCTCGTGCATTGGCCAGCGCAGCAATTCGTGCGTCGCTGGGTCCAGCCCCATGATCTCGGCGGCCTGGTCCAACTGCTTCTGCGCGATGGCAAAGGGGTTCAGTTCTTCCGACATGCTTTATGCCTCCGTAATGCGTGATATGTAATGCGTAATGCGTGATGCGTATGCATAAATCAGTCTATCCTCTGCCTCCTTGCGGGTTCTGCTGAAGAGTATAGCCGCATTGTGCCAGGTGCGCCAGTGACACGCACCACGTTTTTGCCGTTACAATCTTCGGGCTTCCAGTTGGGCTTGCAGCAACGCCTGGACTGCCTGTGGGTTCGCTTTGCCCCGCGTGGCTTTCATCACCTGCCCCATCAGCCAGCCCAGGAGTTGCACCTTGCCGTCCAGGTATTGGCTTACCTGTGTGGGGTTGTCGGCCAGCACCTGGGCGACGATTTGCTCCAGTGCTGCCGCGTCGGAAATCTGCGCCAGCCCACGCGCTTCGACGACCTGGCGGGCGCTGCGGCCGCTGGTGAACATTTCCCCCAGCACTTCTTTGCCCGTGTTGAGGTTGATGGCGCCGTCCTTGACCAGGCCGATCAGTTCCGCCAGCGCCTGGGGCGAGACCGCCACTGCCTCGACTTCCTTGCCGGTTTCCTTCATCAGCCGGAACAACTCGCCCGTGACCCAGTTGGCAACCGTCTTGGGAGCGGCGGTGTGGGCGGCGGCGGCGACGGCAGCTTCGTAATAGTCGGCTATACCTTTGTCGGCGACGAGCACGCCGGCGTCATAGTCGCTCAGCCCATAGTCGGCGATGAAGCGCGCGCGCCGGGCGTCGGGGAGTTCCGGCAGTTGCGCGCGCAACTCTTCCACCCATTCACGGCTGATCTCCAGGAGCGGCAGGTCAGGCTCGGGAAAGTAGCGGTAATCGTCGGCGTACTCCTTGCTGCGCTGGGGCACGGTGACGCCGCGCGCCTCGTCCCAGCCCATCGTCTGCTGGGTGATTGTACCGCCGGCCTCCAGCGTCGCGCTCTGGCGCTCGATCTCGTAGGCTACCGAGCGGGCCAGGGCGCGGAAGGAGTTGAGGTTCTTGATCTCGTGGCGTGGGTTCAGTACGTCGGAGCCAGGCGGGCGCACGCTGACGTTGGCCTCGAAGCGCATCACGCCTTTTTCCAGATCGCCCGAGTTGACGCCCAGGTAGACGAGGATGGCGTGTACTTGAGTCACGTAAGCCCGCATCTCCTCGACCGAGCGCATGTCAGGCTCACTGACGATCTCTATGAGCGGCACGCCGGCGCGGTTGAGGTCCACCAGGCTGGAATCGCCTTCGTGAATCAATTTGCCAGCATCTTCCTCCAGGTGGGCGCGATTGATGCGAATGCGCCGTGTGCCGGCCTCGGTCTCGATTTCCAGGTAACCGTTCACGGTCAGTGGTGGGAAGACGGGGGTGTATTGGGAGATCTGGTAGCCCTTGGGCAGGTCGGGGTAGAAGTAGGACTTGCGGGCAAAGCGCGTGAAGGGGGGCACGCTGCAATGGAGCGCCAGGCCGGTCATGATGGCGAACTCGACCGCGCGCCGGTTGATGACCGGAAGCACGCCGGGCATGCCGGTGCAGACGGGGCAGACGTAGGTATTGGGTTCCAGGTTGCCGGTGTCCTCGACCACGGGGCAGGCGCAGAACATCTTGGAGCGGGTGTGGATCTGGGCGTGGACTTCCAGGCCGATGATGGGTTCGTAATTCATCACAGCGTCATCCGCTCTACTTCTTTTCCTTCCCTCAGGTAGATGCGCACCACTCGCGGCAACAGGCTGGTAGTCACCTCATAGTTGATCGTCTCAGCCCAGCGAGCGACCTCCTCGGCCGGGATGTGCTCCTGGCCCTGCCTCCCGATGAGCACCACCTCGTCGTGTAACCTGGCGGCAGGGACATGGCTGACGTCTACGACGAACTGGTCCATACACACGCGCCCGACGATGGGCGCCCGCCGTCCGTGGATCAAGACCGCGCCCCGGTTGGAGAGGATACGGTGGTAGCCGTCACCATAACCGACAGGGACGAGAGCCACGCGCGTCGGCTTGTCCGTGATGTGCGTCCGGCCATAACTGACGCTGGCGCCGGCAGGCAGCGTGCGCACGCGGGCCAAGCGGCTCTTGAGCGCCAGTGCCGGGTGTAGGGGAATGGCTGGCTCCACCTCGTCCGAAGGACGTAATCCATACAGCGCGATGCCGCAACGCACCATGTCCAGCGCCATTTCTGGCAGGTCGAGCGTGGTAGCGCTGTTGGACACGTGCTTGAGGGGAAAGGCGAAGCCTGCCTCCTCCAGTCGCTTGACCACGTCCACGTAGACGCTGAACTGGTGACGGGTGAAGGTCTTGTCGGCCAGGTCGGCCACGCAGTGATGGGTGTACAACCCCTCCAGCTCCAGCCCCGGCAGCCCGCTCAGGAAGCGCACAAAGTCCAGCACCTCGTCGGGCAGCAGGCCATAGCGACTCATGCCGGTGTCTATTTTGACGTGTACGGACAAAGCCCGGCCTTCGGCCACCGCCGCCTCGGACAGCGCCTCGGCCTGGGGTTTGCTGTTGACCGTCGGAGTCAGGTTCCAGCGCACGACGTGTCCCGACTCGGCGGGCATCGTGTAGCCCATGATCAGGATGGGGGCCGCGATACCGGCCTGGCGCAGTTGCACACCCTCCGGTGTGCGGTGC
>Ga0172365_10003100_pt1 | contig 12390 bp, 7 predicted proteins | sample LakKivSesite48cm_FD_114535 | JGI IMG/M metagenome (GOLD analysis project Ga0172365, IMG submission 114535) | Sediment microbial communities from Lake Kivu, Rwanda - Sediment site 48cm | ecosystem: Environmental > Aquatic > Freshwater > Lake > Sediment | place: Rwanda: Western Province, Lake Kivu...
CGCTTTGTGACTCTGCTTTTCGTTTTTAATACCTCTAAAACATATGAAGCGATTTCTTCAGAGCCAAAATTCAGATATTCATTGGTGGCTAAAATGATGCGGAACACTTCTTTACCATAAATGTCTTTAAAATAGTGCGTTCTAAGCCGTCTTTCAGAAATCGCATAAGAAGGCTTGGAAAGATTTTGCTTTTCAACTATATTTCTCAGCGTATCTAAAGCCCATGTATCTTTGACATAGGCCTTCAGGAAAATTAGCAATTTTTTCTCTAATTGAAGTAACTTGCTGGTAAAGCAGAAGAATTTCTTCCACCATCTGGCTAATTCTATTAGCTATTCTTTTTTCTTCAGCGGTGGTTGGAATCTTGATTGGGAGTGTTCCCAGATATTGATGCTTGTATAGATAATATCGTCCTGAAACGAATACACTAATTTGCTTAAAGCAAAACTCGAGTACTTTTGAATTTAATAACCCAAGTAAATACATGGTGAAAGATCGTTCTTTATTATCTGGAATGATCGCGTACACGTTAACGTTGCCATAAAATTTTTCATCATAAGTAAAGTTATTGCTTCTCGAAATATGAGGTGTAATGATTTTGGGTTGTTCAAACCAAAATGGATTCCAGATTTCATACCAGCGTTTCCCATATTCCGTTATCTTCTTTCTGTAAAATTTTCGATTCTCAAGTTTTTTGCGATTCATTTCAAGATACCTTTTAAGGTTAGGCGCTCTGTCTAACTCAACTGGAATAAGCACGCCATTTCTATATTCATGAGGAAAGATTATGTAGAGTTTTCTCCACGAAGTTCTCCATTTGAGAACGTCTTTTCCCTCTATCAAAGGCTTCACATAGCTTCTTTCGATGTCATATTTTTTAACAGTCTCTTCCTGTAAAACCAATACGTCCTTGGGGGCGTGATGGATTCCCATCCGCATTTTGCCCAAGTTTTCCAAAAGCGAACCTGCGTTCTGTTGGATCTTACTGAAGATTGTTTTTTCCTTCTCCGGTAAAGCAATCCATCCTTCTTCCCCGATTAATAATTCTTTTATTTCGAAAACTTCAATAAAGTCATCCATATATCTGTCAAGGCTTGTCTTGTCAAGAACGTGGTCAAGCGTTTTAGTCACATTTTCAAGCGGTTTAAAAATTCTAATGAACTTAACAGTCTGGCCAGTTTCTCTACCCTTCCGTGTCAAGACAAAAATGCAAGGGTAGTTTGTAACTTCCGAGAAGACGCCACTGTCGCCAAAATCAACAAAAACATTGATCCAGCAGTTTTTTTGGATATATTGCATGAGTTTCAGGCCATATTTTGCTTTTGCAAATTTGTTAGAAGTTATTAATCCTACCTTGCCGTTTTCACCTATCCATTGTATGGCCCTAAATATGAAATATACATACAAATCTGCTTTACCATGGGCTATCTCCTTATAGGAGGTCATTAGAGAATCTATGTAGTCACGTGCAATTTTCTTTGTTCGCACGTAAGGCGGATTTCCCACAACAAAGTCAAACGTCGTGCTCTTTACTTTTTCTGCACCTTTCATTTCTTCAATAAAGACCATGCGTCGTGAGTTGTTCAGAAGCCCCGTCAGCTCCATAGTTTCACCTAGAGGCGTCAGAGAATCAGTACGGTAGATATTAAGCCGCGGTAACGTGTAGTACTTCTCTTTTTTTCTCACCGAGTCATATAATTCTACAAGTTGAAACAAGAGATTCATTTCTGTTATGAAAACAGCAAATGGGTGAATGTCTAAACCGAAAATGGAAGCTACACATTCTTCGATAATTTGTTTTGCATCCACCGGGTCTTCAATTTTAAACCCTACTCTTCTGTAGCACTCTATCAATCTTCGAGTAGCTTCAACAAGAAAGCCACCACTACCACATGCAGGATCTAGAATTTTCTTTTTTCGAATCTCATTCTGAGGTTTGTAACTCAGTATATCCAAAATGTATTCTACAACTTCTCTAGGAGTATAGAATTCTCCTAGTCGCTTCCTTTCATCTGCTGGAAGATACCCTTGGTAGACATCTCCGAGGATATCTTTATTAACATGCGAGAAATCAAATCTGTTTAGCCTTCTTAAGCATTTTTTAATCTTATCATTTAGTTCTGCCTCAAGAGTTTCTTGCGCACTTCTTTCATCTTCTGTGAGAAGGCCTAACTTTTCGGGTGATATCCACCACCAATCAAAGAAACCAAGTTCATGAAGATGGCTATAGTATTTTTTTATTTCTTCACGTGAATCATAAAAAATACGTAGGTAGACATTTTCAGTTCTTTTTTCATAAAAACCCAGAAACTCGGTGATTCGTTTTCCTGAAAGACTTTGTTCGAGGACGTCCTTATCCTCGCAGATTCTTATAAATAGAATTCTCCCAACGAGTACGTAAGCTGTCTCTCTGCAAAACATCTCTGCTATCTTCTGCTTTTGCTCTTCCTCATCTTTGTTAAATTCTTCATCTTTCATTGAAAGTCTTAACCAGTCATCAAATGAGCTTTGAAGGAACTTTCCACTATAACCAGTACGCGTCCAATAGGAGTTAAAGAAGTTGACGAGAACTGCTGTAAGATCCTTCACTATATCCTTAAGATTATCAGTGAGAAGTTTGACCCCTTCTGCTTTGGTTACTGATACCTCTTTATATGTTCTTTCAAAATAGTCAGGGGTTTCAGCCCATACTAGGCGCTCTCTTTTTAGCGCTTCCAACCTCTGAAGATTTTTCATTTCAACGTCTGACAACCCGTATTCGCCTTTGGCAACACCAACAGCTACAGCCACATTGACTTTTGCAATATCTTTTAACTCATAATCCCTATACGCATAAACGACAAAATCTCTTTCATTCGCAAAAACTCCATACTTGACAGATCCCCGCTCCTCAATACGTTTTCTCAACTTCTCTTTAATCTCAGGCGTTAACTGAACACCCCACTTGGTTTCAACAATGATAATAGGGAAATTTTCATCATCGAAAAATTCTATATCAATAATCTCACCAACCTTAGAATGCCCCTCCCAACCGAGTAAATCATCAAAAAGATGTCGGGCTAGAGCGCGTCTAAACTCTCTTTCCATTCCTTCCTTAGAAGGAACTCCAGAAGCTTGCGCAACAACCTTCCGAAACGCATCACAAACTTGGGAAACGAAATTTTCACTTAAAGACAACCGCTACGCCTCTCATTATCAATTCTCTCTGCAGTAAGTCTCGAAACATCATTTCAGTTAGCCTGGGAACACCCATAAGAATCATCCATCTATAAGGTTTCATTCAATTTCTTATATGTTTGTCTTTCTCTTATTTCAGTTCCAACATAAACCACAAGATCAATAAGCTTAACCGTGCGCTCCAAGACTGGAACTTGGCTAAAGGTTGTTGGAGCACTAAGACTTTACCATAGGATACGTCCTCATCGGACAAGACTTTAACCAAATATCTTTTGTTTCAAATTTAATAGTCTGATGATGTTATTGGTACTTATGCTGCCAGTTCAAATGCTTTTATTTTAGCGCGCTTCAACCAATTATTTCTCGGTCTCTACGATTGAGTAACCTTCTTGCTTGCTAATTGTGTATACAACATCTGCCACGTCCTCTATTTCACGGTGATGGGTTATTACCAGCATCTGCGGTATTATCCTGCCTCCTTCTCTGAAAAAGGAGTTCAGAATGTTTACCAGCTCTTTCCTTCTTTCCTCGTCTAAATGCGTTGTCGGTTCGTCCATTATTATGGTTTCCACTTTCCCAGATAAGACCTGCGCAATTGCCAACCTAAGCGCAATCGCCAAGGCAACGCGTTCTCCACCACTAATCTGATCAATGTCCTGCTCTCCGCCTGGCCCTATAACAGCAATATTGTAATCATCATCAATCTTAACATCAGAATATGCGAGGTTGAATCTCTCAAAAAGGTCCCGTGTAGACCTCTCGAGCAATGGTCTTGCCCTCGCCCTGATCATCTTTTGAACACCATCCTTACCGTAAGCAATCCTAATTTTGTTCAAAAGTTTGATAAAATCGTCAACTACTTGCTTTTCTTGCTCCTTCTTCTTAAGAGCTTTTAACTTCTCTTCACACTTTGATGCCTCGTCATCCGCTGCTTTCTTTTGAGCTACCATCTCGGCTATAGCCTCTTTCAGATCCCCTTTATGCTGAGTTTCAGAGTCAAATTCAGCCTGTTTCTTTGTATGATCTTCCTCATCATATCCAAGCTTCTTGATTGCCTCGCCAACCTCAACAAGTTTCTGTTCTTTACCTGACAATTCCTGCTTCATTTTCGCCATACTTTGTTCATGTTCCGTCTTGCGTTTTGCCAAGGGTAGGTTCCTATCATACTCCTGCTTTTTCAATCTCAGCTCTCTTAGCTCTTCTTCTGGCTCTTTAGGTTCATAACCAAGTTTCGAAACGGAATTTTTCAACGACTGAAGAATAGTTTCTAATGCTTCTTTGACTGGCGCCATCTCCGCCTCGATTTGCTCTCGAGGTGCTAACTTCTTTAGCTCTCGTTCTGCAGTTTCATACTTTAGATAGGCTTCCTCAAGCTCGCTTATTTCAGTCTCAAAACTTGTTATCTCTACATCCACTACGCTGAGTACCTTAACTTGCTTATTGAGTCCCTCAACCTCAGACCTCTGCTCTACGAACCTTTTCCCTATTTCCGTTAACTGCTCAAAGAGACTTTTGACATGCTCCGGGTCAATCGAAGCCAATTTATTCAGCCTTTCATCTGCCAGCTGTTTTTGCTCAGCAAATGTACCGCGCTCGTCCACCGATTTCCGCAATTCCACTTCGACCTGCTCTCTTTCAGAAGAGAATTTGCCCATCAGATGAGCCAGTCGATCGGGCGTCAATTCCGTCTCACAAGTGGGGCATGTTTTCACTTCCCCTTCCGAAGGTCTCAGTCTGACGAGATTAGTTTCCAGCTCTTGTTTTCGATTCTCTAAAATTCCAATTTTCTTCTTACATTCGTCAAATTTCCCGCCAGGTTGATCTGAAAGTTTTTGAAACTCTTGTTTTTTCGCGCTAAGCAGAGTTTCAATGTTTTCAACCGTAGCCTGTTCGCCTATTATGCTGGAGCATTTTTCAAGCTCCTTGTTCAATTCTGTATTTTTCTTCTGCTCATCTCTCTCAGATTCTTCAACTTGCTTCAATGCCTTTTTCAAGGCTGCTTCGGCACCTTCATAATTCTTTCGCTCTTTGGTTTTCTCACTCAGAAGCCTTTTCTTTTCCTCATAGAGAGCATGGTCCTTCTCGTTCTCATGGAGGCCCTTTTCCAAACGTTCCAAGTTGGTCAACTTTTCAGTTAGCCCACTGAGTTGTAGCTCCTTTTCAGTTCTCTGCGAAAGACCGCGCACGTATTCCTCCAAGAACTGAAGCTTGCCAACCTCGCTTTCCAATTTCTCGACATCTTCTTCAGCCTTAACCGCTCTGTCAAGCTCAATCTGTTCTCTTTGCAGCTTTTCCTTGTCGTTCTCAATGCCTTCGTTGAGAACACCTTCCTCTTTATCCAGTCTATCAAATTCCTTCTTGCCGACTTTTAGCTTATCTAAAATCTCCTTCAGACCTCTGATTTTGTTCTCAATTTCTCGCAACTCTTTGCGTTTAGGCTCCAAAGATTTGGCTAATTCCTTTGAGGTTGTGAGATATCTTTGTCTGTCAGCTTCTGTGCCGAGTTTCTGGTCCAACTCGGTTTTCAAAACGGTCTGCAAATGCTGGTAATCATCAATCAAGGATTTAATGTTCTCCCACGCTTTTTGTAGATCTTCCACTCCAAGAAGTCTTGAAACATGCTCTTTTCTGTCCGCAGGTCTTGCCGTGACAAGTTCTTCAATTTCGCCTTGACGCACATAAACCGACTGCAGAAACATGCTCTTATCTATGCCGAGAATTTTTTCGATTTCAGGAACTACAGCATTTCCGCCGCCTTGAGCCAATAACTTTCTTTCGCCGTCTTGAAGGCGATATAAGCTGCCTTTTGCCGACTTCTTCCGCTCCATCGACCACTCAACGTCATACTTGATTCCTCCTTCGGTAAACTCCAACGCCGCTTTACACCTGTTTGCCCTTAGGTTAATCAGATTCTCTTTCCGTCCTCTATTGCTCCAATCATTGAATAGGGCAAAGCTGATTGCGTCAAGAATTGAAGTCTTGCCTGCACCATTAGGTCCGACAACTACGTTTATGCCATAGTCCAAATCCAACTGCGTATCCTTATGCGAGACAAAATCATTAAGCTTGACTCGGTTTAATATCATGCTTCTCCACCGCCCTTGAGTTTCTGAAAGTATCCATCAGCCACTGTCTTGGCTCCCTCCGTGTCTCCTTGCCTCAGATATTTCAGCATCTCAACCGCAAGCTGTGCAACTTTCTCGTCCTTGAGATAATCCTTAAGGACTTGATTGATGCGGAACGAGCCTGGCTTGAGCTCAGGCAGTCTCATCTCGCTTTCTTCAACAATTACCTGCCTAAACGTCAACACTTTCCCCGTGAGAGCATCGCTTAAAGCTTGATGGACACCTTGTCTGTCAATATCTTTGCCCTCGACCCTAACATGGACAACCGGAAGCTTATCACCATCGCCTATACTTTTAACAAGTTCTTCCAGTTCATCCTTAAAATGGGCATAGTTGAGTTTAACATCTATCTGAGGCCTAATCCGCTCAAGGTTAACCTCTGCTACATCGACCTCTGCATCATTAATGTCTACAATGAAAAAACCCTTACCAAGCTTCTTCCAGCCCCCAATCTCGTCGCTTCTCATTATTTCCGAGCTACCAGGATAGGTTAATTCACCTTGCCCATAAGACGCTTTTATTCGGGCGTGAAGATGCCCCATAGCGTAATACCTAAAGTTCTTAGGCAGTTCCGTCAACGCTATTTCGCAAGCCTCTTCAAACGGAAAGAATTTGTCAATAGCCTCGTGAAGCACAAGAACAGAGCAGTCGCATTTTATTCCGAGTTTTCCAAGCTTTTTTAATTCGTCCACCAAAACAGAGCGATAGGTTCGACTCAGATTTGAGATGCCAGCAACAAGGACTTTCTTTCCATCAACGGTTACTTGCTGGTGTTCCGCAGTCCCAGATACTCCAAGCGTTTGAATCTGGTCATCGAAAAGCTTGTGAGGCGGCATGCCACGAGCTTTAGGTTTATCATGATCTCCAAGAACCGCGAAAAACTTGACTTTTCCATCAAGCCGTTTCAGCAACTTTTTCAAAGCATAATACGCTTGCGTTGTTGGTCTTGGAGAATCAAATAGGTCTCCACTGTGAATGACAATGTCCGCATGTTCCTCAAGTATCTTTTCGCCGATTTCTTCAAGTACATCGTAAATGTCTTTTTCCCTTTCTTCCAGGTTATACTGCTTGTAACCCAGGTGTGTATCAGCTAAATGCGCTATTCTAACCATGCTATTTCTCGTCCTCTTTAGCTGAATCCATGAACCCTTTCATTTCTTCTCGTAGACGTTTACTTTCGTTCTCGACGGTTTCCTCCTTTGCCTTCTCAATCGCTTCTTTCATTTTGCCCATTATGTCTATGTCACTACCGCCCTCTCGTGTAGTTCGCTTTCTTATTCTTGCCATGATCGGCGCTCGCGTCATTTCACCTACGATAACAGCTTCACCGGTGTCAAGACCTGGCAAATCATTCAACAAGGTTTCTCCAAGACGCTCAGAACTGGCGGCAACAGCCTCCTGATCCTTAGGATTTGTTATTCGCATGATAATCTGGCTGTTGCACTGGCTTAAGGCGTCGGAATGTATCCTTGAAGGGCGCTGTGTTATAACAACCAAGAAAACACCGAATTTTCTGCCCTCAGCCGCAATCTTCTTGATCATACGACTTGAATGTGTCGTGCCTGTCGCCGGAATAAACCGGTGTGCTTCCTCAACAAATATGAAAACTGGATAGTCAAACTCACCACTTGAGACCTTCTCATAAGCATCAGTAAGAATCTTGTAGGCAATGTAGTCTGAAACCTCATCGTCTAAGCCTGATAGATCGACCACGGACAAATGCATAGGCCGAAGTAGTTGTCCAATGTTTGTTGATGCGTCAGTGAACACGTGCATCTTCGTAAGCCGTGCCAAATACTTGACAGCAGATTTAGCACCATCAACAATTTTCGGGTCAACATCTGGATCTTTGTCCTTCCATTTTTCGGCATTTTGAAGTTCTTCGAGAAGATCCTCAACCTGAAAGCTTTCCTTCTTGTTCTTCAATTCGTTAAGAGCTCTTTGCAAACCGTTTACAATATTCGTGTAGTTGCGACTTATTCTGGAAAGCAATCGGATCTCATCCAAGTCAAGATCTGAAAAACAGATTTCGTATGGTTCAATCTTCCCCACATCAGCCTCAGTATATCTTCCTGTGCTCGCAGGACTCCTGAACACAGTCATCCTATCCGAGAGCTCATGCCTCTTGCCATCAACCTTCCTTGACAGAAACACATAGTCAGCATGAGGATCCAACATGATGATGGTTCCGCCCTTCTTCAAGAGCTCTTCAACAATAATGCCTGCAAGATACGTCTTGCCAGAGCCAGTCTGAGCGATAATCGCCAAATGCCTTCGGAAACCCTTCATCGATAAGCTAACGGGAACCTCCGCGCGGGTAATCAAACTACCCACTTTGATCGCTTCTGCTTCAGGATAAGAATAGAACTTCTCTAGTAGTTCAGCCGGTGCAATGTACACTGGCTTGCCAGGCATCACAGCTTTCTTGGGCTGCTGCAAATCACCGGTCTCGGTCAAGTATCCGAGTACACGAGCTTTTCCCCAAACCTTTCTGTCGGCTAAACCTGATTCAATTATCTTCTTGATTATTTCAAAGTCCAATTCCTTCGTCAAAGCTTGGCTAGCAGAAAGGACACGTTCAATCTGGGCCACGACTTCTACCTGTTTTAGTGTTCCAGCCACATCCTCTTCGGAATAGGTCAAAAGATATTCCCACCGCGAAGGCATTTCACCAGGTTTGGAAGAAAAGAAGAATTCATTGGAACTCGCTTCACCGACTATTACGCCAACTTCCTTAAGGGTACCTGACACGTCTATATCCTCTCCCTCTGATTATCTTTGCATCAAACAATCGTTCCATAAACGGGAAATAGATAGTATCTACGACACGTTTCTTAAGCCTAACTCTCTCATCAACATTCTTAAGCCACAGATTGTACGCATCCAACCCACAATAGCCACTTACCATAATCTTCAGCAGACTTTGAATATCTATGTCGATTGGCTTAGGCCATCCTGTTTTTGACAACGGTTGGTCCCAACATGGCACATCAATCCTCATCGGCGAGTCCCTAACATCCATCAGAAGATACAGAGAAATGAAGCTTGGCAAGTTCGGTATGCTCGAGATTATTTCGCTACCCCAGTCAATGAACTCTTTACCTTTTTCTCTCGCCGTAATCGGAAAGTTGTTCATAACATACTTTTTTGAATTCACACTGAAAGGGCGCATTCTCTCGGCTGCCCTTGCCGATGGTCCAAGCACTAACGGTTGAGTGTACCCAACACTTTCGGCGAAGTTCATTACCAACTGGTAGTCCGGTCGAGACGATGCAAGCTCGTTTAAGATTAGCTCGATTATTTCAAGCTTTGATCCGTGTTTCTGTTTGAGTTTTCTGAATTTGCTGAAGGCGGTTTTCTCGTTTTCCAAGATCTCTGGAAAGATAGCGCTCAGCCTTTGCTTGTCTCCAGTCTCGATGTCGGTTTTTTCGAGCTCTTCAACGAAGATTTGTTTCAGCACGAAGTCACGGTAGAATGTTGCCCTACTTTCCTTGCTGACCCCAGCTATAAGGATGCCTTTCTTTCTGCATAGATCAAGCAATTCGGCGTATGTCTTGAAGAATTCAAGGACGGTTGTTCTATCTTCTTCGATTTTTGTCTCAACGGGAACGTGCATGGCTCTTCCATAAAGAGAACCGTCTATCAGAATCGCGTTGCATTCGAAACCGTTTTTTAAGGCATCAATGGCTGTTTGGAATTCAAGCATCTCCATTTTTGTGCCGATGTAATAATGTGCTTCAAGAAGCCCTGATTTTGTGAAGAAAACGTTTGTTTGCAGTTTCTTGTTCTCTTTCTCCTTGCAAACAGCTAGGGATCTAATCACATAGAAAATGCCACCGGTTGACATTAGATTCATGTACAAACTTGAATCGACAGCTGTGACACCAAGCTCGCCGACATTTGACTTGTATTCGTCGACGTTTGTCAATGGTCTCCACAAGGGCGAAAAATGCTTCCTAAATGTGTTCTGCAACGGATTTGGCTTGCCTCTCAAGATTTTTTCTTTTAGAGTCTCTCTCTGACAGCCAATTGATGAAGCAAACTCGTCAAGAAAATCTGGCACTTTGAATCCTCTCTCTGTGAATTATTAGTGGCTCGCGAAACTATTTAAGAGAACCTGGAGCTTCACGCAGAAAGAAACCTATCCTTCTTCTCGGCGTTATCAAACTTTATAGAGCGCTAGTCTGCATGTTTGCAAAAAAGCCTTAAACACTGCAGTCATAAAGAAGCTACTGGTGCGTATATGCCAGTTGGCGCGCGCGCTTCATACATCACCAAAACGGTAATTGACAAAGGACTGAGGAATACAGAAGAATGGCCTCGAATAATCGACAAATTGGTCGAAACAATGGTCAGATTTCAGAAAGCACTAACCAAACACATACGTTAGTCATATTCACTCAGTCTCTTACTCCAAGATGCGCACTAGGAATCACAGTAATGAAAGAAAAGAAAAAACACAAGCTGCTCATCATCTTTCCTGCTGGCGAAGAATATCAAATTGGCTTCTTGAGTCCTTGCACGAACGGATTCGTTTTGGGCACATCACAAAATGAAAAGGGAGAAAGCTCACATCTGACGATCCTTCGCAAAAAGGGCACAATCTCCGCTCACATAACGCCACAGAAACCATCAAAAGAAAAACAGTATTTTCTTCCTCTCAGCGTCAAAGAAATCGCAGCAAGATTCCGATCATTGCTGCATAACAAAATGGTCTTCCAACTTTCCCCAGAGCAGCTATCAGAAGATGTAATGTACGTAACAAGAAAATTCGAAGATTGGTTTAATGCCTTAGTCAAGGCTCTCTTCCAAAAGAAAACAAGAAAGAAAGAAATCGTCCATATTCTCAACTTTAGAAACCTCTTCGATCAACTCCCCAAACTTGTTGACGAGTTTAGAACCGCTCCGCAATCCTTCTTTGGATCGTGCAAAGCCAAGGATATTCTCAAAAACAAATCAATAATCGCCGGTATAAGCAATTCAAAAATACTGATAATTCCAATTGAAAAAGAACTCATCGGGATAGATTTAAGAGTTTTTACAAACTTTGATTTCATACCCTCTATGGACAGGTCTCAACTAAGCAATCCCTTGACCGAACTCTATCAAAGCCTAGGAATAACTCAATACATACACCAAGAGATCATGGAGAAGAAGTTTCTCAAGAATCTGTTATCAAAGGAAACGCGCGAGTTGAAGCTTGTCGATGAAAAAAAGGCTGATACTAAGCCTCCTGAGGATGGACAAGAAGTTTCGAACCTACGGACCGGAAGACCAGAAAAGGGAGTATCACAAGAGGTCTCATATTGAAGCGGTCTACAGCTTCCTGAAAACACAGTACAGCTTGGCCATAAACAAGGTCAGAGGAGTAAGAAACGCTTACTAATTTGTGCCTTTAGACATATCGCGCGCGCTTTCCTGTCTAGGTTCTCCTGTATTTTTTCTTAAAACTGAAGTGAGTGAAACATTTTCACTATTCCTGAATGTCTCACTTCTTCAATCTCTAATATTCTCTTGACTAGATAGTTCTTCCATTTCTTCTCTTCTTTATAAACTTGGACAAATATGACATAGACTTCATTCTTCTTGTAGATCTGCTCCCTGTATTCATAGGACTTGGCATTCTCTGAACCACAGACTTCAACATACATCCCCAACTTGGGAAGGTAGAAGTCAGGAGTCCACACTCTAGGACGATCTTTCTCATCATAAACAAAGACAGGTGACTCGTAGATCCACCAAATGTTCAGTTCCCTCAAATAGTTGGCAACTAGCTTCTCTGACTCTTCCATATCAGCATAAATAGAGTCTTTTGCCATCTGTGTCTCTCCTTTCTGTTTGCTATGTGTCGTTGCAGCTTTAGCTTTTGTGCGAACAAGGAACTGCACAAGCCATAAGAACTATAGTGGAGAACACAAAGAACTCAAGCGCGCGCTACTGCATTGTTTCTCTCTTTCAGATGCCCGCAGTAGCGGTCATTTGTCTGCTTGTCTGTGTCCTTCTCCGTATTGGTACGGTCTGTTCTTGTTCTTCTCCAGCTTCTTCCTAAACATTTCATCCATATTCACTGAGGGACACGCAAGCCTGC
>Ga0172365_10003101_pt1 | contig 12390 bp, 11 predicted proteins | sample LakKivSesite48cm_FD_114535 | JGI IMG/M metagenome (GOLD analysis project Ga0172365, IMG submission 114535) | Sediment microbial communities from Lake Kivu, Rwanda - Sediment site 48cm | ecosystem: Environmental > Aquatic > Freshwater > Lake > Sediment | place: Rwanda: Western Province, Lake...
CCCGCACCCCCCGCGAAGCATCGCTAGGCAGGGTTGCTGGTAGAAGCCAGGAAATTCAGCGCCTCATCGGACGCTCGCTCCGAGCCATAACCGACCTCACTGCCCTGGGGGAAAGAACCTTAATTGTAGATTGCGATGTATTGCAGGCAGATGGCGGCACCAGGACGGCAGCGATTACCGGCTCCTATGTAGCCTTACACCAGGCACTCCAAACCCTGGCTAATATGGGGGTAATATCAACGATACCACTAAAGAGTGCCGTAGCTGCCACCAGCGTCGGCATTGTGCACAGTTACCAGCTATTAGACCTGTGTTATGATGAAGACTGTTCTGCTGAGGTTGACTTCAATGTGGTAATGACCAGCCAGGGTAAGTTTGTTGAGATTCAGGGCACGGCTGAAGGTAAGCCCTTCTCCACGGAAACCATCGATTCCCTGCTATCATTGGCGGAAAAGGGCATCAAAGAACTGTTTCAAATTCAACAGGCTGCCGTGGAAGCAGCGGAGAAAGGCATTTAGGGTCTCACCTGCCCGCTACCGAAGATAATCCACTTGTAGCTGGTCAGCTCTTTTACTCCCAGCGGACCGCGGGCATGAAATTTCTGGGTGCTTATGCCCACCTCAGCCCCCAAGCCAAACTGACCACCATCGGTAAACCGGGTGCTGGCATTAACATAGACGCAGGCAGCATCCACCTCGTTGAGGAAGCGCATGGCTGCCCCGTATTCCTCGGTGATAATAGCCTCAGAATGCCCCGAGCCATAGCGTTCAATATGCGCCAATGCCTCATCCAGAGAATCGACTACTTTAACCGCTGCCACCAGAGAGAGAAACTCCTTACCCCAATCCTCGTCGGTAGCTGGCGCCAGCTTCAAAGAGGAGTTTAACCTAAGGATAGCCAGAGCCCGCTCATCGCAGTGCATCTCCACTCCGGCTTTAGCCCACTCTACCGCCACCACGGGGAGGCAACGCTTGGCAATATCAGCATGAACCAAAAGGCAATCTAAGGCATTACAAACGGTGGGGCGCTGCACCTTGGCATTAAAGGCAATAGCCACCGCCTTGTTCACATCAGCGCTCTTGTCCACATAGGTATGGCAAACACCAACCCCACCTGAAACCACTGGCATAGTGGCATTTTCGGTAACTAGCTTTATCAGGCCAGCCCCACCACGGGGAACAACCAGGTCAATAAAGTCGCGCATCTTGAGCATCTGGTTGACTAATGCCCGGCCAGTATTTTCAATAAACTGCACTGCCCCATCGGGAACGCCAGCCCTGCTAGCAGCATCCTGAACTACTCTAGCTAAGGCGGTGTTGGAGTGAATCGCTTCCCTGCCACCCCTCAGGATAATGGCATTACCCGACTTCAAGCAAAGAACAGAGATGTCTACAGTAACATTGGGTCGGCTCTCATAGATGGCGCCAATTACCCCCAATGGCACCCGTTTCCTGCCGAGCTGCAAGCCGTTGGGCAGGGTGCGCATATCAAATACCTCACCCACCGGGTCGGGCAACGCTGCCACTGCCAGCACACCCTTAGCTATAGCCTCAAGGCGAGTGGAGTCTAGCATTAAGCGGTCAAGTAAGACAGCACTCATGCCTGAGGTGTGTGCCTTATGATAGTCAATCTGATTAGCCGCCAGTATTTCATCCGTCTTAGCCAGCAGGTCATCAGAAATATTATGTAAAGCTTTATTCTTGACCTCGGTAGAGAGGTAAGCCAGGCGGCGGGAAGCCGCCTTAGCCGCCCTAGCCTTCTCTTCCAGTTCTTTAAATGCTGATTTCATATTTTTAACCCCAGGTTTATGAACGCCTGCCTAACTTGCCTCTCCCATAAAAACGGCAGTAATAATGCAAAGCTAATCTTTCTCCTTTTCGTCTTCTCTCTGAGATTTCTGAGTTTATGGTAACTATACATTCGCCCTTCCGACTGTCATTAAATTCAATTATATACATGCCGACTGGCTCTATTTCTTGTTTAGTGGAAAACTCCCCCCACCATTTCTTATTGGTATATTGTGTTTGGTCGGTCTCAAGAAGCTGATAATTAATATCAAGGATGGTTTCCCCGGTTTCTTTATTATATAGCTTCCCAAAACCGCTACTGTAGTGTATTGCCATTCTAGCTTCCTATTTTACCATACTTTTACTGTACCGAAACCACCGCAGACATACCAAGCTAACTATTCACCCATAGATAACTGCTCCCCTTCTTTATGGTGACCCCCGTCCCCTTTATCCCCTTCCCCTTAATAAGGGGAAGGGGAATTGATTATATAAGAGGGGCTTCGCCCCTCTTTAACTCCAAACCTATAATACCACGCCTTATTTGGTTACCTTTATTTAAGCAGTCCAAGCCCTTTAAAAGAATAGCGATAGCGCGAAGGGCTACCGGTTGCTGCTCTATTAACCTCTTTTCGGATAGAGCACCGGCCCCTGCGCCCATCTTCTAATTCAATCACGTAACCAACACCGTTTCCAAGCTGTCCACTATGTTCTGTAGGTATAAGCTCTCCCCACCACCTTGCTTCTGATTTATCCTGGAGCTGATAACTAACATTAACAATAAACTTTCCATCATAAAAATTATAGAGTTTACCCAGGTCCACTTTGACCTCTCTTTCTAGAGTACTATTAAATTATTTCGGTGCACTACCTCTGAACCATAGTCATAGCCAAGGAGAGAAGCAATCTTCTTGGAGTGTGCCCCTTTAATTACCACAATATCAGCCGAGCTATAGTTGGTTATGCCGCAGCCAATGCAAGACCCCTCGGCGTCATAGATATTTACTATATCACCCCGCTGAAACTGCCCGTCAATGCTTTTTATGCCGGCTGCCAGCAGGCTCCGCTTCTGCTTTCTCAACGCTAGGGCAGCTCCTGAATCTACCACCAGCTGCCCCTTAGTGGAAAGACCGCTGAGCATCCAGCGCTTACGGCTCTCCAGTTTGCTGGTAATTGGCAAGAAACGGGTACCTATAGCCTCACCGCTTGCCAGCCTTAAAATAATATCTGGCTCCCTACCATCAGCGATAACCACCGTCACCCCGGAGGCAGTAGCCAGCTTGGCTGCCTCTATCTTGGTAATCATGCCCCCGGTGCCCAGGCGGCTGGGGGTATCAGCCGCCAGCCGCTCAATCTCTGAGTCTATTCTCCGCACCTCAGAAATAAGGCGGGCATGGGGGTCGCGGTGGGGGTCGGCAGTATATAGGCCGGCAGTATCGGTAAGAATAAGCAGCCGGTCAGCATCAATCAGATTAGCCACCATAGCTGAAAGATTATCATTATCACCAAATATAGCCTCGTGAAGCTCATCCACTGCCACCACATCGTTTTCATTGACAATGCATAATACCCTCAGCTCCAGCAGAGCCAGAAGGGTATTGCGGGCGTTTAGATAACCAGCCCTGTCCAGGAGGTCAGCCTTGGCAAGTAATGCCTGAGCCACGGTGATATCATACTGACTGAACAGTTGCTCATAGAGGCTCATCAAACGATGCTGCCCCACTGAAGCCAGCACCTGCTTAAAGGGAATACCTTTAATCTTTCTGGTTAGCCCCAGTTTGTGCCTGCCAGAGGCTATAGCCCCGGAGGAGACTATAATCACCTCCAGCCCTTGGTCATGCAGTTGCGCCACCTGACTCACCAAGTTTGCCATTATCTCCCGGTCCAGGTGGTCGCTGCCGCCGGTAAGCAGGCTGGTGCCAAACTTAGCCACTATTCGGTGATATGACAGCACAGATTTATCCATTTACCACCAAAATAAACTTGCTCCATTATAGCAAGCTCGGGCAGGTTGGACAAGGAGATTAATTGGAGATTGCTTATTAACCCTATCCCCTTTATCCCCTTCCCCTTAATAAGGGGAAGGGGAAGATAGTTTCTTAAGAGGGGCTAGCGCCCCTCTTAAACACCCTAGATTGCGCCTATAAAGCTAAAGCGGGTTCCCTGAAAAATCTATGATTTTTCAGGGTGCTGAGGGGGATAGGTCGCTAGACAATCTCTTAATTGCCCCATACCCCCTCCTGTGCTAAAATTCTCTGGCAGGGCTAGACCGTCTCGGCTAGCCCTAGTGGTGTTTGGGGAGGATGAAGTTGAACCTGACTCAACTACTACATCTCATTGAGGAGATGCCCGACTACCGTCAGCTTGTAGACCAGCTCAAACAACAAAATGGAACCGCCAAGGCAGTAGTGCTCGATGCGGCTAAACCTTACGTCATAGCTGCTCTATACCAGTCTCTGCGACTGCCTATGGTGGTGGTTACAGCACAACCAGAAAAATGCCGAAGGCTCTATGAACAACTGTTGACCTGGAGTAACTCCAGCCAGGTAAAGCTCCTCCCCGAGCCTGATGCCCTCCCCTACGAGCGTATTGCCTCAGATACCTCCACCGAGCAGGAAAAGGTACAGGTGCTATCAGCGTTAGCTAATATAGATGGAAACGCAGGTGCCCCCTTAGTTGTTGCCTCCGCCCCAGCCATGATGCAGAAGACAACGCCGTATAGTGATTTCATCTCTACCTGCCACACAATAAAACTAGGGATGGATATTGAGCCATTCTACCTGCTAAGAAAATGGCAAGCCATGGGCTACAGGATGGAAAACATCGTGGAAATGCCCGGGACCATAAGTCATCGCGGCGGCATCATTGACATCTACCTGCCCACCGGCGACCTACCAGTGAGGCTTGAATTCTTCGGCAACACCATAGAAAGCATCCGAACCTTTGACCCGGCAAGCCAGCGGTCACTAACTCCGGTATCATCCATAGCCATTGGTCCGGCTATAGAACTGCTAACCCCGCTGCTGAGCGACAAAAAAGATAGCCTCCTCAACTTCCTGCCCCCAGCCTGCCTTCTAGTCCTTGATGAACCGACGAGCATTGAACAGGCAATGGATGAGCTAGATACTCAAGCCAGTGAATTGCGCAACGAGAAGATAGAACGGGGAGAGCTGCCGCATAATTTCCCCAGACCATATTTCACCTGGAAAGAGCTAGAGCCAAAAATAAGACAAAAGCCGTGCCTGACGCTCATTGCCTGGAGTATTGGCGAGGATAAGCATTGCTGCCAGCTAAACTTCACTGTTGCTCCCAGCTATGCCGGACAGCTACCTGCGTTCATCAAAAAGGCAAAGCAGCTGCTCGAGCAAAAACAACGGCTGATAATCGTCAGCCATCAAGCTAGCCGACTATCTGAGCTATTGGGTCAGGAGGATATTATTGCTTCCCCCATTACCAAGATAGAGCAAACACCCCCGCCCAGCTCACTGACCTTAGTCCAGGGGTCACTGGCTGAGGGCTGGGTGATAAACAATGAGACCCACCTGTTCACCGATGCTGAAGTCTTTGGCTTTATTAAGCAACGGCGGCTGGTCAAAAGAAGACCGGTGCCCCATCATAAGTTCGTCATTGAATTTGCCTCGGGCGACTATGTGGTGCATGTTGAGCATGGGATTGCCAAGTTTGCCGGGGTTACTAAGATGAGCACCGAGGGCAGCGAAAAGGAATACCTGGTTTTACACTATGCCGCCGGCGATAAGCTCTATGTCCCCACTGACCAGATAGACCGGGTCAACCGCTACATCGGAGCCAGCGACCAGCCACCAGCGCTGAACCGACTGGGCACCCAGGAATGGACGCGAACTAAACAACGGGCGAAGGAAGCAGCTGAAGATGTCGCCCAGGAGCTTTTAGCCCTCTATGCCACCAGAGAGGTCATCCCCGGTTTTGACTTTTCCCGGGATACTGTATGGCAGCAGGAGCTTGAGGCTTCCTTCCCCTATGTTGAGACCCCAGACCAGATAAAGGTTCAGGGGGAGGTAAAGGGGGATATGGAGAAAGCCAAGCCCATGGACAGGTTGGTGTGTGGGGATGTTGGCTACGGTAAGACCGAGGTCGCTATCCGCGCCGCCTTCAAGGCAGTGATGGACAATAGACAGGTAGCTGTGCTGGTGCCGACCACCGTGCTGGCTCAACAGCACTTTGCCACCTTCAGCCAGAGGCTGGATGCCTTCCCGGTAAGAATTGAGGTCCTGAGTCGATTTAAGACGCCGAGCGAGCAGCAGGCTATCCTGGAGGGACTGGCTGACGGCAGCGTTGACATCTGCATTGGAACCCACCGGCTATTACAAAAGGATGTGGTATTCAAAAATATGGGACTACTCATCATTGATGAGGAGCAACGCTTTGGTGTCGTCCATAAAGAGCACCTTAAAAAAATAAGGCAGGAGGTGGATGTCCTCACCCTGAGTGCCACCCCAATCCCCCGCACCCTTCATATGTCTCTGGTCGGGGTGAGAGATATGAGCACCATGGAGACCCCGCCTGAGCAACGCCTTCCCATCAAGACCTATGTTGCCGAATATAACGAGCGGTTAATCCGAGAGGCTATTCTCCGCGAGCTGGAACGCAACGGGCAGGTCTTCTTTGTTCATAATCGGGTTCAAAGCATAGCCCTTGTTGCTAACAAGCTCCGGGAGTTAATACCTGAGGCAAGGATTGCCATCGCCCACGGTCAGATGCCCGAGGCGGAACTGGAGATGGTGATGGCTGACTTTGCCCGAGGCAAGAGCGACATCTTAGTCTGCACCACCATTATTGAATCAGGGCTGGATATGCCCAACGTTAATACCCTGGTTGTCAACAGAGCCGACAAATTTGGTTTAACCCAGCTATATCAACTAAGGGGGCGGGTCGGGCGTGGTGCCAACCTTGCCTACGCCTATTTCCTGTATGACAAGGAGAAGCACCTGACGCCAAATGCCGAGAAGCGACTAAAGACTATATTTGAAGCCACCGAGCTGGGGGCTGGTTTTGGCATCGCCATGAAAGACCTTGAGATTAGGGGAGCGGGGACATTGCTCGGGGCAAGACAGAGCGGATTTATCAGCGCCGTTGGCTTCAGCCTTTACTGCCGGCTTCTGGCTGAGGCAGTAGAGGAGCAGAAGGCAAAACAGGCTGGCGCCCCGGAGAAAGCTAGACCCTCCCGCCTGCCACCCCCCACCCTAGACCTCCCCCTACCAGCCTTTATCCCTGAAGAGTATGTCGCTGATGTTGACACCAGACTAAGCCTGTACCAGAGCCTGGTGAAGCTGGACAGGGTTGAGCAGGTGGAGACTCTGGCTCAGGAATTCAGCGACCGCTTTGGCGCTCTGCCGGTAGAGGTAAAAAACCTGCTCTACGCAGTCAAGGTCAAGATTCTGGCAGCCAAGGCGGGCATTGAGTCTATATCTACCGAGGATGGTCAGATTGTAGCAAGGCTATTTGACGGCATGCAGTTTGATAAGCAGAAACTTGCGCCGGTGCTAAAAGACGGCATAAAGGTAGGCACCACCCAGCTCCGCCTCAACCCCAAACGATTTGGAAAGGACTGGCAAAAGGTGCTGGAGGAAGTATTAAAGAATATAACATAAAGTGATATAATATAAACTAAAGAGAATAATGGGATGGAGAAGTCTAACAAGGTTGAAAGACGTGTCTCGTCTTTTTTTGAGAGATTTGGCTTAGTTTTAGGCATCGTCGTAGGCTTGGTTGCCCTAGTAATAGGGTTGCTAAGCTACCTTGCTATGGGACAAAAGACTGAGATTGCCGCTCAAGTTTTGGCCTGTGATGAGTTAACGACCTACCACCCTGAGCTAGAGGCGAAGTTTATATACGCGGGTGAAGAGGTTGCACACCTATGGAAACTTAAAGTTAAATTCGTCAATTCAGGAGATAAAACTATAGTAGGTATGGGTAATCAAGCGAATATAATCGGTGAGGGGTTGAACTTCATGTTCCCAGAAGACACAAAAATACTGAGGGTCGAGGAGGAAGCAGATACATTCCAGAGTGATGTTGCGCAATTAGACGTAAATAAGTTTCAAATCCAGTTTTCTCAATGGCGGTCAGGTGAATACATGATTAGCTCTTTCTATGTAGCATCTGAGCAACCGTTGGCTGTAGATCCATGTCCAGCTGCGCTCAATAGAGACATAATTGATGGAGATGTGGTTGTTCAAGACCTGACAAAGGAGAGACCCAGTGAACAAATGTCCCTGATTGACCGTCTGCCTAGACCTATGTCATTGTCTGGTAAGATAATGGGGGGCATCTCTGCTGGAGTGCTAACACTCTTGTTCATCATTACCCTCATTTGGGCGTGGATTGATACAGTTAAAAAGTTCACGTGGGAAAAACGCTATCTATCCAGCTTCCGTAGCTACTTAGATCACATAGAACCTGCGTTATCTAAGAGTATTAAAAGAAGATACGAAAACGCACCTGAGACGTTACCAGATAATCTCTGGGCTAATTTTGAAGGTAAAAAGGCTAGTTGGAGCTTAGATTTCCCAAATAAACCTGCAGGTACTGTCATTACAATTATTTTGGCATTTGCAGTATTTGGTCTTTCATGTTTGATTCTGATGTTGTTTCCAGTGTGACACCTATTAGAGTTTACTCACCTTATCTCTGAAGATGTTTACTTGATGATAAGATGATTCTCATCTCAAGATGATAATTAAACAGTCCAAGAGGGGCGAAAGCCCCTCTTTTAAATTTCTTCCCCTTCCCCTTAACTAAGGGGAAGGGGATACAGGGGATGGGGTTACCCTATCTACTAATCCTTAATGCCATGGTCATGAATATAATCAATGGCATCCTGAACGGTTACTATCTTCTCAGCATCCTCGTCCGGTATCTCTACCTTCTGGCCGGGATTGCTGAACTCCTCCTCTAATGACATTATCAGCTCAACCAAATCCAGAGAATCGGCGCCTAAATCGTCAACAAAACTGGCTGAGGGTATGACCTCCTTCTCCTCTACGCCGAGCTGCTCAACAACTATCTTCTTTATCCGCTCAAAAACTGTGGGCATTTTCTACCTCCATGTCTTTCTACCTACTAGCAAGAGCGCTAACCGAGCCTAGGACTCCGTTAACAAACCTTGACGAATTATCACTGCCAAACTTCTTGGCTAACTCGACCGCCTCGTTTATGGCTACCTTAACTGGGACAGTATTATCAAATAAAATCTCAAATATTGCAAGCCTCAGGATATTCCTATCAATAATGGGTATCTGTCTCACCGGCCAGGCAGAGGCAAAGTTCTTAATATGCTGGTCAATCTTCTCCTTATTCTGGATAACACCGCTAACTAGCCCCCGGGCAAAGGCGGCATTCTCCTCAGACAGCCCGACATCAGCCAGAATATGGACCAGGGCTGCCTCCACGCCATGCCCAACGCAATCAATCTCATATAATGCCTGGAGGGCTATCACTCTTGCTTTCCGCCGTACCCCCATAGACTATCCCCAAACCTAAACTAACATTATACCATTTTAATCACGCAACAGGTGAATATTACCCAATCTCACCCCGGTTAGTCCAGCGGCTCTGGCTGCCTCCAATCAAATTCACAGCCAAGAGACTGCCATTCCCCCGTCCACGCCTAAAACCTGCCCAGTAATATACCTTGCCTCTTCGGAAGCCAGAAAGGCGACCGCCTCAGCGATATCTCGGGGAGAGCCAAAGCAGCCCAGGGGAATCAGTCGTTTAATCTCCTGTTTCCACTCCTCCTTTAACCGCTGGGTCATCTCGGTGTCAATAAAGCCGGGGGCGATGGCATTAACCGTGATGCTATGGGAGGCTACCTCCTTGGCGACCGTCCGGGTAAAGCCAATAATGCCGGCTTTGGCTGAGGCATAGTTAGCCTGCCCGGGGTTGCCCACGATGCCAACAACACTGGCAATGCTGATAATTCTACCCCAGCGCTGTTTAACCATATGCCTCAGCACGGCTTTGGTGCACAGGAAGACACTTTTCAGATCAACATCTAGTACCTTATCCCAATCCTCCTCTGACATCCGCAGCACAAGCTGGTCCCGGGCAATGCCAGCATTATTCACCAAGATATCAATTTTGCCATAGGCAGCTATAGCCTCCGCCACCAGCCTGGCGACGTCCGATGATGAGCTAACATCAGCCAAGATGGGCAAGCTCTGCCTGCCCATAGCCCTAATTTCCTGGGCTACGGCTTCAAGCGGCTCAGCATCACCGATATCGTTGACCACAACAGTAGCGCCAACCTCAGCCAGTTTCAGGGCAATAGCCCCCCCTATCCCCCGACCACTCCCGGTAACTATAGCTATTTTATTAGAAAGGTCCATTAATCTACCTCACCCCCCTCTGCTCGAAAGTCATGATATTCCTGATAGCATCGGCGTCACCTATATTCACAATTTTTACATCTTTATCTATCCGCTTGATTAGACCCGCCAGCACCTTCCCCGGTCCGAGTTCAATAAAGGTAGACACCCCATCACTCACCATGTATTCAACCGAACGCTGCCATTGGACACAATTACACAATTGCCTGAGTAGCTCTTCCTTAACCGATTCGGCAGTGGTCAACGGCTGAGCCGTAGTGTTGGCTATAATAGAAACGGCTGGCTCAGCAAAGGAAAGGGTGGCGATAATCTCAGCCATACCATCGACGGCTGGCTGCATCAACGGGGTATGAAAGGCACCGCTTACCTGCAACCGAATAACACGATATGCCCCTCTGGCTTTAGCCAAGTCCATAGCTTGAGTCAGGTTATTCTCGGCTCCGCTAATTACTATCTGACCGGGGCAGTTAATATTGGCAATACGGGCACCAGTCTCAGCACACACCTCAGCCAGCAACGGTTCATCAAGCCCGATTATTGCCATCATACCCCCGGGTACTATCTGTCCTGCCTCATGCATCAGCCGTCCCCTTTCTCGAGCCAGATAAACGGTGGTGGCAAAATCAAGCGCCCCAGCTGCTGCCAGCGCCGTATACTCGCCCAGGCTATGACCGGCAACAAAGCTAGCCGGCGCTAATCCACTGCTTACACCCAGATTACGGGCAGCCTCAAGGCAGGCAAAGCTCACGGTTACTATCGCTGGCTGGGCATTGACTGTCTGGCGAAGTTCATCCTCCGGACCCTCAAAGCATAATCGGGACAGAGGAAATCCCACAGCCTCATCAGCCTGGTCAAAGACAGCTTTAGCCGAGCCAAAATTATGGTAAAGGTCGCATCCCATGCCTATCCACTGAGAACCCTGCCCGGGGAAGACATAGGCGACTTTCATCGGCTCAGCCACATCATTCCCCCTTGAATGATGGGATACTCAATACTGAAGAGGTCACAAATAGCCGTCTTAACCACCAGAACTCCCCTCACTACAGCAAAGAGGAGGTAACCAAGAAAACAGCTCTAACCATGTTGCCACTCATAGGTCATCAACCAGCCTTCTTTGGGCTTTTGACCTCGATGACCTCCCTGCCAGCATAGCTTCCACAAGTAGGGCAAACATGATGAGACAGCTTGGGGCTATGACACTGAGGGCAATAGTCCAAAGGGGGTAAGGCTAAGCCAAGATGAGCCCGCCTCTCACCCTGACGCGCCTTGGTATACTTCCGCTTAGGTAAAGGGGCCATATTATTTCGTTCCTTTCTCCTTGTTCAATTTACTCAGCTCAGACCAGCGAGGGTCCGCCCCCTGAGGCGGACAATTACAAGCTCCCAGGTTGAGATTATAACCACAATTAGGACATAACCCGGCACAATCCTGACGACAAAGCGGCTTCATCGGAATAGCTAGCAAAGCACACTGACGTAGCGCCTCAGATAAATCAAGCTCGTGATGCTCATCAATAGTAAAACAGCCAGGCTCATCAGGCAGGGGGAGAACAGCACCACTAACTACATCTATAGTCGGGAAATATTCCTCTTCAACATCTAGAGTTAGAGGACAATTAAACAAGCTCAAGCATCGACTACAGGTAAGTTCAACTTCAGTATCAAGTACCCCCTTAACCAGGATACTCCGGTCAGTGCGCATCAAACTAACCTTACCCTGAACCAAGCTGCCGTTACCATCGCCGATAACATCAATAGTGTCACCCACCTCATAATGCCGTACCGAGCCTATAGCTGCCTTAAGTAGCTGGGCTACATTTATCTGCATTACCTCCCACCTCCACTTCCACAAAGTCTCCTATTATAAGCCAAGCTGCATACTTGCTGTCAAGCTTATGTAACTCTAGGTAGAGCTGGGGAGAAACCAAGTATTTATTCCCGCATGCCCTTTTGTTTTCTCAGTTCAAAGGCAATGGCGTTTCTCAGCACCTGATTGGTACCCTCATATATCTGGGTAATCTTGGCGTCTCTGAACATCTTCTCAATGGGATAATCACGCATGTAACCAACACCACCAAAAATCTGCATGGCATCGGTGGTAACTCTCATCGCCGTGTCTGAGGCAAAGACCTTAGCCATCGCCGACTCTTTGGTGAAGTTCTTTGCCCCGCGATCTACCTTCCTGGCTACGGCATAAACCACTGCCCGAGCCGCTTCCACCTGAATAGCCATATCAGC
>Ga0172365_10003103_pt1 | contig 12388 bp, 7 predicted proteins | sample LakKivSesite48cm_FD_114535 | JGI IMG/M metagenome (GOLD analysis project Ga0172365, IMG submission 114535) | Sediment microbial communities from Lake Kivu, Rwanda - Sediment site 48cm | ecosystem: Environmental > Aquatic > Freshwater > Lake > Sediment | place: Rwanda: Western Province, Lake Kivu...
GTGTACTCGATGAGGGGGCCCAGGCCTCGCGGAAAACGGACTCTGTGGGGAACCAGCCAGTTCCCATACCCCGAAACCCAAGTGGGCCCGTCGAGGATGAAGACCTCAAGACCTGCGGCGGCGGCAACGTCGATGCACTTCAAGATGTTGCCCTCGTTGAAGGCCTCGCCTGGGTAGTGACAGATCGCCCAATCGCCCGGCACAAGGTACTGGCTACGGAACGCGTGCCTTGAATCGCGAGCAGGTGCAACGCTGCGCCGGATGTGGTCGTGCATGGCCTGTACCGCCTCATCGAAATCACCCTTGACGCATCCCAAGTGTACGGCGGGCGTCCGCATGGCCTCGCTAGGCTCCATCACGCGTAGAAACCTTGGCGCGATCGGTTCGATCTTGAACGACACGCCCTTTCGCCGGTGAAACTCCATCTGGTATTGGGTCGGCCAGGCGAGCTGCCCGAAGAAGTATTCGCCCGCCGAAGCATTCTGTAGCACGAAGTAAGGATCGTCCCATAGGCGGTCCGTGTCGTTACGGAAGATGTTGGCTCCCGGATTCATAGGCTCCCACCCAAACCATCCTTCCCAGCCAACCTCCCTGCGAAGCGAATGGCCCAGATTCACGGGCGCATCCCTCTCCCAAAGAAGGCCCGCCCAAGGAGCCACCCCTGTCAAGCCCACCGGGACATTGGAGCGATTCGTGATCTCCAGCCAGCGGGTCAGAACCGGCGTCCCGTCCACTACCGTATGCAGCCCAACACCGATGGGGCGGATCGTGTTCTCAAGCTCAACCACGAAGTGGCGGCGATACTTCCCGGTTCCCGGCAATTCAGATCCAGAGAGGAAACGCCAGCCAGCTGACAGCACTTCCTCTGGCTCATCAACGGACGCAGTGAACTTCACCCTAACATCGAACGCGTCGGAATCCCAGAAGCGCCTGGCACCCACCCGGCCATCTGCGGACCAAAGCCTGCCGCACCAGCGATCCCCGACCATGGATTCCACACAAACGGCCCTGCCGCTGTTGAAGACCACCTGATGGTCTGGCCCGCTGCGTGTGGCGACGCGGCAGTTCGCAGCCGGCCTAGAAGCCAGCCTGCGTTTCGTCCGGCGTGATGCAGGGCGACTTGCCTTGTCCGATCTGATTCTCCTCAACGTTCTCCCTGCCTGCGAACCGATCGCGCCACCCGTTGATAACTGGCAACCTGTCACGGATGCCGTGCCGGATAGGCCCACTACGCCTGCATGGCAACTACTACCGCAACGATTCTTTCCGCACGGTCCCTGTGATCTGGATGCTCTGGGATACGAATGGGTTTAATACAAGCCCGCCCATTGTCGGCCGATGGAGCGGGTGGAGCTCAGGCAAGCCAATAGATTCGTCCTCCAGAAACAGCACCTCGTCAGAAGCAGGAACCCAAAGGAAATCGTTGGCGTGGTTCGGGATGTCTGCGGCCTGCATGCGACGGGCGGGGCCACTCCGTACCTGTCCCTCTTCGCCAGGATTCGGGATTTCAAGAGGGAGGATCTGGACCGGGAGCTGTACGAAGCGAGGTCGCTGGGAAAGATCCGTTGCATGAGGAAGACCGTCCATGTTCTGGTAAAGGACATGATCCCAATCGCCTATGCTGCCACGGGGTCCGGCTTGAAGCAGTACCACGAGGAATTCCTGAGGAAGTATCTTGGGATCGGCAGGGACGAGTACGAGACGACCTCCCGGGAAGTCCTGGAGGTACTAGGAAACCGTGGAATGACGACCGACGAGATCAAACAGACGCTACGTGCGGGCGCGAACATCTCGGCGATCGTCAACATGATGTGCGATCAAGGCCTCCTTGTCAGGGGCATGCCAAGAGGGGGTTGGAGAAGCAATGCCCACACGTACTTCCCGTTCAAGATGTACTTCCCCGACATCGATCTTGGAAAGACGGAGGAGACAGAGGCAAGGAAGATGCTTGTCGGATGGTACGTGAGGTCGTATGGACCGGCGACACTTACCGATGCCAGCTGGTGGGCCGGCCTGGCCAAGACGGAGACGCGACGAATCCTGGAATCACACGGGGACCTCGTCACGCCCGTTCAAGTGGAAGATCTTGGGGATGATCTGATGCTGTGGGCGCCCCAAGCAGCAGCGTTGCGTTCCAAGGACCGAGGAAGGGATCGTACCATCAGCCTGCTGCCGGTGCAGGATCCGTACATCATGGGATACAAGGACCGGCGGAGATACTTGGACGAAGAGCACACCGACTGGGTCTTCGACCGGGGCGGCAACGCGACCTCAACCATCCTGGTGGACGGCAGGGTCATCGGCGTATGGGATGTGGAAGAGAAGGCCCGGCCCACGGTGAAACTGCACCTCTTGCACGAGATCGATGGGGAACTGCTCTCTGGGGTCCGCGCCTCAGCATCGGGGTTGGGGAGATTCATAACCGGCTGCGATGTTGAGGTCCGGCAGGTGGACCGCATGGTCCCTCTGGCGGAAAGAAATGCCGGAGGCTTCCTCGCGCCACTCAAGAACGCCTAGTACCGCAACCGGAGGACCACCGCACCGAGGGGCCCCCGGCAGTGTGGACTTCGCATCCGCGGCGTCCTGCACTCGAAAACGCCGCCATGTGCAGCGCGCACAAAAAGCTAAGAGCTGATGAGCTTGCATCGATTGTATGTCCGCAGAAGGGAACTGGCTTTCGCGCAGCGAGGTCTATGGAGAGGCCATCACTGACTGGGTGCAGCTCAGCCGCTACCGCTTCGGTTTCGTCACCCATGTCCCGCAGCTGAAGGATTGGATGGGCCGGCTTCGGTCCATGGGAAGCAGGCCGATCCCGTACGTCACCATGTACCAGCAACCCATGTACTACACCTACCAGGGGATCGAGCTGCGCAAGCACACGGACTGGATCGAGGTCGACCAAGCCGGGAAGTGCAAGAGAACATCCTTCTGGGAAAGCGAGGACCAGAAGAACTGGTACGTCACATGCCCCAACACCGCCGGCTATGTCGACTCAATCCTGAAGCATATCTCATCGCTCATGGAGGCCGGGGCCGCCGGCATATTCGTCGACAACGTGGGGCCCAGGCACAAGTGTTTCGGCCCCGAGCGCGGCGCCCACGAGCACCTCTTCCCGGATCAGACGAAGGCTTTCTCGGCGCTGCTGGGCAGGGCGAGGCAGGTGGTGCGAGAGCATGACCCGCAAGGGGTCCTGCTGCTGAACTCCGCCAGCCCGGACACCCTGCCGGACGAGTTCTGGGCCAACGCCGACGCGGACATGGCGGAGTCGTACATATGCACGTGGGTCTCCGACAAGCGCTGGTTGGACTGGCACGAGCAGTGGAACGCCATGGGCGGAAAGGTCTCGAAATGGACCGACCAGGGCAAGGCGGTCCTGGCCCTGAGCTACCTCGGCCACACGAGGAATTCCATCAAGGACGATGCCTACTTCTGCTACTGCTCGGCCCGGCTGTCCGGGTTCCTCTGGTCGGCCGGGGGCGATGTCCTCAAGGGCGATCCCGCCGAGATCCTGTACAGCGTCCGGCTTGGCGGCCCCATCGGCTGCGAGATGGAGAAGGGCGGCGTGCACTACAGGGAGTTCGAGCGAGGCGTGATCGCCGTGAACCCGGAGAGGAAGCGGGGAAGGCTCTCCATCCCCGGCCGCGCCGGGCACCAGGCTCTGGATCTCTACAACCATAGGGCCGCGTCGGGCTGGGGACAGGATGTGACGGTCAGGATCCCTCCGGAATCCGGGCGGGTCTTCCTCTACGAGCCAGGAGAGCCGCAGCCGGACGCGGAAACCCACACGCTGAGGGTCTCAACGTCCCCTGCCCTGGGCAACGTGGGATTCCTGATAGATGGCGTCGAGATGTTCACCCACAGCGGACGCTGGAAGATATCATATGACAAGGGGCCCGGGTTCGGCACGCTGACCTCAAGATACAGCACGCCCGGAACCCATATCGTTGAGGCGGTGGACATGATCGCCAAAGGGCTGGATGTCTCCAGAGGCTACGCTTCGGTCGAGAAACTCGGCAAACTGATGGATCCGGCCGAGCCCACAAAACCCATGAAGGGAATCAGCTATGCCTTCATGGAATGGAGGCTTGGGGGCAGAAGAGCATCGTCCCCGAAGATCAAGCTTAAGGTTGACCGGGAAACGCATCTCGTGGCAGTCTACTCACGACGCACACAGCCTCGGTGAGTTGGCGCCAAGGATTCCCCGCCGGGCGTTGCACCTGCAATGCACGGGGGCCTATCCGCTCCTTTGACGCCGAATGCGCCGGCGTCACAGCCCGGCTTCCATCGCATACTTATGCAGCCACGTGCAACGACCAACCAATCTTGAGACCAGCCAGACTTGTTGCAGTGATGCTGTTTGTGCCCGCCATGTTGCTGTCTTCAGCGCAAGCCAAGGTAGACCCGTCCTTGGGCATCATCAGGATCATCTCGATTGGCGAGTCCTTCTATCCGGAAACGAGGCTGCCGTTCATGCTCCGAGCGGATCCCAGGATTGCGTATCAGCCCGTCCCCACCAACTGGTACGAGGGGACGTTTCAGGCGGTTGGCCGGGACAGGGAGGATGCCGAGAAGTTCCTTCGTCTGTACATGCCCCGGACCTACGAGAGGTTCGTCGACAGCTACGACGTCATCCTGCTCTCCGATTTCGAGGTCGATATCGTGTCCCCCGAGCAGTTTGCCTGGATGGAGATGGGCGTACGCCAGGACGGCATGGGCATAGGCAAGTACGAGATGAACTACGATCCCGCCCACTGGCGCACATTCGACCTCTTCAGGACCCTGCCGGTCTACCCGGTCTTCCCCACCGAGCTCATCTGGGGACATGAGTTCACAGGTGTTGGCCTGTACGCCGTGCGGATGCAGGGAACGGGGAGGCCGCATCCCATCCTCGATCTGCCCAACATGCAGAACGATAGGATCCCGGTGGACATAGGCAGCGGCAAGGCCGGGTACGAGGAGCCACGGGCCGGAGCAGTCGTGATTGCCAGGTACGCGCCCAACGATGAGCCGGGAATTGTCCTGCGGAGCTACGGCGAGGGCAATGCCATGACCTGCGTGCCGGGCCACGACACAATCGACTGGAGCCTGTCCGAGTACTGGCCCTACACCATCGACTTCTGGATCAACCAGGCATGGTACCTTGCGGGCCTGGAGATACCCAGCGACCTGGGCTCGATCCACAACCTCAGGCAGGACTTCCTGTCATACTCTTCGCAAAGGACCCTTGCCCTTTCCACCATAGACTTCGTCGAGAGATTCGGCGCTCGCACGAGGACGCTCTACGAGGCGCTCGCTGAAACCGACGGCAAGAAGAGGAAGGCCGATGAGTTGTACAGAAGGGATAGGCTGGACGAGAGCCTCGCGATGATGGAGGAGGCCTTGAAGGGCCTGCAGCTCGTCGCTGCCGAATCGGTCAAGGCCAAGTCGGCCGTCCTCATCTGGATCTACGGGGTGGAGTGGATGGCAGTGACTGGTACCACCAGCCTAGCTGGCCTCATCCTCTGGACTCTGATGATCAGAAGGCGTCTCTACCGCGAGGTCGGACTGACCAGATCCGGTTGACATAGAGCAGGCTTCTGCTGCGCAGACTTGCGAAGCATGTTCCCCGAAATGTCAGGGAAAGGCATCGGACTCACTGTGCTGCGCCGGGATCAAGCTTCCCCCGTCGCAACGCTGCGGCCCCTCGGTGGGCCACGCTTGGTGCCCAGAGCACGCACCGACCCCTGCGCTTGGATGACTCGGCAGTCGCCCGGTGCCAGCCATGTCAACGCCGCTGTCCCGTCGGCAAATCTTATAAGGTCCGGTTCCGAGCATCGGCGAGAGGCAAGCCAAGCTCACAGGAATCGTGCCCAGCAGCAGGATGGGGAAGCGGGGGCTTGGCCGCCAAGACATGAAAGTACTCAGAGGAACAGCCAATCCGGCGGAGGTCACTGGCCATCAAGGCTAACAACGCGTGCAGCCACGATGCATCGCTTTGAGCACGGAGGCGAAATGACATGGAGGACATTGCGATAAAGACGGACGGCTTGACGAAGACGTTTGGGGACTTCGTAGCGGTCGACCACGTAACATTTGACGTGAAGAGGGGCGAGATCTTCGGTTTCCTCGGGCCGAACGGAGCCGGGAAATCAACGACGATAAGGATGCTGTGCACCCTGAGCAGGCCCACCGAGGGCACTGCAACCGTGGCGGGCTACGACATCGTGAAAGAGGACTCGAAGGTGAGGGAGCACATCGGCCTCGTCTCCGAGAAGATGATAATGTACAACGAGCTCACCGCGAAGGAGAACCTGAACCTCTTCGGGAGGATGTACGATATACCGAAGGATATCCTGCAGACCAGGATAGATGAACTGCTGCAGTTTGTCCACCTGGAGAAGTGGGCAGGCAACAGGATAGGGACGTTCTCCACTGGCATGAAACAGAGGATCAACGTCATCCGAGCCATGGTGAACCAGCCGGAGATTCTGTTCCTTGACGAACCTACGCTCGGGCTGGACCCGGCCTCGACCGCGGAAATAAGGGAGATGATCAGGAAGATCAACGCGGAGAACGGGACCACGATGATCCTCACAACCCACATGATGGTCGAGGCAGACATGTTATGTCGCAGGATAGGCATAATCGATCGCGGGAAGACCGTTGCGCTCGACACCCCTGCGAATCTGAAGAAGATCGTATCCGGTACCGACACCACCATACTTGAGTTCGAGATTCCCAACCTGGGCCCAACCCTCATCGGAGCCATCGGATCGCTCAAGTGCGTTGGCTCGATCGTGCAGGACGACGAAACCCATGTGAAGGTCCACGCCAAGGGCGACGATTGCTTCGACGTGCTAGTGGACACCATACGGAGGGAAGGAGGCAGGATCAAGACGGTGAGGAACCTGGAACCGTCGCTGGAGGACGTCTTCCTCCACATAACCGGCCGAGAGGTGAGGGACAAGGTTTCCGACAAGGTCAAAGCGCCGCGCATGGAGGGTCCCGGGCACGGATGGGGTCGTGCCAACGAGAGGGTGAGGCGATAGCTTGAGTGCCAAGAGGGTGTTGCGACACAGCGTATGGATTTGCTGGAAGGATCTGCTCGAGTTCTCCAGGAGCAAACTCAGACTGACAATGCTCGTCCTGATGCCTCTGTTCATGATGGGCATGGTCGGATTCATATTCCCATCGGGCAGCACGATAAGCCACCAGCCGGTGGCGATCGCGAACCTAGATACGGGGCAAACCACCACGCTACCCAGCAATGCCTCCGTGACGGTCTCGTACGGCAGCATCTTCCTAGCCCAACTGGAGACGATAAACAATCTAACCGGAATGATGGACCTGAGCACCGCAAAGGACTTTGACGAGATAAGATACGGAATCCAAGACGGGAAGATCAGCGGCGGGATCATCATACCCTCCAACTTCACGCGGGAGATACTGTCAGGGAGGCAGGGCCAGATAGCAGTCATAACCGACCAGTCCAACCCGCAGATATCGTTGATGATCCAGACCACGCTCTCGAAGACCATCGAGTCGATGGGCACGCAACTGGCAATGCAGAACCTCAACAGCACCTACCACATCCCCCTCGCCCGAACGATCGCCATCATCAAGCCCTACGACGTCGAGTTCAAAGGCGTCGTTCCCGGAGAGCCGAACTACTTCGAGTTCGTCGCGCCCGGGATCATCTCGATGGTCGTGATGATGTCGCTGATGACGGGGCTCCCGCACGCGATCTCGTACGAGAAGGACATGGGGACGCTGGACGGGATGCTCGTCGCTCCCATTAACAGGCTCTCGATCATCCTTGGGAAGGTGATGGCACAGACGGTCCGTGGCATGGTGCAGGGCTTCATAATCTTCGTGCTCGCCGTTTTCCTCTTCGGGGTCGTCATCCACGGCAGCATCCCGCTGGTGATAGGCCTCATCCTCCTGACGGTCTTCAGCTTCGTAGGCCTCGGCATCCTGATCACGTCCTTTGCTGACAAGGAGGAGACGGCCACGATGGTGATGATGACGCTCATGTTCCCGATGATGTTCATGAGCGGCGTCTTCTTCCCGGTTCAGCAGATGCCCTGGTACATGCAGGATGTGTCCCACCTTCTACCCCTGACGTACGCATCCACGGCGCTCAGAAAAGTGGTGGTTCTCGGCGCGGGCATCTCGGCAGTGTCAACCGAGATCGCCATACTGTTCGGGTTCGGGCTGGTGCTGCTGCTTGTCGCCCTGCCCATGTTCAAGACAGCAATGAGCAGGTAGTGGCAAGGCCCATCTGCCAGATGGAAGCACCGTTGCCAGAGTGAGGCAGACCGATGTCTTGCGACGCGGCTCATATCTGGCCGCCTTCGGACAATGGACTGCCGAGTAACGCACATTGCTACGGAGAGCACTGCGCCTGGTCTGACTCTTGTCCAAGCGGGCCTTGGTTGCCCGAGAAAGATATCAGCATGCCTTGACACAAGGGAGGGGCTGGAGAAACGGAAAGGTTAGTCCGACGGAGATTCGAGATGGTGCACGCTCACGCCAACGGGCGACGGGGATCGAGGGCCAAGCACAAATGCGGCCCCATGATCTGTCGAGGACGTCCGGCGCACCACACTGGCCATTCACATGTGGCAAGGGCAATCTGGATTATGCTAGCCGCCAGCGTGCTTGCGTTGATCGTGGCGAGCCCCTGTGCCTTGGCGCAGAACGAAAGCACCTTGATATCCGGCTTCTTGATGGGACACTCCGAGTGGATCTGGGCCAACCCGTTCCGCATCCTTTTCATCCGGGACCCCTTGTTCCGCCACACGATCTACCCACTCCCTCCATTCATCTCTGAACAGGACAAGGCAAAGCTCGACCGGGTCTACTACCCGCGGACGAGGGATCTGCTCATCAAAGGCTACGATCTCATGGTCTTCCACGACATTAGAACGCCATTCACCGCCAAGCAGGTATTTGACCTTGACTACGCCTTCAGGGAGGCGGGGATGACAGCATTGTGCGGCCTGTGCCTGGGCTGGGACTATGCCTGGCAGCCCACGATACTTGCTGACCTGCTGCCCATATCCGAGCACGGGAGCGTGAGCCCGTTCTTCAGGCCCTACTGGGTCAAGTTTCGCAGCGGAAGGGATCCGGTGTTCCTGCCCTTCGTCGAGCTTGGGATCGAGAGGGTCGTCGGGGACCAGTACTGCCTGATGCGGGCCAAGGAGGGCGCAACGATCTGGGGGGACGTCAAACCCTACGATATCCCGTGGATGGTGTCGTGGAGGCCGGGCGGCAGGAACTCGGGGATGCAATGGGTCGTCTCCCACACCTTCGAAGGCTGGTGGGCGGAGCAGAACAACCTTTACGCCCTCGATGTCGCCACGAACATGATATTTTACTCACTGGACCGGCCCCTCATAGCTGACATCCATCTGAGGAGGGAGGCGAGGCGCCTGTTCACGAACTTCCAGACCCAGAAGTCCATCATACTCTCAATGATGGAGTGGGCCGAGGACTTCGGGGCCAATGTGGCGCCCATATCTGGCAGGTTGAATGGGCTGGAGCGGGAAATGGGAGTGGCTCGAACGGACTACATAGAACAGGACTATCCTTCGGCGATCTCTTTCCTGGAATCCCTATCCGGCGTGGTTGGGGAGATCACCGCCGATGCGCTGCGCCTCAAAGACGAGGCAATGCTCTGGGTCTACGCATCCGAATGGCTGGTTGTGACGGCCACCGCAATCCTTTCCGGTGCGGCGGTCTGGAGCCTGATGTTTCGAAGGAAAAAGTACATGATGGTTGGCACCACGAAGCTGCAACCTTTCTCTTGAGCCCTGATCACTCTGCAGATTCGCTCTCATCAGCAAGAACCAAGTTGGAGGAGTCAAATGCTTGAGGAAATGAAGGCCAACATACCCGAGATGAGGTTCGGGGCATCCAGCCGCTGGTATGAGGGTGCTCCCCTGGGCAACGGCGATCTCGGCACAATCGTCTTCGAATCCGATGATGCGCTGGTCTTCGCCGTCGGCAAGAACGACATGTGGGACCGCCGCTTCACCGCCGAGATCCAGCCACAGCCCAAGCCCGTCTGCAGGATCAGCGTATGGCAGACCCCGGAGGAGACAGGAACGGGCAAATGCTCCCTCCAGCCGGTCACGCACGCATTGTCCCTGAGGGAAGCCGAACTCGTGACTTGCGCCTCGCACCTCAAAGTTGTGGCCAGGGTCCAGAAGGACCGGAACCTGGTCCTATTGCGGCTGTCGGGGATCCGCCGGAATACCATCGTCTCGCTCTCAAGGCCGCCGGACTCGACCAACACCGGGATAGCACCCCCGCGGCTGCGCATCTCGGGCGAGTTGGCGATGGTCGAACAGGACCTCCCCGCTGAACCAACATATCCCAACCGCTTTCGCTGCATTGTAGCTGCACAGGCCATCGGTGCCGCGGCGCCCGCGTGAAGGCCCGGGGACATCATATGGCAAATCAACAAGGACTGCCTCATCGCGATCGCCGTCGTGACGACGCGCGACCATGCAGACCCTGTCAAGCGGGCCAAGAAACTGATCCAAGATGCGCTACAGACCGGCGATCCGCTCTTGCGGGAGCGCCATGTCAGGGCATGGGAGAAGTACTGGGCCCAATCCTGGGTGCGGATCGATGATCCCGAGCTACATGGCCTGTGGTACCAATGGATGTACGTCCTAGCCTCAGCGACCAGGCCGGGCGCGGTCGCACCTGGCCTCTTCTCGCCCTGGATCGTTGAGGACAAGAGCATGTGGCACGGATCCTACACGATCGACTACAACTTCCAGCAGACCTACTGCGCTGCACTGTCCTCCAACCATCCCGAGCTGTTGGATCCATACTTCGCTGAGGTTGAGGCAATGCTGCCCGCCGCACGAAGACTGGCAAGGGAGCAGTACGGGAGGGACGGGCTGAGATTCCCGCACGAGATGTTCCCCATCAGCCCGCATGACTGGCCCTGGAAGGACGGATATCTCGTTGAGACCCTTTGGCTGCTCCAGCATTTCTGGGAGTACTACCTATTCACGCGGGATGAGTCCTTCCTGGCGCAGCGCTGCTACCCAATCATCGCAGAATGTGCGGATTTCGTCGCCAGCCTGATGGTTAAGGGAGCCGACGGGGCCTACTCACTCCCGAACTATAGTTCACTCGAACACCCCAAGCTCCCCGGTGCAAGGAATGGAACACCCGCCCTCGGTCTGGCGCGCTACATACTGAAGGCAGCCATCGCAGGTGCCGCAACCCTGGGAAAGGGGAAGCAGGCACGGAAATGGAGTGCTGTGCTGGACAACCTGGCTCCATATCCGAGATCCCGGAACCAACTGGGCGAGATCTTCGTGGACTGCGAGTCAGAGGACGACCTGTACTACCTGTCACCTCCCGTGGAACTATCAAAGGGGGGATGGCGGCCATCGAAGCTCGATGGCAACCACGGCGCATGGATGTACTACAACCTGCCAAACAGCCTCATGCAGGTATGGCCCGCGGGGCAGATCGATATGGATTCGCCCCCGGAGGAGCTCCTGACCGCTATCCGAACCTGGATGACCATCAAGCTGGAGGGCCTCAACAACTTGGTTTCCCACCACGTCATCGCAGCTAGACTCGGGATCGTCTCGTATCAGGCGTTCAAGCGGGACCTCGCGGACCGGCGGTTGCCAAATGGGTTCGTAACCACGCGAGCCAATCGTCTCACCCCTGATTTCGACTACGACAGTGGATACTTCGCATACTGGACCTACGGAATCTACACCGAGAACTGCGGCTTATCGCCACAACGAAGTTACCGCAATACATTTAAGGAGATGTGCTCCTAGGAACACCCGTGCCCTTCGACGCCTGGATCTCAGCGCGGCTAGCCAAGGTTTCCGAACTAGTCTCGGAGGACTAAGACGACCTTGAAGCCTGGATCAAGTATCTGAGCGAAGAGAGAGAAGCCAGGCCCTCTACCGTGTTGACGTATGCCAAGAGCCTCGCGGCCTTTGCCCAGTGGTGGAAGCGGCCCCTCTCCGAGTTCGGCTACAAGGATTCCGTATCCTACAAGACCTTCGTCCGAGGGCGATCCAAGAACCCGCACATGTTGCTGTACGGAGCAATGTCCTACCTCAAGTTCCGTGCCTGCCGATACGACCGAGAACGTCTCTTTGATCGGACCTACTTGCCAGATGTCTGCCGGGGGCTCAAACTGTACAAGGCGGGCAACGGAAACGGCGAGTCTGTTCGCGATACCCCGGTACTCACGATCGAGGAAATTGAGAAACTCATCGAGATCGCCCATGGCTTCTCCTATGCCGACGTGGGCGAGCGGGACACCTGCCTCGTCGCCCTGCTTTACTCAACGGGCTTCAGACAGGATGAGCTTTGTTCGATGCGAGTAAAGGATCTCTACATCGAAGACGGTGCA
>Ga0172365_10003104_pt1 | contig 12385 bp, 12 predicted proteins | sample LakKivSesite48cm_FD_114535 | JGI IMG/M metagenome (GOLD analysis project Ga0172365, IMG submission 114535) | Sediment microbial communities from Lake Kivu, Rwanda - Sediment site 48cm | ecosystem: Environmental > Aquatic > Freshwater > Lake > Sediment | place: Rwanda: Western Province, Lake...
CAGGGCAGCAACGCCTGGGACTATGTAACTGTGGGCTATGACAGCAGCGGGAACCAGCTCTGGGTGGCCCGCTACGATGGCCCGGCGAGCCGATTTGACCAGGCGACGGGTATAGCCGTCGATAAATGGGGCGCGGTCTACGTCACAGGCAAGAGCGATGGCGGCACCAGCAACTCTGATTTCGCCACCGTAAAGTATGTAGCGGTTAGTTCAGCCCCGTAGACGCCTCAGCCTGGCGGAGGTGCACAAGGATAGGGGTTGGAGGGGCGGAATTTGGCGCATGACAGGTCGTTCGCCCGGTTTGTGAACAGCGGCGATACCTTTCGGGCGTATCATAAAGGCAAGCTCATCTTCAAGTCGAAGAAAGACCGGCTCATCCCTCTGCTCGAATATATAGATACCTTTGTGCCTCAGGTGCGGGGAGTGGTCATCTTCGACCGCATAGTGGGGAATGCGGCAGCCCTGCTGCTCAAGAAGGCGTACTGTCGGGAGATTTACTCGCCTTTAGGCAGCGAGATTGCCGCCCGGACGCTGAGCGAGCAGGGCATAGGATACCATTTCTCCCGGACCGTGCCTCATATCGTGAACCAGGCGGGGGATGACATCTGCCCCATGGAGAAGCTGTCGCTGGGCAAAAGCCCGGAGGAGTTTTTTCAGCATCTGTGCCGGTTGCGGAGCAAGCAGGGGTAAATGAAGGTTTCTATCCGCTTGGCCTACGATTGGACATAAAGGCCACAGGCGAGGGCGCCCGTGCTACCAAATCATACCCGGGCAGTTCCCCCGAGTTTATGTGTCACTGCTTTGAAAATAGAAGTAGGGCAGGTTTCCTAGCCTGCCTGCACCGGGGAATGATTTAGGCGCGTAATCCCCCTTGCCCCCTTTAGAAAAGGGGGGATTTATGATAAGTGACTGCTTTGAAAATAGAAAGTTGAGGCAGTCCCGACTTGTCGGGATGGATTCCCGTTTTCGCGGGAAAGACATAGAAGCGGAGTGTTCTTACAAAAAAGCGCTCGCTGGTTGACGAAATTACGTAGGGGCGACCGGCTATTTCTGCTGGTCCAGCTCTATGAGCACGCCATGAGTCGCCTTGGGGTGGATAAAGGCCATGCGGGCCCCCATCTGCTCGCCGATTTTACCGTATTCTCCTGTGTCCACAATGGGGAAGCCCTTCTTCTTGAGCCGTTGGATTTCTTTGTCCAGGTCGTCTACCCACAGGCCGAGACGGCACACGCCCTCGCCGTATTTCTCCAGCCTCCGCGCCAGGTCGCCGCCCGCAGGCGCATCGGGTCCCGCGGTGGGCTGCAGCAGCTCGATGGAGCAGCCGCCGAGAGGGAACATCACCGCCTTGACACCCGGCATCTCCACAATGCCCAAATCCCAGGGCTTGAGGCCAAAGACTTTGATAAAATGAGCCTGCGCCTCCTCTATGTCCCTGACCAGTACGCCTACGAAGCTGACCCTGGTAATCATCTTAATCCCTGGTTACTATACAACCTCTATCTCGAAACGACAACAAAGATAGTTACACCTGCAAAAGCGACTCTGTGCTATAATCGCTGTACAGGTTTGCGACGAGTGGAGGTGTGATATGAAGGTCATCGTAACCTACATGTCCCAGACAGGCAATACAAAGAAGGTCGCGGAAGCGATTTTCCAGGAGCTAAAGGGCAAAAAGGAAATTAAGCCCATAAGCGAGGTCAGCAGCCTCGACGGCTATGACCTTGCTTTTGTCGGCTTTCCTATTCAGGGATACGGGCCGGCCGCGGACGCGAAGAGCTTCCTGGAACAGCACGCAAAGGGCAAGAATATCGCACTCTTTATAACTCATGCTTCACCGGAGGATAGCCCTGAATTAAAGGAATGGCTGGGCGGATGCAAGGCGGCAGCATGTGCTGCTAACCTGCTCGGTATGTTTGATTGTCAGGGCGAGTTGAGCCAGGCCGTAGCGGATTTCATGCTCAACAGCGGTGACCCGACTCTGGCTGCGTGGGCCAAGGAGCGTCCGACCACGGTAGGACAGCCGGATGCCGCCAGGCTGAAGAAGGCGCGCACCTTTGCCAGGGAGATAATGAAAAAACATTCCCGCACTTAGGCAAAGGACGTCAGCGGAAGACCGGGGCGAGCAGAGCAAGCTTTCACCCTCACCCTTACCTCTCCCGTCTAGGGAGAGGAGATTGCAATCCTCCCTCCCCTTGAGGGAGGGATAAGAGGGAGGGGTAATTACAATCACACCAGCAACTGGCCGCCGTCTGCGGCGAAGGCTTTCCCCGGCCCTGAGCCCGCACCTGTTACGATGGCAACTTTGCCCCGAAGCCTCATGCCGGGGCCTCCTGAAATGCTGAGCTGCTCATTTAACCTCTGTATAAATGAATTTGCGGCCCCGCTGCCACGATGCTGCGGCGGCAATCAGGCAGATCACAACAGAGAAGGTGAATACCACGATGAGTCCCTGATGGAAAGACGCCGCGATAAGCTGCGGGAAATAAGACCTGCTCGTTAGAGTGGCGGCAGCATCCGGGGGCAGGGAGTTCAATACCGTCGGGCCCAGCAATGTACCCAATGGATTGTATCCCAGCAGCGCCGCAAAGAGGTAGCTTACCGGCGGCAGCTTCGACAGTTCGGTTGCGACAGTGGCGGATACTCCGTTCTGGATTAACCCGTTGTATAAAGCCTGGGGTACTCTGGTGTTAAGGCCTACGATCATCAGGGAGAAAAACACGCCGATCGATATGGGGAATCCCACATTGTAGAAGGAGGCCCGCATGCCGGAGGCAGCGCCCCGGCTTTCCGCCGGGACACTGTTCATGATAGCGGCCGTATTCGGTGCTACGAAGAGTCCGGAGGCTATGCCCATAATGAACAGCACCACGGCAAAGCCCGGATACACGAAATTGACGGGAAGTATCATAAGCAGCCCGAAACTGAGGGCGGTGAGCACCATGCCCCCCGTGGCAAACAGCCTGGCGCCGTAACGGTCCGATAGAAAGCCTGAGATAGGACCCGCCGCAAGGAACCCCACGCTGAGGGGCAGCATATAGATGCCTGCCCAGAGAGGGGTGATTTCGAAGTCATAGCCATGAAGCGGCAGCCAGATACCTTGCAGCCAGATGACCAGCATGAACTCCAGGCCGCCCCTGCCGATAGAGGAAAGGAAGCCGGCCATGTTTCCCGCAGTAAAAGCGCGAATTCGGAACAGGCTCAGCCGGAACATAGGCTCCTTTACGAGCCGCTCTACGAAGAAAAAGAGCACCAGGCCGGCCACACCACCAAGGAGCATGCCCAACACGAAAGGCGTGGTCCAGGACATACTGGATGTGGCGGACGGGTTGATGCCGTAGATTACGCCCACCAGCAGCATAGTCAGCCCGCCGGCGAAAGTCAGGTTGCCCAGCCAGTCGATCTTCGCCGCTTTGTGGATACCGATCTCCCGCAGAGCAAGATAGGACCAGACTGTGCCTATCACGCCAACGGGCACATTGAACAGAAAAACCCAGCGCCAGTGTATCTCGGCGAGCACGCCTCCGAGAATAAGCCCTATGAACGTACCGGCTATGCCGGCAACCATGTTGATGCCCAGCGCGAACCCGCGCTGGTTGGTGGGGAAGGCGTCGGTGATGATTGCTACAGAGTTCGCCATGAGCATGGCGCCTCCTACGGCCTGCACCACGCGAAAGATAATTAACTCGATGGCACCGGAAGCCCCTGTGCTCCATGTGATCGAAAGCAGAATAGACCCCACTGTGAAGACAACGAAGCCCAGGTTGTACATCCGCACCCGCCCGAAGATATCACCGATGCGTCCCAGCGTCACCACCAGTACCGCCTGGACCAGCGGATAGCACATGAGGACCCAGAGCAAGTAGGTGAAGTTCGACGACTGCAGCGGCTCCAGGTTGATGCCGCGGAAGATGACGGGAAGAGCGATTAGGAGGCTCGACCCGTTGATAAAACCCATTAATATGCCCAGCGTGGTATTGGACAGGGCAACCCACTTGTAATTTTTCCCCACCGGCCGCTGGGACGACTTTAAATTAAGCACGCGCTGCACCCCTGTGTCCGGAAGTTATCAAATGTAAAGTCTTGCGTAACACAAATCATTAATTCAATCAGGGGCGACCCATCGGGTCGCCCCTTTGCTCTAATTATAGCAGATACAATAAGGGCAGACACACGGGTCTGCCCCTACACTTACTCCGCTCTAGCGCGGAACATCAGCGTGCCGAAGGCCACTCCTGCCACTGCCAGGGCAGCCAAAACCACAAAGCAGAGCCAGAGGTCGTGCCATATGTATCCGTTAGAAATCAAATCGCGGGCGCCAACCACAGCATAGTCTATGGGGTTAACTAGTCTCACCTTGTTGAGCCAGCCCGGCAGCAGGGCTGCCGGCATCATCAGCGATGAGAGGAACATCAATGGCATGGTGAGAAGATTGGTGACGGCCATAACGGTCTCCTGCCGTTTGAGCAGGAGCGCCAGCCCGTTGGAGAAGGCAGCGAACCCCAGCCCGAGCAGCGCCAAGAGGAAGAAGGTGAACAGCACCCCGGGCACGCCGGTCTCAAAGTGTACCCCCATGATAAGGGCGAGGATGATGATTATCAAAGCCTGAATGAGGAGCACCACCACAGTGGCGACGATGCGGCCCGCTATGACAGAGATGCGGGTCACGGGCGTAGCCAGCATCTTGGACAGCACGCCGGTGTCTATATCCCACAGCATGCCGAAGCCCGAAAAGGCTGAGCCGAACAGCACCGTCATCACCAGCACGCCGGGGGCGAAGAATTGAAGATAGCTGCCGCCGCCTGGGCCCAGCATCCCGCCCAGCGACTTGAATATCTGGGTGAACAGCACCAGCCACAGTATGGGCTGGAACAGGGTCATGAATATAAACACGGGCATGCGAATCCTTGCCCTTAAATCGCGCATAGTTATGTACCAGGTATCCGTTATGACGCTCATCTTTGCCTCCTATCACGCATCCTCACCAGTTGAGCGAATGTAGTACGTGAGCCCTCCTCAGCCCTTATTGTTTTGCCGGTATATTTTAGAAACACATCGTCCAGTGACGGTCTCGACATGGATATGGTCTTGACCTCGATACCCTGACCCGAAAGGAGATGCATTATACTGGGTATGGCGGATGCGCCGTCATTTACATAAACCGCCAGCTCGTGGTCCGTCGCTTTAGTCCCGGTGATAAACGGCTTGCCCGCCAACGCTGCCTCGCTGCGACTGACGAACTCTTTACACTTCTCATCATTGTCCTCGCAGGGGGTCACGGTAACCACGTCGCCGCCTATGGACCTCTTCAATTCATCGGCGGTGCCCAGGGCGATTATCTTGCCCAGGTCTATGATGGCGATGCGGTCTGCCAGGCGGTCGGCCTCCTCCATGTAGTGGGTGGTCAGGAATATGGTCATGCCCCTTGTTTTGACCAGTTTGCGGATATACTCCCAGATGCTGGCCCTGGTCTGAGGGTCAAGCCCTGTCGTCGGCTCATCCAGAAACATCACCCTGGGCTGATGGATCAGCCCCATGGCCAGGTCGAGCCGCTTGCGCATGCCGCCTGAATAGGTGGAGACCATCCGGTTCTCCGAGCCGGTCAGACCGACCAGGTCGAAAATCTCCTTTACCCTCTCCTTGATGGTCTTGCCATCCAGCCGGTAGAAGTGCCCGTAAAGCGTCAGGTTTTCCTTGCCGGTGGCATGTTCGTCTACCCCCACATCCTGTGCCGCATAGCCGATTTGCTTGCGTACCTCGATTGCGTTCTTCACCACGTCCAGGCCAACCACGGTGGCGGTTCCCGAGGTAGGCGGGATAAGGGTGTTCAGCATCTTGATGGTTGTGGTCTTGCCGGCACCGTTCGGCCCCAGGAAGGCGAAAATCTCGCCGTCTTTGACCTCGAAATCGATGCCGTCAACGGCCCGGATATCGCCGGGGAAGACCTTGGTCAGTTGGTGGGTTTCGATAGCATTCATATCGTTTACTCCTGTTTTGCCTGAGATTGCTCCTGTATTTGCCTGGTGAACTTTTCGACCCATTCCAGTTCTGCCTGCATCACTGCCAGGCCCAGTTCGAACATGGCATTTACGAAATAGGGATGAGAATGCTGCTTGTTATCAAGAGCTGTCCTCAGCATTTCCGTCTTCTCTTTCAGATGCTCGCTGTACTGGCTCAGAGCGGTGAGCGCCTCCTCGCTTGAGACGGCGGGCATGTTGGCCAGCCCCAGTATCAGGGGGTGGGGACTTGGCTGGGGCATCGAAAGCACCTCGATAATAGCGGCGTGAAATGCCTCTTGCCCGGTTTTGGTAGCATGGTATACCTTGCGCGCAGGGCCACGCTCTGTCTTCTCCAAGCGCCCTTCGATAAACCCATCGAGCTCCAGCTTCTTGAGCAAGAAATAGATGGAGGAGAAACCTATCTCGGTCCATCTCCTCATGCCGCGTTCTTCAATGACCTGCTCGATTTCGTAGCCGTGGCGGGGTTGCTCGGCAACAAGCCCTAACACAGCCAGTTCTGCATTCGTCATCTTATACTCTATACCTATAATATTATAGTACTATAATACCTTTCGGGTCCTTTGTCAAGAGGGGGCTGCCCTGACATAACTGCTGTAGAACCCGATATAAGATATGTTACTATACATCACGATATGTCTTAACATATCGGAAACGATTTGTCAATAGGTTAACTGTGGGTAGGTTGGAGCAGATGCTCCAACCATTTTAATGTGGGGACAGGCTCCCTAGCCTGTCCCGGTGGAACAATGCGACTCTAAATGATTCTTACTTAGGGTCGGTGCGCCACTTGGCCATGAACTTGTCTACGTCTACGCCCAGGCTGGCTATGTGCTGGGCCCCTGCGTTATATATCTCCTGCCAGGGTAAATCAGCATAGCTGTCATGATACTTGATGTACTCCACGTGCAGTTTGCCCTCCCGGTTGTGATGGGGCAGCCTGGCATCGTGTTCGCCGTCGAACTCTGTGGGGACGAAGCCGTTTTCCCGGCATAGCTCCAAATCGTAAGCCGGCGTGGCGATGACCCATTTGCCGTCGAGGTAAATCTCGGCGAAACCGTGGTAGACCAGTATGTCGCTGCCGCACATCATGTCGAGAAAGCGCTGCGAGAGTATGTGGTTCCTGATGTCGGCGAACCCGAAGCGGGCGGGGATTCCCACCGCCCGGCACATAGCGACCAGGACGGCCGCTTTCTGGAAGCACAACCCGAAGCCCCTTTTCAGGGTGGCGCTGGCTATGCTGTATTCGTAACGGTCGGCGGAATTATAAGGGTCGTATTTAATGCTGTCCCTGACGAAGTAAAACAGGGCTATAGCCTTCTCTCTGTCGGTTTTCAAACCCTTGGTTAATTCCTTCGTCTTCCTAATAATCAACTCCGAATCGCAATCAACTATCTCCGTGCATCCGAGGTACTTTTCCATTTCATTCATAAGGACTCCTGTTTCATGGCTTTAATCAAACATCTTAAATGATATATCTTCTGCTCTGCGGCAGTCAAACGCAGTCATGTTGACAAGGCTTCCGCGAAACCCGTTTCTACGGTCACAAAAAGGGGAAACGAAAACCCGTTTACCCCAATTCCTTAGTCGCTGCTATCTTGCAGGGAAACTCTCTCCATTCCGTAAACATAGCGGTTACTCTTGCTCCTGGATTCCGTTTTTCAACGGAATGGGGTGCGTTTCAAAACCATTCCGACGGAAGTCGGAATCCAGTTACGACAAAGTCCTTTCGTATAGGTAGCCTGGGACCAAAATAATCACCCCATGCCCAGATAGAGAGTATTTTCCGCGTTTCGCGGGAAGTTTTGACACCGGTTTCAGCCTCCCACCAAAGTTAATCCGCACTTTGAAGCTGATGCATTGGATACAGAATGGATAACTAGTTGATAATAACTATTTTTGCTCGTTTCGCGGTTGCCTCGGGTTGACAAGTCAGCTTGCGGTATGGCAATATGCGCCCGCAGGTGATTTTTACGGACTTTTGCCGGGGAGGGCGTCAGATGCCGAAGAAGATATTTAGAAGTTTCGACGAGGCGGTGGCCGACATACCCGATGGCGCAACCATCTCCGTAGAGTCATGGGGTATCCCCGCCTGTGCGCAAAACCTGGTAGCCGCTGTCAAAAAGAAGGGCATAAAGGACATCACCCTCGTTACTCACAACTTCATCCCTATCGTTCTGGGGGAAGACGAGACCTGCTTCCCGTCGGCGATACTACCCCAGCTCAAAAAATTGATAACACCCGTGGTGGGCATCCAGCAGCTCGGCGCGGGTGCCTTTGTCAAGGAGTATATCGAGAAGGGGCTGGAGGTGGAGCTGTCCACCCACGGCACTATGGCGGCGAGGCTCTACGCCGGAGCCGCCCGGCTGGGCGGGTTCTACAATCCTGTGGGCGTGGGCACTGTTATCGGAGAAGGGAAAGAGACCAGGGTTATAGATGGCAAGGAATATATCTTCGAAAAGCCGATAAATCTGGATTATGCCTTGGTCAGGGCGCATAAAGCGGACAGGCTGGGCAACCTGGTATTCAGGGGCATCTTCAGGGGAGACCAGCCCTTGATGGCTATGGCGGCAAAGGTGACCATCGCCGAGGTTGACGAGATTGTAGAGCCGGGAGAGCTCGACGCTGAGAATATCGTGGTGCCGGGGATATTTGTAGACCGTGTGGTGAAGATTCCCGAGGACGGCATCGGCACCCACAAGAAACAGAAGGCTTTGATAGGCAGGCTGGGCGAGATTGAAATTGCGCGCAAGATGCTGTTCCGCAGCAAATGCGTTGAGGAGAAGCCCAGGGTTGAGCAATCGCAGGACGGCAAGTTCAAGCAGAGGCTGGACAGGGACACCATTTCCATGAGGGCGGCGAAGGAGCTGAGAGCCGGTGACTACGCCAACCTGGGAGTAGGCATACCGAACCTGTGTGCCCTGTATGTGCCGGAGGGCGTCATCTTCCAGTCGGAGAACGGCTCCGTAGCCTACGGGCCGCTGGTGATGGAGGACGAGATACGGAGGGCGGAGTTCCACTATGTCGATTCGGGAGGCAGGTTCTTTACCCTCGCGCCGGGAACGGCGTTCTTCGATGTGATGACCTCCTTCCTCATGATAAGGGGCGGCCGTCTGGTGAGCATTCTGGGTGCTCTGGAGGTATCGGCGAAGGGCGATTTAGCGAACTGGAACACCGGCGGCGATGCTTTAGGCGGCACCATCGGCGGCGGCATGGACCTGGCGGTAGGAGCGAAACGGGTAATAGTTACCATGGAGCACACCACTAAAGACGGCAAGCCCAAGATAGTGAAAAAGTGCAGCTATCCGCTGACCGCCAAAGAGTGCGTTGACTTGATTGTTACCGACCTGGCAGTCATCGAGGTCACGCCGAAGGGGCTGGTGCTCAAAGAGGTCGCCCCCGGCTGGACCGCAAAGGAGGTGCAGGCCCTCACCGAGCCGAAGCTCAAGACAGCGCCCGACTTAAAAGAGATAGAATTGTAAAACTGCAAAGGGTGTTTTACATGTCGTTGCGAGTCGCGACTTGTCGGGACGTGGCAATCTCCTCGAACTCATAGGTGCGGTGAGATTGCTTCGCTTCGCTCGCAATGACATGATATATTGTGGCTGGATGCACATAGGTGCCGTAGGGCGACCGGCCGGTCGCCCCCGCAACTCGCGTAAAATTCAAAAGAGATGGAGCTATAAAATGAGACCTATCATATTCAGATATCTTCTCTGGCTCTCGATTATAACAATTCTCATATCTCTTGCGGCCTGTGGCAGCGCGCCGGCCAAGGTATATGCCGATTTGGGCGAGGAGTTCTCCCTGTCTATAGGGCAGACTGCTGCCATAAGGGGGCAGGATTTGCAGATAACCTTTGAGGACGTAGTCGAAGATAGCCGCTGCCCCAGCAATGTAACCTGTATCTGGGCGGGTAGGGACAGCTCTATTATGAAAATTGTACAAGCTTCTTCTCAATATCGAATGGTATTGACTGAACCGGGACTGACCGATGAGTACACCACTGTGACCTATCGGGAATATCAACTGTCCTTTCAGTTAAGGCCGTACCCAACGGCGGGGCAGTCGATTCAAAGGGATGCATACAGGTTACAATTAATAGTCAGCAAATAGGCCGTAACAGGTAATAGTTCGCAATGACATAAATATACTGTGCCTGAACCCGTAGGGGCAGACCCATGTGCCTGCCCTGCGTTTCTGATATCTCCCCGCGCTCTAACCATCTCACTGTGATATGATAATAGAGGTCTTCCCGAAAAATCACTATGTGACGGAGTAACAGAGATGGCTAAGATAAAAGATGCGGTTATGGTGGACTACGCCCGGTCGCCCTTCGGCGTCGCCAGCCGGAAGAAGCCCGGTTTCTTTGCCGATAAACGCGCTGACGACCTCGCAGTCATCGTGGTTGAGGCGCTGCTCAAGCGAACGGGGATAGACCCCGCCTCGGTGGACGAGGTCATCATGGGTACGGTGAACCAGAGCGGCGAGCAGAGCAATCCCGGCCGGAGCGTCTGCCTGATGACCTGCCCCTTCGAGGTTGCGGGACTGAGCATCGAACGCGCCTGCTGCTCCAGCATGACCGCCGCCCACATCGGCTGCATGGCTATCCAACTGGGCATGGAGGACATCTGCATCGCCGGAGGCATGGAGAGCCACTCCCACTTCCCCACCCCTATGATAACCGAGGATACCGATCTCTGGGCTCTGGCCGAGGAGCTGGGCAAGACGCGCGGCCTGCCCAATTCCAGGATATTCGACATAGTAGACATAAATGCTGTGGCGAGCATGGGCTTGATTGCCGAGAAACTGGCCGAGATGTACGGCATCACCAGGGATGACCTGGACAAATGGGCCTGGCAGAGCAACATGAGGGCTGCCGCCGCCCAGAGAGAGGGCAAGTTCAAGCACGAGATAATACCGGTGGAGGGCACGCTGCCCGACGGCACAGTCAAGCTCATCGACTACGATCAGGGTGTCAAGCCGGACTCCAGGCTGGAGAAAATACGCAGCCTGCCTCCCCTGTACAAGGCAGAAGGAACTATTTGCGCTGCCAGCACCTCGGGCGAGAACGACGGAGCAGCGGTGGGCATTTTCATGTCCAAGGAGAAGGCGAAGGCATTGGGGCTGGTGCCTATGGTCACCATCAAGAGCATGGCCTGGGTAGGGGTCGACCCCGCTCTCATGGGCTACGGAGCGGTGGCGGCCTCCAAAAAGGCATTGCAACGGGCGGGACTTACGATAGACCAGATAGACCTGGTAGAGGTCAATGAAGCATTCTCCGTGCTGCCGCTGCTGCATGTGAAAGACATGGCAGTTGCCCCGGAGAGATTGAATGTTAACGGTGGCGCTGTATGTATTGGCCACCCTGTGGGGGCGAGCGGGATGCGAGTGCTGGGCACGCTGGCTCATGAGATGAACCGCAGGAAAGCCCGCTACGGCCTGGCGGCCATCTGCGGCGCCTGGGGTGCCGGTGCAGCCACGGTTTTGGAGCGGGAGGACTACTGGGAAGGCAAACGCGCTTTTCTGAGCTAAGGATGGGCACTCTGTTGCATTTATAGAGTAATGGGTTGCATTTCATTTTACCTACGCTACCGGAGCTAAGAGGAGGGAGGTTATGACTTTAGTAAATTGGGGATTGGTTATAACTCTTCTCGGGACAATCAGTATAATAATTTTGAGCCTCCGTTTGAACCCAGTAGATGCACTTAGAGAAAGAAATGGAGGTATCGAGGTCAACCCTAAATGGTTTGAGCGGCTAAATCAACGAACGAGAAAATGCTATATGCTTGGTTATATGGTTAGCATAGCGGCTTTGGGGATGGGTACCCTAGTTCAGATAGTGGGGAATCTTTAATCCAAATAGGCGCTAATTGCACCAACCACAATGGAGAAGAACCCTCGAGCCTCGTAGGATGGGTGTAGCGCAGCGAAACCCACCGATTCACTTCAAAGGTCAATCTACGTCGACCGGCTCTTTACAGTTGCGGCACCTTTTCGCTCCCCTGAATAGCGTATAGCCGCAGTGGGGGCAGTGGTAGCGTTTCTCCTCCTCTTCCATCCATTTCGCGGTTCCCAGCCGCTTCCAGGTGGGAATCGCTCTCAATATTACCTTTTTCCCGACGGGAAGGGGGAAAGCATCTATGAACTTGCAGGGGAAATCGCTGCACTGGTGACAGCCCTCGATCCCTTTGGAGATAGTGCAGTCTCTGATGGGACAAGTTACACAGTATGTGAACAAAACATCTGACAGGCAGCCTTCGCATTTAATGTCATCGGCACCGACGGAGTAGACATCCTTCAGCCTTTCTTTGAATTTCATGTCATTGTTCCTGTGTGCGATATAGATGCCGCAGACTCCGCAGTATAGC
>Ga0172365_10003105_pt1 | contig 12380 bp, 7 predicted proteins | sample LakKivSesite48cm_FD_114535 | JGI IMG/M metagenome (GOLD analysis project Ga0172365, IMG submission 114535) | Sediment microbial communities from Lake Kivu, Rwanda - Sediment site 48cm | ecosystem: Environmental > Aquatic > Freshwater > Lake > Sediment | place: Rwanda: Western Province, Lake Kivu...
CATCGTCGATTGGAGAACGGAGCATCCTGTCCTGAAATATGTCGATCTAACGAATTTGTTTGCTGCAAAATGCCACAGGATGATATTGCCACGTGACGCTGATGTTCTGGCCGAGTTCAATGAAACGCCGGCCCTTGCCCTCGTGCGTCGAAACGGCAGCGTTTTCCTGCTGGCCGGATTCGACGTGCTGCAAAGCAACTGGCCCTTCGAACCGGGTTTCGTTCTTTTTTGTTATAACACCGCCGGCTTTCTGGGAATGCAGCTCGCAAGCGCTCAGGAGATGAACTTAAAGGTCGGCGAACCGATTGTTGTCGATGGTCTCGACGGCCAAATCACGTCTCAAATCGACGGGCCTGATTTTTCCGGCACGGAAATCAGGTCCAGCGTTTCAGGCTCTCTTCGCTTCCCGGCAACCGACAGGGCCGGCACGTACCGCCTGAGCATCGACGGGCAGCCGGCCAAATTCTTTGCCGTAAATCTGCTCGATCTCATAGAGAGCAATATCGAGCCGCGGCGACAGATAGTTCTTTCGGGCCAGCCGGTACAGGCCGAGGAATATGACCTGAGCCGGGCAAATCTTCCGCTGTGGCCGTTTCTTGTAGGTCTGGCTTTAGTTCTTTTATGTCTGGAGTGGATTATATATAATCGCAAGGTGCGAATTTAGAACATAAACTCAGCATTCAGCGAGGATGAAAAATGTTACGCGTATGGCTCGTTTTATTGGCGTTTCCGGTCGTGGTCATTGCGGCCGCCGCCGAAAAGGATGAAGATCCGTTCAACGTCGATTTTTTCTGCGGCTGGGGTGGCTACTATCGTCCAATGGAATGGACGCCGGTGGAAATCGAAATTAGCAGCACTCTTACCGAGCCTTTCGCCGGTGTTATAACGGTCTCCGCTCAGCAGGACGGCCTGAATACTATGAACATTAATCACGAGTTTGTGCTGACGCCGGATATACCATTGCATTTACCGCTGGTCTCCAAGTTCGCATTCACAGCCGACAAGTGCAGCGTAAGACTTGTGGATAAAGAACGCGGACGAACACAATGGAGCCAGGAGTATGAGCTATGGGGACGCGAGACGGACAGCCGTTTTATTACGGTCGTTTACGAGAACGATATGTTGATAGGGCTTGTCGGCAACGGAAAGTTCGGTCTCCTGCGACTGCCAAAACAATCCAAGTGTGTGTCTCACAAAGGGCAGGGAGGCGTATACCTGGGGGATAAGCTGCCGCGAATGGTCCCGTGGGACTGGACCGGCTTTGCACCTCTGGACCTGCTTATCCTTTACGATCCGGACTGGAATCTGTTTAATCGGCAGCAGTTGAATGCAATCGCCCAATGGGTCTCGAACGGCGGCAAATTGCTGCTCATTCCATCAAGTCATCCTCTGGCTCCTGCAAATCCGATCGCTCAGATGCTGCCCCTCGAAATGCAGGACGTTAAAGAAATGACCGTCCCAGCGGCAGTGCTCGAAAAAATGGGATTGATCGGCGACCAGGCGGAAACTGTGACCGGCTGGACACTGCTGCCTAAATCTGATGGTCGCTTTCTCCAGGCTGACGTCTCTGATGAAGACGAATGTTTATTCACAATTGGATATTCGGGCTTTGGGCGTGTGGGTGTATTAGCTTTCGATCCTGCAACCATGTCGGACGGGCAGCGGGATAAATCCGCGTCGTTCTGGATTTACTGCATCAGGAAGGTTCTGGATTATGCCGGTTCTCCATCTTTCGGCACGGTTGCCGGCGGGATCCGGTCAGACCAGCTCAGCCGGACTATTAAATCCGTCTCAGATGCTGAAATCGAAAAGGGCGGGCCCGGCAATAGAAACCGGTTCGAAATCGGCTGGGCGCACGCCGCTAATAACGCTGTAATGGAATTCCTATATCAGGGAATCCGGCCTTTGAGCATTTGGTGGGTGATACTTTTATTGGTTACGCTGGCGGTTCTACTGGGTCCCTTGGATTATAAGCTGCTCAAGCACCTTGATCGTCTTCCACTGACCTGGCTGAGCTGTGCTTTTTGGATAGTCTTGTTTACTATCGGCGCTTATTACGGCGTACAGGCCCTGCGAGCAGGTGACATGGAATTGCGGGTTATATCCGTCTTGGACGGAATAAAAGACAGCAGACACGCATGGTCCACCAATTATTGCGGTCTGTTCGCCCCTTACAGCGACGATTACCGGCTCGATAACCTTCAGGAAAATCAGTGGTGGTCCGGCATCGCTCCTGCCCAGGAGGCCATCTGGCAGCAAGGCGGCCAGATCGGCGGCAGAAGAATTTATTGCTTCCAGCATGACGGCGGAAATCTGCCCTATTCAATACCGGTCAATATATGGGACGTCCAGTGCCTGCTTAACGAATCATCTGTGCAGAAGCTGCCCTTTGATGCCGAAGTGCAGCTTCAAGGCGATGAGATTGTTATTGACATTTTAAATGAGTCCGAATCGCCGATTCTGCGAGGCCGCGTCCTGCTTGGCGATAATCGCGGCATTACGTTTGACTCCGTTCCCTCCGGCCAAAGCAGGCAGTTCAGCAGTCAATCCCATAGGATGGGAATATGGGACGACTACGGCGCCGAACGCTATAACGAGTATTACTATCGAAGAGGCCGGTCCAATATCAGCTTCAAAAAGGAAGATGCTTTTTTTGCACAGGGCTGCCTGCAGCGCACTCAAGCCATGAGCGCTTATCTTGCCGGCGGAGCTGCTATTGTTTGCGTCGAGTACGACCAGGCGCCCATATCGTTCGGTCTTAAAGACCGTACATACAAACGCAATCACATACAGTTGGCTCGGCTTGTCGTTTTTCTGAAAGAGCAAAAAGAGGAAACACCGAAATGATCGAAACTAAAAATCTGACCAAAAATTATGGCACTCTAACGGCCGTCGATGATCTGAATCTGACAATTAAGGACGGCGACATATTCGGTTTCATCGGTCCGAACGGTGCCGGAAAAACTACCACCATGAGGATATTGGTGACGCTCCTGGAGCCAACCCGGGGCGGCGCCTTTATCAACGGGCTGGATGTCTCCAAACACGGCAAGAAAGTCCGCAGGCTCGTCGGGTACATGCCCGATTTTATGGGTGTGTACGACGACCTGAAAGTCTTCGAGTATCTCGAATTCTTCGCCGCAGCGTTCGGCATCGAGAGAAAGAAGCGCAAATCCATCGTCGAAGGCGTGCTGGAGCTGACGGACCTGGAGTCCAAAAAAAGCGCCACCGTGGACAGTCTTTCCCGAGGGATGCAGCAGCGGCTCGGCCTGGCGCGAGTTCTGATACACGATCCCAAGGTGCTGATATTGGATGAGCCGGCCAGCGGGCTCGATCCGCGCGCACGAATCGAAATGAGAGAGCTGCTCCGCGAGCTAAAGCGCATGGGCAAAACCATTATGATCTCCAGCCACATTCTCAGTGAGCTGGAGGAGATTTGCGATCACGTCGGGATTATCGAGCACGGCCGGCTGGTTTTCAGCGGCACGATGGAAGAAATTCGCCCGCGTCTCGGCATCGAAAGCAAGGTCAGAGTCAGAGTGGCCGACCATCAGGACAAAGCAATCGAGCTGCTTAGCGCTCTGCCCCAGGTCCGCCAGGTCCAGGCGCTTGGTAACGAGATTGCCGTAACTTTCCACGAGGGCAAGGAAGCCAACGGCATTGTTGCCCGGACCCTTGTACATGCGGATTTGGACATTATCTCCATCCAGCCGGAGCGGCTGAAGCTCGACGATGCATTCCTGCAGTTAACCAAAGGTATAGTCCACTGATTGAACGAGTGGAAATAATATGACAAAAACTTCTGATAATGAACGATAAAAGATGCTCTCATGACAACGGCATTGACCAGCACGTTTTCAAACTTGTTCGATCCGGTCCGCCTTTTCGGGCCTATCTTCGATAAGGAACTGCGTGTATCGAGTCGGCGACGAAGGAACTACGCTCTCCGTTCTGTCTATTTAGCTCTGCTGACCGTCTTCGTGGTTGTGGTCTGGCTCCAGCAAGTACAGTATGTCAGCTCGTCTGGCCTTTACACGTCTTCGCGACTGGCCGCTGCCGGAAAAGTTATTGTTGTGACTATTGTCTGGTTTCAGTTCTGCGTCACTCAGGTTGTCGCAGTAATTATGCTCAGCACAGCTATCGGCGAAGAAATCTATCTCAGGACTCTGGGAGTACTGATGACCACGCCAATTACCAGCTTCCAGATCGTCATGGGAAAACTATTCAGCAAGCTGTTACAATTAATTCTGCTGCTGGCGATAAGCTTGCCACTGCTGGCGATTGTCAGAGTTTTCGGTGGTGTGCCCTGGGATTACATTATCTCCAGCCTGTGTATAACACTCACGACCGTTATCTTTTATGGTTCACTAAGCCTGTTCTTTTCAATTTTCAGCCGAAGGGCGTATGTAGTAATCATCCTAACCGGCCTGGTGCTTGCTTTACTCTTCGGATTGCTGTTGTTTCTCTATATGCTAATTTTTAGTGTTTTCCCGTGGTGGGGCAGGCAAGCAGATGCTTCTATCACTATTGTCTTTCATCTGAATCCATACATGATGCTGGCTTTAAACACAGATGTAATGCTCAATCCGGGATTGGCCGGTAGTGTAAGTTCATCGTGGCCGGTTCATTGTTTTATCATGCTGGCGGCATCGTCTTTAGTTTTGTCTGCGTCTGTTTTGCTCATCCGTAAGATTGCGCTTGCCCAGGCAGTTGGCTTTCCGAATATTTTAAGACGTCTGCTTAATCCGCCCAGGGCGGTTTCCGCTAAAAGCGCAGTTTCTTCTGAGACTGAAGGGAATATCAGGCGTGTCAAAGGTCCGCCTGTCGTTTGGAAGGAGTTGAAATCGAAAGCATCCAGCCGAGAAAGGCTTATTGTTGCAATTATTATTGGTCTGGAATTGGCTTTGATTGTAGCAATGTACCTTTTTCCAGTAGTAGATGACATATTCGGCTATCCAAAGGCTTACATGCTTTATATCTGCATCTTCATGGGATTAGGGCTGCTGACTGTTGCTATCTTCTCAGCCACTTCTATCACTTCTGAAAAGGAAGCCCGAACCTGTCCTCTGTTACTGGTCACTACCTTAAGTGGCTGGCAGATACTTATAGGGAAATTTGTGGGAGTAGTACGCCGTAGTCTGTTTGTTTGGTTGCTGCTGCTTATATATATTGGACTATTTTGGCTGTTTGATGTCGGTGTCGGTCTTTTTGCTATGGTACAGATGGCCATTATAGCGGCCGGCTCGGTTGTATTTCTTTGCGGTACAGGTTTCTATTTCGGCTCCCGCTTTAGACGTACCAGCGGTGCAGTAATAACAAGCTTTATCCTGATGGTGTTAGTTTGGGGTATTATACCTTTCCTGGTGATCCTGTTAAAAGATACTTTTCAACTTGGACGATATTTTTTCATCCTTGATGATCTCAAAGAATACAGCCTAAATATTGTTCCATTCGTACAGGCTATGAGAGCGATGGATGGTAATCCCAGTCTTTACGAATCGTCTCGCTTTATAACGAGCTATGTGCTCCTTGGTCTTTTCTTTGCCTGGCGCGCCGAGCACCATTTGAGACGCAACATTTTCTGACTATTTTCCGATGGCTATTAACACTATCTCAATACATACTGTTTTTCACTTTTTAAGTCTTTCCTGGCTGACGGGGCCGATATTTGATAAGGAGCTGCGGGTTTCGAGCCGGCGAAAAAGAAACTACACGCTGAGGCTGGTTTACGTCATCCTTTTGACTTTTTTCATTGCTATAGTCTGGCTCAGTGTGGTCAAATCCGATGGATCATCGGCATATCAGAAATCCCGTCTGGCGCTGGCCGGTAAAACCATCGTCTCAACCATCATCACGTTTCAATTCATCGCCACGCAGGTAATCGCGGTAATAATACTCAGCACGTCCATCAGCGATGAAATCTATCATCGCACGCTGGGCCTGCTGATGACAACTCCCATAGGCGGCTTTCAAATCGTAATGGGCAAACTTTTCAGCAAGCTCCTTCAACTAATTCTTCTGCTGGCGATCAGTTTGCCGCTGCTGGCTATAGTTCGTATTTTCGGCGGCGTGCCGTGGGATTATGTCCTGTCCAGCCTGTGTATCACACTGACAGCGGTAATCTTTGCCGGCTCGCTCAGCCTGTTTTTTTCAATAAACAACCGGCGGGCCTACGTCGTCATTATCAAGACCGTCGTGACTCTCGGCGTCCTTTTTTTCTTTATCCCGACAATTACCACCGTCCTTTTACATCCCCGTTGGCTATACGCCCCCGTATTCGGGAATCCGGTAACGGTTTTTCCGCTGTTGATAGTTGTTCTGCACTTAAATCCTTTCGGTGCAATGTCTGTAAATACCGCGAAGATGATATCACCCATAACAATGGCTATGTTACCTGCCGCTCCGGCCGGAGGCTCGTTCTTTTATTGGCCGCTGCATTGTATGCTGATGTTAGCCGCTTCGGCTTTATTGATCGCCATATCCGTAAAAGTCGTGCGGAAAGTAGCCCTGCGACAGGCCATTGGGCAGGTCGAGTCGTTCCCGTATCGCGCGCGGGCCAGGAAGTCGAAAAAGTCGTCGGGCCCGCAGGCCAAACAGCAGGAGCTGTCTGGCGTAATCAGACCTGTTACCGGCTCACCCGTGCTCTGGAGGGAGCTTAGGGCCCCGATGATTCAGGGCGCCGAAGGCAGAAACAGCATAATTGGACTGGTCGTTGCGATTATCGCTCTGTTGATAACTTACTGGATATGTGACAACGAAAACTGCCTTGATGAAGCCTTTACCCATATATGTTACGTGCTGATGTTCACAATTGTCGGTTCGGTTTTCACGATGGTTCTTTCGGCCGCGAGCATTACTTCGGAGAAGGAGACGCAGTCCTGGCCGATCCTGCTGGCCACATCTTTAAACGACTGGCAGATTCTCCTCGGAAAAGCGGCAGGAGTGTTACACCGATGCCTCCCCATCTGGCTGCTGATGGCCGGCCATATTCTTCTTTTTATCTGCTTGAGATATATCCACCCCATCGCTATCCTTCACATGCTGATATTTGTTACAGGACTGGTCGTGTTTCTCACCGGCGCGGGTCTTTATTTCAGCGCTTCCTTAAAACGGACAACCTCAGCGGTTATCGCCAGCTTTGCTCTGGTTCTCGTCCTCTGGATTATTTTGCCTTCAGTGCTTGGATTAATATCGGTGATTATTAACAATTACGATGCCGTTGGGAGTTTGGTATCTGCCAATCCCGCAGCCCAGATAACCATTCTCATGGACGGGGCCGGCGGAAACTGGAACGCACGGGCAGGTTTTTCTAACCTCACCTTCGACTGGCCCGACAGCTCGTGGCGCAAGGCCTGGTCGACATCCGGACTTGTATTTATCTATATGTTGATATACGCCGGTGCCGGCGTTCTATTCGGCTGGCGAGCTAAGTGCCGGTTCCGACGAAATATCTTTTGATTGGCTTTTCAGTGACAATGAATATGACCGCCGTACACAATTTAATTTGGAAGATTCTTAGCCCATTCCATTTGACCGGGCCTATTTTCGACAAGGAGCTTCGCGTCTCCAGCCGGCGGCGCAGAAACTACGTTCTTCGCTTCGCTTATATAACCTTGCTGACGGCCTTTTTAGCCTTGGTTTGGGTCGAAGCTATGGGACAAAGTGGCTCGGCCGTATATCGAATCTCACGAATGGCCGAAGCAGGAAAATTTATAGTCATGTACATAGTTTGGTTCCAATATTGGGCTACCCAGTTTCTCGCAGTGGTTTTGCTCAGCAACTCTATAAGCGACGAAATATATCACCGCACTCTCGGCCTGCTAATGACTACACCGATTAGCAGCTTCCAGATTGTAATGGGAAAACTTTTCAGTAAGCTGCTGCAGTTGGTTTTGCTGCTGGCCATCAGTCTGCCGCTACTGGCGCTCGTCCGCGTAATGGGCGGTGTGCCCTGGAACTATGTTATATCGAGCCTTTGCATCACTTTAACGGCCGTGATTTTTGTCGGCTCGCTCAGCCTGTTCTTTTCTATATTCAGCCGAAGAACATACGTTGTCATTATCATAACTATTATAACGCTCGCTACGATCTTCGCACTGCTTCCACTCGGCCTTTATGCTGTCTGGGATATCACTAATTCTACAATTCCTGAGAAAAGTTTATTTACGATACTTTTTCTACCAAATCCCTACTGCAGTATGTTCTCCAACACAATCGCGATGGTTGATCCGCGTTCGGCAGCGACCCTTACCTTTTACTCGTGGCCTTTGCACTGCTGCATCATGCTGGTCGTGTCCGCGCTTCTGTTGTTTATCTCAGTGATTATAGTTCGAAAAGTTGCTCTGCGCCAGGCTGCGGGGCAAATGGACGGCTCGACCGCCAAGCGCCGCTCTCGTGGTGCCGCTAAGGAAGGCGGGACAAATGAGCAGGTATTTGTAGGGACAATCAGACGTGTTGTCGGCCCTCCTATTATCTGGAAAGAGCTAAGGTCTCCATTGTTTAGACATCATAAGATACGTACCTGTGTTTTTGCTTTCATCTGTCTGATACTACTGAGTGGAACATACTACCTTTGCGCCAAAACACTCCTGTTGGATGATGAAGGTACCCATGCAGCGTTCGCTGTAATTTTCCTGGGAACGGGAATGCTCTTTACAATCGTCCTTCCGGCAACAAGTATCACTACCGAGATAGAATCACGTTCCTGGCCGGTACTGCTTGCAACACCCCTGGATGACAAAGACATCCTGCTTGGTAAGTTTGTTGGGTCCCTGCGGCGTTGTTTTCCTGCCTGGCTGCTGCTTTTCGGCCATATTATTGCATTTAGTGCATTAGGCTTCATACACCCGTTTGCAATTGTCCAAACGGGGATTTTGGTGATATGGTTAGTAATTTTTCTATCCGGCAGTGGATTGTATTTCAGCTCACGCTTTAAGCACACAACCACGGCGGTCATGATGAATTTTGCCCTGGTGGCGGCTATCTGGGCGATACTTCCTCTGCTGATGGGCCTTATTGCCTCGATCAACACTCCATTCGCCCGCGATGCTCGTGAACTGGTTCACGCCTATTTGGATACGAATCCTTTTGTTCATATGGGAAATATAATGATAGCAACCGCCGGCGGAAAAGCGGTTAAGACCGGAAGCTATTATTGGCCCGGACAAGGTACTTTGAACACGGCCGAGTCAACCGTCTTGATGTTGATTTGTATGGTTGGCTATATTCTGATAGGTTTTCTATTTGCCTGGCGTGCAAAGCATCAGTTCCGGCGAAAGATTTTTTAACGCTCCTGAGACGAAAAGCATGGCTCGGATTTTACTTGAAAACGTCACAAAGGTCTACGAAGGCAAAGTTACAGCGCTGCATAATATCAATCTAAACGTCGCCGACGGTGAGTTCATGGTCATCGTCGGGCCGAGCGGCTGTGGAAAAACCACGACCCTCAGAATGATTGCCGGGCTGGAAGAAGCCACATCCGGCAATATTTATATAGGCGATAGCCTTGCCAATAATGTCCCTCCGAGAGACCGCGACGTCGCCATGGTTTTCCAGAACTACGCCCTGTATCCCCACATGACCGCTTATCAGAACATGGCGTTTGCACTGAAAATGAGAAACGTGCCCGGTAGCGAGATAGAAAAACGCGTTGAAGAAGCTGCCCACTTGCTTGGCATCCGGCATCTGCTGGATCGAAGACCACGGTCCTTGTCCGGCGGTCAGCGCCAGCGGGTGGCCCTCGGCAGAGCTATCGTTCGCAGCCCGCGGGTATTTTTGTTCGACGAGCCTTTGAGCAATCTTGACGCCGGGCTGCGCCTTACAACCCGCGCAGAGTTGAAAAGCCTGCACCGGAAATTGCGAACAACAACTATTTACGTCACTCACGACCAGGCCGAGGCGATGAGCCTGGGCGACCGGGTATGCGTGGTGCATGATGGCGAAATTCAACAGACGGCCGGCCCAATGGAAGTCTATGACAGGCCGGTCAATAAATTCGTCGCCAGCTTCCTCGGTACACCTGCAATGAATTTCTTCGATGGTAGCCTAAAGCTCAAAAATGATACAGCGTATTTTTCAATCGGTAATGAGTCCATCAGGCTGCCGCAGCATCTGAGGGCTTTATTACGAAATTATTATGATAGGCAGATGTTGCTGGGAGTAAGGCCGGAGAATATCTCGGTACAGCATTTACACCAACAAAGCGATAATGCCATTTCCGCAACGGTAAATATAGTCGAACCTGTCGGTACAAGAACGAACCTCTACCTGATACATCCCACTGGGCAGAAATTTATCGCCGGCATTGATCCTTATGCAACACTTTCGGCGAATGATACAGTGAAAATATACATTGATACTGACAAGATTCACATTTTCGAGTCTGGCCAAACCGGTAGAAACGTGACTTTGTCTGACTGACCGGACAGACGGCTCCAAAAGAAAGTGGACAGAATATCTACCGCAAGTTAGAATCAGACCGACTTTTACGTGCTTTTAGTTCGTTTTAATCAAGGGAGGACTTGATTGAAGGCTTTAATTTACACGAAACCATATACTTTAGAATACGCGGATTTTCCCGATCCGTCGGTTGGCGACGACGACGTTCTGGTTCGCGTCAGAGCATGTGGAATCTGCGGCTCGGACGTGCACGGCTTTACCGGCAAGACCGGCAGGAGAATCCCTCCATTGATTATGGGTCATGAAGCCGCCGGTGTCATCGAAGTGCTCGGTAAAAATGTGAAGGATTTTAAGAAGGGCGACAGAGTCTGCTTCGATTCGACCATCTATTGCAATAAATGCGAGGCCTGCCGGGCGGGACTTTTCAATCGCTGTGACAAGCGGCAGGTCCTCGGTGTTTCAGTCCCGTCATTCAAAAGACACGGCGCTTTCGCAGAATATGTTGCCGTGCCCTGTTGGATCGTCTCTAAAATTCCGGATGAATCGTCTTTTGTCCATGCGGCCCTTTTGGAGCCGGCATCGATCGGTGCTCACGCCGCCAACAGGGCGCCCATATCGAGCGATGATACCGTGGTTGTAATCGGAGCAGGAACAATCGGTCTTTTCATCTTGCAGGCGGCCAGGCTTCGAGGCGCCGCCAAAGTCATAGCTGTTGACATAAACGAATTCCGGCTCGATGTAGCTAAAAAACTCGGTGCAGACAAGCTCGTTAACCCTCTCAAGTCGGACCTGTCCGAGATGATTCTGCAGGAAACAAAAGGCAAAGGAGCAAATGTTACTCTCGATGCAGTTGGCTATGCAAAGACCTTTGCAGAAGCCGTCTCTATAACAAGAATGGGCGGATATATCGTCGCCGTCGGCAATCTGGAAAAGAGCGCCGAATTCGACTTGCAGCAGTTGGTCGCAAAAGAGCATACTTTCATCGGTTCGTATGCAAGCTCAGGCGAATTTCGCGATTGTATAAAACTTGTCGCTTCGGGCAAAATCAACGTAGAACCGTTGATAAGCGACGTATTGCCGATGGAGGAAGGGCCTAACGCCTTCGACCGGCTGTTAAAGGCCCGGGAAAATTTGCTGAAAATAGTTTTGGAACCATAAAAAGAAGTGCCTAAAGTGGGCTAAAGTGACTAAAGTTAAGCATAGAACGACGGTGTTTGGGATCAACTTTAGGCACTTTAGTCACTCTCAACTTTAGGCACTTATTTAGGGAGCTAAATATGCAGGATTTGTTTGACCTTTCCGGCAAAGTTGCGATTGTAACCGGGACCAGCCGGGGCCTCGGCCAGTATTTCGGCAGGGCACTTGCCAAAGCAGGCGCCGATTTGGTTATTACCAGCCGGAATTTATCGAGTTTGACCGACTTCAAGAAGGAGATCGAATCTCTCGGCAGAAAAGCGATGGCTGTCCAGGTGGACGTGCTCTCTCAGGGCGATATTGAGAATATGGTCAAAGCGGCCATAAAAGAGTACGGCAAGATTGACATTCTGGTCAACAACGCCGGCTTAAATATCCGCAGCCCAAGCGCCGATTTCTCCTGGGAGGACTGGGACACCGTCCTGGATACAAACCTTAAGGGCAACTTCTTCTGCGCTCGGGCCGTGGCCAAAGAGATGATAAAACGTAGATACGGTAGGATAATTAACATGGGTTCGTGCACGTGCATTTTCGGCATGGAGGGGATAGCACCCTATACAGCCAGCCGGGGAGGGGTGCTGATGATGACTAAAAGTCTCGCCGCCGAATGGGGCAAATACGGAATAACGGTCAACGTTCTTGCACCCGGATGGTTCAAAACGGCTCAAAACGCGGCTCTGTACGAGAACAAGAAGTGGGTTGAATATATCACGAGCCGAATTCCGTTAAATCGCCCCGGTCAGCCGCACGACCTTGACGGCACGGTCATCTTTCTGGCTTCGGACGCC
>Ga0172365_10003106_pt1 | contig 12379 bp, 9 predicted proteins | sample LakKivSesite48cm_FD_114535 | JGI IMG/M metagenome (GOLD analysis project Ga0172365, IMG submission 114535) | Sediment microbial communities from Lake Kivu, Rwanda - Sediment site 48cm | ecosystem: Environmental > Aquatic > Freshwater > Lake > Sediment | place: Rwanda: Western Province, Lake Kivu...
CATCCATGAGCGGGTTGATCACCGCCGGTTTTTCGGCGCTTCTATCGTAGATGAACTCCCATAGCCAGGGGGTATCATCGGCCAGGAAACGATAGCTCTTGGGTATGCGGTTTAGCGGCCAGGGGGCGTGTTCCATCCACAGGTCAATGATATCCACCTGAAAGCTCGCCCCGAAGCGCTCCGCGAAGGCGCTCTGCAACGCCTCGGCGCTAGCCCGGTGGCCGCCCCCTGTGGCGCTCATCAGGATCAAGACCCTTTTTGCTCTGGGGGACACCTCTTGCTCTCCTCTTTTTTGTGCAGAAGCCCTAGAGGCCCACCCTGGCGTAAAAGATCCTCTTAGACACTTCGGAGGCTACGATGTAGAGGAAAGTAATGCCGATCACCAGCAAGAGCACAGGCGCCGGCAGGGGAACAAAGCCCAAAATACCACTCAGGGGCGTGTAGGGCAGTACTATAGCCACAACAGTGACCAGGAGTGTCGAGATCCACAGATACTTGCCCGGCCTGCTCCTGAAGAGAGGCTTGCGCGTGCGCACCACGAGGGCGATAAAGAGCTCCGTCAAAAGCGATTCGACGAACCAGCCCGTGCGAAACTCGCTCTCTGAGGCACGCACGATGTATAGTAGCGCCCCAAAGGTAGCATAGTCGAACACCGAGCTTATGATACCGAAAACGAACATAAAGCTGCGGATGAACTTGATGTCCCAGCGACGGGGCTTCTCCACCAGCTCGATGTCTACGTTGTCGGTAGCGATGGTCATAGCCGGGAAATCGGAGAGAAAGTTGTTCAGCAGGATTTGCTTGGCCAGCAGAGGCAAGAAGGGTAGGAAGAGGGAAGCGCCGGCCATGCTAAACATGTTGCCAAAGTTTGCGCTCGTGGTCGTGAAGACGTACTTGAGAGTATTGGCGAAGGTGACGCGCCCTTGCATGAGGCCGTCATGCAGCACACCCAGGTCTTGCTCCAGGAGCACAAAGTCAGCGGCCTCCTTGGCCACGTCTACTGCCTTGTCCACCGAGATACCTACATCCGCAGCGTGGAGCGCCGGCGCGTCGTTGATCCCATCGCCCATATAACCCACCACATGGCGTGTCTTCTGCAGGGCCAGGATGATGCGCTCTTTTTGGTTGGGATCTACCTCGACAAAGAGGTTGGTAGAGTCAGCACGATGCCAAAGGGCCTCATCGTGCAGGTCATCCAACTCGGCGCCGGTGAGCACGTCAGTCACCTTCAGGCCCACGGCCTCGGCGATATGCGAGGCCACCAGGCGGTTGTCGCCGGTGATGATCTTGAGCTGCACTCCGCGCCGCGCCAGGTCGGCGATGGTCTTCTGTACGCCGGGCTTGGGGGGATCAAAGAAGATCAAAAAACCGGCAAAGGATAGCTCCTGTTCTTCGCTTCGCTGGTAGACCTGCTGCGGGGGTACTGATTTCGTAGCCACGCCCAACACCCGATAGCCTTTCGCGCTCCACTGCGCATAATGCTCCTCGATCTCGGCGCGCAGGTTGTCCTCAAGGGGAATCGTCGCTGAGCCATCGCGCACCCAGGAACATTCACTTACGATGCCCTCTAGTGCTCCCTTGGCGATGAGCGTATGCTGACCATCTTTCTGCACGACCACGCTCAGGCGCTTGCGCACAAAGTCGTACGGGATCTCGTCCACCTTCACGTAACCCGCGATGTCGGGATGGGGAGCGGACGTGATCGCCTCGTCCAGGGGGTTAGCCAGCCCCGTCTGATAGTGCGCGTTGAGGTAGGCGTCAAGGAGCGCCTCTTCCGAGGGCTGGCCGTGCACGTCAAAGGCCCCGTCCAGGCTGACTACTCCCTCGGTCAGCGTCCCCGTCTTGTCGGTACAGAGCACATCCATGCTGCCAAAGTTCTCGATGGAGGCCAGGCGACGCACGATGACCCCATGTTGGGCCATGGATTGCGCGCCCTTGGAGAGGTTGATGGTGATGATGGCCGGCAGGAGCTCTGGGGCGATGCCCACTGCCAGGGCGATGGCGAAAAGGAGGGAGTCTAGGACGGGCTTGGCAAAGAACACGTTGATGGCAAAGACGGCCAGGATCAAGATCAGCATGACCTGGGTGAGCATGTATCCAAAGTGGCGGATGCCGTGCTCAAAGTCGGTCTCAGGTGGACGCAACTCCAGGCGCTTGGCGATTTGCCCATAGGCTGTGTTCACTCCAGTCTGCACGACCAAGGCCCGCGCGGTGCCGCTGCGCACGCTGGTGCCCATGAAGACGCAATTGGTACGTTCGGCCAGGCTTGCCCGGCCAGAAACCAAGCCCGGTTTCTTTTCCACGGGAAAGGTCTCGCCCGTCAGCACGGCCTGGTTGATGAAAAAGTCCTTGGCTTCTAGCACGAGCGCGTCCGCAGGCATCAGGCTGCCCGCCGAGAGGAGCACGACATCCCCGGGGACTACTTCCTCGGCGGGGATGGAGGTAGGCTGGCCGTCGCGCAGGACGGTTGCTTTGAGCTGCACACGCGCGCGGAGCTTTTCCACGGCGGCGCTGGCAGCATACTCTTGGATAAAGCTCAACACGGCGCTGCCAAGCACGACGACCATGACGATCGTGGCATCTATCCACTCTTCGACGATGGCCGACACGACCGCGGCGAAGAGGAGGATGAGCACCAACGGGCTTTTGAGCTGGTCGAGAAAAAGCCCTAATGCCGTCGCCTTCCTCCGGGCCTCCAACGAGTTCGGCCCGAGCTCCTCCAGGCGGCGGCTGGCATCCTCTACGCTGAGCCCGGTCGCTGTACCGTGCAACTGGGCCATCACGGCGTCTGGAGGCTGGCTCCAGTACGGGTTCACCTTAAAGGCGTTCTGATTTGTCTCCACTACGGGTTTTCCTGCGCCCCAGACTCTTGGGCCATCTGGGCAAGTTCTGGCACGGTGACAAAGCGATACCCGCGCGCTTGCAACCCCTCGATGATCGCCGGCAGAGCGGCCAGGGCACTTGCCGGTGAGGGCTCCTCTTTACCTTCCCGGTCCTCATGCAGGAGAACGATGGCTCCAGGCTGCACCCGCTTCAGGACGCGCTCGGCAATCACCTCGGCTGACGGCTCGAGCCAGTCATCCGGAGCGATGCTCCAGGTTACTACCGTATATCCTTTTCGGTTCGCCAGGTCAATCAGCCAGGGGCTTCGCCAGCCATAGGGCGGGCGAAAGACCGTGGGCGTGACGCCTGTCGCCGTCTTGATGGCTGCCGTGGCCTCATCCAACTCGCGCTCCGCACTCTCTGGCGTGTCGGCGGCGAGCAGGAGAGGATGGCTGTAAGTATGGTTGCCGATGGTGTGTCCCTCGGCGACGATGCGGCGCGCCAACTCGGGCCGCAACTGCACGTCTTCGCCAACCACAAAAAAGGTTCCCTTGACTCCATAGCGAGCTAATAAGTCCAACGCCATAGAGGTACACTCATCAGGCCCACCGTCGAAGGTCAAAGCAACGACCGGCTGCTCCACATGTCCGCGGGCAAGGACCGGGCCAAAGGCTTGCACGCCAGGGCTGATCGTGGCAAAGATGAGCAAGCCAAGAAGGATCATCAATAGCGCCAGGCCGGAGAGCCACCGCCTTGCGGGACGGCGGAGCGGAGAAAAGCGTATGTCCGGCATAGCTTGGAGGAGCGGCCGGTCAAGCAGAATGAGCCAGAAGTAGTTCAGGCTATACCGCAAGCAGAGATAAGGCGTGAAGCTTCGGGAGGACGTGCTCACGGCCAGCTTGCGGTCGAGTATAACCCGCCCCAAACGCCGCAAGCGTTGGCCAATCGCGGCATCCCAGCCAAAGCCCACTCTCGGAAAGGCGTCACCCATAGCTTCATAGGCCCGACGCCATATTGCCAGATTCGCGCCATTCAGATGCCAGATGAAAAGGTTCAGGGCCGGCGCGGCCAAGCGCAGCCAGCGAGAACCGTCATGGAAAAGATACAAACCCCCGGCGGCCACCACATCCGGCCTGGAAGTCATGTCGGCGACTAAACGAGAAAGCCAATTCGGCGGCACGCGCGTATCTCCGTCCGTGCAGGCCACGATCTCGCCCCGTGTGGCGGCAAAACCGGCCCGCAGAGCGTTGACCACTCCCTTGCGCGGCTCGCTCACCACCCGAAAGCCCATCGCGCGGGCGATCTCTGGGCTGCGGTCGGTACAGGCATTGTCCACCACGACGACCTCGTAAGGGCCGTCATAGTCCTGCTTTTGCAGGGCCTCCAGGCAGCCAGGAAGGAGATATTCCTCATTGTAGACTGGGACGACGACGGAGACGAAGGGCTTCGACGACATGAAGTATGCTCTCCCTTGACCAAGGTCCTCCCAAGACCAGCTCGTGCGGTCAAAGCCGCTAACTGAGCATCAGCCGCAAGCTGGCGATCAGCGAGGGCGCTATCTGCAAGACAAAGCCGACAACAACGTGACAAGCTACTGAAGCCGCAAGGCCATAACGTTCGCGCACATAGCTGTAGACGATGCCCAAGACTCCCAAGGCCACAAAAACGATGAAGGTGGCCAAAAGGGGGGCATAAGGAAGGAAGTAGAGCAATGCCGTCAGCGCGTAGAGAGCAATGCTCACTGAGGAGCCCCTCTGGCCCTGCACCACCCCACGGAAAAAGTACTCCTCGATCGGGGCGGAGATAAAGCACACCTGATAAAAGAGCGAGACGATATCCTGAGTGCCGTAGAGCCGCTCGGTGAAGGCGCGCAACTGCTCAGAGAGGAAAGCGAGCAGAGGCACGGAGATGACCAACCCCAACAGCGCGCCACGGCCCACGCTGGGTAGGGAAAACCCGACCTCCACCTCGTGCTTGCTGCGATAAAGCAGGCTGAGGATGACCAGGGTGACCCAAAGCAAGGCAAAGCGCGGCGACTGCTGGAGCAGCACCGTGCCCAGGGCGATACCGGCAAAGATCAGGAACAGCAAGTATGGCTCTGAGACGGCAAGTCGCACCGCTACCCGCTTGTTCATGCCAGCTTGCTCATTACCTTACGCATGGCAGCCAGGGCTGTAAGGATATCCTCGCGAGAGATGCCATAGTGCGTCACCACGCGGAAGCGGGTGGGACTGATTGCGCCAATCTTGATGCCCTCAGCGACCAAAGCCATGACCACATCCTTCACCTGGACGCGCGGAGCGCTCAAGCCAAAGATGATGATGTTGCTCTGCACGGCCTTCAGATCCACATCAAAGCCAGGTATTTCGGCCAGTCCCTTGGCCAGGATATGCGCGTTCTCGTGGTCCTCGGCCAGGCGGTCAACCATCTGCTCCAGGGCCACGATGGCTGCCGCGGCAAGTACCCCAGCCTGGCGCATCGCTCCTCCCACGAGCTTGCGATTGCGCCGTGCCGCCTTGATAAAGGCCGCCGACCCGCAGATGGCCGAGCCCACAGGGGCGGATAGTCCCTTGGAGAAGCAGAACTGCACCGAATCGGCCTGGGCAGCGATCTCTTTGGCCTCGATACCCAGCGCTACAGCGGCGTTAAAGATGCGCGCCCCGTCGAGGTGCATGGCTAGGCCATGTCGCAGGGCCACTTCGCGGATCGTGGCCATTTGCGCTGGCGTGAGCACCGCCCCGCCGCAGCGGTTGTGAGTGTTCTCCAGGCAGATCAGGCGCGTGCGAGGAAAGTGCACGTTATCATCACGGATGGCCGCCTCGACCTCGGTTGGATCAAGCATCCCATTGGGCAGGTTGGGGACTGTGCGCACGGCGATCCCGCCGAGCACCGAAGTGCCCTGGCCCTCGTAAAGGAAGGTATGGGCTTTGTCGCCCATGATAGCCTCATCGCCGCGGCCGCAATGGGTCAGCAGGGAGACCAGGTTGCCCATCGTGCCGCTGACAACGAAGAGGGCGGCCTCTTTGCCCATGCGCTCAGCGGCCATCGCCTCCAGGCGATTCACGGTGGGGTCCTCGCCATAGACGTCGTCGCCCACCTCGGCACGATACATGGCCTCGCGCATAGCTGGGGTGGGCAGGGTTACAGTGTCGCTACGTAGATCAACGATGCGCACGGAGCCTCCTTTAGTACATTTTGACTACTTCACGGTAGCTGCGCGGTTGGCGCGCCTGGAGCAGTTGCGTCTCCTCCTGGTACTGGCGTGCCTGATCCAGATCAATGGTCGCCAGGGCTACGCCAGGCTCTCCTTCCGTCAGTCGGGCCTGGACGGTGCCTCGTGGCCCGATGATCATGCTCTCACCAAAGAAGGAGTAGGTCGGCTCCTCGCCCACACGGTTGCAGGCGGCCACAAAGGCGGCGTTCTCATAAGCACGGGCAAAGCAGTAGCTGCGCCACTCGTTCGCTTGGGGGCTCTCCCAGCTCCCGCAGACGCAGATCAGCTCCGCGCCCTCCAGGGCCAGGCAGCGGGCCGCTTCAGGGAAGGCCAAGTCCCAGCCCACCAGAACTCCCACGATGCCGAAGCGGGTCTCGGCAGTGACGTACTTGAAGCCGGGACGGAAGGTCAGGCGCTGCTCGCCCTTCAAGTGGACCTTCTGGTAGTCCGCCAGGACCTCACCCTCGGGATCAACGAGCACTGCGGCGCTGTAGATCACGCTCTCGACTTTCTGCTTCTCAGCCAGGCCGAAGACGATGTGCGTGTCATATTCTCCGGCGCGCTTGCTCAGGACATTCACGGCGTGTCCGGGGACGCGCTCGGCCAAGTCCGCAAAGCGCACCCCGCATTCATAGCCGGTGGTACATAGCTCAGGGAAGACGATGATGTCTACCTTGCGTTGTAGGCAAACGTCCTCCACCATCTTGCACATTGTGGTCAGGTTCTGCTCAACCTGGTTCAGAACGGGGCTCATTTGGGCTACAGCGATCGTGACCTCGCGCATCTGGCTGCTCCTGATTGGTTAGGGCAATATGGGCCGCACATCGTCGCCGGCGACCGGCGTGCCGCCGATGAGAGCGCATGTTGCCCAGAGTAGAGCCGTTGGGCCAGGCTATGATAGCGCGAATTGCGAGAGTTGCCAAGTGCTGGATGCTGGCCCTCATCCCCAACCCTTCTCCCAATGCTGGGCGAAGGGGGCGGCCCTCATCCCCAGGCAAGTCCTGATTCGCGATCTATACATAAGGTGAATCAAAACTTGTCTGCCCGGCCCTCTCCCAATGTAGGGCGGAGGGGGCGGGACTCGCCTCAGCGTTCGGCGCGCAAGTCCCTCAGGACGGCGGCGAGGTCGGCGGGGAGCTCGGCGGTGAACTCCAGGCGGATGCCTGTGATCGGGTGAGTGAGGGTCAGCCGCCAGGCATGGAGGAACTGTCGTGGCGAAGCGATCGTTCCCCGGCGGTAGCCGTACACCGGGTCGCCGACGACTGGGTGGTTGATGGCGCGAAAGTGCACCCGCAATTGATGGGTGCGTCCGGTGATGGGGTGGGCCTCGACAAGGCAGCAGCCAGGAAGGATCTCGCGGACACGGTATTCCGTACGCGCGTAGCGCCCCCCCTCAGCCATGATGCGCATCCGCTTGCGGTCCACGGGGTCCCGCCCGATGGGTGATTCGATTGCCCCCACCTGGGGAGTCAAGTGTCCATAGAGCAGCGCCAGATAAGTCTTTTCCACCTGATGCGCTTTGAACTGTGCCTGGAGGGCCATCTGAGCCTCGCGGTTGGTCGCCACGATGAGCACTCCCGAAGTATCCCGGTCAAGCCGATGCACGATGCCGGGCCGTTGAGGATCAAGGTCCGCGTGGCACAAATCGGGCCGATGGGCCAAAAGGGCGTTCACAAGCGTGCCGGCGCTATGCCCGGGGCTAGGGTGTACGACGATGCCAGCGGGCTTGTCCACAACCAGCATGGCCTCATCCTCGAAAAGGATGTGTAGCGGGTACCTCTCGGCGGAGGGGAGTTGGGGGCCTTGTGGGGGGACTCGCACGCAGATCAGGTCTCCCGGAAGGGGATAGTAGCCGGCCTTGGTGGGAGAATTGTTGACCAGCACGTGACCAGCGGAGATCAGTCGCTGGACTTGCGAGCGCGACAACCGGGGTAAATGGTCGGCGATGTAACGGTCCAGGCGACCTTCAGGGGCCTCTACATGGAGGAAAAGCTCTTCCATTGGCTGTGCTGCTATGACTTGCTCGCCTCTTCAGCGTCGGCTTTGGGCTGCTCGGGAAGGCTCTTCTCGCTTTGCCGGCTGCGGTCCATGAAGAGCGCATAGTAAGCCAGGAGGATCGTACCCACCACAACGGACATGTCAGCCACGTTGAACACGGGCCAGACGCGAAAGTCTATGAAATCGGTCACGTAGCCGTATATTAGGCGGTCAATCAGGTTGTTGCCCGCGGCGCCGCCCAATTGCAGCCCAAAGGCTACCTGAAGCACCCACGAGGCTGCGGCGATCTGGCGGAAATAAACGATGATGGCCACGACCACTGCGATGGCGATAACGATGAAGACAATGCCCATGCCAGGGAAAAGCCCAAAGGCCGCGCCGGTGTTGCGCACGTGGGTTAGAGTCACGATCGGTTCGAGCCAGGTGATTGGGTTCCAAGACTGGTGTAAGGGCAGATAGGTCTGCACCAAGTGTTTCGTATAACGGTCGAGGCCAATAACCGCGAAGGCGACTGCAAAGAGGATAAAACCACGCCAGAGGGGTCTACGCTTCAAGGTAGCGTGCTCCGTTCTTTGAGGTGGCCGCGGAGGGCTAACGGCTCTCCTGATGGGCCTGGCATGACAGGCAGAGTGAGGCCATCGGCAAGGCGCGCAGGCGGGCCAAATCAATGGGCTGCCCGCAGTGCTGGCAAGTGCCATAGGAGCCGTCTTCAATGCGCTTGAGCGCATCCTCGACCTGGGCCAACAGCAACTCCTGGCTGCGCTTCAGGCCGACATTGCGGGCTTGCTCAAAGACAACCGAGGCTTCCTCGGCCATGTGGTTCGAGTAGCCGGCCCGTTCCTCGTCGGTTGTCAGGGTGCTGTGCGCGATCTCCTTCTGCAGGCGGGCTTTCTCTGCCTCCAGGTAGGCCCTCAAGTCAGCGATCTTCTTTGATTTGGCTTTGATCTCCATTGACCATTCTCCCAAATGTGGTCCATGGGTAGGAAACTTGTTCGCCTCTATTGTAGCAGAAGCCGGGCAAAAAGCAATATAGGCCCTAGCGCGATGCGCGCTCGATCTCGCTGAGGGCGCGCAACTGCCCCTGCAGGGCACCAACACTCTCGATGGTCGTTTCGCCCAGCCGCCGCGCCACTCGTCGCCGCAATGGCCCCCTCAGGGTTAGAGAGACGACGATCTGCAGAAGGACAAAGCTCAACAGCCAGACGGCAAGGATGGCGATCAGGGCATGGCGGAAATAGTCGGCGGGCAGGAAAGTACCGTTGAAAAAGCGCCACACCGTCTCTACACCCACCCAACCTACTAACCCCAGCGTTGGCCCATTCCACAAGAGCTGCAGCGGCCAGGAGGAGAGACCGCGCGCCAACTGGCCCAGGGTCTCTTCGTAGACCTGGCCCCAACGCAGGCTGAGGGCCTCCCCATGCTCTTCCGCCCAGCCGCGCCAGAGGTCTGCGCCGCGCACTGACGGCTCGAACCCCGCTTGCACCAAGGCTTCGGCCACGGGCGGCCAGTCGCTGGCATAGCGCTCGCGCAGGACGTCGGCCCAGAGCGTTGGCGCAACGGGGGAGACCGGCGCAGCGCCCGCGCCCAGACTTGCAGCCGGTGCGGGGCGAAAGCGCCGGCCCACCCACCTCCCCAGCCGCGTGAAAAGCGCCCATAGGGCCACCAACCAGCCCACCGGCCCCCACCAGCGCTGCCCGAGCAAGGCGTAAAACGAGGCCTGCAGCTCCAGGGTTTGAGCCTGTTCGCCCTGGCTTAGCACGGCGGCGAGCAGGTCGCGTTGCGCTTGACGCTCCAGGTTCTGTAGCGAGCTTGAGGCCGTCCCTCGTGCCGTGGCGGCATCGGCCAGGGCATCCCGGATTTGTTCCTTGACCAGCGCCAGCAGATGCTCGGCCCTGGCCAGTCGCCGATCGCTGAGCTGGCTCTCGCGGTTGAGCGTCTCCACCAGCCAATCCTGAAGCGCCCCGAACTGATTCAGCTCATGCAAGGGCCTCTCGTCTTCGGGGAAGGCGGCGGCAGTTGCCAGCGCCCCCTTGGCCGAGACGAGAAACACACACGAGGGTTTGAATCGCCATTCGCGCTCAATCGCCCGGGAGAAATCGGGTAGGATTGCGTCCACTAGCTCCTCGTGAGGGACGCGATCCACCATGTTCAGTACCGGCACCACGGAATCGGCCGGCAACTGGGCCACGTATGGGCGCAGGAAGGCGATGTTATCCAGCATCTTGGGGTTTTGCACGGGGAAGATGGCCAGGAGCACATCCGCCCGCTCCAGGACGCGGGTCAGCAAGCGCTGGTTCTCGGGCAGGGTATTGGTGTCAGGAGTATCCACCAACACCAGATACTCCAAAGCCGGAGCCTGGCGGTCAACTTGCACTTGCACTTGGTCAGCCCCGCAGGATTGTACCAGGTCCTCCGCATCAGCCGCCGAGCGGGTATAGATCAGCACCTGGCGCGTCATGGGGCGCGTCAGGCCCATCGGAGCAAGCTCGCGTCCCGCCAGGGCGTTGAGCAGGGTGGATTTGCCGGCGCCGGAAGGCCCCACCAGGGCCACTATTAACTTCCCGCTCCAGGAGGCTTGCAGGCTGTGCAGCTTTTCGCGGCACCAGGTGATCTGGGCCAACAGCCCGTGGCCCGGCTGCCAGAGCGGGGCTGCCTGCAGAGCAGTTTCCAGGCGCTCAAGCTCGGCCTGATAGGCTGCCAGGCGGCCCAGACTGCGCAAGGTTGCCGCGTCGCTGGCGGACCAGAGGGGAATCGGTTTCATAACGCCTCTCCAATAGCTCGTAACGACCGCTCGACCTGTTCTAGGCGCCCGTCATCCGCCGCCGGCACTTGCTCTAGCGCCTTGAAGAGGGGCGTGCAGACGGTGTGGGTGTAGACCTCGACTACGGAAGTCAGCCGTTTGGCGAACCAGAGCTCAAAGACCGGCTTGATCATGGTCTCCAACTGTTGGCGGTCGCGGTCGCTCAATCCGGCCGCGGCGGGGATGGAGACCAAGGCCCACAGATCGTTAAGGCCAAAGAGGCTCTGGAGCTTGATCCAGATGCCGGTACCCGAGACCGGATCAGCGGTGAGCAGAGTGTAGGTGACCCCCAAGAGGGGCGGCAGCACGCTGAGGGAAGCAAGGAACGACTCGCGCAGGCGTTGCGTCCAGTGCATCTGGGCGCGAAACGCGGCGACCAGCGCGCGCAGCTCGTCCTCAATATCGGCGGGCAGGCCGACCAGCTTCTGGGCAGCGCGCCGCAGCGCCTGGGTGATGGCGTTCCAGTCCTGCGACAATAGGGCCGCTTCTTGCTGGCGCACGAGATGGGGCACCGGCACATGCAGGTTATACAGGCCCCCGCCCAGGCGCTCCACGATCCCCTCCTGAGGGCCATAGTGTTTTTGCACGGCGCGCAAGAGCGGATCGTCGCCGCTCGCCTGGACGATCAGGGCATCATCTAGCAGCCGGTTACGCAGCTCGTTGGCCGCGAGGAGCAAATCTTGGGTCAGGCTGGTCAATGGATCGAGGGGCGTCGCCGGCTCGGTCTTGGGGCCGAAGCGGCGCGCCAGGCCCTCACTGAGCTTGCGCACCAACTGGAAGGGGAAGCCGACCGCCCGCCCGGTGGCCCGCAACAAGCGGACATAGGCGGGGCTGCTTTGCAGGAAGAGCCTGGTGGCCAGACCGATAGCCTCGTGGGCGGGAAAAGAACGCAGGGCCTGCAACGCTTGTTGGGCCATCACCTGTTGCAGCGCCCGACGGTAGGTATCTATTGCCGCGAGCTCCCCGCGCACCTCAGCGAGCTCCTCCTTGGCCCCGCGATAGATCTCGTGCAGGTCGGCGGAGAGGGCATGGGCCTTGAGTTGGGCCACATCAAGGCTGGCCAGTAGCTCCTCCAGCGAGCGACCGGCGGTTAACGCGCCGACCGGGATGAGGCGGGGGAGTGCCTCGCCCTGGGCCACTGCGTCCGATTCGTGCACACGGTAGAGACCAATCACCTCGCGGGGGAACCCGTTTCGGCTGGGCGAGCCGGCGTACAGGCGACTGGCCACCGTCCGGCAATGCTCTAGGACTTCGGCTTCGCTGGCCGCCCGCGAGATGCGATAGACCAATACCACTGGTCGCCCGCCGATGCCGCCTACCACCTCGGCCATGAATTGGGTGTTGGAGAGGTTATTGTAGACGGTGTTGGTAAAGATATACACGATAACCTCGGCGGTACGCAGCACCGGCTCGGCCAGACGGCGGTGAACCAATTGTCCTTCGAGGGCTGTGTCGAAATCGGGAGTGTCAATGAGCAGCAACGTGCGCGGGAGGCGCGCCGAGGTAGCATAAAGCGCCGGGCCTGGCTGGATGGTGTCTTCGGC
>Ga0172365_10003108_pt1 | contig 12375 bp, 8 predicted proteins | sample LakKivSesite48cm_FD_114535 | JGI IMG/M metagenome (GOLD analysis project Ga0172365, IMG submission 114535) | Sediment microbial communities from Lake Kivu, Rwanda - Sediment site 48cm | ecosystem: Environmental > Aquatic > Freshwater > Lake > Sediment | place: Rwanda: Western Province, Lake Kivu...
CATCGTCCTGAGTCCAACCATCTTTCTGAGGAACTGCGCCGTCGTTTAAGAGAAAATCCTCGTGCATGGGACGGCAAACACTTGTGTTTACACGGAGAGCTGCTGCACGGAATGGTTAATTTTTGTTAAAAGTCCTCTTTTGTTCGAGGAATGCTTCAAGGATTTCCGCCGCGGCGACGGCGTCAACGCGTTTTTTTCTCTTGCCTCTGGTAAAGTCTGCCGGAGCAAGCTTCTCTTCGGCACCGAAACTGCTCAGGCGTTCATCCTGTAGGTGAATGGGTATGAGAAGGCGGTCTTTTAACTGTTCGGCGAACTTCAGGACGAGTTTCGTTTGAGGGCTTTCAGAACCGGTCATATTCAAAGGCAGCCCCAGCACAATCGCTTCGACTTTTTCTGCCTTGACTATATATACAATCCGATTCAGCAGCTCTTTTTGACCTTCCAGCACAGTAAGTGGAGAAGCAATAGTCTCTGCGGCGTCACAAATCGCCAATCCCATGCGTTTGGTTCCGTAGTCTATTGCAAGATATCTCATTTCAATCGGTGTCCCTTTTTTGATATTCAGCTTGCTGCGTACCAAATAAATAAAACAAAGTACACGGCACCATAAAAGTGATCATAGATACTTTTCGCCGGTATGCTCCTTTATAAGGTCAAGCAGCTCTTTAAGTCTATCGGTCCGGTCGATATGGCAAATAAGTGTGGCATCGGGACTATGAGCAACGACCATATTCTCCAGGCCAATGGCTGCAATTAAATGGCTTTTGTCTTCGGTCACTATGATGCTGTTCTTGCAGCCAAGCAGCTCGCTCTGGCCGGCAACGACGATATTGTTATCCTTGTCGGAACAGATAATGTCGGCAAGTGCGGCAAATGAACCTATATCCAGCCAGCGGCAATCCAGCTTTATAGCATATACGTTTTCAGCCTTCTCCATGACGGCATAGTCGATACTGATCTTGGGCAGCTTGATGAACCATTCCTGGAGTGTTTGCTGCTGATTTGGACCGTCCCAGTCGGCTTGAATTTTAGCTAAAGGTTCGCTGGCTTCGGGCAAAAATTTTTTCAAAAGCGATAAAATAGTTCTGACCTTCCAGACGAACATGCCGGAATTCCAGAAGTATTGACCATCGGCAAGATATTTTTTGGCAGTTTTTTCGTCAGGCTTCTCTCTGAATGCGTCGATGGAGTAAATCTTGTTTTTGCAGTTCGGATATTTACGGCCATTACTGTATTTTATATAGCCAAGGGAGGTACTTGCAAAAGTCGGCTGTATTCCGAAAGTAATCATATTGTCCGGATTTTCATTGACAAAGGTCAGAGCATCCTTGAGACCCTGTTGCAGCACTTCTACCGGCTCTATTACCTGGTCGGCGGTAAGGACTGCGATTGTGGCTTCGGAGTCATATTTGCTCAGGACGGTTGAGACCAGCCCGATGGCCCCGGCGGTATCGCGCACAGCCGGCTCGGCTATCACATTATTTAAAGGTAACTCCGAGAGATTTTCGCGAACAACATCAGCGTAATCGGCGTTGGTCAGGACGATGATATTTCTTGTATCGAACATGAACCTAAGCCGCTCAAAACATCGACGTAATAGTGTTTGGCAGTCGAAAAGCTCCAGGACTTGTTTGGGTCGTTTTTGCCGGCTCAAAGGCCATAATCTCTTGCCGGTACCACCTGCCATTATCACTGCATAATTCATCTTAGTGTCCTTTATCACAATAAAAGACTTTAGACTAAATATTTACTGTCAGTTCCGGTCCTGGATCGAATATCCTTTGCGAAGTCTTCGTAACCTTCCTTTCCCATAAGGGCAAACGTGGCTTCCTTTCCCAATTCGACAGCCGGCTGGTCGTAAGGATTTATATTGAACAGAGCACCGGCAAAAGAAGTCGTCACTTCAAAAAGATAAATGAATTGTCCCACAGCGTAAGCGTTCACTTTATCGAAAAGCACCGTGAGACATGGCCGTTTACTTTCCAAAAGGGCATATTCTGTCGCTTTCTTTTCGCTGTTGAGCAATTCACTCAATTTCTTGCCGGCAAGAAAACCGAGTTCCGGCGCACAATCCGGTGCCGGACCTACCCGCAGATCTCTATCGAAATTTTTGACCTGCAGGAACGTGAACAGTTTATCGTTAGGCCCTTCACGGTATAACTGCACCTGGCTGTGCTGGTCGGTCGCACCGAGAGCCTTGATCGGCGTCGGGCCTATCCAGACATCGCGTTTATTCAAATCTAATTTCTTGCCGAGACTTTCCGCCCATAATTGTCGATACCAGTCGGCCATGTCCTTGAGTGCAAAGCTATAAGGCATCATTACAGAGATCGGCTTTCCATGTGTATAGTAATGGTAGTTTATCGCGGCGTTAATCGCTGCTGGATTTTTCCGGAAGTCCTCGTCGCTTATCCTTTTATCCATATCTCTGGCGCCGGCGAGGAGCTGACTTATATTGATGCCGCACATCGCGGCACTAAACAGTCCGACCGCGCTAAGAACACTGAATCTGCCGCCAACGCCATCGGGAACTTCAAGCGTTTGAAGCTTGTCGTTGTCGGCTATTGTTCGTAGAGTACCCGCCTTTGCGTCGGTTGTCGCCACGATCCGTTTTTGGTAACCGACCTTGCCGAGCGCTTTAATAAGCATTTCGCGGATGATCATGAATTGTGCCGCGGTCTCAGATGTTCGGCCGGACTTGCTTATTACGTTGAAAACTGTTCTTTTAAGTCTCGGCTTTATATAGTCGAGAAAAGAGCCGAATTGATCCGGATCAACATTATCGAGAACAAAAAGATGCGGCTTGCCGGACTGCTCGTCCTTGGAATCGGGCAAAAACGGGCGTAAAGCTGTATCCAAAGCAGTATTGCCCAGGGCCGAACCGCCGATACCCAAGACAACAAGATAATCACATTCCTTTCGAAGAGTTTTTACGAGCACATTTACGCCTCTTGAAATGCGTTTATCATAAGGCAGGTCTCTAAACGGAGTCTCGCCGGCTCTTCGCTGCTTGTTTATCATCGAAATCAACGGTTTGACTGTCTTTCCCAGCGATTTTAGCCGTTCCGGCGAAATTCCATTCTTAGCGCCGATTACAGCGGACGTCACATTCTTGAAGTCAATCCTAATCTGTGGTTTTGCCACTCGTTTTCCCTTTCTCAATCAACTCAACTCTATGTATTACTTCAAGCCGGGATAAACAATAAGTATGAGCCAATCAGGCTTTCAACTGAATATCTATCATTTCCTTTGCGGATTTGTCGAGTCTAAACGAGCTGGTCAGCTTTTCGCCGTCGATTATCGTGCTCACATCATATTCTCCGAGAAAACCTCGGAATCGAGCTGTGCCTTCTGCATCGGTTGTTGTTTGGGTTTTTGTCCACCACTGGCCTTTAATGAGGCGTTCTAATTCATCATAAGCAGGTTTTGGTGACATATCTTCGCGTATGAGTCCGGCAGGGGCTTGCTGCCACGCGTTCTGGTCGGTGAAATCCCACCAAGTGACAGCCTCGACGGCCGGATGTGAAAAAAGTACACGGTAAAACTCGGCAACCTGCTCGGCCTGACGTTTTTCCCCGTCGGGTGTGCTTACCCAGCGGAAGTTAGGATCTTTACGTTCTTTGTTAAGCTCCCAGCCTTCTTTGCCGGAGACAAGGGTCGTCTCCGTAAAGTGCAGGGGCTTGCCGAATTTAGCGAAACGTTCGCAAACCTCCCACGTTTTCTCAATCGGCCAGCAGCCGCCATGCATGTGCGATTGAATTCCGATTACATCGTACATCGGCTGTTTGTTTTCGTCGATAAGTTCGGAGATTATCTTCTCGGCATAATCCGGGTCAGTCCGGTAATCGTTGATTAACAGCGTGGCTTTCGGATTGGCCTGACGGGCCGCCTTGAATGACTCGCGGACATACGCCCCGACGCCCATTTTCTGAATAGCCTCGGTTAGGATCGGCGCCTGCTTCCTGACTTGGTCCCGGTCATAATGTGTGGCCTCGTTGACAACGTCCCAGATGTCAACGTCGTTCTTGAATCGCCGGACACATCTGTCTATGCGTTTTAGCTGAAGCTGCATCGCCTCCGCCAGCTCCTTAGGCAACCATCGTGGATCCACATAATTCCAGGCCAAAGGGTGTCCCTTTGTTGTGATGTTATGTACCTTGCACCAGCGAACGATTTCATCTGTACGCTCATCGTCCGGCTGGCCTTGTATCCGCTCGTAATTCCACCAATAGAAAGGCAATGTAGCGAAGTTCAGAAGTGCAGCAAAGCGTTTCTCGTAGGCGGCGTTGTCCTCCGGCGTCCTGCAACGGCCCAGCTTAAAAATATTGCACCCGAACAGAAACTTGTGCCGCCTCTGCTCGATCTTTACGGAATGGCCGTTCCGAAGCGGTTTTCCATCCGACCCGGAAAGTTTTAACACCGCATCGCCCTTACGATACCGTTCAATGCGGGCATCAGCCTGTTCGAGAATCTCATTTTTTTGTTCTATCGCGGCCATTAGTGGGCTCGGCAATGCCACAGTAGCCGCGCCAAATCCTGTTGCTTTCAGGAAATCACGCCGGTTCATAATAGCCCCTTTCGAAAAGGAACACCCCTTCATTCTTGGGATTGAACGTAAGATTCAATAGCGAAACGTCTGTTTCAGACCGCCTCGTTGACCATTTTGATATCTTTGTATTTGCAGAAAGAACCCAGTTCCTTTGTGATATCTCCATAGCACGTCTGACGATGCAGGCCGCTCGTCCAGTTCTTCCATAGTTTCTCGATGTCACCGTCCACCTTTACGGTTATTTTGGTCCGGCAGCCTCTGTCGATATCGGGTGCATCGATAATCTCACCGGTGAAGTACGGCATAAAATCGGTGCCGACCAGTTTTGCCTGGGTGACTTTCTGGCCTTTTCGCATGAACACCTGCGGCACGACTCCTTCCTGTCGCTCCATCACCGTCCGCAGCTTGTACGGAGCGGCTGGCCTATCCGGGCCGTCCATTTTCGTCGTACCCAGGCAATGCGCCAAGATGATGCTGTTTTCGGATTCATCCACGGTCGGATCGCTTACGAAGCCGGGTCTGCCGACCAGCCCCTGGAATATGACGTGGGTCATTGCCGACTGTAAGTCTGATTCACAGATGCCGCCAAAGCCCATGTTATTGAGCCTTGTAAATCCGAGGCAAGGATATGCCGGAAGCTTGATGGTCTTGTCCCACATGGTACCGTAGCAGTCGATGGTCAGCACGGTGGCGTTTTCCTGATCCAGAAGGTTTTCGAAAGCGAGCGCTAATTTACAGGATTTGAATACCTCGGGCTGCGAAGGCTCTACGAGCTCCTTTGCCTGGCTTATCCAGCGTTCAGTCTCCGCTTTGGTATCCTTATCGCTAACAATATCATAAGCGTCGAGAACTTGCTCACGATCGACTCGTTTGATCTCCGTCCCGAACTTGTTCCTCACGTCCTCTGCATATTTTTCAAACGACCCGGTCGATACATTGAGTATCTTGGCTTCTCTGAGATGATGAATTGCACGGAAAGGCCTGATCGCAACCGCCAACTGGCTGTAGTCGTTCGTTAGCATACATTCGAGTTTGGCTCCAATCTCTTGTTTCTGCAAAGATCCGAAGCCAGACCATTCGTGCCCTGAGTACGGAGCGGCGAACAGGACCGTGGGCTTGCCGAGGCTGAGAACCTCGTTGAGAACCGGTCCTATGCCCATGCTGAAATGAATGGCCAGAATTCCGTCAACGCCCTCCAGACTGCCTTTCAGAGGTTTTATCTGGTCCGGCGACGAAACCACCTGGTCGATCACGAATTCGACGTCAGAAAGCTCGTCTTTAAGCTTTGCGAATTCGGATTCGTAAAATTTCATTTCATTCCTGAAATCCAACTTTGGCGTGGGCCAGAGTCCGCTTGAAGTACCCATGTAAATCCTAGCGACTTTGACTTTAGTTCCCCGGCAGCCCGGACTGATTAGTTTCGAGCCTCTCGAGCTGGCGCCGAATAGAAGGCCCGAGCCCCCGAGACATAGCGCACCGCCAGCGACTGACAATTGAATGAATTCTCTCCTGCTTAGCTTATTGCTCATTTTTATCTCCTTTTCGTTTTTTTACTGACCTTCTTGCCGGAAAGGAAAGCCCAAAGCTGCGACTCAACGCCGGCTAAACATCCACTTCAGTAAGGTTGGCGTATTTTATCATAAGCGATTTTTTATGTCCAGAGTTGAACTTGACAACGACGATGCTGTTTTCGCCCATGTCAACAAACTGCTCGATCCTGCCGAGCCCGAACTTATGGTGTCGAACCAACTGGCCGGCCCGGAAATGCGGCGTAATCTGGCTTGTATCATCGTAGTCATTATCATCATCGATTTCGAAATCATCTTGCCGGACTTGTTCGACGAAGTCTGTGCCGAGCTCGAAAAGAAACTGCGACGGTATTGTTCGCAGCTCCTGGCCTTGCACTGTCCGGTAACGGGCATAGCTGATACACAAGCCTGATTTGGCGCGGGTAATACCGACAAAAAAGAGCCTGCGCTCCTCCTCTAATTGTTCATCATCCTCGCCCGTATTGCTTCTTTCGTGCGGCAGCAAACCGTCTTCGACACCGGTGATAAAGACATATTCGAATTCGAGCCCCTTTGCGGCGTGAAGCGTCATCAATGCGACACGGTCGCTGGCGGCGTCGTAAGCATCAGTGTCGCTAAAGAGGGATATTTGCTGGAGATAGTCGAGCAGTGATGGCTGCTCGGCCTGCTTGTCGTACTCGGCTGCGCTGTTTATCAGCTCATTGACGTTCTCCAGAGCGTTCAGTCCATCGGGGCCGCCGGCACGAAAAGAATCAGCCATACCGGATTCGGTAAGAACACGTTTGGCAAGGAGCGCGACCTGGCCGCCTATGTCTTTCCTGAACTGTTCGAGCATGTTGACAAAGACCGTAAGCTTGGCTTTGGCCGCTTTGGACAGGGAGTCTATGTTATTTAAGTTTTTGAGAGCCTCGAAAAAAGTAATTTTATGCCGGGCGGCGTAGGCACTAACCCTGTCGGTTGTTACATTTCCGATGCCGCGGGCGGGCGTGTTGATAATACGCAAAAGTGCAACTTCATCGCTGGGATTGACGAGGACCTTTAAATAAGCCAGCAGGTCGCGGATTTCTTTTCTTCTGTAGAATTCCACGCCCCGAACAATCTGGTATGGTATTTTATTGCGAATAAATGCCTCTTCGAGCGCGCGGCTCTGAGCATTGACGCGATAGAATATGGCTATGTTGTTAAGAGAAATGCCTTTGCCGGTCAGGTCCTTTATCTGCTGAGCTACGGCGCGGGCCTCGGCGTTCTCATCTTCGAGCGCCAAAACACGAATGTTCTGGCCCTCGGGTTTTGTCGGTATGAGCTTTTTAATTTTCCTGTTTCTGTTATACTCAATCAAACGATCAGCAACGGCAAGAATATTCCTGCTGCTGCGAAAATTTTCTTCAAGTTTAACAACGGTAGCATTGGGCCAGTCGCTTTCGAAAGCCAGTATGTTGCGGATATCGGCGCCGCGCCAGCGATAGATGGACTGGTCCGGGTCGCCGGTCGCGCAGATATTGTTGTGGCTCGAAGCAAGGGCTTTGGCGATCGAATACTGGGCGTGGTTTGTGTCTTGATATTCATCGATGAGTAGAAACTTGAAACGCTCGCTGAGCTCACGGCGGACATCGGGACAGTCCCGGAGCAAAAAGGCCGTCCTCATCAGCAGGTCGTCGAAATCGAGCCCGTTTAACTCACTCAGGATATTCTGGTAGCTCAGATATATTTCAGCCAATTTGATGGAAAAAAAGTCGTTCGCATCGGTCCTGAATGATTCTGCGTCGATAAGCCTGTTTTTCAACTTGGAAATTGCATCGAGCATTCTGGCTGGTGAAAAACTTGCGGTATCAAGCCCGCAACCCTTGATCGCCTGCTTGATACACCTGGCCTGGTCGGCATCATCATAGATGCTGAAGTTCGGATGTATTCCGGTCTGATCCGCATACTGACGAAGGATTCTGACGCATAAAGAATGGAAAGTGCTGATATGCGCGCCGCCCGAAGCTCCAAGGGCAAACGCCCTCTGACGCATCTCTTCAGCGGCCTTGTTAGTAAAAGTTATTGCACATATATTACATGGCCGAACACCCGAATCGATTAGTGCTGCAATTCGATATGTTATTACGCGTGTCTTACCACTGCCCGGGCCGGCAAGAACGAGCAGCGGCCCTTCAGCATGAAAAACTGCTTTTCTTTGCGAGGCCGTCAATTGTTGCGTGAGTGTATTGTGCATTAGCCGAAACGCTCATATCTGTGAAGCTCACCGTTCAAAAGCTTTTAATCAATTCCTGCTCCTGCTGCCTGACCTTATCCCTTTGTTTCTGGATCTCTTCCTTCCAAGGCTGTAACTTTTCGGCGAGATCGGGCCGCTCGATTTCTATTCGCGCCAGCAGACCCAGCCTCAAATTGGGTACGAATTGCCAGTCGTCCAGGAAATCACGAAGCGCGAGATATTGTAAGGCTTTGAATTCAGGCAGGTCAATCCTGTTTTCATCCAGATATTTCCCCTGGTAATAGTCGTGAATTTCTTTTGCCAGGGCTTCTCTGCCGTATGCCGTCTCGTCGTCGCCAATTGCGTACAGAAAATAACTTTCCCTGAGCAGAAGGACTACTTGTTCGTTCGCATCGTTGAGACCTATCGTCTCTAACTCCTCAAAAAAACGCTTGCGTGCGAATTCAACCAGGGAAACCTTAAATTCGGGCAAGTCATAAAGTTTTCTCAATTCATCGTATATTTGCTGGGCTTTTTGCCTATGACCTGATTGATAGAAGGACAGTACGGCATTTTTTAACATATTGCGGTGGCCGTTTTGAAGTGATACCAAAGTACCCTCCTTCTCGTCTTTGTATTTTTCGAGAATTGCATGCACGGATTTGTTGTATGGATCAAACATCCTCAAGTCCGGCCGTAAAAAAACTTCCTTGAATATCTGGATCTCGGTTTCCTGTGAACCTTTCACGGGTACCTGAAACGGCATGTCACGTATGAAAATTTTGCCGTTACGGAACAGATCCTGCAGACAATGGCCGACGATACGATCTGTGTTGGTTTCAGATATATCAATCTCACGGGACTGTTCTGCGGCGGCTATTTGCAGGCCCTTGACTCCCCAGTAGATTGCATGAGTGTCGGGATGCCGCCAATCCAGAGGCAAATGCGAATTCGGGTCGGTAAAGTCTATCGGCCCGTAGGTTTTGTTCAGGTCTCGCATCAAAACCGGATCGAGCTTCCAGATTTTACGCAACTGCCAGGCTTTGGCGAAAAGGTCGAATTTCTTCAGGGCATCCGAACCTCTGAAGTCATCAATAGTCCTGCCGGCTTCGGGATTAAACCTGCCGGAGTTTTGACGCAGCGACATGTAGTTATTTACAAACTCCTTGTCGTCGGAAAAAGCATTATCTGCTGATTTTAAGGCTTTGACCAGCGATGCCACGTTTGGATCCGAGATTATTTCATCCCATTCAGTCGGAGCTTTGGCAAGAGCCTCGAAATACTGATTATCCTCTGGTCCGAGCTGGTTGTCATCGGAGCGAAGCAGCGGCTCCATGGACATGGCTAACTGAAGCTTGTAATATTTGTGCGCATCGTCCGAAACTCCGCCTATTTTGTGCTGGAATATCCTGGCCATCTCGCGGTAGAGGGTAATGTTCTTGAGCTTGTACTTATCAATGGCCTCGTCGCGAAGCAGCTCGTAGCCATTTCTGACCCAGCGCCACCGCTGGTCGGGCTGGGTTGCCGGTATAGCGACTGAAATGTTATAAGACATATTCCATGCGTGAAATTCCCAGACCGATGCGAAACGGGGCTGCAGGATGGTTATCCATTCGGCAAGCTGCCTTGCATCGAAGAACTGGCCCTCATCTTTCAGCTTGTCGGCCCTCATCCATAAAACATCCACGACCAGGCCTCGAAACGCCCCTGTTGCAATGGTCGCGAACGCCAGCGAGGGCGGAATATTTTCGGGCGTGTCAATTATAAGACCCATATTTTGACGCTGGCGATTTATGGAATCAAGCTGCATACCCGCGGCTATAAGCAGACCGACCGCAAGAACGACACAAAAAAAACAGATTATGATATCACGCAAACGCATAGTCTTTGTTTCGCTGCCTGTATTTCACCTAAGACTTTATACCGTGATCTTTGCAATTTCTCGATAACTGAAAATAACCAAAGAAAGTATCAGAATCAAAAACGCTTTAGTACAAACCATTAAAAGAGCGCATTTGCCCAGTAAGGACCAGCTTATCAATCGAGCGGGAACCAGGAATTTTGTCGGATTAAACTTGTCGAACTGCGGCAGGAGCTGGATTAACCACTTAAGGCTGTAAGAATAGACGGCGCCGATGTTTTCACTCAGGAAGCCGAAAGACTCAATGACGAAACCGCTAAAGCTTGCCGTAAAGAAAATTACAAAGCAGAACAATACCGCCACCGGAAACGAGAGGAAAGACGCGGCCAATACACCCAAACAAGCCAGGAAAATCAGACGGCACAAGACCAGCAGCACCGCTCTAATGAAATTGCCGGTAAACGAGTCGGCCTTATAGAGCACTTCAAGGCCGTCCGGGGGGAAGATAATCGCCACGCTGTTCAGAGGATCGTTCAGGAAAGCAACGGCAAGATGACCATGTTCAGGCACAACTTCGGCGGGAACTTCGATTTCATGGAAAGTCCGGACAGAGTGTTTATGTACCTCATCATAAATCGGAGTTTTGCTTTCCGTGCCGTACCTGAAGAACTGGTAGTCGCCCACGAACCATCTGCCCCAAACCTGAGAATCGGGAGGATTTACCGAAACGTCGTATTTGAATCTTATAAAAATGCTATCCGCAAGGGGTTTGACATTGTTGAATTCCCACAGTAAATCCTGGCCGACGCCAGCGGCTCGTTTGGCGAGTTGTGCCTGCTTGGTGAGCTGGGCGATAACTTCATCTCGCGGCATATCGGCAGGCAACTCGCCCCTTTGATTAAGCTCCGTATATTTAGCTGCTACTTCCTGCGTGACGTCGACTTCGGGAACTGTTAAGGATGCTCTTGCGGTAAAAAATTGATTGTTAGCCTCGATAAGCTCATCCTCGGACGCTTTAATGAACCTCGGGATATAAATAGTTATTGTGTAAATAATAGATGAAAAAAGAACGAGCAGGATGGCATTCAGCGTTATGACTCCGAGCAGCTTTCCCATGATGAACTGAAACCGGCGAATGGGCTTGGTAATAACCGTGTATATTTGTCTTTGTTCGATGTCACTTGTCACCGAATAAATCGAAACGATAATTGTGAGAATACAGAGCAGAAAACTCATCAGCGAAAGAGCATAGCTGACGAATGTCTGGAGCCTGCCCTTCAACGTTTCATCGCCCGTCGTGGTGATGCCGAGGGCCGGCAGCAGGACAAAAAGAAGAATTGTAAAGACAACGGCTACTTTAATCCGCAAAGCCTGCTTTATAGTATTTATGGCGACAGCCCAGATACTACGCATCGCCGGAGTCTCCTGCCTGCGGTTTTTCTGTCTTGCTCTTGTTACGGCTCAGAGCGTCCGAGCCGCCTGTGAGTTTATTTAAAATATCCTCTCCGACCCATTCCTGTCGCTGAGTTTCGGATTCGACCGGTTCGGTTTTAATTTTTTCCTCTCCGGCAGCAGCTTCTGATTCGGTCTTCTCGACCGGCTCGGTCAATTTACTCAGTAATTGTTCGTCGGCTTTAGGTTTAGTACTTTCGATGGCGACTTTCTCCGTTGCCGGAATTTCCCCGGCAGTCTGTTCGGATATCGGCGCCGAAACAAGCTTATCGAGTACGCTTTCCACAGCCTCGTGCTGAGTCAGGAAATCGCCGATTTTAGTCGTACTGACCGCTCCGCTCGTAGGCTGGGCCTTCTGCTGTGCTGCTGAGACCGTCCTGATAAAAAACGTTTCGAGCTTATCCATCGGGGAAGCGACCTCGCACTCGGCATCTTCATCACGAACGATCTGTTTGATCCTCTCAACAGCCTTATCACTAATTGCACCGGTGGTAATTTGCCTCTTGCTTGTCTGCTGCAAAAGTTCTCTTACACGCCCCTGGGTTTGTATTTTTCCGCCGTACAAAATCGCGATCCTGTCGCATACGTCCTCGACGTCCGCGAGCAGGTGACTGCACAGGAGAATTGTTTTGCCTCGTTCCGCGAGTCTCAGGATTAAATCCTTTATTTGCCTTGTTCCGATGGGATCGAGTCCCGTTGTCGGCTCATCCAGTATCAACAAATCGGGGTCGTTAATCAGCGCCTGCGCCAGGCCGATTCGGCGCGCCATACCTTTCGAAAACGTCCCAAC
>Ga0172365_10003110_pt1 | contig 12369 bp, 12 predicted proteins | sample LakKivSesite48cm_FD_114535 | JGI IMG/M metagenome (GOLD analysis project Ga0172365, IMG submission 114535) | Sediment microbial communities from Lake Kivu, Rwanda - Sediment site 48cm | ecosystem: Environmental > Aquatic > Freshwater > Lake > Sediment | place: Rwanda: Western Province, Lake...
CTCTCCAGGCGCCGTTATGATCGCTGGATCTGCGAGAAGAGAAGACATCGGAAAAATATCTATAGCTGGACCAGCCACGAACATTATTCTATCAACAATGCTTTTGTCCGTTGCCTTTCTTCCTACTGAGTATGCTTTGGTATTATTGTTAGGCGCTGCCATTAACGCATCGATAGCCCTGTTCAATCTTATCCCAGCTGGGATACTTGACGGATTCAAAATCTTTGCTTGGAACAAGAAAATTTGGGCCTTAGCCTTCATTTTAAGTTTAGCTTTGACAGTACTTTCGTATTGGATTATTTTCTGAAAAGTTGTTGACTTGTGAAAACTCGATTTAGATGAGTTCTATTGTTACGTGAACTTCTTCAGGTACGCGAATTCGCATGATACGCCTCATGACGCGTTCTTCAGCGTCGATGTCTATTAGCCGTTTGTGGATGCGCATTTCCCATCTGTCCCATGTTGCGGTTCCCTCACCAGAGGGCGCTTTCAGGACGGGAACTCGCAAGCGTTTTGTTGGCAAAGGAACTGGACCGTTAATTTTGACCCCGGTTTTCTGGGCGATGCCCTTCAGTTCCTCGCATACTTCTTCAAGTTTTTTGTAGTCAGTGCTCGTCAAACGTATCCGTGCTTTTCTAACCATTCGCCCATCATTCCTAAGGCTTACGTCTTTACACATTTAACCGTAAATAAAAACCTATCGACACTGATTTTGGGTTTATCTACTCCTATTTTCGCTTTCTGAAGATTTTGCTGCCATCATCGTATTCGCTGGTAACGTATTCAAAACCTGCCTCGACGAGTTTGCAGCTTTCTTGAACGCTTGCGGCAACTTTGACGTTGAACTGGTCACTGATAATTGAAGGAAGTTTGTGTTGCAGCCACTGTTACAGCTGTTTGGACCTATGTTGTCTGAGCTGTGGAAACCGATTAGACTATAAAGGAGCACACGATTTCCACTGTTCCTCATGCGACTTAACATTCACAATGCCACACTCGGAAGGGAAGAATAGAGACCTGGGAATCAAGATGAAAATTAAATGGCCACCCCACAGCTTAGAATGATTTCAAGTGTTGGATAGTAATTGAACAAATTCCGTTTTGACTTGTTTGAGCGAGATTAGCGAGCTAGTGCTTTCAATGCCTTTTTCTTTAGAAATGACATCCTTTAAGAAACGGTAGTACTCCTCTTGGTCCCCTGCCCTGACTTTAACGATTAATTCCCAGTCTCCCGCAAGGATGTCTACACTCTCAACTTCGCTGTGTCTAGCTAAACTGTGTCCAACTCTTTCGGGATCGGCATATTCTTCAGAGGATAGAGCGATTAGTACGAACGCACAGAATCCCTCACCAATCTTACCGTAGTCAAAGACAGCCTTGTATGTTTTTATCGCGCCTTCACTTTCTAGCTTCTTTATGTTGTAGTGTATTGTGGTGGATGGTTCATGTATCTCCCTCGCTATTCTTCCAATTTGAGGCGTGCAGTAACCTTCTTTGAACAATCCAATCAGTTTGGGTCTTATATCTTTCATGTTTTTGAATAGTATTCAATTTCCTATTAACTATTTGCTCAGTATTCGAATTGTGCTCAGTTAAACAATTATCGACGAAAGCCATAGGCATTTAACTGAAGGAGGTGTTAGGAACGTTCACAAGAAAACAGAAAATCGGAAGTAAGTCAGGCGCAGCACAACCGCAAAACCGATTGCTAAGATTGCTCAGATCAGATATAGGTTTTCAAGCCTCTCTCATTAGCCTAGAGAGAAAAGACCAAGAAGACTCTTATAACAAATGCCAGAAAGAGATTGCAAATGCCATGTTAGAGGCTGAATACGTCAAGGCCAAAACAACAATGATGACGCAACGAGCCCGAAATTTTTGCTGAAACACTAGACAATATTTCTGGCTGCGGTCCCAATTCATCAAACTTCAGGGTCGACTCTTGCGGCGCAACGGAGTGGCTGGGTCATCCCCAGTTCATATCAGGTTGCGTCTTATATGTATAAAGCGAAATTAATTAGCTTATACACGAATCATCTAATTTCACTAAGCCTTAAAAGTGGCCTACCCTCATTCCCCAACCCAAATTTCAATTTGCCAATATGAACTTTCTGAAGTGCCAAGCACATCTTGAGAGTGAACATCTATACAATCTTTCTTAGAGTTCAGGTGGGAAACCATGTGCTGTCTTGGAAAATCTATCTGTGAGCGGCAACTATTCTCCCTCATATATAGGTTGAACTCAGGCTTGAAACGTTTTTCATCCCATCTTCAATGTTGCAGACAGAAACTTATCGAAACAGATAACGGAAACAAGCTACAAATACTAAAAGATTAGGCGAGGAAGAGACGAGGTTGCGAGTCAAAGGTGTACTCTTGGATTTGGACGGCACTCTCGTGGATTCTAAGGAGGCATATTTGGAAGCGGCAAGAACCGCGTTCGCAGCAGTAGGGAAGAAAACGGTTGACACAAAAGTCGCGCTAGAAATTCCGAGGAGACTTGAACAATACCGCCCAATTGATGATATAGTCACGCAAGACTTGCAGAAATTTCTGGAAACATACCTTAAAACATACTACAGTGTCACCACAACAAAGACAAAGCCAATACCTCACATTTCAGATACGCTCAAAAAACTTTCAGAAAAGGCAAAGCTGGCGTTGGTTACCATGCGTTATGTTCCAAAAAAGGCGGTCATCGAGGAATTAGAGAAATTTGGCTTGTCACAATATTTCGATTATGTAATGACAGCCTTGGATACGCGTAACCCGAAGCCGTCTCCCGAAGGGCTGATAAAATGCGTGAAAGAACTGGGTGTTCAGATGTGTGACTGCGTAGTGGTTGGCGATTCTGTTTCTGATATAAGGGCTGGAAAGGCTGCTGGAGTCAAAACGGTTGCGGTTTTGTCGGGAATTTTCTCTTTTGAAGAATTGAGGAAGGAAGAGCCAGATTTGATTCTGGAAACCGTTAACCTGCTTCCGTATCTTGTGGAATAGCTCTGTAAAATTTACGCCTATAATATTTCTGTGCGCGAAATATAGCTGAAAATTACCTAAAGCAGTTATATGGGGAGTTTTTAAATAAAGCTTAATTAAAACCTCAATCTCTAGGTAAAATTGGAGAAGGCTTCGGGGCGAGAACGCTGATGAATTTCGTGGAAATAATATTGACTGATAAACTGAAAGACATAAACCCAAGTTTGGACGTTTTGGGTTCTGACCGTAAAGTACTGCAGGTGGCTTGCCAAGACTTTACAAACTACGTTAAATTCCACTGGGATCTCATAGGGAAGGAAGCAAGCGAATGCGAGGTCGTGGAAAGGCTGGAAAGGTTCTTTAAAGAAAACCCAAACGAGCTGGAAGAGTTTTTGACTGTTTGGGCTGGGATATGGTTCAGAAAATGGAAAGAACGTGTCAAACTACTCATAGGCAACGAGAACGCTAATAAATGGAACAACGTCTCAAAGGTTCTGAACAATGCGGAGCCTTTGTGGAGGAAACTTGTGAGCAGACAAGAACTGCAAGAAGTAATAGTGGCTACTCTCATCAAGAACGGGGAAATCTGCGGGACAACGATCCTGTCGGAAAACCTTCTGAAAATGGAACTGGGCGAAAAAAGAAACCAGCGCCTCAACAACACGGAACAAGTGCTAACCATTGTTAATAATGCGCTGAGAAAAGCAAGAGAAATGGCCCAGAGTAGAGGACCCTTAATCTTCGTCAAAATTGACAAAGGTTATTATAGCCTCACACATGAATAGCCAGAATGGAAGAGTGTCTGTTAAGCCGCTATTTTGACAGCCCTATTTGTTTTGAAGCTTTACATTCTTGCTAGATGTTTCACAGGCTTAGACCAAACAAGAAGCCAATGTCCGTTTTCAACGTGAAAAATTTAGACTACTCTTGCTTTGTTTAGGGTTTTGGTTTGCCACGAATATTTTCTGATAGTCTTAGTCTCTCCGTAACCGCAGGCTGCGCATCTCTTCTGCCTTACGTGGTAAGCTCTTCTTCCGCATCTCCTGCAACGGATGTGGACGGTTTTGCCAGAATGTTTGCCGAAGGACGGTGTTCCTTTTCCCAAGATTGTCACCTGGGCGGTGGCGAAATCAAAACAACGTTGTCTCCGCGGACAATTATCAACCCCAGTTTTTTCATGTTCTCAACGGTTGTCGTATCTTCTGTCTCTTCCAAGACCAAGTTCAAGTGTTGATCGAAGCCCTTCAGTCTTCCACGCAAACTTTTTCCGCCCTTTAGTCGGACAAGCACGATTTTCCCAAGGTTCTGCTCAAGGATTTCAGCCGTCATCTCGCTCATTTTGAACCCACATATCCGTTTATGTCTCTCATATACTAAACTTATGACATTTAAACCTATCTAACCAAAAATGGCCAGTTGCGAAAACATTGCGGACGTTTCCTAAGGAACGTAGAGCATTACAAATAAGTCAAACCGTAACGATCATGACTTCTTATTAACAACTTGTATCACTAAATCTACGTCAGGGATACGCCATGCCTCAAAAATATGCAAGACACTCTGTAAAAGCGAAAGAAAGGAAAGCCATCTTAAGCAAGGCATCCGAAAGAGCAAAGGTCGACTTGGAAGCACTATTGGGTACAAAGCCAATTATGGAAGTTATTGACACAGATTTTGGTGAGATCCTCCTCATAAATGATAAACCATTACTTTTCAAAACTGAAGAAAACGTCTTTCCAACCTTGTTCTTCAAGGAGATTTTTGTTTTGAGACCAAAAGTTGTGGTTGACATGGGAGCCGTTCCCCACATATGCAACGGCGCAGATGTTATGGCACCCGGAATCGTCCGCTTTGAAGGCGAGTTTCAAAAAAGCGATTTGGTTTACATAGTTGACGAGAAGCATCACAAACCAATCGCAATGGGCGAAATTCTTTATGACGTAGAGAACGCAGAGGACGTTAAGCAAGGCGTTGTTGTTAAGAACATTCACTTTGTCGGCGACAAAATATGGAATTTTGCAAAGAGCCTGTCGGATAGACTTGGAGGCTAAATCTAAATTCTGAATTCATAAAAGACTTATTAGTTAACTTAGATTAAATATTGAAAATTCAGACTCAAAATTAAGAAATGCTTAAACTATCGAAAACTAAATAAATAACTGTTAGAGCGGAGAAAATTGCCAAACTTGGGAATATTTCGCAAATCCAAGAGAGAGGAAGAGAAGGAAACGGCAGGAGCGGAAGCCAAGGATGTTCTGGGCAAAACTTACTTGAAAGCCATGCCCCTCCGCGATTTATCCGATATAGAGACTGTAAAAAACGAAGTTAACTCGGGTAACATTCTGATCCTCAGAATAACTCCCCTTGCGAAAAAGAATGTTGAGGACGTAAAGCACGCGATAAACGAGTTATGCGAATTTGCAGAGGCGATTGGTGGAGATATTGCCCGCCTGGGCGAAGAAAGAGTTGTCATATGCCCTTCAAATGTGAGGATCTGGCGGGAAAAAAGGCCTGTCTCTAAAGAGCCTTTACCTACAGCAGCCTGAAAGTTTCTAGGATTCCTGGAACAACCGTGTTGATTCCGCATTTTTTCTGGACAAAATTCGCTATGTTCAAGATTTTCGCCCTTTCTCCATGAACAACGAAGACTTTTTCAGGGTTTGGTTTGAGGTGAGTTATGTAGTTGATTATTTGTCGTCTGTCAGAGTGTCCGGAGAAGCCTTCAACTGATTCTACTCGCAGTTTGACTCCCACCACTTCCATTTTGCCTTCAACGTCAACCATGGCAACCTCATTTATACCCTTCTGCACTCTTCTTCCCAAGGTGCCTTCGATCTGATAGCTTACAAAAACTATCGCGTTCTTCTCGTCTCCGGCCAAGCTTTTGAAGTATTCTATTACAGGTCCGCCTTCGAGCATTCCGGAAGTTGCCAATATGATGCATGGTTCACCTTCCACTATCTCTTGCCTCACGTTAGGGTGCTCTACGATGGTGAAGTAGTCTGACTGAAATGGGTTAATTTCTTCGTGAAGGATGCTGTGGCGAACCTCTCTGCCTAGATATTCAGGGAAGGCCGTGTGAATCGCTGTTGCCTCCGAGATCATGCCTTCGATAAACACGGGGGCTTCTCTCATCAACCCACGACGCATGTAACCGTCGATAACCAGCATTATTTCTTGCGCTCTGCCTACTGCAGGAACTGGAATCAGCACTTTACCTTTGCGTTCTAAGGTGTCGTTTATGACTGCTGTTAGACGTTCCTCTGCTTCAACCCGTGAGGGCATGATGTCATCGGGTCCTCCATAGGTGCTTTCTGTTATCACTGTCTCAACTCTCGGGAACTCCGTTGCCGCTGCTTCCAGTAGCATCGTTCTTGCGTATTTGTAATCGCCAGTGTAGACCACGTTGTGCAATCCTTCACCTAAGTGTAGGTGCGCCATTGAAGAACCGAGAATGTGGCCTGCATTGTGCAAGGTCAAGCGGATGTCCGGAGCTATGTCTGTCACGACGCCATACCGTAAAGGAATCGTGTGCAAAACGCATTCGCGGACATCTTTCTGGTCATAATGGGGCGTTATGCCCTGTTTGCTTGCCACGTCCAAGTAGTCCAGTTGGAGAAGCGTCATCAGATTTGAAGTTGGCGCTGAGCAGTATATAGGGCCGTCATACCCATATTTGTAGAGGAAAGGCGCCAAGCCACAATGATCGAGATGTGCATGGCTTACGACAACCGCGTCTAAAGAATCCACCTGAAACTCCGCGCAATCAAATCTTGGAAACGCCTCAAAGGGCTTCGAAGAACCTGGGTTAATGCCGCAATCTAGCAGGACGCTGCTTTCCCTAGTTTGAAGCAGGAAACAGGATCTTCCAACTTGTTCGGCTCCACCGAGTGATGTGAGTCTAACGTCTCCCACCTCGTAGATCTTAGGTCTGAAGATTCTTTCGCCTACGGTGCGAAGGATTCTCTCTCTTTCTTTGCTTTCTGAATGAAGGTAATGACGCATGTGGGTTACTATTTTGGAGCGGAGGGGAGGACTCCTTAAGACATGCGCGCGCCATTTAGTGCTCTTCATGATCTCTTGCAGAACTGCCCCATTTCTTCCAATAACCAAGCCAGGTTTCTTGGTTTCAATTATTATCTCGCCAAGGCTCGGATCAAAATTTATATCCGTTATCTCGGCTTCTGGCACTATCATTTCACGAGTTATCTTTTCAGCCTCGGCTTCTGGAAGTCGCACTGAAGGGTCAGGGCGTATAACTATTCTTTTTCTTATCACGTTGACGATTTCCGCGATAACATTGCCTTGTTCAACCAAAATCTCTGGTCTCTTGGTGTAGACAGCAAGCGTTGGGCCTTCATACTCTATTCTGGTTACTTCCGCTTCTTTAGGGACGTGCTCCAATATGTATTGACTTATTTCGATCTTGTCCTTTTCCGAAGTTCGCGCCACGATTTAGACTTCCTCAATTTGCCAGCAGTTTATTCTTTTCCTTAGAGGTTAATTCACGATAACCTTTCCCATCGATTATTGTAACGTTGTAATTGTCACCGCTCGCGGCATCACGCTTCATGGCGGAATTGACGGCTTTAACAATCATAGGCAAGAACTCTTCCACAGGGACATCCTCCTTGTATTTATCTTCCAAAACACCGTAGACTATCGGTGAACCAGAACCTGTAGCAACACATTTTTCTTCAGTCAAACTGCCAAAGAGGTCCAAAGAAAACACATGTGGGCCCGTCTCGTCTAGGCCGCCGACCAGGACCTGCGTTAGTAACGGTAGGTACCTGGCGGAAAAAAGCAGGTTTGCAACCATTCTCGCTGCGGAGCCGACGGGCATAGGCCTGCCAATATTGATTTTGTAAAGTTGAGCGTTCGCAGTAATTATATCGACGACTCTCTGGGCATCCGCAACTGTTCCAGCAATGGTCATGCCAAGGTGATCGTCTATCTTGTATATTTTTTTCCCAAGTTTGTGGGCTATGTAGAAGCCCATGGTTACACGGGTGTCTGAAGCTAATATGACGCCGTCCTTGCAGACGACGCCTATGGTTGTCGTTCCTCTTAGCGCTAATCGATTGACTGCATCATTATTTACCATTTACTTCTGTCCCCCTAAAACTTGAACGCGCCGGCGAAATTCCTTCACTGGGAAGAAACAATCATGTAATCTTGCTGTGGCATTTATTAATATTGCGGTTCATAGATTCCGATTGGAACACCATTTTCTTGAATGAAAAAGGCGTTAAAACTGGAAAAGTTTTAAACGGAAGCGGCTATGAACTATCAATGTACATTTGTACAGTGATCGGCTTGACTTTAAGGTATCACTTCATGCAGCTTCCGAGAGAGGTTATCGTCGGAAACGGGACTATAGAACGTGTCGCTGAAGTTGCCCAGAGAATGGGCTTTAAAGAATCTGCGACGATTGTTTCTGGCACAAAAAGTTTTGACATCGCTGGAAAAACTGTTAGGGAGCTTCTCGAGCGCGATGGCATGATTGTTGACACTTTCCTCGTCGAAACGGCAACGATTAAAGATGTTCAGGCTATGGAAGAAAAGATAAAGGCTTCGAAACCACAAGTTGTTTTCGCGGTTGGTGGCGGAACAAAAATAGACGTCGCAAAATTGGGCTCTGCACGCCAAGGTATCCAGTTCATCAGCGTGCCTACAACTGTTTCCCACGACGGAATCGCAAGTCCACTTGCCTCTGTTAAAGGATTCGAAAAACCTTATTCTGTCATGGCTCAAGCGCCCATAGCCATCATCGCAGACACGGACATACTTATGCACGCACCTTGGCGCTCCGTCGTTAGTGGCTGCGGAGACGTAATCGCAAAAACCACGGCTGTAAAAGACTGGAGGTTGGCGCGTGAAGAAAAAAATGAGTATTACGGAGAATATGCTGCAAGTCAAGCCTTAATGAGTGCGAAGCTCGTAATACGAAACGCTGAACTGATGCAGCCCAGAAATGAAGAAGGCTTGCGGGTACTTCTCGAGGCTCTGATAAGCTGCGGGGTCTCCATGAGTATTGCAGGGAGCAGCCGCCCCTGCAGCGGCTCAGAGCACCTCTTCAGCCATGCCCTCGACATTATCAACCACCATCATGCTATGCATGGCGAACAGTGTGGTGTCGGAACCATAATGATGGCTTATCTTCATGAGACTTATTGGACGCAGATCAAGGGCGCGCTGAAGAAGTTAGGGGCCCCGACAACTGCATCCGAACTTGGGATCAGAGATGATGATGTGATCAGAGCCTTAGAAATCGCTGCCACAATAAGACCGGAAAGATACACCATTCTTCATAAGTTGAATCCAAGTCGTGAAGTTTGTGAAAAAGTCGCAAAAATAACTGGGGTCATCTAACAGTAAGCTATCTTAATAACTTATGCCACTCTCTTTGTTTACCCGTACGCACAACTTGTAGCTATAAGGGATAAACGCAAGTGCATGCACAAACAGAAGGAAAAGTTGAAGATTCCTTTCCGGATACAAGAGCGTGAACACTCAGAAAGCTACTTGCAGGGCATAACCTATTTCTTTAAAAGCGTCTATGATGAGACGGAAAACTTGGACGCGCTGGCCGAACGATACAAAAACTTAGCTTCTAAAAATGGGCTTACTCGCGTTCTTTCTTGTAGAGGATAAGGCTTCAAGCGTTAACTTTCTGAAAGGCAGTGTCACAGATAAACCTGGAAAATTTCAGAGGCCACAACCGAGGCCCTATAGGAATACGTGCAAAGACATCGATAATAGAAAGGAAGCGCACAACAGTTTCTACGAGTTCTGTTATTCATATCGCAATGCTTCAACTGGATTCAGTTTCGAGGCTTTTCTGGCAGGATAAAGCCCGAAGACTATGCATACGATAACTGCGAAAACGAAGGCGACTACAGTCCATTCAAGCGAAAATACCGGCGTAATACCCAGCGGTTGTCTATCTGGATTCTGAAAAAGCCCATCTGCTTGCTGCTGCGACTGGATAAAGCCGGACAAACCTCCTGCCAACTCGTAAGACAGCCCGTATCCAAGGAGTATGCCAATCGCGCCACCGATGACCCCGATCAAGATAGCTTCGGCGAGAAAAATAGCGAGCACTGTTCGACTTTTAGCGCCTATCGCTTTCAATATGCCAATTTCACGTGTCCTTTCCATGACAGAGACGGTCATAATGTTCATTATTCCCACGCCTGCGACCAAAAGAGAAATTGATGCGACAGCCAACAGAAAAATAGTGACAATGACTAAAATGTTGTCAACTTGGCGCTGCAATGATGTCGGGACAAGAACGCTGATTGAATACGGATTTTGAAAGGTGTCTTCTATATCTCTGGCGACTTGTTGCCCCTTCTGGGGTTCAGAAACTTGCACAAGAATAATCTGATACTTTTCTCCTCCACCAATCTCAGCACCAGTTCCAAGCGGAATAAACGCCCAGTAGTCAAAATTTGTTATTCCAGATGTCCCACCCTCTTGTAGTATTCCTGAAACCCTCAAAGTTGTGTTCGCAAGAACTCTGTAGGGCGGAGACTGTGTTGTCATAATCAAAGTCAAATTATCATTTACATTAACAAGTGCGGTCCCGTTGCGGTAAGCCACCTTGAATCCAAGGACTATTGTATCATTGTGCTCAGCTTCTGGGAAAGTTCCATTCATTAATTGGAATCGCCGCGGAAGCATTTTCTGCATATCAGTGAAGTTCACAGCTCCAACCGTGAATGCGCCGAGTTTTGAGGAGTTCTTATCGCGGATCTCCGCTGTTGGAATTGTCATCATTGGGGCTATATGGGTCACATCGCTGACATTCCTAATGTTATCAACATCTGTCGGCCCAAAAGGTTGGCCGAATCCTGAGAGAAAACTTCCAGGAAAGACTATCAATACATTAAGTTCGAATCCTGATTCAAGTCTTTGCTGAATCTCCACTCGAAAGCCTTCTCCCAAAGCGGCCAAAGTTATAATCGTTGTTATTCCAATGACAACTCCTAAAGTTGTCAAACCCGTTCTCAGCTTTCTCTGCTTGAGATTTTCAAATGCCATGCCCAAAATCTTGCTAGTTTTCGTCATTCATCCCTCGTCACAGTTCTGTTTTCTTCTATTCCTTCAATCAAGCCATCCTTGAAGTAAATTATGCGGTTTGCTTCCTCTGCGATAAGTGGATCATGGGTAACGACAACGAAAGTTTGCATTTTCTCCTCGTTGAGCTTTTTCATCAACTTAATTATTTCGTGGCCTGTTTTTGTGTCCAAGTTGCCGGTGGGTTCATCTGCTAAAATTATTTTCGGATTTGTTATCAAAGCTCTTGCAATTGCCACGCGCTGCTGCTCTCCACCACTCAACTCCGCGGGTCTGTGAGTTTCGCGTTCTCCAAGCCCTACCAGTTCCAGCATGCCGCGGGCTCTGCTCAAGGCTTCTCTTTCTGGAACGCCTGCTATACTCAGTGGCAATTCAATGTTTCTAAGAGCTGTTAATCTTGGAAGCAGATTGAAGAATTGAAAAACAAAGCCTATACTTGTCAACCGAAGTTCTGCCAACTTGCTTTCGCTGAGATTCAGAATGTTCAGTCCGTCAATCAAAATAGTTCCACCATCAGGTCGATCAAGACCGCCCATTAAGTGAAGCATAGTTGATTTTCCGCCACCAGAGGGACCGAAAATGGTGAGAAACTCCCCTTTCTCAACATTGAAGGTTACCCCACGAAGAGCAGGGACAAGCACCTTACCCATTCGATAGCTCTTCTTAACGTTATTGACATTAAGGATGTTCGGCATAGCGCATCCAGCCGTTGGAAATCAAAATAATGCCTTTATGGCTTTCTTATAAAGTTCACTGAAAGAGGTACAAATTTTCTGCGATAGCATCTTAACGCTCTTGTCCGCGCTTGCTTGCAGGAGTATCCGTGTCCGGATTTGCTGTAGGTAGCAGGTCTGAGAAGAGGGATATTTGAAAAACTCAAAGAAAAGTTTCGATAAGAACAATTGTGAAAACAGGATCATAGCATAGTGAAGTAACATAACATTTCTACACTAAAAAGGCCTAGTGACTGACGCAAAAACCTTGTCTCAGATGGAGGAGGGGAGAAGGGAAAAAATGCAGATCTAAATGAAGGGAACGGGGAATTTTTGAGAAAATATCTTGGCTTTTCCACTCCTCCAGCCGCATGATTATGGCGCGTTGTTTTCTTAAACTTTCGCTGGTCAAAAATTTCGGAAAACCCGAGTTTTGAATGGAGGAGAGAGGGGGAACGAAGTAGCAAAGGGATACAAGAAAATCAGAAAATACTTTTTCCTCCATTCCTCCGCACCGAATAAATATGGCATATCGTTTTCTTAAGGCTTTCGCCGGTAAGGAAAATCAGAATCAGGCTAATAAAATGTAGAAAAAGGA
>Ga0172365_10003115_pt1 | contig 12356 bp, 12 predicted proteins | sample LakKivSesite48cm_FD_114535 | JGI IMG/M metagenome (GOLD analysis project Ga0172365, IMG submission 114535) | Sediment microbial communities from Lake Kivu, Rwanda - Sediment site 48cm | ecosystem: Environmental > Aquatic > Freshwater > Lake > Sediment | place: Rwanda: Western Province, Lake...
CTGCTTGATGGCCCGTTTCAAATCGGAAATGACCGCGGGCACAATGTCGTCGCAGGGAGAGTCACGCTGGTTGCTCATCAGGATAATCGGCACACCTCTTTCCGCTGCCAGCCCGGCCAATGCCGGTTCCTTCTGCAGTCCCCAGATGTCGTTTATCATGCCGGCGCCGGCGTCCAGAGCGCGGCGAGCGACCTCCAGCTTGTAAGTATCTACGCTCAGCGGCAACGACAATTCGTGAGCCAGCCTTTCCACGACGGGAATCACCCGGCGTGATTCTTCGGACGGTGAAAGGGGAGCCGAGTTGGGACGCGTAGATTCGCCGCCGATGTCAATTATGTCTGCTCCTTCGGAAGCTAATTGTTTTGCCCTGGACACGGCTTCTTCCGCATCCGCCAGTCCGTCGCCCGAGAAGGAATCGGGGGAGACGTTCACGACTCCCATGACATAGGTGCGCTTGCCCCAGTGAAGAACAGTTCCCCCGCAGCGAGTAGAACCCAGCTTGCCTGGCTTATCGTCGGGCATATTGTTGATTATAGCAGAAGGGACGATTAGAATAGGCAGGCATCAGGTATTCATGGATGTCCGGTTGCCCCTATGCCAAAATGCAGGATTCTGTTAGCACAAGCCGACTCTCCTCTCCCTTGGCGGGGGAGGTCCGACTCTGTCCCGACAATGTCGGGATGAAGTCGGAGATTAAGAGCCTGTCCTGAGTTTATCGAAGGATGAGGGTGATATGGCCGCTATGAAACATAGAGTGACTCTCATCCCTGGCGACGGCGTAGGGCCTGAAATAACCGAGGCGACGCGGCGGGTGTTGGAGGCCACCGGGGTCAGGTTCGAATGGGATAGCGTCATCATAGGCAGTCAGGCCCAGGACAAGTTCGGCACACCCCTCCCCGACCAAGCCCTCCAATCCGTGAGGACGAACAGGGTTGCCCTCAAGGCGCCGGTGACCACGCCCATAGGCGCCGGCTTCAGGAGCGTCAACGTGGCCTTGAGACAGGCCCTGGATCTCTATGCCTGTATCCGCCCCTACAGGGTTTATCCCGGCATGAATACGCCGTTCCGGGATGTGGATATAGTGGTGGTCAGGGAGAATACGGAAGGTCTCTATGCCGGCATTGAGTTTGCCAGGGGTGACCCCCAGACTAGGAAGCTGCTGGATTTGGCCCGCGAAGCTACCGGCAGAGAAATCAGGGCAGATTCCGCTGTGAGCCTGAAGGTCATATCCGAAACGGCTAGCCGAAGGGTCGCCAAATTCGCCTTTGAATATGCCAGACAGAATTCCAGAAAAAAGGTGACGGCGGTGCACAAGGCTAACATACTCAAGTTCTCCGATGGCCTCTTCCTGGACACCGCCCGCGAAGTTGCCGGAGAGTACGGCGACATAGAATTCAACGATATGCTGATAGACGCAATCTGCATGGAACTGGTCAGGAAGCCCCACAGATTCGATGTGCTTGTGTTGCCCAATCTGTACGGCGATATAGTTGCCGACGTCTGTGCCGGGCTGGTCGGCGGCATCGGCGTAGCGCCGGGAGCCAACATCGGGGATGACGCGGCCGTCTTTGAACCCAGCCATGGAAGCGCCCCCAAGTACGCGGGCCGGAACAAGGTCAATCCCATGGCCATGATGCTCTCAAGCGTGTTGATGCTGCGCCATCTGGGGGAGAACGACAGTGCGGACAGGTTGGAACGCGCCGTGGCTGACGTCATAGCCGAGGGAGAGAATGTCACCTATGACCTCAAGCCCGACCCCTCGACCGCTGTGGACACCAGCCAGGTGGCCGACGCTGTGATAGCGAAGCTGACGCACTAATCCAGCCAAAGCAGGGGTCTTTGACTTGCTAGGCTTTACAAGCTACCATAACAGCGTGAACACCGAGGCTGCGTCCAAGCTAGCTCTTCTTCCCCTCACCGCCGAAATAAGTGAACAGGGCCATCTCGTCATCGGCGGCTGCGATGCCGTTGAGCTGGCCGAGGAGTTCGGCACGCCGCTCTATCTTTTCGATGAAGTCACCGTCCGCCATAAATGCCGTGAATTCAAGGAAGAGTTCGGCAAATATCGTGACGATACGTTGGTTGTCTATGCCTCCAAAGCCTTCCTGAACAAGGCTCTGGCCCTCGTAATCAAGGAAGAAGGCCTGGGGCTCGACGTGGTCTCCGGGGGGGAGCTTAGCATTGCCCAGTCTGTGGATTTCCCCATGGACAAGGTCTATTTCCACGGCAATAACAAGACTCCGGACGAGCTGAATCTGGCCCTGAATTTGGGAGTGGGCAGGATTGTGGTGGACAACCTTTATGAGCTCGACTTGCTCAATAAGCTCGCCGAGAAGAGGAAGACCCGTCAGGATATCTTGCTTCGTCTCACTCCCGGGATTGACCCTCACACTCATCAACACACCACAACGGGTACAATCGAGAGCAAGTTTGGGTTTCCCATAGCTACCGGACAGGCCGAGGAGGCGGTGAAGGAGGCTTTATCAGCGGCAAACCTCAGCCTTCTGGGCCTGCATTTTCATCTCGGTTCCCCGGTATTTGACGTCAAGCCCTACGAACTGGCAATGGAGGTTGTTTTTCGCTTCGCCCGGGAGATGAACCGGGAATTCGACTTCATCCTGAAAGAATTCGATATCGGCGGCGGGTTTGCGGTTCCGTATACTACGGACTCGAAGGCGCCGGCGGCGGCCGACTACGCCGGAGCCATAATCCGCAAATTGCGGGGCCTTACGCCAGCACGAGGACTTGGTCCGCCGCGGCTAATCACCGAGCCGGGGCGGGCAATCGTCGCCCAGGCCGGAGTCGCGCTGTACAAGGTGGGAGCCATCAAGGAGATACCCGGAATAAGGAAATACGTCTGTATTGATGGCGGCATGAGCGATAATATCCGCCCGGCGCTCTATGGAGCTAAATATGAGGCTTTGCTGGCTGACAAAGCTTCGGAGGCGGAAGGGGACACGGTGACGATTGCCGGCAAGCTCTGCGAGTCGGGCGACATCCTGGTGAAGGATACCAGTCTGGCCGATGCCCAACCGGGTGACATCGTAGCCATTCCGGTCTGCGGTGCCTATTCTATCCCCATGGCCAGCAATTACAACGCTCAGCCCAGGCCGGCTATAGTGCTGGTGAAAGAAGGCCGGGCGCGGCTTATTCGCCGCCGGGAGACCCACGAGGACATCATGGGACTGGACCTGATTTAGCATGTGGCAGGTCATAGGCCAGGACAAGGTCGTATCCCTGCTGGACTACAGCCTTAAAGCCGGTGCCGTGGCCCATGCCTATCTGGTGGTGGGACCGCGGCACGTGGGCAAACGGACCCTGGCCGTCAATTTGGCGCAGGCCCTGAATTGCGATGAATCCGGGGTACCTTGCGGGCAATGCCGTTCCTGCCAGCGAATCCTGGCCGGCAAGCACGCCGATGTCACCGTTACCGGCCTTGATTCCAAAACGGAGATTGGCATTGACGACATTCGAGAGCTGCAGCGCCTGGCCAGCCTGCCGCCCTATGAAGGCAAGTGCAAGGTGTTCATCATTGACGAAGCCGAGTATCTGTCTACCGAGGCCGCTAATTCCTTGCTCAAGGTTTTAGAAGAGCCTCCACCCAGCGTGGTCTGGCTCTTGCTGGCTGCTGAGGAGCAGCGTCTGTTACCGACAATCATGTCGCGCTGCCAGCGGCTGGAATTGAGGCCGGTGCCATCTGAACGGATACAGGAGGCGCTTGTCAATTTGCATAAAGCTGATATTGATAAGGCGAAGCTTTTGGCTCAGCTATGTCACGGCCGCCTGGGCTGGGCAATCTCCGCCCTTGAAGCGGACGATATAATGGAGCAGCGGTCCAAACGGATAGACGGCCTAGTCTCCTTGCTAAGCGCCGGTTTGGAACAGAGGTTCGCTTATGCCCAGGAGCTGGCAGCTCAGTTCAGCCAGAACAGGCGAGCCGGGGTGGAAGTAATGGAGGTCTGGTTCGACTGGTGGCGCGACTTGATGCTCGTCAAAGGCGGCTGCAAACAGGGCATAATCAACGTAGATTATGAGACGACCCTGCAGAAACAGGCGCGGGGACTGAGCCTGGCCGAGATTGGGGAGTTCTTGTCCAGGCTTTGCTCGTTGCAGGAGGACATCTCCCGTAATGTTAATCCCCGCCTGGCATGGGAGTGGCTGATGCTGAATTTGCCCAGAAGAAAACGAAGTCCTGAACTATAATGTCATTAGCGAGATTGGGGGATAGTATATTCGGATGGCTAACATAATTGGAGTTAAATTTCGCAGCAGAGGGAGATTGGTCTACGGCGACGCGGGTGAGATGCCGCTTCAGGTAAACGACTATGTCGTGGCTGATACCGGTCAAGGCATGGCCGTGGCCAGAGTCGTTACTCTGGAAGCTGCGCCTGAACCGGGCGAGCAGTTAACGGCGATAACACGCCGCGCCGAGGTAGCGGATTTAGAGGAGGCCCGGCGGAATCTGGAAACAGAGGCATTGAGTAAGTGCCATGAAATGGCGGAGCAGCTCAAGTTAAAGATGAAGCCCCTCGCAGCCCGCTACGATGTTGAGGGCGAGGAGATGACCGTATTCTTCAGCGCCGAGGAGAGGGTGGATTTCCGGGACCTGGTACGGAAGCTGAGTCACGCCTTGGAAACGCGGGTCCAGTTGAGGCAGGTGGGGGCCAGAGACGAGGCTAGGCTGCTGGGTAGCATGGGCAAGTGCGGCTATCCTTTGTGCTGTCAGAGTTTCCTGACCAGTTTTGCTTCGGTGTCCATCAAGATGGCCAAGGAGCAAAACCTGGCGCTGAATCCCATGAAGATATCCGGCGTCTGCGGAAGGCTGCTATGTTGCCTGGCATATGAAAACAAGGAATACGCAGCCATGAAGAAGCAGATGCCTCGTCCCAAACAGGAGATATTGACGCGCTGGGGCAAAGCCACGGTGACCGCCACTAACGTTATGAAGGAGACGGTGATGGTGCAGCTGGCTGACGGCGTGACCAAGGAGATAGCCCTGGGCGAGATACTTCATCCGGAAGAGAAGTCATAATTATCCGGGAACCGGAAGCAAATCCCGCCGGATCAATTCAGGGAAGGCAGATACTTCTGCCACTCGCCATGACTGGTGAGGATGTGGTAGGGGACGTAGAAGCCGTCGTTGCGGGGAGCGCGTGGCTGGTGTAGCAACTTCATCTTGGCCTCCTCCGGAGTGTGCCCGCCTTTTCGCCTGTTGCACGGAATGCAGGCGCTGACTACGTTGTCCCAGACGTGCTGGCCGCCGCGGCGGCGGGGGACGACGTGGTCCAGAGTAAGCTCTTTGGTCTGACGGCCGCAATACTGGCAGGTGTACTTGTCGCGGTTGAATACCTCGGACCTGCTCAACTTCTTCTGGTGACGGGGCCGGCTCACCAGATAGACGAGCCGGATCACTGAAGGTATCTGAAATATGCAGCTGGCCGAATGAAGTTCACCTCTGTTGTTTTCCACCACCTCGGCTTTGCCCCGAAACACCAGCACTATAGCCCGGCGCGTGCGGCATAAGTTAAGAGGCTCGTAACTCTGGTTCAGCACCAGAACTGGAGAATTTACCATGGCTGCAACCTGTTATTGAGTTCGCCCGAGAATATGGCTCAGTCTTCTCGCTTACGGGGTATTCTAGCAAACGTGTACGGCCAATGCAATAATCGCCGCACCGGGGAAGGCGGACTGAAAGCCCCGGTGCTATGCTAAAATCTCGGCTGATGGCCAAATATTATGTCATTCGTCCCATGGAACAGGGCGATATCCGCCAGGTGGCCCAGATAGACCGGGAGGCCTTCCCGGGTGAGTGGGTTTTTCGTACTCAGTCAGCCTACAAGCAGGACCTTGAGAACCCATCCATCAGGTATCTGGTGGCATATCAGAAGGACGGTGCGGCGGAGTCGGGGGCACCGGCATCGCAAAGGCTGAGCTGGCTGAGAAGACCCTTTGGCGCCGCTCGCCGTACCGGCACTCCCCAGGACATAGTGGGTTTCTCCGGGTTTTGGATGATGCTGCGCGAGGCCCATATCATCGCGATTGGCGTGAGAAGCGGCTATCGCGGACTTGGCATAGGCGAAGCTTTGCTTATCGCGACCATAGACTTGGCCCAGACACTGGATGCTTATGTGGTGACACTGGAAGTGCGTGCCTCCAACAAGATAGCCCAGGAACTCTATAAGAAGTTTGGCTTTCGAGAGGCAGGCAGACGCGTGAAGTACTATTCCAGCGACGGAGAGGACGCTTTAATCATGACCACGGACAATATTGCCTCTGTTCCATTTCAGGCGTCTCTCCGGCAGTTGAAGAAAGCTCATGCCCAGGAGCACCGCGAGATTCTGTTTCGGGTCCATTAACTGTATTTATCGAGTATTGCCTTGAAGGAATCTATGACGAATGCGAGTTGCTGCTTATCTGCGGCGAAGGTGGATAGCTTGAAGGACCTGGCCAGGCCGGGCTGTGGCCCCCAAATGCCCCTTTCCTTCAGTTCCTTGTGGAGGAAATAACCCCTCTCCCGGACCCGTTTGGAGATTTCATAGAGCGCGGGAGTATCGAAGTGCAGAAGGTCGTGCCTGTGCGGTTTCTCCCCCAGCTGGATGAAACCCAGTTTCTCAAGCTCAACGGAAAACCACTGCGCCTTGAGTACCTGTTCGTCCCAGTTCCCGACTCTCTCCCTGACGTAGGGAAAGGAGGCCATGAGGGTCATCAAAGGGACTCCCCTTATGCTGCAGCCAAGGAGCTCGACTTCCTTCTTGCCGTATGTGGCGGACTTTCGCAACACCGTGTCTGCCCACTTTTTCTTCATTCCCAGCACCCCGGAAGGTCCGGCCGAAGCCATGCTTTTGTGCCCGCTGCCAATAATGAAGTCGGCTCCTATCTCGCTCATTCTCACGGGCATTCTGCCCACGGCGTACGCCGCATTGAGTACGTACGGTACGTTCGATTCCTGAGCGATTTCTCCCAACCGTCTGGCATCGGGAAGGTTTCCGTAATTGCCGTCGGGACAGGTGAGCAGGAGCAACTTTGGCCCGTGCTCCTTTATGAGCGGTGTGTATCCATTGACGTCAATCTTGAATTCCGGCGGACCGGAGTTAGGTACCTCGATTATCTTTAGCCCGGCCCTCTCGGCAGCAACCACCGTGGTGTAGTGCCTGTTGGCATCAACGATAATCGAATCCCCGGGCTTAGCCAGTGAATGCATAACCATGAATTTGGCCTCTCGCGCTCCGTGAGCTATGGTGGCAACTTCACAGCCCAGGAATTTGGGCAGAAGCTCGTGGACAAAATCCCGGATGGGCGGATTAGCTATATTACATAATATTCCCTCGCAAAAGTCACACACCGAATATCCGTCTCCGAACTCAATCAAAGCCTCCCTGGCAGCGTCGGTGAGTATGCCGCCCGTCTGCAAGGGCATCAGGTTAATAAGTCCCTTGTGCTGCAATCGCAAGTCGCTGAGCTTCTGCCAGGACTTACTACCTTTCTGTTCCATCTGCCTTGCCGGTTATGGCCGCCAGCCTTTCCGTCACAGCCTTTTAGCTTCTATGGCTACAAACACGCCGCCGCCGACTTTGATTTTCTTCTGGTGCCCCTCGATGTATTGGCGAACAACATCGGGAATCTGCAGGTTTAGGTCTGACAGATGCCTTACGCCTTTCACCTGGTAAGTGAGGCTATCGCTGCTGTTTTCTATAGCCGCCGCGGCTCCCATGGCTATGGCCCGCATGTAGTTTATGCCCGTATACGCGCCCGAAGGCACGACGTCGCTATAAATGCCGCCGTCGGCCGCGCAGATTTCATTGAAACCGGCGGGACCTATCAGTCTCTTGCCGGTCTCTTTTTCCACAACTTTGACTTCGATAGACTTGTCTTTCCAGGCCAGGAACTCGCACGGGGCAATCTCATCTTTGTGCTTTCGGGCCGTTTCCTCGATTGCGCGGGCCATTTTCTGCCCGCGGGCCGTCTTGGGACTGGCTATGTAGCTCACAGACTCAGCTATCTCCTCATCGGGAAAGTCCGTCACGGAAAATTGCGGATATGCCAGCTTCCTGACGTCGTCTATTTCATAAATGAGCATTCCCAGCCGCTCGATGCCGAATCTCGCGTTGAACACCGGATATCTGATATCGAAGTTGGCCGCTGCCACCGGCGAATACATTCCGATGTCCGCTATTTCGAGCCAGTTCCCTTTGTGTTTGACGAAGACCTCTTGCTCCTGGCCGGGGGCGTAGTACTTGGACGTTGCCACCTTGGTCTCGAATTTGACGTCCGAAAACCCGTATTGCTGCATTATGTTTCGGGCGACCTCTCTTCCCGCATCCAGAGACATTTCGGGGTCCATGATGACGATGGACGCTGAGTGATGGACCCGCAAATGCCGGGCATCTTCTCTCTGCTCATTGCGATATCTGGGGCCAACCGAAAACAGGGCGACCGGGAAGCCGACCTTGTGCTGTAATGCCGCTAAGGTATGGAACCATGTGGCCGTCATGTGGCTTCTCAGAGTTTTGTTGGTGGGCACGGGCTGCAGGTTTCTCATCTCAGGGAAGACTTTATCCAGCAGCTCCGTCGCCTGGCAATCGTTGATGCCCAGTCCGGCAATGAGCTCCTCGACAAGATTGTCGGACTCGATTTCCCCCTTTTTGTAGTTTCTCAAGATGGTCTGCAGTTTCTCGGTATCAATTTGCCCGGCTATCTTCTTCAGTTGAGCCATCTTCCTGGCGCTAAGCCCGATGTCGGGACGGGGCAATTCCGCCAGATAGAAAGCCCTGTCGAGAATGACTTTCGCTTCCGGCCCATATTGCTTGACCACGTCGCTGTCGGGCAGCAGCGTGAGATTCTCGGCCTCATCGAATCCCAACGCCAGCAGAATCTGCCTGGACTTCTGGATTAGTTCCCGCACCAGATGAGGCCTCCCTTGCCTGGGCAGAGAGACCTGCGTACCGGTGGGGATGAGCTTCGCCGTGGTTATCCAGGCGTCGGTGAAATTGTTTTTGGCGCCGGCCTTGATTTCGTTCGTATCGAAGGTCGCCATGGCGTAGAGTATACCTCAAAGGACTTGCCCCATTCTACGCAGCGTCCTCGTTCATATGCTTAGTGACACATTCCTCTGGTCATTGCGAGGAGTCCCGATGAAGTCGGGACGACGAAGCAATCTCGATGGAGAAGCGGTGAGATTGCAGCGCCCCGACGTGCAGGGGGCTTCGCAACGACAGACAGTATTACCCGGTCTCGCTCAACATCCCACCAATCTATCTGAACCGGAACACGCAGCGGCATGGGCTAGAGGGGAGCGAATAGCAGTAACTGGCCAGACTATTGCGTCTTATTCTTCTCTTGTGGGGTGCCCTCTACGCGTTCCACCTCGATAGTGCACTCCGTGACCAGTGCGGCAATTGCCCCAATTGCGGCCAGTACCGGCGCGGCCAGCACTGCGGCGGCCGCAGCCGGTACGCCCACGGTCAGCGGGATGTCTATCAAGGGACGCCCCTTGTGTATTAGACGGACCCGTCTGATATTCCCCTGATGTATCAGCTCCTTGACCTTGTCAATTACCTGGCTTCCGTTTACGGTGAATTTCTCCGTTGCCATTGTCCCTGACCTCCTTGCCTAATCTTGTAGTGCGACCCTTTAGAGCCTGCCCCGACCTGAGTCGGGGGTCGTGCTGCCCGAGGCTACCCCGTACTTGATACGGGGCTCGCGCTGCATCTTGAGACACTCCTATCGTTATCAAATCTATTCCGATGTCCCTACCTAAATCCCGTAGTGCGACCCTTTAGAGCCTGCCCCGACCTGAATCGGGGGTCGTGCTGCCCGAGGCCACCCCGTACTTGATACGGGGCTCGCACTACGCTTCCAGAGATTACTGACACCGCCAAACACTCTCCAACCGGCATACTTTATGCGGCCTTTTCCGACTCCTTTAACTGCGCCAGCAGGTATCGCTTCAACATGTTTAGCGCGGCTTCGGCGGCGGCCCGTTTGTTTTCCTCCCGGTCTCCCGGGAAGATATACTTCTGGCTGAAGGCTTCGTCCTCGGCTGCCAGGCCCAGAAAAAAGAGGCCCAGCGGCTTTCCCGGGGCAGCCCCGGCCGGACCGGCAATGCCCGTGTCGGAAACGCATATATCCACATCCAGGAGCTTTTTGCCGCCTTGAGCCATCTCCGCGGCCGTTTGCGCGCTTACGGCTCCATGATTCTCGAGTGTTGCCTTCTTCACCCCGGTCAGGGCGATTTTCGTTTCGTTGCTGTACGCGACGACCGAACCTTTGAAGTAATCCGAGCTGCCGGGGACATTCGTTATCCTGTCCGCTATCCTGCCGCCGGTGGCCGACTCGACAGTTCCGATGGCCAGCAGTCTGCCGGTCTTATCGCGGTATTCTCTTATCAGTCTCGCAATTTCCGCTTCCAGTTCCGCCATTTAGCCCTCACCAACGTCTGTCATTCTTCACCGTCTCGGTTTCATCGTGACTCCTCGGAGCGCCACCACGAATGGTCTTCCGTCATCACGCGTTAATATTAGCATACTGCAAATATGGCTCATATTGTGGCAGGTAAGACAGGAACAGCATCATGTCCTTCCAAAGCGGCACAAACGGGTGTTTTGACAGCACTTCAAAGGTCGGTGATATCCAATGGCGTCCTTACATACCCGGGCATGACCCCGCCACCTAGATTTTCCCACCGCAGGAATCGCCGGCAATTCCCCTGTTGTTTATCAGGTTACCCACGGAGCTTGGTGACAATGTGTTAGACCCATTTGTTGGCGGTGGTTCGACGGGGCTTGCAGCAGAAGAAGTAGACCGAAATGTGGTGCTTATTGATGTCAAGGCAACGTATTTCGAGACCATGCCAACTCACCTGGGAAGAGTTACGCACCCGAGTCGTCAGAAGTCACTCTTCAACGAAGAGTCTCGCCAGACTGGGTCCACTTCTTTGGCAGGACTCCCGGATAACCTCCCTTCCCAGAAACCGCTCCTTAATGAGGTTGCCATCACCATCATAGGTCGACTCCATGCTGAAGACCACCTCCTCCATGTTTTCCCTTGGCTGCGCATTCTTGTCAAAGCCCTGTCTGATTTTTGTCATGCTTCGCCCCTTCTACCCCGTTGTTGGAGAGTGAAGCCCCAAGCTATGCTCAGAGTTCACTGAACTGACGAGTGGTATAATATGATTACGATGAATGTTGCGGACGATGAGTAGATTGTGATGAGCAAGATTGTCATACAAGCCAAGAATCCGCTTGACGTTTTGCCCGATGAAATTGAAGAGCTTGCTGAGGCGATCCGCATCACATGCCCCAGGTGTAAGGTGCAGGTTAAAGCCAACGGATACAAGGGTTACGCCGTCACTTGGTATGAAGTTGTCGAAATCGCGGTAATAAGTGGCGTGACACAGGAAGTAATTAGATATATTAGTAAAGCTGCTATTGATTGGGCTCGCGAGCGGTTCAAGCAGAAACAACCGGGACGTCCTAAATCTATCACGATATTTGGGCCGAAGGGCAAAGTGCTAAAATCCTTTACTGTGAAGAATGCGACTGAGGAGATTGAAGACGAAACTGAAAAAACATCGGGATATGAAGAATTGAGGGAAAAGTATAGTAATGGCCGAGCGAGCAGATTTCGAGAGAGACTACTTGGAGGAATGATTATGAATAAGAAATGGCAAGAAAGGGTCGAGGCTTATGCCATACTATTTGTGTGGGTGTTTGGCTTACTTACGGCAACCTTGACTGTCATCGGCACTCTGCCAGTATTATCCGAGGGGCCTTCCCTAGTACTGCTCATTTCCCTAATTATCTTTCTCATCGCTTCGCTAATAGTATTGGTATCCGATGCCCGACGTAGATGGGGCAAGTCGGACAAATAATCAATCCGGCCCAACCAGCGGATTTTGAAAGGAGGGAAGCCTATGGGTTTATTTGGCAGCCCCAAAATCGGCGGTAAAGAGCTTCAAGAATGTTTAGCCTATTTTGAAGCGCAAACTAGGGTCGTAACCTTCCAGAGTAGGGAGGCTGACCTTTACAACAATGCGATGGTTAAGTACGGCAACTCCATCAACGAGAATCCTTCGGCGGCTAGAGAGGCGTGCAAGGCCACAGTTCGACTTACTCAGTCAGCGGATGAGGTTCTGAGACGGCATCAAGGCATAAGTCATGTGCCTGCGGCGGCTTCAGCCATGCACTACGCCTGGTACGTGGGTTTCAATGCTTATAGGACTTGGGCCCTGGCAACGTCCAAGGCGATTGAAGCGATGGCACAAGGTATGCAACCTCATACGGGGTACTTGCAGCAGCTTGTCGGAGAATATGAGAAAGCTTGGCGTGATGCACAGGATGAAGACAAGAAGTTCGTGA
>Ga0172365_10003116_pt1 | contig 12355 bp, 14 predicted proteins | sample LakKivSesite48cm_FD_114535 | JGI IMG/M metagenome (GOLD analysis project Ga0172365, IMG submission 114535) | Sediment microbial communities from Lake Kivu, Rwanda - Sediment site 48cm | ecosystem: Environmental > Aquatic > Freshwater > Lake > Sediment | place: Rwanda: Western Province, Lake...
GTTGCGCATCCGTTCCTCCATTCCAAGATCGGCAGGATCATGAACCCGCTGGATGTGTTGGAGTACTATGACTGGGACCGTCTTGAGAGGGTGATGGTCGAGTCAGGGGAGCGCGGGCTGAGCTTCGAGATTAGGCCTGGCTTGGGCAGCCCGGCCCCTCGATTCTTCCATGAGCTCGTGCGACTGTGCAGAAGAAGCGGGGTGAAGTTCAGCTTGGGCAGCGACGCCCACAGGTTGTGCGAGATCGCCTATCCAGCGGAGTTTGGCCGGGAGCTTCAGTCCATGGGAATCAGGAGCAGCGACCTCATCGATCCCGCGCAGTTCCTTTTCTCGTCGCGCGATTGATGGATCGTCTCTTGGGCGCCGGCAGAGCCATTGAACCGACAGGATCGTCTGGGTCGATTCCTCATCCATTGACCCGCTGGCCGTGGGCCAACCGCTGACGACCACACCACCCGAAAGCTATAATAGTGCATGCGGACAACCCGCGGTATGCCGACCACCTATCGCCTGCCGGCTGTCTCCATTCCGCTGGCGACGCTTTCTCCTCATCCTTGGAGGCGATCCCCCTGACCAAGTACGTCATCATCACAGGGGGAGTCATGAGCGGGTTGGGCAAGGGCATCACGGCTGCCTCCATAGGCAGGATGCTCCAGGCCCGCGGGCACACCGTCACGGCCATGAAGGCCGACGGGTACTTCAACTACGATGCCGGGACGCTCAGGCCGACGGAACACGGCGAGGTGTGGGTCACCCACGACGGGGGCGAGATAGACGAGGACTTCGGCCACTACGAGAGGTTCATGGACATAAACCTGCCCAAGAGCCACAACGTAACTTCCGGCCAGATATACGGCCAGGTGATCCAGAACGAGAGACAGGGCAAGTACCTGGGCATGACCGTCCAGTTCATCCCCCACGTGACCGATGAGGTGAAGCGGAGAATCCGGGAGGTCGCCCTCAGCGAGCAGGTCGACGTTCTGATCTACGAGATAGGCGGGGTGGTGGGGGACTACGAGAACCTTCACTTCACCGAGGCCATTCGCCAGATGCGGATGGAGGAAGGCCCGAGGTCGCTCGTGCATGTGCACGTCAGCTACCTCCCCATCCCCGAGCACCTTGGAGAGCCAAAGACCAAGCCAACCCAGCACTCAGTGAACAAGCTCCGGGAACAGGGGATCCCGCCTGACTTCATAGTCTGCAGGGCCAGCAAGATGATCGATGAAGTGAGGAGAAGCAAGATCTCCCTCTTCTGTGACGTGTATCCCCAGGACATCATCTCGGACCCAGACGTGGAGTGCGTCTATGAGTTGCCGCTTCTGTTCGAGCAGCAGGGCTTGGGGGAGAGGCTGACCGAGAGGCTGGGTTTCAAGTACCGGAAACCGCGGCTGGATGATTGGGCGGCCATGGTACAGCGGATGAAGGACCCCAAGAGGTGGGTTCGCATTGCCCTTGTTGGCAAGTACGTGGACACGGGGTCCTACAGGCTCCCCGATTCCTACGTATCGATAAACGAGGCGATAAAGCACGCGGCGGCCTGGCATGAAGCTGGGGCCAAGATCTCATGGATGGACTCGAAGCAGTTCGAGACCGATCAGGATTCGGTGCGATGCCTTGATGCTGAGGACGGCATCATAGTGCCCGGGGGCTTCGGCACGACCGGAGTTGAGGGCAAGATTAAGGCAATAGAGTATGTCAGGAAGAACGGCATTCCGTTTCTGGGCATCTGCTTCGGATTCCAGTGTGCGGTTGTGGAATATGCGCTAAACCAGATGGGCCTGGCGGGCGCCCACAGCACCGAGATGAATCCAGATACCCCCCACCCCGTGATCGACATCCTGCCGGAGCAGAAGAAGATCATCCGGGAAAGCAGGTACGGGGCGACCATGAGGCTGGGGGCCTATCCGGCCAAGCTTACCCCCAAGACCAAGACCGCCCGGCTGTATGAGTCCCTCGGCAAGGTGGACAAGGAAGGGTTGACCTTCGAACGCCACCGCCATCGGTACGAGGTCAGCCCAAGGTACTCGGACATGATAGATGCCGCGGGCCTGAGATTCGTGGGCAGGTCCCCCAACGGTCTGTTGATGGAATTCCTCGAGCTCGACGGCCATCCCTACTTCGTCGGGACCCAGGCACATCCGGAGTTCCTCTCAAGGCCCCTTTCCCCGGCCCCGTTGTTCTGCGGCTTGATCGAGGCAGCACTCAAAAGGAGTGCGGCGAGGACAACGTGAGGCCGTTGTCACGAAGCTACCTCTTGCCCCGGGTGGAGTCGATAGTCTCGGCGCAGCAGATGTCCATCCTCCTTGAGGTCTCAGGCGAGCCGAAGCCGGGGAATGTGACGAGGCACAGGGCTTTCCCCGAGATATCCTATGATGATTTTGCCTTCGCTGCGGCATCGATTCACGAGCCGCTGACGCGTTCCTACGAGCGAGCAAGGGCTACAGCCTCTCGGGGGAGGGCGCTCCGCGGGCTCTGGGGCAAAGCGCTTCTTGAATCATGCCGGAAGGCGATGTCGGGGCGATCCAACACTATCTTCGGCACTCTGCTTGTCGAGATACCGCTGGGCCTTGGAGCAAGCGTAGTCGCGAGCGGCGAGAGCATGACCCAGAAGGCGGCTAGCATCGTCCACGCCTCCGATTTCAGCGACTCCCTAGCATTCGTGAAGTCCATCCGCGTCTCCATGGTGGGGAACCTGGCCCACCCGGCCTTCATGCCATCGGACGAGGCCCTGGATGTTGAGGACCCCCTCGTTGAGGAGCAGATCAGGGAAAGCAAAGTGGGCCTGGAACGCCTCCTCGCGCCATCGGCTGGGTATGACCTCCTGGCCTCGGAGCTCGTCGGGGGGTTTCCCATCATCAGCAGCTATGCCTCCGAGTTCGTGGCCTGGCTCCGCAAGCTCGAAGACCCCATCAAGGCCTCGGCCGTGACCTACTGCTCCCTGCTGGCAAAGTACCCCGATTCGCTCATCCGACGAAAGGCCGGAGTCGGGGTGGCAGAGGACATCATGGGACGGGCCGAAAGGACGATGAGGTGGCGGCCTTTCTCGGCCAAATGGATCCAGGGGATGGAGGGGCTGGACGAGGAACTGAGAAGTGAGGATCTGAACCCCGGAACGCTCGCGGACCTGACCGCAGGAAGCATCTTCCTGGCCCTCCTGGGCGGCCCGGCTATCCCCGGCGAATGACCCTGGTCCCGACGCTGCTTCCGACTATTACCAGGTTGGCCACATGATGGAAGATGCCGCTTTCCAAGACGCCCGGTATCGACCTGATGTCCGCCTCAAGCGCGTCCGGCTCAGGGATTGGGCCGAAGTCGCAATCCAGAATCAGGTTGCCATTGTCCGTCCTGAATGCCTCGTTGAGGCCCTTGACCATCCTGAGTTTGCATCTTCCCCCAAGGCTGGACATCTCCCGGGTCACCAACGGAAGGGCGAAGGGCAGGACCTCAACCGGCACGGCGCTCTTCTCCCCAAGCCTTCGGGAGAGCTTGGACTCGTCGACCACTATGGCGACAAGCTCGCTTGCCTTGGCCACGATCTTCTCCCGGACATGGGCCCCTCCGCCCCCCTTGATCAGGTTCAGGTCAGGGTCGACCTCATCCGCCCCGTCTATGTCTAGATCCAGCCTTGGGTGCTTCTCGAGGCTCGTTAGCGGAATGCCCAGCTCCTTGGCAAGGCCCTCCGTCTGGACTGAGGTGGCAACCCCCTGGACCTTGAGCCCATCGTGCTTGATACGCTCCGCCAGTTCTCTCAGGGCATAGGAGACGGTTGAGCCCGTGCCCAGTCCGAGGAGCATTCCGTTCCTGACCAACTTCGCCGCTTCGACACCCGCGTTGAGCTTGGCGACCTCCGAGGCATGGCTCACACTAACCGTCGGACTCGGCTGGCTGAAAATGCTTTTGGGTTCCTCGGACGTACACGCCGGCCGCCGCTGCAGGCCTGCCCGGAACATGAAGAGCGTTGTGTTATTCTGTCTGTTTCAGTTTCTCCGAGATCTCCATACGCTTGCCCTTTCTGACGAAGGAGATGGTGGGCTCAAGGCCTCTGATCTTGCGCTCGATTGCCTTGACTATGACCCTGTCGATCTTGTACCTGATCCTCCTCTGGACCACGAGTCCTATCACGGTCTCCTCTATCCTCGCGGCCACCTCGGGGCTTGATGATCGGACCTCTGCGAGATACTGCAGCGCGTCGGGCTCAAGAACCTGTGACAGCATGCGGTCGATCTCTTGGCGTTCCCTCTGCTTCCTCTCGTCCAAGAGCTTCCTCTCCTTGAGCATCCTCTCCATCTCGCGCATCTTCCGCCTGCGTATCTGCTCTATGTCCTCCATGGCCGATCACACAAGTACCTTGCGGAGCTTCCAGAGGAGCTTGGGCGAAGTGCTGGACATCGCCCTGAGTATGCCCAGGGTATTGAACTCCACATCGGATATGGTCCGGAAGGCTTTGGCTATGTGATCCAGCTCCTCATCCTTGAGCTCAAGGTAGACGTCCTTTGCCTTGACGAGTTTCCAGTGATAGTTGCCGATTGCCTCGATCCAGCGGTCGTCATAGATCGCCAGCGATTTGCGTGAGAAATCATTGCCCGCCATGACTTCCCCTGCCACCCTTCCTGCGATCTTGGCGCAGGTTACCGAAGAGCCTATGCCGCCGCCGGTTATGGGGTTGACCTGCCTTGCCGCGTCGCCCACGAGCATGACATTGTCAGCAACCGCGGACTTCAGAGGCCCTGACACAGGGATCCCGCCTGCCTTGACCTCGATGGTAGCCCCGTCCTTGAACCTGTGCGCAAGCTTCGGATGTTGAAGAAACTCGTCAAGGTACTCGATCGCGGGCCTCCTCGCCACCCTCGGTATCACGCCAAGTCCGACGTTCGCGCGACCATCGCCCTTTGGAAAGATCCAGGCGTATCCGCCGGGGGCGTAACAGGCTCCGACGAACATCTCTATCTCATCCCGAACATCGATGTCCACCATCTCGTATTCTATTCCCGATTCGATATCGTTCGGCCCCAGGTGGGTGTCGATGCCCGCCCAGCGTCCGACCTTGGACATGACGCCGTCGGCGCCGATCACGATCTTCGTCCGAACCTCCCGCGGATCGCCGAACTCCTCATACGAGACGATGGCCCTCCCGTCATTCCTCGACAGTCCCGTGGCCTTGCAGCATAGCTTCAGCTCTGCACCCGCGTCGGCGGCAAGGCGGCCCAAGTGCTTGTCGAAGATCTTCCTCTCCAGCACGTATCCGAAGTCGAAGGCCCTGACGTTCTGTTTGAGGTCAACCGTGATGCCGGACGGGGAGATCAGCTTGACGTTCTCCACCCTCTTGGCCGTCCATCGCCCTTCGCCGATGCCAAGCTCCTCGAGGGCTTTGGAGGAAACACCCTCGGCGCATTGGACCGGCTCCCCGATCTCGGCCCTCTTCTCGAGCAGTACCGTGTTGCAGCCTGACTCGGCCGCGAAGCGGGCCGCCGTTGAGCCCGCCGGGCCTGCCCCTACGACTACGACATCAGCCTCCTCCAACCTCGGCCTCCCTCCTCTTGGCGATGGCGCCCAAGGGGCAGGTCTTCACACAGATGTAACACCTGTTGCACCTTGAGGCGTCGTAGATGACGTTGAACTCGGAGATGTCTATGGCGTTCTTCTCACAGACGGCTGCGCATGCGCCGCATCTGAGGCATTTGTCCAGGTTTATCTGGATCAAGCTCTCCCTCGTCCCCGGTCGCAACGCGTTTTATTAAATCATTTGTGGACACTGGACAGCCCAACCCCGACCGTGCCTCAACCTACCACCCAGATCAGAGGGTGCGAGGCTGTCGGGAATTGTTGGGCTTCGCAAGCTTCAGCATCCGCCGGTACCTGCCGAACTTGTCTTGTGGGGAGAACCTGGGCGGATGGGGGGTGTGCGTTGGTCCCCCGCACGTCCCGCAGATGGGCTGCAGCGTATAGCGCCCGCAGACCTTGCACCACTTTAACTTCTTCAATCGTCTCACTTGGACGGTCGCGAGAACGCGAAGGTGTGATCGAACTTCCCAAGATAGGACTCCACCATGCCGATCCTCTTCTGAAGGATGCTCTCGGCCGTCTTGTAGTCCTCTGCCTCAACGGTGACCCTGTACCTCGGCGGGCCGATGATCTGGACAGCTATCTTGCTCTCTTTCTCTCCGTCGGTGGGCTTGGTCAGCTCACTGAGCGCCCCGCGGATCACCTCAACCCCGTTCGGCTCGAAACATTGCAGTGAGACGTACCCCTCGATCTCGACCTTATGGAGTTCGATTGTGGATACTATGATCGGGTAGAGCGCCTCGATCCAATCCTTCGCGATGCCTCTCTTCGCAAGGACCTCCTTGCCCCCCACCACAACCTCTTCGAAGCCTGCGTAGAGGTCCGGGTACTCCGACAGGAGCTTGTCCACGACCTCGGTCTTTGCCTGCTCGGGCGTCTTCCCCACTTTCTTGCTCGCCAGCTCAAGCAGCTTGGTGGACTTCTGCCTCTGTTTCCACTGCTGGACCTTGTACCTCTTCTGCTGCTCGGTCGTCCTCTTCAGTGACATGTCGATGTGCTGCTTGCTGAGGTCGACCCGCGTCACCTTGGCTACGACCTTTCGTCCCTCCTTGAAGAAGTCCCTGATGTTCTTGACCCAGTTGGGCGACACCTCGGATATGTGGATGAACCCCTCCTTTCCCCCGTACTCATCAAGCGTCAGGAAGGCTCCGAACTTCTCCACCTTCTTGACGGTGCACATCAGCACCTCGCCTTCCTTGGGCCACTCACCGTCTTCCACGGGCATGATTCGGCCTCCTACTCCAACACTTCGATTATGGTTGTGCTAACCTTGCCCTTTCCCGACCGCGGGACCGCGAGAGTGTTCTCGCAGACCACGCATTTCACCAGGCTGGCCGGCGATCCGAATATGACCTGCTCGTTGCCGCAGCTGGAGCACCGCACCCTGAGAAAGCGTGACTTGGGCAGCGGGATGTGTTTCCTAATCTTGTCCTCCATTTGCGTTCCACCTCTAGTCCGTTAGCTCAAGGGCTCTTGCCCTGAACCCGGGCCTAGTTTGAGATTTCTTGCATTTCGTGCACATGTACCTGAGGTCAGCGCGCTTCGTCGGTTTCTCCCTCTTCTGCATGGATTTCGGGTATCCCCTCGCTCCTCGGGTCTTGCCCGTTGGCTTGACCTTGCGCCTGAACCTTCTGTGTCCTTTCCTCAGCTCCCCCCTGGGCCTCTTGCGCGCTCGCGAGATGGTGTGATCGGTATGCTTCTTGCAGGTCGGGCAGTACATCCTCACGGTCTTTGGCATCTTCAACCTACTCACCTGCGGGCCTCATCCTTTCAGCGACTTTCCTTCCGAACAATATTCCCGACACATCACCGGGGAACGCGACGATCTCCTCCTTGGCGAAGGGACCGTAGCTCTTCAGATCCCGACCAACGAAGGAGGGGAATTCCCTTACGATCCTGAGGATCTCGTTCCTTTCCGGCCGGCCGACTTGGGCAGTCTCCTTCGTTTGCCGAGTCTGCACGGGTGCCATTTCGGCCGCCCTTGCCGGCAGGGTCGACGCCGGTTCGGGGGGACTCACCGTCGGGGCAGTTACCGGCCCGGGTAGTCCCGGAACCCTATAAAATCTTTCCTTATAAGGGTCGATCAGGCGCTTCAGGTCTTCCAAGAGCTTCCTCTCCGGTTGGCTCAGCACCGTCGGGTCCCGACCCTCGGAGGCTTGGATAGCAAGCTTGGCGCATCGAATTTGAACCAGTTGTCCTAGAAAGGTCTCCAGCTTCTCCTTCTCGGCTAGCATCAGGGACTTGCGCGGCTCATCTTGGCCCAGCTCGGCTATCCGTTCCCCAACCAGCTCGATCGTTCCCGCCAAGTCAGCCAGGAAGCCGTCCGGTAGCTCCTGCAGGTCGACCGACAGAGCCTCCTTCAGCCAAGCTTCCTTGGCCGTTTCGTAGGTGATCAATAGGAGGCGGGGTGGGCATCTCCCATATAAAATATTACCACGGCAGCGGGGCCTTAGTCCTCCACCCTTGGTGCCAGAAGAAAGGCCAATCTGCCTCCCTCAAGGGGCACAGTCAGCCTGAGCGGCAGGTCCTGACCGCACTCCAGTTCGACGATGTCCGTTGCCTCCGCAGCCTTGAGCATGTTCTGGATGTAGGAGATGATGTAAATCGCCCTGCACTCCTGCTTGACCTCCATGTGCGCCATTCCCTCGCTCTGCTTGTTCAGCCGGACGTTCACGCTCTCCACGTCGCTTTCCCCCTCCAGGCGCAGGAAGTCCGGCGTTGCCCTGAGCGTCACGTGATCCCCGACTATCCCCACGTCCTTCAGAGCCTCCGAGAGGACCCCCGCCTCCATCCGGATCGTGGCAGTGAACGGGATCTGGGGGGTCGGGGCCGCGCTCTCACCAAGGTCAAGCAGCGGAATGCTGAAGGTCGTGACCGAGATGCCCTCGAACGTCAGAACGAACCTGTTGGTCTGCTCGTCCAGGGCCATCCTGAGCCGATCGCCCGGACGTGCCCTCCGCAACATCTTGTTCATGTCCTCGAGGTTGAGCCCGATGTTCTTGTTGGCATCGACCTTGTACGCCTCGAAGGAATCCGCACTCAGTTCGAAGTCAACCATCGAGATCCTCGCGGGATCCATCGAGTTGAACCTAACCTTTGTCGGGCTGACCGAGAATATCCCCTCTTCGATCAGCGTGGAGATTGCATCGATACATCTCTTCCAAACAGCAGCCTGAGCCAACGTCGCCTCGAACATGCGCAACACCCATCGACGGAGAGAATCAACCCAACAGCTGTCTGACGCTCCTGTACAGATCCAGGTCCAGCTTGTCCATGTCCTGGATGATTTCCCCTTGCAGCACCGCTTCAGGATCCTTAAAAATCCTTCCGATCACACGAACGCGATGCCCCTCCTTGATGGAGGAAAGCTTCTCCGGGTCGGCTATGACCGGTATCTGACCCTCTCCATCATCCAGGATGAAGTTGCCCTCGTGGATCTCAAGGGCGGTGCCGAGTATTCGCACCATGGTATCCGTATCCCTGATCTCCCGGATCCTTCTCTCGACCCCGGGCTGTCGCTTCATTCTCTCCAATAGCGGTCCTGCTAGAGGCGACGACGGTGCTTTATATCTATAACGGAGATGGGAGATGGCTACGAGTGGTCTGACCTAGAAGGAGATCTTGACCCTCAGCTCCTCCAGCTTTCGCTCATCAACGGTTATGCCAAGCCCGGGACGATCGGGGACCTCGACGCACGGTCCATCGATCCGGAGGCCATCCACAAGAAGGGTCGAGAGGAACTGCGGCCCATTTGTGTCCACGGGCAGCGACATGGGCAGGGTGGAGAAGATGTGGAGGGATGCCGCCAGCCCCACGCCGCTCTCCGTCATGCCACTGCCCAGGATCTGAATCCCCGCTGACTCGGCGAGGGCGGCAATCTTCTGCGTCGCCAGTATGCCGGACTTGGCGATCTTCAGCACGACCATGTCGCCGGCGCCCATCGATGCAATTCTCAGCATATCGTAGTGGGTGAAGACCGACTCGTCGACGGCGATCGGGATCGGGCTGCAGGCCGCGGCCTTCTGGAGGCCGAAGTAGTCGTAGGTGGGCACAGGCTGTTCGAGGCAGACGATGTTGGGAAGCTCGTCGATGAGTGCAAGAAAGTGGCGCAGCGTCGAGGCGTCGTAGGCCTGGTTTGCATCCGCCCAGATCCGGGCATCTCCCACCGCCTCCGAGATACCCCTCAGTCTCTCGGCATCGGGATCGGCCTTCCCCGATATCTTGATCTTGAAGCATGTGTATCCCTTCCTCCTCAGTGCCTTTGCCTGGCCCGCCAGCGCCTCGACGTCGCCCGATACCATGTAGCAGAGCTCCATCCTCTCCGTCAAGCGGCCTCCCAGGATTCGGTGGAGCGGGAGGCCGGCCTCCTTTCCCAGGATGTCGAAGAGGGCCTGCTCGACGGAAGATATGGCAAAGGGCTGGCTGGCGCTGACCGACGGCGTTATCGAGGAGTCGATCTTGGATCTGATCGACCTGATGGACGAACAGTCCTGTCCCAGAAGGAGGGGCGCGATGTGGTTCTTCAGCGTGGAGCAGACGGTCTCCATCGTTTCGTAGCTCCATGTCGGCATGGGCCTGGACTCGCCCCATCCCGTCTGGCCGTTCGCGGTTGTCAGCTTCAGGTAGACGTGTTGCCCGGGCTTGCCCGGAGCTCCCACGTAGCCGCGCGACAGGAGGAAGGGCTCGCTGAAGGGTATCTCGATGGGGAATACCTCGACGCTGCGGATCTTCGGCATGAGGGATGCAGGATCGAGGGTATTCTCAAAAAGATTTCCCGCACTGGCCGTAGGCATGGATAGGAAAAAAGAAAAGTAAGGGCTAATGGTTCTAGCGCTTGACCTTGCGAATCGCCGCAAACAGCCCTAGGGCTGCCAACGGGAGGACCACGCCTTCGGCGATGGGGATCACGGCGATGTTGCCCCTGCTGTTGTAGCCCCTTGACCAGATCATGTTGTTCGGGTTGTACGCTCCGTTCGCTGTGAAGCAGTAGATGACGGTGTCCTCAGAACACACGAACGCCCAATCGACCTTGCCATCACTGTCGAAGTCGCCCATGATCTGCTTGGCATCTCCTGGCCCCCACAGGGGTGCACCAATCGTCGGGTCAACTGGTAGCTTCGGGTTGACTTGGAGCTGGTCCCACGCGAACTCGTAGTTGCCCTTCGAGTCGATCGAGAAGAGTTGCGTCGTTCCCCTGCCGCCGATAACGTCCATCTTTCCGTCCCCGGTGAAGTCACCGATCAACGAGGTGAACGCCACAGCTTGGGCCGTCCACTTCGTCTTACCGTTGTAGTCCACGCAGTAGAGGTGAAGAGTCAGACCCTTGGCGCCGAGGCCCACGTCCGAGACGAAGGTTTCCAAGAATCCATCGCCGTCGATGTCCCCGATGGACGGGCTTTCTGACACCCAGCCCGTCTGTGCAGCTGTCGGGTCTAGGTTGAAGGTCCACTTGTCGGTCCCGTAGAATGTGAGGCAGTAGAGCTTCAACTCGTCCGGTACCATGACCAAGATCTCGTACTCGCCATCCTTGTCGATGTCGCCGATAGCTGCTGTTGACTGGCCGGGCTCGTTGCCGAGAGTGTACCGCCATTTCTCTACGCCGGAGCTGCTGATGCAGTACACGATCTTGCCGTCCTGGCAGGGGACTATGATCTCGACGTCGCCGTCTTTGTCGACATCCCATGCCGTCGCTCCGCTGTTTGTGCCGGTCACCATCTGGAACTTCCACCGCTCGGAGCCGTCATGGTTGAGGACGTAGACATAGCCCACGCCCCCGGTTGCGAAGATTACCTCCTTCTTGCCGTCGTTGTTGATGTCCAGTATCGCAGGGCTGTTATCCGAGCCTCCATCCGGAGTGACTTTCCACTTGACCACGGGCTTGCCCCCGACAACGTTGAAGCAGTGCACCCAGTTCCCCCTGCCGATTGCGACGACCTCCAGCTTCCCGTCGCCGTCCAGGTCGTCAATGGCCGGGACGCACATGGGATCGCCGGGGAGGTTGTCTTGGTCGGGGGTGGGGTAGATCCACTGAACTGCGCCAGTCTTCCCGCTCAGACAGACCAGCCTGTCTGTCATCTGCTGGAGGCCCTTCCTCCTGCAGAGCAGGATGTCGACGGTGCCGTCGCCATCAAGGTCAGCGTAGTTCATGCCGCCAAGAACCGTCTCGTACAAGCCGGTCGTGGCCGTCACGTTCGAGGCCCACTTGAGAGTGAGCACGCCGACGCCGTGGGCGCCCGTCGCAAGGATAGTTGCCGTCAGAACCATTGCTAGAAAGCACTTGAAGTTTGTCTTCACGCCCGCAAACCTCCGGGTTTCGTTCCCCCAAACTGACATAAAAAGATTACGGGAAAGCCAGAGCCAAGTCGTTCGGGCCCGGCACTGACCCCAGGTCCGGTGGGGAGACTGGGCAAGCCCTACCTTGCGGGATCCTTGCGAATGGTGTGGAGCTTGCCCAGGGTCCTTGCCTCCAGATTGGACAGGTAGGTGTCAAGTCCCTCGATGTGGGAGATCTCGCCCATCGTGGACCTCTGGATTCTCCTTCTGTATTCTAGGTCGGGCGTGATGCCCAGTGACCTAGCAACTGTCTCGGTCGCACGCGCGATATCCTTGCCTTCCCGGTCATAGTCCGTGAGGATTATGACCCTCCCGTGGGCAGGGAGAAGTCCGAAAAGGGGCTTTGTGCTGGCTTGGATTATGGGAGCCCTGACGCCAAGGCTTCTGAGGGCGGCCTTGTCCTTTCGCCCTTCGACCAGGATCGAGGTATCCTTTGGCAATGACCTTAGCTCCTCCAGTA
>Ga0172365_10003117_pt1 | contig 12353 bp, 7 predicted proteins | sample LakKivSesite48cm_FD_114535 | JGI IMG/M metagenome (GOLD analysis project Ga0172365, IMG submission 114535) | Sediment microbial communities from Lake Kivu, Rwanda - Sediment site 48cm | ecosystem: Environmental > Aquatic > Freshwater > Lake > Sediment | place: Rwanda: Western Province, Lake Kivu...
ATTCCTCGACCGACCGCCGCGCCCCCGAGGACAACGGCCTGAGCGCGTTCGGCCGCGAAGTCGTGGCCGAATGCAACCGCCTGGGCATGCTCGTCGACATCTCCCACGCTTCGGAGAAATCCTTCTATGACGTCATCGCCGCGTCGAAGGCCCCGATCTTCGCCTCCCACTCGAGCGCCCGGGCCGTCTGCGACAACCCCCGCAACCTCACCGACGACCAGCTCCGGGCCCTGGCCAAGAACGGCGGCGTCGTCCAGATCTGCTTCCTCGGCGCCTACGTCAAGACCCCGCCCCCGTCGCCCGAACGCGACCAGGCCCTCAAGGAGCTCGAGGCCAAGTACGGCAACCTCCGCGAGATCCGCGACGAAGCGCTGCGCAAGGAAGCCATGGCCGCCCGCGAAGCGGTCAATCAGAAATTCCCCCAGGCGCGGCCCAACGTCCAGGACCTCGTCGACCACATCGACCACGTCCGGAAGGTCGTCGGCATCGATTCTGTCGGCATCGGGACCGACTTCGACGGCGGCGGCGGGGTCGTCGGCTGCGACGACGTGAGCGGCATGATCCACGTGACCGAGGAGCTCATCCGGCGCGGCTACACCGACCGCGAGATCGAGAAGATCTGGAGCGGCAATTTCCTGCGGGTCTTTCAGAAGGTCCTCGACTTATCCGCAAAATAGCTTTAGCCTGTTCAACCGGCGTAAAGAGAATTTACGGCCGAGGCCCTATTTTTCTCATATCTCATTTATTTCAATGATTTTATCATCTTCCCGGCGTGGCATGATCCTTGCTTTGTATGAATGGGCTTGTCCGATGTGCAATTTCGGATCTTTTTCGCTATGATGAAGCTGACCTCATGACCACCGGCCGCCGGTCCCGCATGCTCGCCGTCCCGGCCCTCGCCGCCTTCGGCCTGGCCGGACTGCTGGCCTCGCCGGGCTTCTCCGTCCGGCAGACCCCGGCCGAAACGCCGCGCTACACCGGGACCCTGAGGATCCGCGGCTACGCCCAGCCCTTCAACCAGATCTTCGACCCGGCCTTGCCCTCCCACTACCTCATCAGCGAACAGCTCTACGACGGGCTGGTCCGCTTCGACGCCCGCTTCACTCCCATGCCCGCCCTGGCCGAGTACTGGACGACCTCCGACGGCGGCACGCGCCTGACCTTCTATCTTCGCAAGGGCGTCCGGTTCCACAACGGCCGGGACCTCACGGCCGACGACGTCAAATACTCCCTGGAACGGCTGGTCCGCAACCGCCCGGGCAACACCTATTATCAGTATTTCACCCGGCAGGTCGTGGGGGCCCAGGACTATTGGGAAGGGAAGGCCACGGAGGTCGCCGGCTTCAGGGTCGTCGACCCTTCGACGTTCGAGATCCTCTGGACCCGCCCCTATGTCTCGGGCCTGTACCTCCTCGGCATGTACTACTGCAAGATCCTGCCCAAGGACCTGCTCGAGAGCCAGGGCCGCCACTTCTTCGACAGGCCCGTCGGGACGGGCCCGTTCCGGTTCGAAGAGTGGATCCGGGGGCCCAAGCTCGACATCCTCGGCGTTCGCCTCGAGCGCAATCCCTTCTATTTCGAGCGCCGGCCCTATCTCTCGGCCATCGAATACAGCCCCCATTTCACGGACGACCAGTTCGAGGAGGGCACCGTCCAGCTCGTCTCCGTGACCTCGGAGAGGGTCCTGCGGCCGCGCTACCAGCTCCTCGAGAACACCACCCTGAAGTCGTACTTCCTGGCCCTGAGCTGCGACGCCGCGCCGCTCGACCGGCCCGAGGTCCGCGGGGCGCTGGCCCTGGGCCTCGACAAGACCCGGCTGGCCGAGGCGTTCGGCACGATCTCCTTCAACTACCAGGTCCTCAAGAGCTACATCCCGCCGCTTCTTCCCGGCTTCCAGGCCCGGGTCGAAGCGCCCGTCAGCGACGTCGACGCCGCCCGGCTCCTCCTCGACCGCTTCCTCCCGAACGGACGCAAGGGCCTGACCCTGCAGCTCCTGATCCCGGGGCCGAGGACCGAAGCCGTCTCCCGGCTCGCCCGCGAGCTCCAGGGCCAGCTTCGGGCCCTGGAGATCTCGGCCGACGTCCGCTATCTTCGCAGGCCCGAGGACGCGCGGGGGATCCGGGGGCCCTACCTGAAGCTCCTCGAATACACGATGGATTACCCCGACCCCGAGAACATCCTGGTCCCGCTATTCGATTCGCAGTCCGTCCTCAACGCCCAGAACTCGCGGTACGCCAACCCCCAGCTGGACACCTTGCTCGAGAGATCCTTGGTCGAGCGCAGCTGGGAGAAGCGGGCCGATCTCTTCCGGGACGCCGAGAAGGCCCTGTTCAAGGACACGCCGGCCATCCCGTTGTTCTCGGAGCGCGTCCGCATCGCCCTGCTGCCCCAGGTCCGGGGGGCCCGCCTCCCGGCCATGGGCTTCATCTTTCTCGACGTCAAGGACATCTGGCTCGCGGACCGAGAGTGAGAGGGTGAGGCTGAAGATCCCGATCTACTGGCGGCTGGTCTTCTGGATCACGCTGCTCGTCCTCTTCCTCGTCGGGGCCGTCCTCTTCGTCATCCAGCGGCGGGAGGCGGCCATCCTCTCGGCGGAGGCCGAAGCCCGGGCGATCCTCATCGCCGAGAGCCTGAGGGACGCGAATTACAGGTCCTTGTTCCTGTGGGACCGCGACGCCATCCAGGAATATGTCGATTCGCATGTCCGCGAGGACCTGCCCTACATCATCTTCTACGACCAGGACGGCCGGCCCTACGTCTCGAGCCCGCTCCTCCGGACCCGCGAGGATATCGACCTCGGAAGCCGGATCCTCCCGGACGCGGCGCCGGGCGACCCGGCGTTCTCCGAGGAGCGCCGGATCGTCGTCCAGGGCCAGACGATCCGGGTCCGGGAGATCGAGATCCCCATTTTCCCGGAGAGCGGCGAGACCAACGCGAATAAATGGGCCTCGGTCAAGATCGGCATGTCCCTCGAGCCCATGTACGCCAACCTGCGCGAGGTCCGCAAGGTCCTTCTGCTCATCGGGGCCGGCGGCTTCCTCCTCGGCATCGTCGGGGCGACGATCCTGGCCCGGCGCATCAGCCGGCCCCTCCACCGCCTCGTCGAGGGCACGGTCCGGGTGGCCCGGGGCGACTTCTCCCAGGAGATGGCGGCGACGTCGGGTGACGAGGTCGGGGAGCTGGCCCGGAGCTTCAATTCGATGACCCGCGAGCTCCTCCATACCCGGCGCCGGATGGAGGAGGCCCACCGCAAGCTCATCCAGCACGAGAAGCTGGCCTCGATCGGCCGGATGGCGGCCACGATCGCCCACGAGATCCGCAACCCGCTGACCTCGGTCAAGCTCAATATCCAGAAGGTCGTCGAGGAGGAGCGCTTCGCCGAGGCCGTCCGGAGCCATCTCGGCCTGTCGCTCGAAGGCATCGGGGAGATCGAGCGCTTCATCAAGGAGCTGCTCAACTTCACCCGCGTCCCGGAGCTGAGCCTGGAGCGGTGGTCGATCGACCAGATCGTCGAGGAGTCCCTCAAGGTGGTCAAGGACGTCCTGGCCGATAAGGGCCTCACGGTCGAGCGCGCCTGCGCGGCGGACCTGCCCCCGGTCCTCGTCGACGCGGACAAGATGCGCCAGGTCTTCCTGAACATCCTCCGCAACGCCCACGAGGCCCTCGGCCCCGGCGGCCGGATCACGATCGCCTGCGACGCGGTCAAGGACGGCGGCCGGCCCATGGTCCGGGTCCGCATCGTCGACGACGGCCCGGGCATCCCCGACAACGTCCGGCCGAACATCTTCGAGCCGTTCTACACGACCAAGAAGTCGGGGTTCGGGCTGGGTCTGCCGAACGCGCGCAAGATCGTCGAGCAGCACAACGGGTCCATCTACCTGGGGCGGAAGCGGGGGCGGGGCACCTCGTTCGTCGTCCTGATCCCGGCCGAGGAGGCGTCATGAGATCCATTCTGATCGTCGAGGACGACCCGCTCGTCCGCAAGACCCTGGCCTCCCAGCTCTCCAAGAAGGGCTTCGAGATCGCCGCGGCCGAGACCGGCGAGGACGGCGTCCGCCTCTTCGGCGAGGCCGCGCCCGACCTCGTTCTGCTCGACGTCCGGCTGCCCGACATCGACGGTCTCGAGGTCCTGCGGCGGGTCCGGGAGCGCAACCGCCGCGCCGTCATCGTGGTCATGACCGCCTTCGACGACATGAAGACGACGGTCGAGGCCGTCAAGCTCGGCGCCTTCGAGTACCTGGTCAAGCCGCTCAACACGACCGAGCTCGACCTGGCCATCGAGAAGGCCTTCCAGGTCCGGTCCCTCGAGGAGAAGGTCAGCTACCTCGTCGAGGAGAAGCAGAAGGAATACACGATCGACAACATCATCGGCCACTCGGCCGGGATGCGGTCGGTGTTCAAGCTCATCGGATCGGTGGCCAACACGCGGGCCAACGTCCTCATCCAGGGCGAGAGCGGCACGGGCAAGGAGCTCGTGGCCAAGGCCATCCACTACAACAGCCCCTACCGGGACGAGCCCTTCATCGTCATCAACTGCTCGGCCATCCAGGACACGCTCCTCGAGTCGGAGCTCTTCGGCCACGTCAAGGGCGCCTTCACCGACGCCGTCAGCGAGACCAAGGGCAAGTTCGAGATCGCCGGCAAGGGGACGCTCTTCCTCGACGAGATCGGCGACGTCTCGCCCAACCTCCAGAGCAAGCTCCTCCGGGTCATCGAGTCGCGGGACTTCATGAAGGTCGGCGGCGAGAAGGTCCTCAAGACCGAGGCCCGCATCACCGCCGCGACCAACCAGAACCTCAAGGCCCTCATCGAGAAGGGGCGGTTCCGCGAGGACCTCTTCTACCGGCTCAAGGTCGTCGAGATCGTGATCCCGGCCCTCCGGGAGCGGCGCGAGGACATCCCCGACCTCGTGGCCTACCTCCTGGAGAAGATCAACCGCGAGCTGCGGCGCAACGTCCGCAAGGTCCCGCCCGAGGTGATGAAGGCCCTGGCTGAGATGCCCTGGCGCGGCAACGTCCGCGAGCTCGAGAACGCCCTGACCCGGGCCGTCATCCTGGCCAAGGGCGACGTCATCCTCAAGGAGAACCTGCCCTTGGAGCCGGACGAGCGGCGGACGTTCTCCGACGAGCTCGTCTCCCTCGACGAGGTCGAGAAGAAATACATCCAGCACGTCCTCAACGCCGTCAAGGGCAGCAAGACCCGGGCCAGCCAGATCCTTGAGATCAGCCGTCCCACCCTCGACAAGAAGATCAAGGAATACGGCCTCGAGGTCGGCGAAAGCTAAGATCAAGAAGGGGTCAGACCCTAAATTCTTCAATTTTCCAGGGAAGTACGGATTTCTTGGGGTTCCCTGAAAATTGAAGAATTTAGGGTTTGACCCCTTCTTCTTTATCTCGCTATAATCGGGCCACACCTATTCAGGAGGCCCACCGATGACCCATCCCTCCCCTCTGACCCGCCGGGCGTTCGCCCGGGCCCTCTTCGCCGGCTCGGCCGTTTCTCTAGCCGCCCTCGACGAGCTCAACGCCGCAATCGCCCAGAAGATCACTTCGCTCAATCAGAAGTACCTCGATGACGAGGCCCCCGACGGCGTCTACTGGGAGGAGATCCGCAAGCTCTACGAGTTCGAAGACCGCTTCATCATGATGAACAACGGCACCCTCGGCCCTATGCCCCGGTCGGTCTTCAACACGCTGACGCGCCATTTCCGGGTCCAGGTCACCAATCCTTTCGACAGCTACAACTACCTTCCGTCTTTCCGCGAGTCCGTGCGCGAGAAGCTGGCCACGTTCATCGGCGCTTCGCCCGACGAGGTCGCCCTCACCAGCAACACGACCGAGGGGCTCAACTTCGTCATCAACGGGCTCGACCTCAAGGCGGGGGACGAGGTCCTGATGTCGAACCTGGAGCACCCCGGCCACACCGGCCCCTGGAAGCTCAAGGAGAAGAGAGCCGGGATCGTCATCAAGGAGGTCCCCCTCAGCGCCACGACCAAGTCGGTCGACGAGATCGTCGGGGCCTTCGCCGCGGCCGTCACGCCCAAGACGCGGATCATCAGCATCAGCCACACCGTCTTCATCACCGGCCTGATCATGCCGCTCAAGGAGCTGAGCCGGCTGGCCCACGACAAGGGCCTCTTCCTCCTGGCCGACAGCGCCCACGGCATCGGCATGCTCGACCTCGACATGAAGGCCTTGGGCATCGACTTTTTCGCCTCGAGCCCCTACAAGTGGCTCGGCGCCCCGACCGGCGTCGGGCTCCTCTATGTCCGCAAGGAGGCCGTGGACAAGGTCTGGCCGACGGTCGTCAGCTCGGGCTGGGAAACGAACGCCGCCGCGTCCAAGCTCGATCCCTCGGGGCAGAGGTCGGACGCCATGCTCTTCGCCCTCGACGAAGCCCTCAACTTCAACAGCAGGATCGGCAAATCCCGCATCGAGCGTCGGATCAAGGCCCTCGGCTCGCGCCTCAAGCAGGAGCTGGCCAAGATCCCCGGTGTCAAGGTCCACACGCCCGCCGACCCCTACCTCAGCGCCGGCCTGAACGCCTTCTCCATGGGCGGAAGCCTCGAATCGAAGCTCGTCGACTACCTCCGGGAGAAGCACAACCTCGTCGTCCGCACGACCGGCAGCCCCCAGGCCGGGACATACGGCGTCCGGGTCTCCACGCCTATCTACGTCTCGACCAAGGAGGTCGACCTCGTCATCGAGGGCGTGCGCACTCTCCTTTCGCACAAAGCCTGAGCGGCGTAAACGTTCTTTACCGGGCGTCCAAAAGAATTTACGCTTTCCGGCCCGCCGCGGCCTCTCTCAGGCGGGGTCATTTGGCATAAAATATGCACTTTCCACAGGCGTGCGAGCGAAAAAGGACATCGCCAGGAACCCCCTAAGAGTTCCCGATACCCTTCCATAACCCTCCTTCTTTTTGTTCCGGAGCGAGGGGCGCCGCGGGGGCGCTCCTCCTCCCCTTTTTCCCAGCTCAACTCCTTCCAATCCCCTCCGTTGCGGCCGGCAAAGCGGTGATAACTCTCCGTTATTTCGATTGACTTCCGGTCCCGGCCTTCCCTATAATCCCCCCATAAGGAACATGGGGATGGGGAAAAACGCCTCCAATCTTCCCGCCGTCCGACTAAAATGAAGACTTCGATCCTTCGGGGACCTCTGTCAGGAGACATGAGGGCCTTCCCCGGATAAGGAGGACCTCATGTCGACCGCTCTCCCGTTCGGCCGCTTCCTGCGGCTCCTCATCCTGGCGTTGCTCGCCCTTGGTGCCGCGCCCTCCCTCTCCGCAGCCGTGGTCGCGGACCTCGTGGCCAAGGCCCCCGAGGCTAAATGGTACCGCACGCTCTCGCCCGCCGGCGAGCTCCCCTGGAACGCCGCCGACAGCGACAACAGGGGCTTCGCCCGGCACCTGGCCAACGCCGCGCTCGAGAACGGCAAGACCTTCGCGCTCGTCCTGGAGACCCATCCCGAATGGAAGAGCGGCGGCGCGATCTACGGCGTCTACGCCAACATCCAGGTCCCGGCCCGCGCGCGATTCTCCGCTCTGGTGGGATTCCTGAAGGGCGCCACGGCGACCGACGGGGCGACCTTCCAGGTCTACGCCTTCGACCAGGCGACGGGGGCCCAGTCGCTCCTGGCCTCCAAGGCGGCCAAAGCCGACGGCGTCCTCGACGAGCTCGCCGCGGATCTCGGCCCCTTCGCGGGCAAGACCTTGACCTTCCGCCTCCAGGTCGGCGCGGGCCCGACGGCGACCCAGGACTGGGCCGTCTGGGCCTCGGCCGCGATCACCGCGGACGCCGCGCCTACGATGGCCAGACCGGCCGCCGCCGTCGCCGCCAAGACCGCCGGCGCCGTCAATCTCCCGGCCCAGCAGCCCAGCCTGGCCGGCGTCCAGAAGTTCCAGCCGGCCGTCATCAAGAGGATCCCCCTGACCCCCGTCGGCACGGCCCCGGCCAAGCACAAGATCGAGGACGTCGGGCCGCTCCCGATCGAGGAGCCCCTGACCCTTCTCAACCGCGTCTACAAAGACAACGAGAAACCCAACACCTTCTATTATCTGCCCCGGGAGATCAACCTCGTCCGCGAACAGGCCAGCGGCGATTACCGGGTCAGCGCGGTCTGGACCCAGGACCAGAAGATCCGGACGACCCTGACACTCCAGGCCAATATCGACCCGGGGGACGTCAAGGTCATGGAGGAGGCCCTCCGGGCGTCCAAGGGCTCCTCGGCCGCGCTCAAGTCCATGCCCTACGACGAGGCCAACATCATCGACATGAAGGGCTGGGAAGACTGGCAGATCGAGGACATCCGCATTCCCACGTTCGGGTCGCTCGAGACGGAGCTGCCCGTCGGCATCGCCATGACCCCGGAGACGCTGGCCCAGCTCAAGCCCCTTCTCGAGAAGGACGGCCTGACCGCGGGCATGCGCATCAAGACCGGCGAGGTCGAGCGGGAGATCCCCATCAGAGTCGGCCTCAAGTACTTCACCGGGCGCTGGTATTCGCCCCTCGACGAGCTGGGGTTCTCTTACGACGAGGCAGCCTCACTCCTGACCCTCCACAACGTCCGCAACCTGTCGGACTTCCCCTTGAAGATCGCCAACGTCAGCCTGCGCTTCAGGCTGCCCAACGGCGAGGAGGTCTACAAGAGCCTGGCCTGCCAGCCGGAGGTGACCATCCCGCCCGGCGAGTCCTGCGACGTCCAGGCCCGGCTCGCCCTCCGCGGCCTGCTCCTGGCCGAGTACCGCAGGGTCTATCCGACGGCCCCCCCGCCGGCCAAGAAGAAGAACCCGCTCCTCGAAAAAGCCCTCGGCGCGCTCAAGGACGAGGTCGAGAAGAGGCTGGACAAGGACAAGGGCCCGGAGGCGGCGCCAGGGGCCGCGAAAAGCGCTCCGGCCGACCCGAAGATGGACGCGTTCTTCAAGACCTACGCCCGGAGCTACTGGCTCGAGGCGGCGCCCGATTTCGACTGCCAGGCCTGCCTCGACAGCATCTGGGGCTCGATCGAGGTCGTCTCCTACATCGAGCGGATGAGGAAGGTCAACGTCGAGGCCCTGGCCAACGTCTTCGATCCGTCCGCCTTCGAGTCGCCCCGCGAGGTCGAGAAGCTTCACCTCGAGATCCGCTCCCCCTATCTCAGCGCCCAGGCCAAGGAGGGCCTGCTGGCCGCCGTCGACCTTACCAAGGACAAGCTCAAGGAGGCGGTCACCGTCTACCTGCCCTTGGCGAACCAGGAGACCTTCTCCTTCGAATACAAGATCAAGGCCGTCCTCAAGTCAGGCGAGTCGGCCGAGTCGGCCGAATGGGAAAAGGTCGTCGATTCCCTGGACCTGACCCTGGGGACCTTCCACGTCAACAAGATCTTCCAGAAATAGCCGGCGAGAGACGGGAGGAAAACCATGAAACCGACCTTTAAGCTCGGCCTGGCCTTCGCCCTGGCCGCCGCCATCCTGCCTTTGGCCCTCCGGGCCGAGGTCCTGCTCGACGTCGAGCCCATCCAGGTCCCGAACGCCCTGCTCTTCCGCGATCACGCCGACCCCCACGGCTATCACTACATGCCCCTCGGGCCGCGGGTCTCCGCCTGGCCCGACGGGACGCCCAAGTTCAGCTTCATCCAATACGTCCGCAGCGGCAAGGACATCACCGGCGGCATCCTCCACTTCCTCTGCACCTTCGGGCTGACGCCGGAAGAGTTGAACCAGGCCCGCCGGGACCTCGCCAAGGTGGACAAGGACGGCAAGATCCTCGGCCCGGTGATGTTCACCAAGGGCGACTTCCACATCATCTCGGCCTCGGCCGGCGAAGGCGGCGTCTTCGCCCGCAAGGTCGTCGGCACCGGCAAGGCCCCGCTGCTGGCCGGTTCTGAGGCCGCCGTCTCGATCGCCCTGACCGAGGAGGGCTCGACCCTGCTCCTGAACTCGTTCAAGCAGCCGACCTCCGACATCTCCGTCCAGTTCGTCCTGACCTACCAGGGCCTCACGCCGGCCTACCAGGCCAAGCTGACGGTCGATTGGGAGAAGGTCTACAACCACAAGGAGTTCAAGATGAGCGCGGGCAATTTCCTGGTCAGCGCCCAGATCCAGAAGGTCTACTCCGAGCTCCGCGAGCAGGGGGCCATCCAGCTCGAGGTCATCGGCGAGGACACCAAGATGGACGAGCTCCTGGAAACGGCCTACAACACCATCACCAAGATGATGTTCGACGCCAAGCCGGTCAAGCCCGAGGACATCGGCAAGTCCGAGGCCTCGACGGGGAGCAACTGGCTGGGCAAGCTCTTCGGCCAGGCCCACATGGGCTATTACCAGAAGACGGTCAAGATGACCGGCAAGTACACGGTCGATCTGACCCGCCGGAAGCGCGACAGCCGCGAGCTGCCTCTGACCGGCAACATCGGGCACTTCTACAAGGAGCACGGGAAGAACCCGGACCTCTTCGCGGTCGTCGACCTCGACGACCCGACCTTCGAGGAGCGGACGATCAACGTCATCCTCGACGGCGAGGACCTGGAGACCTTCAAGCAGTTCGTCAACTTCGCCGGCATCACCTTCAAGAAGGACTACCAGGACCCCGAGATGAAGTCGGTCACCGAGGACCTCGTCTTCGACAAGACCAAGTTCGGCCAGAGCGGTAACAGGCTCTCCCTCAAGTACCGCCGCAAGGGTGACGCCACGGAGAAATGGCTCCAGTACCAGTACAAGCCCCTCTGGAGCTACAGCGGCGGCCTCGAGGTCGACGGCGACTGGACGACGACCGACCAGCCGGTCATCACCCTGACCCCGCCCCACAAGTACCGCTACATCGAGGTCCTGGCCGACGAGGAGAACATGACGGCCAAGGGCGTCATCCGCGTGGCCGTCCAGTTCCGCCACAAGAACTTCGGCCGCGAGCTCCAGAAGGAGGTCGTCCTGAGGAAGGGCGAGCCGCTCAACATCCAGTACGTGTACTTCCACGAGCCCAACAACCTCGACTACGAATACAACATCACCTGGCTGTTCAAGGACAACACCAAGGCCTCGACGGGCTGGCTGGCCGCGAGCGACCCCTTCATCTACGCCTACTACGAGAAATAGGCCATGAGGCGCGCGGCGGTCGCGATCGGGCTCGTGGCCCTGCTGGCCGGGGCGGGGGGGACGGCGCTTCACGCCGATCCGCTGCTCTCCCGGCCGGAGACGGTCGGCGGCCGCATCCTCATCTTCCCCGACCACCGGGCGCCGAACGTCTACTATTATGTCCCGGCCGGCCTGGCCCTGGTCCGGACGTTCGACCGGCCCCAGTTCTTCTTCTACAAGTACGTCTATGTGAAGGCGGACGCCCCGGGCGGGCCGCAGACGATCGCCGGCGGGGTCCTGGCCCTGGCCGTCGAGTTCGCCGACGAGACCGAGGCCCTGCGGCAGGCCAAGGGTCAGGCCATCGAGTTCCGGCCGGTGCCGATCGAAGCGCTGACCTGTGTCCTCAGCTACTCTCGGCTCGAGCCCGAGGGCGGCGGGGAGAAGACCGAGGAGCTGGCCAAGAAGGAGCTCCTCTGGACGCGCAAGAGCTTCACCCTTCCCCTCGGCCGCGACTCGGCCAGCTACCTCTGGAAGATCTTCGAGGACGGCAAGGCCACGGGCCTTTCGGTCGAGTGCGAGTTCGGCTTCAAGGGCTACGAGCTCGACGACGAGGGCAAGCTCAAGGACGGCGAGCGCTCGGCCCGGCTGTCCTTCGCCGTGCCCGTCTCGATGAGCGCCGATCCCGGCCTCTTCCAGGTCGTCAACCTGGCCGACAAGGTCTCCTTCAACTACCGGCGCCTGAGCGTCCTCTGCTTCGACTTCGTCAACGGGACGAGCGGCGGGACGGTCAAGCTCACGGTCGAGGTCGAGATCCTGACGGCCAAGAAGCAACGGGACTTCCGGACGGTCACGTTCATGGCCGGGTCGGAGCCCCAGGTCGACCTAGCCTTCGACATCCCCGAGGCCAAGGGCGGGACCTACAAGTACCGGCTGACCCGGATCCTGGCCGACGGCCGGTCGGAAAAAGGCGAGTGGACGGCCGGCGGGGACATGTTCCTCGACCTGTCGACCTACGATATCGTGGACAAGGACTGACCGGGGCGGACGAGGCCCCGGCGAGGGAGGACGGCATGAGACCGAAAGCGATCCTGCTCGCGGCGGTGTTCGCGCTGGCCGCGGCCGTAACCGCGACCGCGGAGGTGGCCCTGGACGAGGTCGTCCAGGCCGGACGGTTCGCGCTCTATCGCGACCACGCCGACGCGCACAAGTACTACTATGTCCCGGACGCCCCGCGCCTGGCGACGAAGCGGGACGGGACGCCCGAGTTCACCTTCATCAAGTACAGCAAGACCGACGGCGCGACCAAG